>Ga0114996_10003317_pt1 | contig 20139 bp, 19 predicted proteins | sample ArcticOcean_MG_C_4_FD_87039 | JGI IMG/M metagenome (GOLD analysis project Ga0114996, IMG submission 87039) | Marine microbial communities from western Arctic Ocean - ArcticOcean_MG_CB4_134 | ecosystem: Environmental > Aquatic > Marine > Oceanic | place: Arctic Ocean: Canada Basin | collected...
CGCCCTGATCGGCTTCTCGTTGACCAGCATCATCTGGCTCGCATGGCTCGGTCTCCTGATCGTGGGGATCGCCTCGACAGGCCGAACCACGATGAGCCAACTTCTGATCCAGGAGTACGTCGAAGAGGACTACCGGGGTCGCGTCACATCGATCTTCATGATCCAGGCCAGCATGATGACGCTGGGTGCGTTCGTCGTCAGCATCTATATGGAGAGTGTGGGACCCGAGTTCGCGATTGGCTCCGTTGGCGCCTTGCTGATACTCGCAACGATCATGTATCTCATCCTCGTGCCGAGTCTGCGACGGGTGGCCTGATCCAAGGGGACGAGGCAGGGCACGCTCGATCTACGTCGAGGGAGGACGCCACGAGATGGTGAGCAAGGCGCAGAAGTGTCTCCTGCGCGTCGCACCGGTGCACACGTGTCCGCCTCCGCGGGTGGATCTTCCGCTCCAGCAATGAGTCCCGACATGCCGCCTGATCCCAGATTCCGGGTTGCAGCGAGCCGCTCCCACCGGCTACGGCTACTCCGGCACGAAGACATGGCCTTCCATGAGCCGCCGGGCGGTGCGCGACGACGTGACCGAGACGACCTCCACCGTGTCGCCGTCAGAGCGAACGTCCGCCGACACTTCGATCACGCCGGCTGGGTGACCGATCCGGATTGACTGCGGCGTCCCGCCGTGTGACCTCAATGCTTCGGCAAGGAGGGTTCCCGGCATCTGGGTGGCCGCGGCGATGCACATCGCCGCGGTGACAGGGACGGTCTCATGAATCCGCCCCATGGACACGGCGATGACGGCGAGGTTGGTCGGGTTCGGATCATCGCTGTCGAGCGGTGGGCCCACCATGACAATGCGGGGTGTCGTGGGAAGGCGGGCAGCTTCGGCCGGAGTCTCCGCCAACCCAAGGGCGATTGCTGCCGACGCCCGCACCGCTTCGATCCTTTCGAGGAGATCGGGTCGGGTATTGAGATCGTGCGGGGCCTCGCAACCGACCAGTCCGAGATCGGTCAAACGGACAAAGGCGTAGAGGCTGGTCACGTCGACGATCGACGCTTCGATCTCGCCGAGGGCGTCGACTTCGAGCGTGTCGAGCACATTTCCGCTCGGTGTGAGCAAGCCCGTCAACGCTCCGGCCGGGTCGACGTACGTCAGTACAATCTCCGATCCGCTTCCGGGAACACCGCTGATCTCGTAATCACCGGAGGCCTCGAACCGGCCGTTGCGCACTGGTAGGTCAGCGTGGAAGATGCGCCCCGTATTGGTATTGACGATCCGCACCACAGTGCGTGAGCCCGACGCCTCGACGAGCCCCTCGTCGATCGCGAAGGGGCCGACCGCGGCGGAGATGTTTCCGCATGTCGAGAAGTAGTCGACCGATGGCTCGTCGATGCCGACCTGGCCGAAGGTGTACTCGATGTCGATGTCGATGTCGCCGGTGCCCCGAGCGATGATGGCGGCCTTGCTGGTGCTGGATGTGGCGCCGCCGAGGCCGTCGATCTGTCGTCGGTCGGGACTACCCATAGCGGCAAGGAGGACACGGTCGCGTTCGGGACCCTCGGCCGGAAGGTCAGTCTCGAGGAAGAAGATGGCACGGCTCGTACCACCCCTCATGATGACCGTCGGGACTCGTCTGTCCATCCGAACCTCCAGAAGATCGGATTCCTCACAGGCAGGCGTTGCTCACCACCGATCGAGGTCCGATGGTATCCAGTGTGTCAATGTTCGGCTTGACAGCGCGGGCAGCGTCACCCAAGATGCCAAAGGCATGAAGGTCCATGAAGCGGTTGCTCGGGCGGTCCGCGACTGCGGTGTCCAGACGTTGTTCGGCGTGCAAGGCGAAGCGAACCTCCATGTGATCGATCATCTCGTGCACCGTCACGACGTCCGATATCTCAAAGCGGCGCGGGAAGACGGAGCGGTACTCATGGCCGACGGTTTCGCACGGCTCACCGGCAGCGTCGGCGTCGCGACTGTTACGAAGGGACCTGGTCTGACCAACACCGTAACTGCATTGACCACGGCCGTGAGGGCCCGTACGCCCCTCGTGTTGCTCACCGGCACCACGCGTGCTGATGACCCGTGGGCGCTGCAGCGGATCGATCAACAGGCAGTCGTGGCACCCACCGGCGCGGGCTATGTGCGCCTGACGAGTTCGGAGAGCGTAGGCGACCAAGTTGCGATGACATTCCGCCGGGCAGGGCTGGAATCGCGGCCGATGGTGTTGGATCTGCCGCTCGATGTTCAGGGCCAAGACGTGCAGGTCCAAGACGTCCACGATCTGGTTTCGGGCATTCTCGCTGAGCCCGCTGCGCACAGCGAACTCGACGCCGGCGATCTCGATCGCGCCATGGGGATCATGGCGTCCGCCCGTCGCCCGATCATCGTTGCGGGACAGGGTGCGGTCCGATCAAGCGCACAGTCTCAGATTCTGGCGCTGGCCCAGCGTCTCGGCGCGCCGGTGGCCTCGACGTTGATGGCAAAGGACATCTTCCGTGGTGCGCCGTTCGATCTCGGCGTCTTCGGGACGCTCTCGACAACGTTCGCCCAACGGGTCATCGGTGAGGCCGACTGCGTCATTGCGGTTGGTGCGAGCCTGAATCCGAAGACAACCTCGAACGGAACGATGGTCGCCGGTCGGAGCGTCGTACACATCGACACTGTGCCTCAGCGCATCGGGGAATGCACGCCGGTCGACGGGACGCTAATAGGCGATGCCAGGCACGTGTGTGCGACGATCGTCGAACTGCTGGACAAGGCCGGTCACGAGCCGTCGGGCTTTGCGAGCCCGGCCTTAGCAGCTGAGCTTGCTGCCTACCGGGTCCTCGACGACGTAGTCGACCACAGCACCAGAGCCACTGTTGACTCTCGGGTGGTCTCGGTACTCCTTGACGAGATCTTGCCTTCGGAGCGAACCCTGGTGAACGATGCCGGTCGATTCATGCGTGACGCGATCACCGGGCTTCATGCACCAGGGCCGGGCTCGTTTCTATCGACCATCAGCTTCGCGTCGATGGGCATGGGCATGGCGACCGCCGTCGGGGCGGCCGTAGCGCGGCCCGACCGACCGACCGTGCTCGTGATCGGAGACGGCGGCCTCATGATGAGCATGCAGGAGCTGAGCACAGCCGTCCGATATGGACTGGATCTCATTGTTCTCGTGTACAACAACGGCGCCTATGGAGCAGAGGTGAGTAGCGCTCGAGATCACGGTTTGTCGGTTGACGAGTCGATCTTCGACTGGGCTGCCTTCGCCCCGATCGCGGCTGCGTACGGTGCGGTCGGGCTCACGGTCGAGAACCTCGACGATCTCGACTTCGTCGGCACGGCCGTCAAACACCGCGACCGCCCGATCCTGGTCGATCTCAAGCTCGATCCGATGGCGCCATCGGGTTTTGCGTAGCGCTGATCCCGAGCAAGGCCAGTCCGTTGTAACGCAGCACCTTGTCGCGCTCGTCCAGCGTCAGCGATGCTGTCTGCTGCCACGCCGCCCGACGCGAGTCAGGCCAGTTGCTGTCCGGATGCGGGTAATCGGTTTCGAAGCAAATGTTGTCGACGCCAAGGATGTCGGGGTGTGAGAACGCTGTGGCATCGCGGAAGACGCATGCGAACACCCGCCCGGCGATGAAGCTGCTCGGAGGCGCATCCAGCGCGTTGGGGTTCCAGTAGAGCGGCTTGTCGCGGGCCCAGATGTCGTCGAGGCGGCTGACGATGTAGGGGATCCAACCGGCCTGGCTCTCGGCGTAGGAGATACGAAGGCGGTCGAAGCGCGCCAGCGTGCCCGACATGAGCCAATCGCTGAGCGACAGTGATGCGTTGAGGTACTGGTTTGCGATCTGAACCATGAGAGGGGAATCCATCGACGGGGTCGTGATGACAGAACTCGACCCGATGTGCATGTTGATGAGGGTGTCGGTTTCCTGGCAGGCCGCAAAGAAGACGTCCCACTCGCCTGAGTGCAACGACGGCAGCCCCAACCACGCGGGGATTTCCGAGAAGCACACCGCCTGGCACCCCCGAGCCGCGTTCCTACGCACCTCCTGGGCCGCAGCCGTTGGATCCCACAACGGGATGATCGCGGCGGCGACCACCCGACCGTTCGAGTTGCCGGCAAACTCCTCGATGGCCCAGTCGTTGTAGGCCCTGACGCACAGCATCGCGAGCTCGCGATCCTTGGCCTCGAGGAAAAGTTGACCACAGAAACGAACGAAGGTGTTCGGGAAGACGAGCGAATACTCCACTCCGTCCTCGTCCATATCCTGCAGGCGAGGACCGATCTGGTACGCGCCGGGCCGGTAATCGTCGTAGGTGACCGGGACCGGTAGCTCATTGTGATGGACTTTGTCGATCGCCGCCATGCCCCGCATCATCTGAAATCGGACGTCGCCGTAGTGCCACACGTCGCACCATGTCTGGGCGGAGGAGTCGCCCAAAGCAGTAACCAACTCTCGTTCCACATGCGGGCCAGCGTCGCGACTCTTCGCCGGTAGCCGATCGCGCCAGATGGACGGGTTCTCCAGGACATGGTCGTCCATCGACACCAGGGGCGGAAGACTGTCCAAGTCTTCTTCGGTCGGCTCGACGTTGACTGTGCTCAATTGGTCCCCCTGATCGCATATGGCTAGCCGCCCAGTGTAAGTGTCGGTCTCGGGGTGGTCAACGGGGGTCCGGTGGCGACGCGCGGTGACGTGTGGCGCCGAGGGCGGCTACGACAGGAGCGCCGGGTCAGCGCGCAACTCCCGGCGCACTGCCCACTCCCAAAGGCCCGGCCCTCGGCCTCCGTGCTTCGTTCGACCCAACTCGCTGACCGCGTGTTGGGCCGCCTCCGGCATCTCGCGCGCACCACAAAGTGATTCCGCGTACCAGGCCATACGGCACCGGCGCTCCAAGCCCACGGCGCGCGAGTACGCCTGGCCGGCATCGTCGCCGACGACGAACACACCGTGGTTGCGCAGCAGCGTGACGCTCGCGTCACCCATCGCCGCCGCCGCAGCTCGGGCTGCATCGACGCCGGACACCGGTCCCTGGTGATCGTCGTATACGGCGATCTGTCCTCCGATCGCGTGGACCGCTCGTTGGTAATACGCAGGGGGGATTCGGCCCGTCGTGGACCAGAGGGTCGCAAACCACGGGTGTTGGTGGATGGCCCAAATACAGCCCCGGTGGAGCCGGTGGTACTCCAGGTGGAGCCGGACTGCCGGCATCAGCTTGCCTTCTCCTTCCAGCAGGTTCCCGTCGATGTCTATGCGGAGTGCGTTTCCCGGCCTTGCCTCATCCCACCCGAGATCGGCCGGCAGGATCAAGAAGGTCTCATCGGGCTGCCGGTACGTGATGTGGCCAACGTTGAAGTCGTCATAGCCCTCTCGGTTGAGCGCACGGGCCATGAATGCAAGCTCGGCGTGCGGGGACAGTTCCGGGGTGTCGAAGGATTCGGGGGACACTTCGATCTGGGTAGCGGACATATGGTCTCCCTCTGATTCACTCCGGGTCATCTGTTAACTTTCGTCGTCGATATAGCCGATGACTTCACCGACCTCGACCACGGACGCATCGGCGTCGCGAACGATCTCTACGAGCGTACCGGTGGCCAGGGCTTCCATCTCGACGACGATCTTGTCGGTTTCGATCTCGGCAATGGGCTGGCCGCGGGCAACCTGGTCACCGATCTCGGCCAACCAGGACGCAATGACTCCGTTGGTCATGTCGTAGCCAAGTTTGGGCATGAGAATCGGGACCCGCATCAACCGCAAACCGCGCGGATGGCGTTCGAGATGAGTGCGATGGTCGGAATCATCTCGTCTTCGACCGGCGGGCTGTGAGAGATCAACACCTCGGGCATGCTGACTGCGACGGGGTTCGCGGACCACTTCTGGCCGCAGCTGGTGAGGCGGGAGATGATGGAGGCCCCCCACCCACCGTCGTGGTACTGCTCCTCCACGATCACGAGCCGCCCGGTCTTGCTGACGCTGGACGCGATCGTTGCGAGATCCAGTGGTCGCAACCAGCGGATGTCGATGACCTCGACGTCGATGCCCTCATCCGCTAGCGCGGCGGCCGCCGTGTCCGCTCGATGCAGCATCAATAGCGATGCCACGACAGTGACATCGGAGCCTTCTCGCACGACCGCCGCGGTGCCGATCTCCGGCAAGTTTTGGTCGCCGAGAATTACTGGGCCCTTGACCATGTGCAAGGCCTTGTGCTCGAACACAACGACGGGATTGTTCTCCCGGATGGCAACGCGTATCAGGTCGTAGACACCCTGTGGAGAGCCGGCCACTGCGATCTGAAGGCCGAGGAACTGTAGGAACCATGACTCACCCGTACTCGATGTCTGGGCGCCGAAGCGGCCTCCCGCCCCACCGCTGGAGCGAATGGTGACCGGTGCGGAGGACTGTCCTCCCGACATGAACCGCCACTTCGGAAGCTCCATCGTGATTGCGTCGAAGGCGGTCGGGAGGAAGTCGCTGAACATGATCTCGACGACCGGTCGCATCCCGGTCAGCGCCATACCGAGCGCAATGCCTGTGAACCCGTTCTCCGCAATCGGCGTGTCGAGAACCCGAGCGCCGCCGTACTTCTCGTACAAGCCCTCCGTCGTCTTGAAGGGCCCCCCAGCCTTGGCGATGTCTTCTCCTAGCAACACGACGGTCTCGTCGGCGGCCATCTCGTCGTCGAGCGCGACCCTGATCGCCTCCCGATAAGTCATGTCGGCAATGACGGCTTCTGATGCTGATTGCTCAGTCGGCGAAGACATAGCCCCGTGCCTGTTCGAGCGTCGGCCATGGACCGTCGGCCGCACGGGCCGCCGAGTCGTCGACCGAATGCTGTAGCCGATCCCACGCCGTCTCCAAATCGTCTGCGGTTATCGCTCCGATGCTCTGGAGATGGTCGCGGAGGATATTGATCGGATCCCGGGCCCGCCAGGCGTCGAGTTCTCCGTCGGGTCGATACGCGCCAGGATCGGCTCGATTGTGGCCCCGGTAGCGATACGTCTCTGCTTCGATGAGGGTGGGGCCATCTCCAGCTACCGCGCGCGCTCTCGCTTCGGCGACAACGTCGAACACCGCCATGGCGTCCTGCCCGTCAACAACCGCGTTCGCCATTCCATAGGCCGAAGCCCGGTCGGCGAGCTTCCCGTCCAGTGCGGTGGAATCCCGGTAGGCGGTGTACTCGCCGTATTGGTTGTTCTCGATCACGAAGACGACGTGTGCTTTCCACAGTTGAGCCATGTTCAACGCCTCATGGAACGCGCCGATGTTGCATGCGCCATCGCCGAAGAAGCAGATCGCCACTCTGTTTTCGCCACGAAGCTTCGCGGTCATTCCTGCTCCGGTCGCGACCGCCAGGCCGGCACCGATAATCACCGGAGCGCCGAGCATGCCGAGTGAACGGTCGACCAGATGGGACGACCCACCCATACCCCTGCAGATACCGTTGTCTCGGCCCATTATCTCGGCAAAGAAGGATTCGAGGTCCATGCCCCGCGCGAGTGCGTGATGGTGACCTCGGTAGGTGCAGACCAGCCAGTCGTCATCGTGAAGTGCCCCGCACGCGCCGACCGACACAGCCTCCTGACCCTGGCAGAGATAGACAGTGCCGGGCACCAGACCCTGCATGTAGATCTCTGAGACCTTGTCCTCGGCGAGACGGATCTCAACCAACTTGTGCAGCCATGCAACAAGAACTTCGTTTCCGGGAGAAGCCGCGGATCCCGTGCTCGTCATCACATTGCCACCCCTGGTTTCGCGTCGCCCGCAAGCAACGGACCAACGCATCTAAGCACACGAGCCGTAGTCTCGGCTTCGTCACGACGATCCGAAGCCTTGCCACGTTCTGGGGGAAAACCGTGGAATTACGAACTGAACAGTTGGAAGAGATGTACGTGGCGATGCTTCGGATTCGTGCATTTGAGGAAGGCGTGATCGCCCTTTCACCCAACGCTGAACGATTTCCCATCATGACCCGCGGGACTGAGGCCGTAGCGGCCGGCGTCTGTTCGGGACTGGAGCCAGACGACTACCTGCTGAGCAATCACAAGCCAACCGCCCACCTCATAGCCAGAGGCGCAAATCTCGATCGGATGATGGCCGAGCTATTCGGCAAGGCGACCGGCTACTGCGGGGGTAAGGGCGGTCGTATGGAGCTTGCCGACCTCGATCTGAACATCATTGGTGGAACGGGAATAGTCGGGGCCAATATCCCGATCGCATGCGGCGTCGGTCACACCTGTCAAGTCCGGTACCCCGGTCGGATCGGTGTCTGTTTCCTAGGTGACGGCGCGACCACCACGGGCGCGTTCCACGAAGGCGTTGGGCTGGCGGCAGTCTGGGGACTGCCGATCGTCTTCGTAATCGAGAACAACCAATATGGCGCCTACCTCCCTGTCAGCGAACAGACAAATCTCTCGGATCTCTCGGAGTTGGCCAGGGCATACGGCATCCCTGGCGTGACGATCGACGGCAATGACGCCGCCGCAGTAGCGGGTGTCGCCTTGGCCGCGTTCGAGCGGGCGAGGAGCAACGAGGGTCCGACACTGATTGAAGCCGTGACCTATGTTGCCGGCGGTGGGACGACCACGGCTGGCGGCGTGGAATGGAGATCTGAGGAGGAGGTCGAGAGCTGGAAAGCCCGCGATCCGATCAATCTCGTTCGGAGGAGGTTGATCGCCGACGCGGTCTTGACCGAGACGCAAGACGCGGATCTCCGAGGGGGCGTTGAAAAAGAGATCGAGCTCGCGACGGCCTTCATGCAGGAGAGCCCGTCGCCGGACCCCGACAATGCCACGCGAGACATCTTCTTCGAAGGTCCGGGCAAGACGAAGCCAGAACCGATAGCGCCCCCGATACCTGAGGGCCTTCGGGAGATCACCTACCAGGAGGCCGTTCGAGAGGCACTCCACGAGGAGATGACACGGGATTCCTCGGTCTTCCTTGTTGGTGAGCACGTCACCGTTCCCGCGCTGGAAGCGTGCCGGAAGGGCCTACTCGAAGAGTTCGGGCCCGACCGGCTCAAGTACACGCCGATCGCGGAGATGGCGATCATCGGCACGGCGTTGGGTGGATCGTTGACCGGCATGCGTCCGGTGGCCGAGATCGCCACCATCAACTTCACCACATGTTGCATGGACCTCATCGTCAACCACGTGGCGAAGTATCGCTACGGAAAAGCTCGAGGCGATCTATCGCTGCCCCTCGTCATTCGTACCGTCAGCGGTTCGACCGGGCCTAACTTTGGGGCTGGGCCGAGCCACGAGCAGTCCTTGGAGGCCCTCTTCACGCACATCCCCGGTCTTCAGGTCGTGGTGCCTTCGACTCCCTACGACGTCAAGGGCTTTCTCAAAAGTTGTATCCAGGGTGATGATCCGGTGCTATTCATCGAACATCGTTCGTTGTACGGGCTGGCCGGACCGGTGCCGGACGAGGAGTACGTGCTCCCTCTCGGCAAGGCCCGGATCGCGAGGTCGGGCGACGATCTCACTATCGTGGCTTGGTCGCAGGCGGTGCACATGGCCCTGGAGGCCGCTCACGAAGTCGAGCAAAAAGGAATCAGCGTTGAGGTGGTCGACCTCCGTTCGTTACGCCCCCTCGACATGGATACGGTGCTCGATTCGGTGAGGAGGACCGGGCGGCTGATGGTCGTACACGAGGCGTGTCGCACCGGTGGATTCGGGGCGGAGATCGTGGCGATAGTGGCCGAAGCGGCTTTCGGTCAGCTGCTGGCTCCGATCAAGCGTGTCACGTCTCTCGATTCCCCGATTCCAGTGAGTCGGGAGCAGATGAAGCGCGTCATCGTCGATGTGGAGAAGATCATCGACGGGGTCGTCGATCTCATGGCGCCCGAAGCGGCGCTATCCAACTGAGGTTCGAGCTGAGATGGATCAGCCGAGCTTGTGCTTGCCTGGATCCCAATCGGGCTCCGCTTTGCGGACGGCGGCAAGAATGTCGTCTTCGAGTTGGGTCGCCATCGTGTCGTTCCATCGGTTGATCCAGGCCGCAGCGCAGGACCGCGCGGTGAGATCCACGATTTCTTCCTCGCTGAAATACTGACGCAACTCGGCGAAATGTTGATCGGTCACTGCATTGGGCGTCGCCGCGGAATCGCGGGCGAATCGCAAAGCGACGCGCTCAGCGTCCGTGAACAGGGTGCTCGTTTCGAATTCCCAAAGCGAGCGGATCTTGTCGTCGCTTGCGCCCCGGCGGGCCAGATTCGACTTCCCGTGGGCCTCGCAGTAACGGCAACCTGATACCAGGCTTGCCATCGTGAAGACGAGATCACCGAGCGCACGATCAAGCGAGACATCAACGATTGTCGCTTTCGACATGGCGAGGCGCGCTCGCACCAGATCCGGTCGCCGCGCCATGATGAGCGTCGCATTTGGTATGAAGCCGGACAGTGCATCGAACTCGGCGAACAGCGGTTCGAGCTCGGGGTGCTCGTCACGCTCTAACGGCTGCAACCGGACATCGTCGGTCATCGGCAAGACCCCATCACCTCTGGCTACCATGATTCTCCCACCGTAGCGACGCCCATGCTCATCAGCCCCGGACCATGAACCAACCTGCAACTCGAGAGGAGACAACAGTGCCTGATATCCCAACCGAAGACGAGGTCCTGAGGTTCATCGATACGTTCTCCAACTGGAACCGGTGGGGGCCAGAGGACGAGCGAGGCACGCTGAACCTCATCTCGGATGAGAACCGGCGCGCCGCGGCGGCGCTTATTCGTCTCGGTCGCAGTGTTTCCTGCTGTTGGGACATCGATAGCCCGCCCATGCAGCGCTACATGATTCAGACCGGTCAGGGGCTCGGCGACGCGGATCGACTTCCGGCCAAGGGCTGGGCGAACGAGGACCGCCTCGGCACTGCCACCGACCTCATCAGCTTCAAGACGCACGGCTTTCTCATCACCCACCTCGATGCACTCTCACACAACTTCTGGGATGGCCACCTTTACAACGGGTTCCCGGCCGAGTTGGTTTCTTCCCAGTACGGCGCAACGAGAAATGCGATCACCGCCGCGCGCGATGGCATTTTCACCCGAGCGGTGCTCATCGACGTTCCGGCGCATCGGGGAGTTCCCTGGCTCGAACCCGGCGAACCGGTGCACCGTTGGGATGTCGAAGCAATCCTGGAGGACGCCGGCCTCGATGTGGGCGAAGGTGACGCAATGCTGCTGCGCACCGGAAATGGCCGGCGACGGCTCGAGCTTGGAGACGAGGCCGTGAGCCTTCCGGGCGGGCGCGCTGGTTGGCATGCCAGTTGCCTGCCGTTCTTCCACGAGCGCGGCATCTCCATGATCGGCGCCGATACCGGCCAGGAGGTCGTTCCGACCGGCTACGACATTCTTCGCCGCCCGATCAACGCGGTGGGAATCGCCTCCATGGGGTTGTCGACTCTCGACAATGCGAACTTCGAGCCACTCTCGGCCGCGTGCGCCGAGCACAAAACGTCTGAGTTCGCTCTGAGCATTGCGCCCATTCCCTTTGTGGGCGCCACGGGTTCACCCGTCAATCCGATCGCTCTGTTCTGAGCCGATGTATTGGCCGGCTTCCAGAGGGAGCACTTGTTGAGGATCGGATTCGGAATCGACACGAATCGTGGGGCCGGCTCCCAACCGGTTCCCGAACGCGAGACGATCGTCGCGGCGGTCGACGCAATGGTCGAGGAAGGGATCATTGCTGAGCGCGCCGGGTTTCACTCGGTCCGGGTTCCCGAACGGCACGGGCGAACCGACTGCTACTTTCCCGGCTCTCTCCAGTTGCTGACGATTCTGGCCCGGGAGACCGAGCGGGTCGCCATAGGAGCGTTCACGATGGTGAACACCCTCTACCACCCGATGTTGATTGCCGAGCAGTGCGCGATGATCGACAACATTTCACGCGGTCGCTTGTTCATGGCGTGGGCACGCGGCAAGGACTACTGGAACGTCTTCGGAGTTCCCCGTGAGCGTCTGCTCGGTCGGTATCTCGAGAATGTCCGTATCATCGAGCAGGCCTATCTCGGCGAACGGTTCTCCTTCCACGGTGACTTCTACGACGTGGACGACGCAATCTTGAGTCCGCAACCGTTTCAGCAGCCGCGATTCCCGTTCTGGGGCGGCGGGCAGACGCCGGAGGCCATCGCGCGGTGCGGGCGGATCGCGGAGGCGTGGGCCGGCGACGAAGCGCCGTTCGTCCACTCGGACTGGACGAAGACGGTCGATTCCTACCGTGAGTCCGCGGTGGCGCACGGTAAGACGCCGTTCGTCGTCATGATGAGAAGCGGCTGGGTGGCCGACAGCTTCGAGGATGCGATGAAGGAGTTCGGGAACGGTTACATCGATCGACTGCGACTCAGGATTGCGGCCAGAGGTGAGTTCCCGAGTTTCCCCGACTTCGAGGATCCCCGCAGGATCACGCCCGAGGCTGTCGCCGAACATGTCGTCCTGGGCTCGGCGGCCCAGTGCATTGAGCGCCTTGAATTCTACGAAGAGGAGCTTGGCGTCGACTACATCACGATGAAGTTCCGGATGCCGGACACGTCGTTCGAGCGGACGCGTGATCAGATCACGCGATTTGGTGAAGAGGTTGTGTCACATTTCCACCGGAAGGATCCGCCCACCCTGCACCCTGCGATCCCCGAAGGTGTGAGGTGGTAGGCGGGCCGGACCATCAACGAAGTTGTCACCGCCACCGCGAGTAGGGCAGCGCGGTCATGAGCTTCGACGACGATGCGACATTCCAGTTGTTGGGCGGATTTGGGCTCGTGTTCACCTTCACGTGTTCCATGTGCTCGGGATCCTTGAACAGGACCTTTCGCAGCTCTTCCATCTGCCCGAGGTTCTCGTAGGCATAGAGATGGGTGACCTCGTTGTACGCCCCATAAAGAGTCCTCCACCCCCCAACCGGGACGAGGTTGGGGGAGAGCTGTTCGCGGCGGGCGATGCCGGCCCCGTAGTGCTTGATGAACACTCCGATGCCGGCCCGCGTCATGTTCTCGAGAATCTGCTGATACATACGATCGTCTCGCGACGTGTCTGCGGGTTCTCGCACGAGCCCATCGGGGCAGTAGGGCAAGGGCGACATGACGCGTGTGGACCATTCCCGCACCGCCTCCCTCATCGACGGTGGCAACGACGTCAATTCGGATTCTGATCCGCCTGTTGATCGCAGCTGCGTGCTCAACTCATGGAGGTGCCGAAGGCTGTCGAAGGCATAGAGGTGGGTGATCTCGTCTCCGATGCTTCCGTAGAGCGTGCGCCACGCGCCAATTGGCACGAGGTTGTCGGAGACGTCACGTCGCTTGGGCATCCACTCGCCAGCGAGTTCCACGAAGTCATCGACGGCAGCGGCCGTACAGCGGAACGTGACTTGCACGAATATCTGGTCGTCCGAGACGTAGCCCCCGTATGCATCGGCCACCGATTCGAATTGGGCTGGTTTCTCCATTATTTCTCCTGTTTGATGAAAACTGACTGACGTGGACTCGCCGCCCTCAGCTGCGATTGCTTTCGTCGAGAAATCCTCTGACTTCGCTGGTCCATCGGGCGGGGTTTGCCAACACGTCGCGATGTGAGGCGCCGGGAATCGGAAGAAACGACGCCGTAGGCATGAGTGATGCGCACTCGGCCGCGGCGCCGAAACGCGGATCCTCCGATCCGGTGACCATCAGGACGGGATTGGCGATGGAGGGAAGAACCTCGGCGGCACGTGGTTCGTCTGCACCGCGCGACGCGCATACGGCGGCGAGCAGGGCGCGAGCGTCATTCGACAGCGTCTGCTCGACCATCTTCTGGGAGCGAGGTCCGTGCCTCTCTTCCATCGTGGCCAGATAGAGGGGCATCGGGTCGTCCGGATCGGATGCGAGGGAAGTCTCCAAAGTCGCCTGCATGAAGTCCAGGATCTCGTCGTCGCGATCTTCGGTCCCGACCACCGGATAAGCCGCTCCGCCGAGAACGAAGCTCATGACGCGCTCACCTGCGTGGAGCGCGAGCCGGAATCCGATGCGGCCACCCATCGAGTACCCCAGGTAGTTGCTCCTGTCGATCTCTAGGGCGTCGAGCACCGCCGTAACGTCGGACGCAAGTTCCCCGTAGTCGTAAGCGGCGATCTCGTGGGGTTTGTCGCTGCGGCCGCAGCCCCGCGCGTCGATGAGAATGAGGCGGTGGTCGTCGCGGAGCGCGTCGGTGTAACCGTGCTCTCTCCAGACGTCGAGGGTGCTCGCGAACCCGTGCTGGAGGACCAACGGCCGGCCGCTTCCCTCGACCTCGTAGTAGATGCGCACACCGGAGTGCTCCACGTACGGCACGGTTCAGGTTCGATTGGTCGGTCTACGCATCTGCCACCACAGGAGGGGGTCGGAGATCGGGACGGCCGCGATCGTCGTAGTTGGTCCGGTGGTCCTCCTCTCCACGAGCGAGGGTGAAGACGTGAAGGATTACTGTGTTCTCGGAGGAGATGCACTCGAACCAGTACGGGGTTCCGCGAGGGATCAAGACGCCTTGGCCTTCGCCGAACTCACCGACCAACACGTCATCGGTGGTGTAGAACCGCGCTCGCCCACGGACGATGTACCAGGTGCCGTCCGCTGCGCTGTGGGAGTGGAGATTGGTTTCGCCCCCGGTTGCCGCGACTTGCATCTCGACAATCGTGATGTCGGTGCGCGCGATCTTGGTGCCCTTCTTTCCCTCGAGCAGGGTCTCCGGCAGTAGTTCGAACGGTTGGATCTCTGTCGATGCTGACAAGGCCATGAGGTCTCCTCAAAAGGTGGAGCGGGTCTGATTTCGGTTCTCTGGCGCAGTATTTCACTGGGGTCGAACAGGTGCCGGGTGCCGCCGGGTTTAGCGCTGATCGGGTCAGGGTTCGACTAGCGCAACCACCGGGTTTCGACGTAGGCCATTCCGCGGAGGTGTGGCAATCTTCCCTCCTCGGTCCACTTCTCGGCCCGAGAGATGTTCGCGAACGTCGCCTCCAGAAGGTCTACGTCGGCCCAGCCTGATCGCTGGAAGACAATTCCGTCAGGATCAACGATGGTGTGAAAGAACGGAAGGCCACCGTAGACACGCGTCACGGAGTCGACGAGGTCGTCCACGCATATCGTCATCGTCAAGCCGAGCTCGTCTCGAAAGGCTCGTGCCTGCTCGATCTTGTGATCCATGTCCCGATGGCTCGGCAGAACTTTCTCGTCGGGCGCATCTCTGGGCTCGTTTGGATGTGCCTCTTTGGAATACACGAAGATCAGCGAACGACCGGTCTCGGCGATCGAGCGGTGGAGGCGGTCAAAATCGGGCATCTGGTTGATGCAGGGCCCGGCGCTCGCGGACCCGAAAATGATGGTGACGTAGCCTTTTGAGCAGGCCGCGTCGAGATCGAGCACGTCTCCATCAACGGTAGGGAGCCGGAACGAGGGAGCAGGATCCCCTACGCGGAGCGTTTGCCCTCGAAAGGCTCGTCTTTGGTGGCGGGCGAACCCCATGTAGAACTCACCGGAATTGTGCCTCGCAGCCTCGATCCCATAGTGGTCCAGATGGCGCCACCTCGGTGGGACTCGCTCCTCAGTGAGCCAGTAGGTCTCGGGCCAACCGAAGGATGAGTGCTGCGGATCGTGATCCTCGCGGGCCTGCTCCGGGTGTTCTGCGGGCGGCTGCTGGTCGGAGTTGGTCACGATGGAGCTCGGTGATGGCCTGGATCCCATTCAGGATCAATTCGTCTCATCACGGCGAACGGGTCGTCCTCGAGCGGGGTTCCCATCGTCTCGCTCCAGCGATTGATCCATCCGGCATGACAACATTGGCCGACTATGTCGACGATTTGATCCTCATCAAAATGCTTACGTAGCTCCGTGAAATGGTCGTTGGTGACCGCCACGGGCATCAACGCAGAATCACGGGCCATTCGCAACGCGGCACGCTCTGATTCGCTGAACAGATCGCTGGTCTCGAACTCCCATATCGCTCGTACCTTCTCTTCCTCCGCACCCCGACGGAGGCTTCCTGATGTGCCGTGAGCGGTGCAGTAGCGGCAGCCGGCAGCGCTACTGGCCATGAGAAAGATCAGGTCTCGGAGACTCGAGTCCAACGAGGTGTTCCGAAGAGCATCGGCCATCGCCAATCTCGCCCGGACCAGTTCCGGGCGGCGCGCCATGATCAACATGTTGTTGGGAATGAATCCTGCAATGTCGTTGAACCGGTCGAAGACGTCACTGAGTTCGGGAACATCGTCGGGCAGCAGTGGGGCGAGTCGCATCCGGTCAGCCAAATCGATACCTCAACCTGTTGTCCATGGCGAGAGGACCTAGGCCACCGGCACATGGAACGATTGTTCCCTCTGAGAGGCTACGGGTCGGGTGGATTGCCGTCAAGACTGGACCGGGGTGGACGAAGCCGACGACCTCGGGGTCCCCATCTGGCCCCACCTCAATACCTCACGAGAGGCCCGATGAACCTCGGATCGTTGGGGTCGACATCGCTACGGGGTCGAAACTTTTGTACCCGGTCGCCGTGGTTCTCGGCGACGTAAAGGTTTCCCTCCTCGTCCACGTCGAACCAGTGAATGCCCAGTGTCGCGCCGGGAGCGACTCCCAGTTGACCCCACGACGTCACGAGCTTCCCCTCGAGGTCGTACTTCAGGAACTTCTGGGTCTCGCCGTCGCCCACCCAGATGTAGCCGTCCTGGGTGAGTCGCAGGGCATAGGGACCGAGGATGTTGGGCCACTCCTCGATGAAGGTGAAATCCTCGTCGAAGACCTGGATACGGGAGTTCCCGCGGTCGGCAACATAGATCCGATGCCGCTCCTGGTCGAGAACGAGTCCGTGCAGGTCCAAGAACTCGCCCGGTCCGCTCCCACGACGAAGAATCGAGAATTGCAACTCGCCGTTCTTGTCGAACCGATCGATGCGACCGAGGCCGGCGGTGTAGAAGTCTCCATTCGGGAGCCAGGCCATGTCCTGGCCCTTCCAAGGGTCGCTTGGAATGCTGCCGGCCTCGATCTCGCCGATCGTCATCACGAGTTGTTTACCGTCGCGGGTGAACTTGTAGATCTTCTGGTTGCGACTGTCGGTGACCCAGACGTGTTCCTCCGGGTCGTGTGGATCCACGAATATCCTGTTGAGTTTGGCGAAAAGGTGGTCGTTCCACGTCCACGACTCGACGAGCTCGCCGGCGCGATCGAAGACGACCACGTGATGCTCGGGCTTCTTCTCGATAGCGGCGTTGAGCGAATGGGTCGCGTATGGCGATCCCTCCATGCTGAAGGTGCTCAATCCCCAGACGTAGGGTGTGACCCGTTCCCTCATCAGGCCGAAGTGCGACACCACCATGATCCGGTCGGGTGAAAACACGTGGAGCGCCGCCGCACCAGCGATCCGCCAGCCTTCCTCGATCGGCTGGGGCCAGCCCTCGACCGGCTCGTAGGGGCCGCTGAGGTCCTCTCCGCCTTTTCCGTTGACCGGCAAATAATCCTGCGCTAACAGGTGAGGACCGCGCATACCCGGATTCGCGTACAGCTTGGAGGCTCTGTTTGGACGCTTCTGGTCGGGAACGACTTGACCCATGCGGGCCGGAACTGCGCCCTTTGGGATGCGATTGTTAGGAATGTCTCCCATTGCCCTTCACTCTCTCACAACCGCGCCATAACGAGGCGAGGTAACCGCTCAACTCGTCGACTCGACGATCCGATTCCGCAGCGTGCCGATCTGCGGAGTTGACACCTCGACGGTGTCTCCAACCGAAAGGAAGAGCCTGGTGTCCAGATCATCGGGCCAGATCTTTCCGCCTGGTCGCAGGGTGGCAGAGTCGATAGCGCTGCCGGCGCCGCTGCCCCCGCTGATCATGTCTCCGGGCAGGAGAACAAGGTTTCGGCTCAGGTGCTCGATGAATTCCCCAAAACTGAAAATCATGTCGCGCGAGTTGTACCGCTGGCGGACCTCGCCGTTCACCCGAGTCTCGACCTCGATGTCTTGTAGGTCGAACTCACCCACAAAGATCGATGGTCCGACCGACGCCGAGCGCTCGAAGTTCTTGGACAGGTGAAAGCTTTTCGCGCCCGTCTCAGCGTGGAGCGATCGAATGCTCAGGTCGTTGTGCAAGGTGACCCCCCAGACGCAATCACGGCTTTGCGACGCAGAGACCCCTTTGGTCCGTTTCCCGAGGACCACCGCCACCTCGCCCTCGTAGTCGAAGAGCGTGGCGTCGCCGGGATAGGGAACTTCTCCCTCAGGGCCGGACGGGTCGGCGAAATCCTTCCAGAAGCCACGGATCTCGGCTGCGGCGCGGGTCTGGGTGACGATCTGCTCGGGTCTCGGCACAGTCGTACTTCCAACGCCGGCCGCGATCATCGCCGCGGACGGTAGCGCTGCTGATGCGCCGGCCCGGGCCGACACAGATCCGAGGGTGTGTCCGGCGTAGTTGTTTGCCGCACAGGCGATCCGGGGCCGTGAGACGGCGGGCGGGTGCAGCACGGTCTTGCACCGCTCGTGGACCAACTCGTCGCCACCCGTGGCAACCGCGAATTCGAGCGCGGTTCGGGCGTCGTCGAGCCCGGCTGGACCCCGGTCGATGAGCCGGACGAGTTCGGACGGGACTCGCTCGTCGGCGTTCGCCTGGGCGTCTCCGGGAGTTCCGCGTGATTGGTGCAACGCTGCCCAGGCTTGGTTCAGGTCGACCACCAGGTCACCCTCCCACCCACCGACGCGGCGGTCGGGTCCGAAAATGACGATTCTCAATTTCGGCCCTCGCTACCCTTCACGTCGTCGTCACCCGGCCGTAGCTGTCGCGCCAGCGATTCGTCCGAACACAGTTCCCGACGTCAGACCGGATCCTCCGGGATAGTTGTGGTAGAAGATCCCGCCGACGAGTTCTCCAGCGGCGTACAGCCCGGTGATCGGCTGCCGACCGGCCGCAAGAACTTGGGCGTTCTCGTCGATGCGAAGCCCGCCGAAGGTGAACGTGACGCCGCAGGTGGTGGCAAACGCCGTGTAAGGCGGTGTGTCGAGCCGCGTTGCCCAGTTCGACTTCGCCAAGCCCATGGTGGCCGATGACTTCCCGTCCTTGACGTTCGGATCGTACGTGGTGCCTTCGTCGACTCGCTCGTTGTATTCGCTAAGGGTCGCCGAAAGGCGATCGCCGTCGACCCCATCCATCTTGGCTACGAGGCCCTCGAGCGTGTCGGCTCGCACTCTGGTCGCTTGTTGAATGTGGTACTCGTCGCGGAGCATGTCCGTGACCTTGTCGTCGAAGATCTGCCAAGCGGCCTGGTTCGGCTGGCGGATCACATCGTGGCCATACTTGGCGTACGTGTAGGTGCGGAAGTCGGCCCCCTCGTCGATGAATCGCTCGCCGTTGGTGTTCACCATGACACCGAGCGGATAGCTGAGTTTTGAGAAGCCGTCACCCACGCGCAGATCGCCGAACTCGGGAGCGTTGAGATCCCACGGCACGGCGTGCGCACCGGACCAGTGCCCGAACGGCACGGCGCCGATCTCCAGGGCCATGCGGATGCCGTCGCCGGTGTTCGCCCACGTTCCCCTGACCCGTGCGAGGTCGTAACCAGGGCCCAGGTACTTTGTTCGCCACGCCAGATTGGCCTGGAACCCCCCAGCGGCGAGTATCACCGACTCCGCCTTCACGTCGTGGAAGGAGCCGCTGCTCTGTACGCGCACACCTCCGACGCGGCCGCCGTCATACAGCAGTTCGACGGCCCGGGCGTCGTAGGCGGCTTGGCCTCCCGCGTTCAAGAAGGTGGTGGTCTCGCTCTCCACGAGCCCGGGACCGCCACCGGAGCTCTCGACGGAGACTCCGCCCCAGAACGTGTGCCGGCCGTTGTGCAGGAACGCGAATCGCCGATACGAAGGCAGAAATCGAACTCCGGCATGGTCGCGCAGCCAGAATACAGCTTCCCTGCTTTTCGATACCAGAAGGTGGGCGAGGTCGGGATCGGCGCGGTAGTTGGTGATCCGAGCGAGGTCGTCGAAGAACTGGCTCTCCGGGTAGGAGCCGAAGTCGGTGGTCGCCTTCTCTTCCTCGGTCAGATCCGGAATGAGCTCGATGATGTCGTCAGGTCCGTCGTAGGCGAATCTCATGCCGCCCGCGGTGAAGCGGCTGTTGCCGCCACGCTCGCCCTCGGGCGTTCGTTCGAGCACCAGGACGCGGGCACCTCGGTCGA
>Ga0114996_10003318_pt1 | contig 20137 bp, 13 predicted proteins | sample ArcticOcean_MG_C_4_FD_87039 | JGI IMG/M metagenome (GOLD analysis project Ga0114996, IMG submission 87039) | Marine microbial communities from western Arctic Ocean - ArcticOcean_MG_CB4_134 | ecosystem: Environmental > Aquatic > Marine > Oceanic | place: Arctic Ocean: Canada Basin | collected...
CGCACCATTCACTGCAGCCTCAGTCAGAACACGTGCTGTCTCCTGAAAGGAAGCCGCAGCCCAGAAACTACCCGTATCTAAGGATGCTCTTGTAACACCGAGAAGGACTGAACTGGCGGTAGCAGGCTCTCCGCCTTCAGCCAAGACTCTAGCGTTCAAATCCTCAAAAACGAAATGGTCCACAAGTTCCCCAGGCAATAGTTCTGTATCGCCTATCCCATCAACTCGAACTTTACGAAGCATTTGGCGCACTATTATCTCAATATGCTTGTCATCAATCGTAATACCCTGAGTCCTATAAACGGCCTGGACTTCCCTAACCAAATGTCGCTGGGTAGCTTCTTTCCCAAGAATACGCAAAATATCTTGTGGACTGAGTGATCCTGAGGTTAACGCTGCTCCAGCTAGAACCTCCTGACCCTCAGATACAATGAGTCTGGCAGAATGGGGTATTAGATATTCTCGTTGCTCTTGCTCTTCCCAGCTCACCGTTATTTTTCGACGCCGAATCGAAACCCGGCCAGAAATGTTGCTCAAAAGCGCCTCTTCGGTACCCGTTTTGCTAGAAGCTTTCTTCTTTGTCTCTTCCGACTTGGCAAGTAGCATACCAGACTCAACCCAATCACCATCTGCCACCGCTAACTTGTAACCTTCTGGCAATGAATGTTCTTCTTCAAATTGCTCAGAATTTACCACTCTGAGCCGTCTGCCATCGAGGTCTTCGTCCAGCTCTACTTTACCGTCAATCTCTGATAACAATGCCATGCCTCTTGGCGAACGTGCCTCAAATAATTCTTCCACTTTTGGCAGACCACTAGTGCCGCTAGTGATATCTATACCAGCTACACCACCTGTGTGGAAAGTCCGCATTGTAAGTTGGGTGCCAGGCTCTCCGATGCTCTGAGCAGCCAATATTCCTACTGCCTCGCCAAGCAATACATCCTTCCCGGTAGCAGGGCTCCGTCCGTAGCAAAAACGACAAATACCTCGCCTAGCAATACAAGTTAACGGAGATCGAACACATACTCGATAGATTCCTAGGTCCACTATGTCTTTAGCCTTCTCATCATTCAATTCCATATTAAAATCTAGCAAGATTTCCCCGGTCTTTGGATCGGCTAATGGCAATGCAAGGCGCCTACCGGCAATGCGGTTGTTAAGCGGTGGGGCCATAGTATCTTCCGGAACGTTTTCAATCCAAACACCGTCAATGGTGCCACAGTCATCCTCCAACACGATGACGTCCTGAGAAATATCTATCAATCTCCTAGTCAAATATCCACTTTCAGCTGTACGCAGAGCTGTGTCAGTAAGACCTTTCCTCGCGCCGTGGGTGGAAATAAAATACTCCAAAACGCTAAGGCCTTCGCGAAAACTTGACCTTATAGGTAGATCAATAATTTTACCCCTAGGATTACTCATTAGTCCGCGCATACCAGCCATCTGCTTGATTTGAGCGATATTACCTTTGGCCCCGGAAACAGCCATCATGTATATCCCTCCATACGTCGGTAAGACTTCAGTGATCAAATCAGTCATTTGATCACTGGCCTCGGTCCATATTGACACTGCTTTAGCATATCTCTCATCTTCGTTAATAAGCCCTGATAAGTATTGTCCTTCCAGTTCTTCGATTCTGCTATTAGCGGCCGCCATTAGATCTTGCTTCTTAGCTGGTACTTCTATGTCACTAATGGCTATAGTCGCACCAGACTTAGTAGCATAATGAAAACCTAGTCGCTTTATTGCATCAAGCACTGGCGCTGTACCAGCGTTACCGAGAATCTTATAACACTCTGCCACGAGAGTGCTCAAGCTCTTAGAATCCATAACCTGATTCTTAAAACCAATCTCTTCTGGAAGGATTTCGTTAAACAATATGCGGCCTACAGAGCTTCTAAGCCATCCATCCTCCTGATCCGATCCACGCACTTGTATTTCAGCTCTAAGGTCGACTAGATCATAATCATAGGCTAATGTTGCCTCCTCGCGGGAATGGAACTTGCTTCCTTCTCCTTTAAGTCCATTCTCTACTTGGGTCAAGTAATAGCAGCCCAAAACAATGTCTAAAGTGGGAGTAACTATCGGATATCCCGAACTAGGAGAAAGCATATTGTTCGTGCTCATCATAATGTGCCGAGCTTCTCGTACTGCCTCCTTAGCAAGTGGGACATGGACCGCCATCTGATCACCATCAAAATCAGCGTTAAAAGCGGTGCAAACCAGTGGATGTATTTCAATCGCACTACCTTCAGTTAAAACCGGCTGAAACGCTTGTATCCCCAAGCGATGGAGCGTAGGAGCTCGATTTAAGAGCACTGGGCGGTCTTTGATTATATCCTCTAAGATGTCCCATACTTCAGGCCTAACTCGTTCAATCATGCGCTTTGCGCTCTTTATATTATGTGCATGGCCTTCAAGAACTAGTCGATTCATCACAAAAGGCTTGAACAATTCTAAAGCCATCTTTTTAGGCAATCCACATTGGTGCATCAGAAGGTCAGGGCCAACAACAATAACTGAACGCCCGCTGTAATCTACTCGTTTACCGAGAAGATTTTGTCGAAATCTTCCTTGTTTTCCACGTAACAAGTCAGATAATGACTTAAGTTTGTGATTGTGGCTTCCAGATATGGCTCTGCCCCGTCTACCATTATCTATCAACGCATCTACAGCCTCTTGTAACATACGTTTTTCATTTCTTGCTATGATTTCAGGTGCGCCAAGATCCAATAGCCGTCTGAGTCTATTATTCCTATTAATCACACGCCTATAAAGATCATTCAGGTCACTAGTGGCAAATCGGCCTCCATCAAGCTGTACCATCGGCCTAAGGTCGGGTGGAAGTACAGGCAAAACCGTGAGTATCATCCACTCAACTTTGTTTTCGCTCTTCCGGAACGCCTCCACCACTCGAAGCCTCTTGATGGCTTTTTTCCGACGCTGCCCCGCGTTTACTCGCAACTCATTCTGAAGCCACTCTTTAAGTTCAACCAGATTAGTGTTCTGTAAAACTCTAATAATCGCCTCTGCACCCATACCAGCTTCAAATATAGATTCAAAGCTTTCTCTCAGCTCCCTATATTTGTTCTCCGTTAGAAGCTGAAGAGGTCTAATATCCTCTAGGTTATCTATTTTACTTTGAAATACGTCCCATATCCGTTGCTTTGCACTTTCGTATGCACCTTCAATATCTGAAGTGTCCGGTTCAGTTACGTCAACTTGAGTTTCATCGCTCTCTTTTTGAACAGATTCTCCTTGGGATAACGCCTCATCTTCAGAGTCGGAGCTGCCAGCTTGATTTTGTAATTTTTCGATCTCAGTATCTCTCTGGGATTTCAGTTCCTCAAGAAGTTCATCGCGAAGGTCATGATCCACAGATATAACTATATATTGGGCGAAATAAAGAACACGTTCCAAGTTCCTAGGGGAAAGGTCTAAAAGAAGTCCGAGTCGGCTAGGTGTGCTCTTAGAAAACCAAATGTGAGCCACTGGAGCAGCAAGTTTAATATGCCCCATTCGTTCCCGTCTCACCTTGGCCCTAGTAACCTCAACACCACACCGATCACATATCACGCCCTTGTAGCGTATCTTTTTGTACTTGCCGCAGAAACATTCCCAATCTTTGGTTGGGCCAAAAATTCTCTCATCGAAAAGTCCGTCCTTTTCAGGTCTCAAGGTTCTGTAATTTATAGTCTCAGGCTTGGTTACTTCTCCATATGACCAATCCATCACCTGCTCAGGCGATGCCAACGAGATTCTCATTGAGCTGAAATCGTCGTTTTCTACCATTCTTTTGAGTTCTCCTTACTTAAATACAAAGACCTTATACAATTGTCTCGTTACATTACTCAGTTTCTTGAGAGGCATCTTCAAGGCTGTCAGCCTCGGCGCCGACAACTTCTTCGAGCGGCTCAACCAACTCAGAATCGCCGCTTAAAGCCGAAGCCAACTCTTCAACATCACGCTCCAAATCTGGCTGAGGAACATCGCTTATTATATCGGCCGGCTGATCGCCATCCAAAGAATCCTCGCCATCAGACTGGGCTTGTTTATCTACGGCATTTTGATGCGCGGTTAATTCGTTCACACCGTAATCTCCAAAACCAAAGGATGCATCACCATCCCCTAATGGCAATTCAACCCCCTCATCGTTTTCACCGAGTAATTCCACTGACAGACCCAAGCTTTGCAATTCCTTTAGAAGTACATGAAAAGATTCTGGGACACCAGGCTGAACTATATCCTCTCCCTTGACGATAGATTCATAGGTTTTCACCCTGCCAACTACATCATCAGATTTTACAGTGAGCATCTCTTGGAGGTTGTGCGCAGCACTATATGCCTCTAGAGCCCAAACTTCCATTTCCCCAAATCGCTGACCTCCAAACTGTGCTTTACCACCCAATGGTTGTTGCGTAATCAGTGAGTATGGACCCGTTGATCTGGCATGAATCTTATCTTCGACTAGATGTATGAGCTTCATCATATAAATGTAACCAACCGTCACGGGATGATCGAAGGGTTCACCAGTCCTACCGTCGAAAAGAGTCGTCTTGCCAAAAATAGGAGGGACGTTCTTCCCTTCCATATTTAGTACACGTACCTTATCTCGTAGTGCTTGCGCATCATACTTTGAGGTATCAACTCCGCCCTCTTCTTGCAACCAAATCTTGACACAGGCATCAGATGCAAAACCCATTTTCCTGTCATCAAAAATTTCCTGAGCATCATAACCTCTATCGCTGAGCCATTCCGTAACTTCCGTACTAACTTTATTTCCATTTGACGCACCATTTGTGAAATGCCCATTCGACAAAGAAAGTTTAGATTCCTCCACAAACCAAGCACGAGCTAGTGCGTCTTGTATTTTGATGTCTTCAGCTCCATCAAACACTGGGGTCACTACAGAGTAATTAAGAGACTTTGCAGCCCAGCCAATGTGTGTTTCAAGCACTTGTCCAAGGTTCATTCTAGAAGGAACCCCTATCGGGTTTAATATGATGTCAACGGGAGTTCCATCTGGAAGATATGGCATATCTTCGGCTGGTAAAATTCTTGAAATAACGCCTTTATTCCCATGACGTCCAGCCATTTTATCCCCGGCCGCAATTTTACGTGTTTGAGCTACCCAAACTCTTACTAGCTTGTTGACACTTGGAGGCAATTCATCCTTATTTTCTCGGTCAAGTATCTTTACATCTATAACCTTCCCTCTCTCCCCATGTGGGACCCGTAAGGAACTATCTTTCACATCCCTAGCCTTCTCACCAAATATGGCTCGAAGTAACTTCTCCTCCGCTGTTAGCTCAGTTTCACCTTTAGGGGTTATCTTGCCTACAAGGATGTCTCCAGGCTCCACCTCAGCTCCAACCAGTATTACGCCGTCGTCATCTAGATTGCGCAAGCTCTCTTCACCAACATTAGGAATATCTCTAGTGATTTCCTCAGGTCCAAGCTTAGTATCCCTAGCTTCTGACTCGTACTTTTCTATATGAATTGACGTGAATTTATCTTGCTCCAACAGTCGTTCGCTAAGTATGATGGCATCTTCATAGTTATAACCTTCCCAACTCATGAACGCTACTAAAACGTTTTGACCCAAAGCCAAATCTCCTTTATCAGTGGACGAACTGTCTGCCAACGGGTCACCACGTTTTACTAAGTCGCCTTTGTCAACGATCGGATTCTGAGTCATGCAAGTGCCTTGGTTACTACGCACGAATTTGTACAAGTCGTGAACATGTTCTTCCCCATTCACATCAGTGACTACTATCCGATCACCAGCGACAGAAGTTACTACTCCGTCGGAAGTCGCAAGCGCTACTTGACCAGAGTCAACAGCCACTCTACGCTCCATGCCAGTACCCACAATTGGAGCTTCTGGTCGTACCAAAGGAACTGCTTGTCTCTGCATGTTGGAACCCATCAAAGCTCTATTGGCATCGTCATGTTCCAAAAACGGAATAAGCGCTGTTGAAACACTGACTATCTGCATCGGTGAAACATCCATAAAGTCAACCTGATCAGGTTGTTCTACGGCAAATCGTTCACCTTGCCGAATTTCAATTCGATTTTCAACAAATTGCCCACAATCGTCCAACAACGTGTTTGCTTGAGCAACTATGTATGCCTCCTCTTCGTCCGCAGCCAGATAACTGATCTCGTCCTTATCGTGTTTCACAAAAGCCCGTACGGAAATATCACATTTAGGTAAAGCGTTCAGCTTAGTTACTAGTGATTTGGTAATTTTACGGCCAGATTTGGCAAGAATCTTTCCGTCGTCACCTCTTACATCATCCTGCAGCAAACGACCCTCTAGATCCTTAGACTTACTGGATATTTCATGGAATACTTTCCTATAGGGCGTTTCTATGAATCCAAATTCGTTAGTTTTTGCATAAGTGGCTAGAGATCCCAAGAGTCCTATATTAGGTCCTTCCGGTGTCTCAATCGGACAAATCCGACCGTAGTGAGAATGATGGACATCACGAACATCAAAACCTGCTCGTTCCCTCGAAAGGCCTCCCGGTCCTAATGCCGACAGTCTCCGCTTGTGTGTTAGTTCAGCAAGTGGATTCGTCTGATCCATAAATTGAGATAATTGCGACCCTCCAAAGAATTCACGAATCGATGCTACGACTGGACGTACATTTACCAACGCGCTCGGAGTTGCCTGTTCTGTATCGTTTATGGTCATCCTCTCCCTCACCACACGCTCCATCCTAACTAAACCAACTCTGAGTTGGTTTAGTATCAACTCTCCGACGGCCCTGACCCTTCTATTGCCTAAATGATCTATATCATCCACGCGTTGGGAACCATTGTTGATCTGAATTATGATCTTAGTTACCTTAACAATATCTTCCTTAGTTAGAGTCCTAGTTTCAATTGGTAGTGTAAGAGCTAGACGCCGATTTAACTTATAACGACCTACTTTGCCCAAGTCATAACGACGAGAATTAAAAAACAGGTTATCCAAAAGAGCCTCGGCATTCTCCTGGCTAGGTGGCTCGCCCGGGCGCAAATGTTTGTAGAACTCGAGCAAGGCCTCATTCTTGTCCTTAACTCCCGAGTCTCGTTCGATAGTGGTTTTAATAAACTGATGGTCTGGTAATTGGTCAACATCCTTGAACGTGTCTAACAGTTCCTTGTCAGTAGAAATGCCTATCGCCCTCAACAGGGTTGTTACTGGAGTTTTCCTCTTCCGGTCAACTTTGACAGATATTACGTCCCTAGCGCTAGTTTCAAACTCAAGCCATGCCCCTCTATATGGCACGAACTTAGCCATGGCCAGCCGTCTCCCAGTGGTCGCATCTTGCTCAATAGTGAAATACACTCCGGGAGAGCGCACGAGTTGGCTGACAACTACACGTTCCGCGCCATTGATTACAAATGTGCCGTTTATAGTCATCATGGGAATATCTCCCATGAAGAGTTGCTGCTCCTTAACTTCCCCAGTTTCCTTAATTGTTAGCCTTGCGGTCACATAAAGAGGAGCCGAATAAGTAATCTCCCTTTGGCGACATTCCTTTTCGTTGTACTTCGGTGTTCGAAATTCATGATCAATAAAATCCAGCTCAAATCTCTCCCCGGTGAAATCGCGTATCGGGAAAATCTCTTTAAAAAGGTCCTTAATTCCGTCTTTTTTCAGATTTTCAAATGAATCAGTCTGTATCTGGATAAGGTTAGGAACGTCCAATATCTGTGATATATGAGCGTATGACCTTTTTTCAAGGCTTGACGAATTTAGTGGTGCTGAAGCCAAATCAACCATGAACGTTCACTCTCCTTAACAACGACAAAAAAACCTCACCTCCCTAATTAGGGAAAAAAGGTCTAATAACCAATAAACTTAATGGATTTCAGACAGGCGTCTTGAATCATGCGCAGAGCTACAGGGCATAGTAGCATTAGCCATATGTATTAGTCAACATTTAAGAGAATTATGCTTTTCACTATAAATTCATACGCTGCCTAATACATATAGCGAATCACAATCTTAGCGATACTAATGTTTCCAATCTAGGGACTCTACCAATTGTTCTCAGCTTTTCTTTAGCTTCACGATCCAAAACAATAAAGGTAGGAACTATTGTAGATGTATAACTTTCCTTGACATACTTGCCCAAATTGGAAGAAGTCTCGACCCTGATAAAGTCAAAAACATCGCTGAGTTGTTTTTCTAGCCTGTCCACGTCAGGCTTCGCCGAAAGGCAGCCAATTCAGAGATTAGAATAGAGCATCAAAACCGTGGGTCTTCCATTAAGGACAGTCGCATTGAAATCCTGAATGGTGAAATCCGTGCTCGAGCCAGTACTCATGATTAATTGAAATATGGCCAAAAGCGTGATGGTAATAAAACTCATACAAATGGCTGGCTTCTTGCCAAAGAAGCTCCAACTAACGAACGTGAACAAGGCAATGACAGCCAAACCAAAAACAACGAAGGAATACCGATTCAAAAACTCCAGAGTTTAGGTCCTCCTCAATACATTGATACTTATGTTTCGTGGTACCCCTGCCGGGACTCGAACCCGGGCGCACGGTTTAGGAAACCATCGCTCTATCCTCTGAGCTACAGGGGCATGAATCACGCTTTGGTGGAGATAGGGGGACTCGAACCCCCAACCTCCGCATTGCGAACGCGGCGCTCTCCCAGTTGAGCTATATCCCCACTATTATCTAAATTGCCTACTTCCTCGTTTAAGCACGATTACGCTGATCTTCCAGATCTGCCAATCGACTGCCAGCGTCCACATCTACCCATCTCAACATAACGGTGCCCACAACAATTATAACCAGCAAAGACGAGATAGCCACTCTAGTATCAAATAGACCCGTAAATAAAATATACAAGGTCGGGCCTATAACAGTTGAAGCACGACTCATGAATCCAAAGAAAGAGAAAAATTCCCCACTTCTAGTTTCAGGCATAATCTGTGCAAAAAGACTTCTTGAAAGTGCCTGACTACCACCCATCACCACTCCCAACAAAGCTCCTAGAATAAGCCATTGAAAGCTTGATGAAAGGCCAAGAGGCTCCCAGAAAACAGTCCTCAAAGTTAAAGGCCACCAGTCCAAAGGACCTTCGCCCATGGAGGATACATGTTTAGCTCCGACTGACGTCTGCCCAGCTAGAGGTCCTTCGACAATCGACACACTAAATCTAGCAGTTGCAGATTCACGTATTTCGGTGAATAAAATCCTTGTTTGATTTACAGATATCGAGCCAGCTTCCTGCAAATCACCATGATTTTGTTCCCACATCGTATCGGGCTCTGATCCTGATAAATTAGGAGCGGCGATCACTAGATATGAATTTGTAGGCTGATCAAACTTAAATTGGTAGTCGAATTCGTTTTGACTAGACGGAACGAGCGGAGCAATTCCAACTCCGAATAAGACGACTACACACCATCCAATCATTCCAACGATCAGTGCTGGCTTGGTACGCACCCAAGAAGCCAGTCTAGAAAACAGCATGGCCCCAGGTGCTGCTATGAACTGAATTATCAATATGGTCATCATATTGAATATTAAAGTTATACCTAGAGTATCCGCCCCGTAGGCGCCAGCGATAGCCAACACCGTCTGTATGCCATCATTAAATAACAAATACGCCACGAGATAAATCAAAAGTGTTTTAAACTTAGTTATACCTCGCAAGGTTTTTCCTAGTTCTTTGATAGCCAAACGTAACGCACTAGATATATTCAAACCAGGAACGGGATTAAATATAGGTGGTTCTGGAACAGTTTTCAGAGTCCAAATTGCAAACCCAAACCACCAAAAACCAACGGTTGCTATGCAGAGACGCGTAATGAAATCTTCCAATTCGGTGCCAGAAAATACAAATATTGCGGCAAGGTGGATAGCCAACAGTAAGCCAGCGCCTATATAACCATATGCGAAACCTCGGCTGCTCACATCATCTAATAGGTGTTTCGGTGCTATATGAGGCAATATCGAGTTATAAAAAACCAAGCTTCCCGAAAAACCAATGTTAGCCAACCCAAACGACAAAGCCAGCCAAATCCAAGGCTGTGAGGTGTAAACAGAAAAGAAAGCTAGTACCGTAAATGCGCTGCCAGCAATGGTGTAAATCCAAAGAAGCGTCTTCTTAATAGCTGCACGATCAGCTATCACGCCCAGAACGGGGCTACTAACGGCAACTATTGCTGTCGATAGTGCTACCCCTAAGCTCCAAATCGAACTTCCAGTCATCGAGAAACCAAAGAAATCTGTATTATCTCCCATTGCAGCTTTGAAAATCACGACAAAGTAAACAGGGAATATTGCTGCCGTCCCACTAGTAGAGAAAGCTGAGTTCGCCCAATCGTACATACACCAACCGCGTATTACCCGTCTTTGTTGAGGCGATAAATCTCGAAGTCTGACTTTGGGATTAATTACTTTCAATATCTTTAACTCCAAATAAGCATTTGCCTAATCAGCACTAAAATGTCAGCCCGCTGTCCATGAGCCTTCAGTTTTCAATAACTTGATAAAAATTGCCATATACCAATGACTGTCATGTCTATCAACTTGCGTCAAAAGAACCTCGCAATTTATCAGTAAACTTATTTATTTCTCCTAATCTTTTCCCATCGGTCAGATCCGAATGTAAGGGAGTTATAGAGATCCGGTTATTTCTTACTGCCCAGATGTCTGTTCCTTCTACCAAGTGCCAAGCAGGAGTACCATGAGCTATCCAATAATATTCTTGCTTTCCATCATCTCCGGTAGTTATAACATCAGTATATGCTCGGCCACCCAAACGAGTTACATCAATACCACAAATGTCACTGAATTGGATAGAGGGGACGTTCACATTAAGTAACAACCTGTTCGAGTAGCCTTCCTTCTCTATTTGCCTAACGATAGCAGCGAGTATCACGGTTGCAGCATGAAAAGTAGGTGGATGAAGAGATCCGACAGATATAGCTATTGAAGGCAAGCCTCGAAAGTAACCTTGAAGTGCGGCCCCTACTGTCCCCGAAATAAATATGTCCTCACCCAGATTAGCACCACTGTTAATACCGGAAACCACTAAATCTACGTCTTTAGCCATCTGATCGAGCCCCAATATTACGCTGTCCGCTGGGGTCCCCTCTACAGCATATGACGGTACGCCCGCAGCAATACGTTTCACTTTAGAAATTCTCAAGGGGGAGCTTAGGCTTATAGACGTGCCCTTACCACTCTGTTCTCGGTCTGGCGCTACAACTATCACTTTGCATATATGACTTAAAACCTCCGCTGCCGCTCTTAAACCAGAAGCATTGATCCCATCATCATTTGTAAGTAATATCCTCACTCCAGCCTGTTCCCTCCAATTACCTTATTATCTATCAACCTAACATTATCAAACCAAACAGCGACCGATATCATCGCCTCGCTGTAAACATTGTTCAATTCATCCAAAGTATCAACATCAGATATACTGACGTAGTCAAGCTTTGCCAATGGTTCCGTAGAAACCACTTTCTCAACTGTACGTCGCAGAGTCACAGAATCCGTCACGCCAGATTCCCACATGTAAATCGCCTCGGATAAAGCCCTGTTAATTACCGTGGCAGCTTCTCTTTGCTGCTCCGTGAGGCGCGAATTGCGGCTACTCATTGCAAGGCCATCATATTCACGTACGGTGGGCACTATCACTATTTCAGTTTCGAAATTAAGATCTCTGACAAGGCGTTTGACTATAACAGCCTGCTGTCCATCCTTTTGTCCAAAATAAGCCCTATCTGGTCGGATAACATTAAACAATTTTGTCACAACAGTTGTCACACCAAGAAAATGCCCAGGACGACTGGAACCCTCCAATTTACGGGACATTTCACCAACGTCTACGTAAGTTGCGTAATTTTCCGGATAAATCTCGCTTACTTCCGGTACAAAAACAAAGTTAACATCGAGATCCTCCAGTATTTTGATATCCCTTTGTAAGTTACGCGGGTATCCAGTTAAATCTTCGGTTAAATCAAATTGCTTGGGGTTAATAAAAATTGAAACTACTACTGAGTCGTTATCCGATTTGGCACGATTTACCAAAGACACATGCCCATCATGGAGATATCCCATAGTGGGAACTAATCCAAGTGGACGGGTTATGTGCTGGCTTACCTGCCTAATGGAGGAAACAGTTTCAATGATCCGCATAAATTATATTTTAGAGAGGAGATCGGCCAATAATCTCTCGTCTACATGGAAACTCTGATCATCAGATGGGAACTTACTTTGTTCAACATCATTTAGATAAGCGACCAAAGCCTCCTCAATAACTTGACTCAAACTAGCGTACTCTTTCGTGTGCTTTCGAGAATTCAGCGTAAGTCCTAAGATATCGTTTATCACCTGGATTTCACCATCGCAATCTGGCCCAGCACCAATTCCAATGGTGGGGATATCGAGTCTATCAGTAATTACACGCGCCAACTCCACTGGTATGGCCTCTAGAACAATAGCAAACACACCCGCATTCTCTAGTGCAACGGCATCGTCAAGCAAAGCATGAGCACTTGCCAAATCTTTCCCCTGGACTCTAAATCCTCCAAAAGCGTGCTCAGATTGAGGTGTTAATCCGATATGACCCACGACTGGAATACCAGCTTCTACAATTCGCTTGGCAGTCTCAGCTGATCGAGCTCCCCCTTCTAATTTCACGGCATGGGCACCCCCTTCTTGGACCATGCGCCCTGCATTTCTCAACGCATCATCAATACTTACCTGATATGACATAAATGGAAGGTCAGTCACTACCATGGAATTCTTAGCACCTCTTACCACAGCTTTAGTATGGTGCAGCATGTCAGGCATAGTAACTCTCACTGTTGATTTATACCCTAACATCGTATTACCCAAACTATCGCCGACGAGAATCATGGGAATGCCCACTTTATCTACGAGTCGTGCCATTGAGTAGTCGTAAGCAGTCACAGCGGTAATTCTTTTGCCGGATTTTTTCATTTCTTTAAAGTGTTGAACTCTGATACGCATTTCGCACCTCTTATTTATGCTGAGTCTGATCCCATTTTACCAACAAGAACATCATGCCACATTGCCCTGTGTTGATCTTCAGTCCCACTTAATCTTGAAACTAAGTCAACCATTGCAAGGCCTAATGTCGAATATAGTGGAAGTAACTGTGGTGTTCGCTTCCGAATCGCCCCTAAGTGTAACCTTATAGTATCGAAATCTTCTCTGGGTATAGGACCAGTAACAGATCGCTCAAGTCCATCCATTTCTATATTCCGTAACGTAGATTGGATCAATGGAAACAAAGCATCGATAGCCTCATTACTATCGAATCCCATTGCTGCCCACATCTGGATAGCACCTTCCAATAATGTTGTCAGATAACCACAAACCATAACAGCAGATGCGTGGTAAAGCGGTCTGTCTTCAGCGGATATTGAAACGATTTTCCCTTTGAGGGTTTCTACCAGTCTTATAATCCAATCATGAAGACCTGCGTCAGACGAGACAGTAAAAGTAGAACCTAATAAATGTTCTGAATCACACATATTGCCACAAAAAGTTTGCAGTGGATGCACGGCGCCAACATAAGCACCTAGTACCCTCGCATTTTCGAGAACTTCCGTCCCCAAAACTCCACTACAATGTATCACTGCCTGGCCTTTTCTCCACTGAAAATCACTCACGATTCCAGTTATTGCGTGATCTGGCACAGTCAAAAATATTAAATCGCATCGTTCCTGAAGATCAGCAAAGTTATCAGTAGCTTTACATCCTACTATTTGGGAAGCCAAAGAACTTGCAGCGGCCAATGAACGACTAGCAATCATTTCAATTTCATAACCAGCGTTGAACATTGCCAAAGATAAAGCGCTACCCATGCGTCCGCTTCCCAGAAAACCAACGCGCTCAAACTTAACTCTCAACGTTGAGCTCCTTTACCGAAGGTATTCCTTCCAAGCCATCAGCATTGCTAACAGCTCGAACAATTGCCTTGGACATCACGACGGCAGCTATTGAGCCAATCTTGGTAAGTAACCTGTGATCGGTCTCACCATCCCATCTACCTGTTGCCAAAGTAAATACGGTATCGCCATCGGCCATAGTGTGGGCAGGTCTGACTGCAAGCGCAATTCCATCCTGCCCTCTACCGGCCAACTTGTTAGCTTGGCTCTTATCAAGTTCCGCATTAGTGATCAAAATCCCGATGGTGGTATTGTTACCAGCGCCTATTTCATTAGAGTCCAATGTTGATTCAGGATTTACCATCGAGTCCATGGTATTTATAAACCCTGCCTTTTTTCTATCGCGTGGTCCGGCCACAATCCTACCTGTGCCAGGATCAACAACATCTCCCCAAGAGTTAACTACTACCAAAGCGAGAATTATTAACCCGGGTTCAATCTCATGGCTAAAAATACCCAAACCACCTTTAGTAGCGTTGGCCAAGCCAAATGCCTTGCCAACAGTAGCACCCGTACCAGCGCCAATAGAGCCTTCCCTTAGGTTATCGGACCTAGCAGCCTCACAGGCTCGGTATCCATCTAGCGCGTTGGGCCTCACCTCATGGTTACCTATATTCAAATCGGATATTATGGCAGCTGGAACTATCGGGACTAAAGCTTTACCTACTCGGTAGCCTACTTGCTTTTCTTCAAGATATTTCATTACTCCCGCAGCGGCATCCAATCCATATGCACTGCCTCCACTCAACAAAACGCCGTGAACCTCATTAATCAGATTGCCAGGTCTTAAAAGATCCGTCTCCCTAGTGCCTGGGGCCGAGCCTCTGACATCTACTCCACCAACGGCTCCTCTTTGGGATAATACAACCGTACAACCAGTTGCATTCCTCAGGTCAGTGACATGACCGATCTTAATCCCCGATATGCCCTTCAGTTCTCGTGATCCCATAAACACAAAAACGCCCGCAACGTTACCGAGGGGGCGCTTAAAGATTTGCCTTTATAGCTTCAGCCGTCTCGGTCTTGAGTTGATCCCAGCGGCGATTCAATTTTAACCATCCAAATACTCGCCTCCTAACGGTAGGCGGCAAGTTTATCCTAGCAAGCAGACATTGAGCAGTCAACAATAATTCGTCCGGTAGAACGGGCTTTCAGCATTAGTACGCAATCGGTTTTGAAATCTACGACAAGAATGCTTGAGGGCAGCATACGGCAGTGCTATACTCGGTCAAATTGAGTGACAGAGCGTGAAAATGATCAGTACTTTGAAAGAGATTAGGTATGCCTACGGATTTGAAGACGTAGCAATAGTACCCGGCATGATAACTGTAAATCCAGAGCAAGCTAGCTTAAGCTTAGAGATAGGAGACTTGCAATTTCCAATACCAATTATAGCTTCTGCCATGGACGCAGTGGTATCTCCGGAGTTCGCAATTCAACTTGGCAAGATGGGCGGACTTGGCGTCCTAAATATGGAAGGCCTCTATTCTCGGTACGTGGATGCAGCGGACAAAGTTGCCGAAATCGCCGAGGCTCCGCCAAGCTCGGTCACCGGACTTTTGCAAAGTCTGTACCAAGCGCCTATAAAGGAAACTTTGGTAGCTGAACGAGTCGAACAAATTCATAAATCTGGTACTATCTGCGCCGTTTCCTTCACACCACAAAATACAAAGCGACTCGGGCCTGTAGCAGTTGAGGCCGGAGCCCATATTTTGGTGGTACAGTCTACCGTCACCACAGCTAGGCACATATCGAGAAGCTATCATGGCTTGGTGATATCAGAACTAGTCGAGCAAATTAATGTCCCAGTTATGGTTGGAAATTGTGTGACCTATGGAGCGACTCTCGAGCTCATGGAGGCAGGAGTTGCTGCGATTCTGGTCGGAGTTGGCCCAGGAGCAGCCTGCACCACACGAGAGGTAACTGGTGTTGGTGTACCCCAGGTGACAGCTACGATCGACTGCAGTGCCGCTCGAGAAGAATATTACCGAAGAACTGGGCGGCGTGTTGCAATAATAACGGATGGCGGAATTCGAACTGGTGGGGATATGTGCAAATCAATAGTGGCTGGAGCAGATGGAGTTATGATTGGCACTCCTTTTGCACAAACCGAAGAAGCTCCCGGAAAAGGATTTAACTGGGGAATGGCAGCTCCTCACGCGGCTCTTCCCAGAGGAACCAGAATTAACACTGGTACAAAAGGAACACTACACCAACTTTTGCTCGGCCCTACTAGCCGTACTGATGGGACACAAAATTTGGTTGGTGCGCTAAGAGTGTGTATGGGAATGTGTGGGGCGCTAAGCATACAGGAATTACAGCAGGCAGAAATGGTAGTGGCGCCAGCAATAGCTACGGAAGGCAAGGCCTTTCAAATTGCGGGAAGCATTTGACGTCTCGTTTATATTAAGGCAAATTTCACATATAAACTTAATCAACCGGAAATCATTCTTCACAATTGACTACACGGAACTCGGGCTTATACTGTTGCCTATGGGAGGATACCGTGAGCAGCACTCATCTTTTATCCATATGTGACCTATCTATAAATGACATCAGTCATATTGTAACTCTTGCGTCAAAGCTAAAAATCGAAAAGTTCAGTGACACATTGCATGGGAAGAGCGTAGCTATGCTCTTTGAAAAACCTTCGCTTCGAACCAAAGTTAGCTTTGATGTAGGTATTCGGCAAATGGGCGGGCATCCTATTTACTTGGGTAAGGACGAAGTCGGTCTAGGAGGCCGAGAAGCCGTTTCTGACGTCGCTCGTGTCTTATCTCGATATGTAGACGCAATTGTCGCCAGAGTATTCAAGCACAATACCCTCGAAGAGCTAGCCATGCATGCCTCAATTCCTGTTATAAACGCACTCTCTGACTCGGAGCATCCCTGTCAGGCTCTAGGCGACATGCTAACCATTGAAGAACATATCGGACTATCCAAGAGACCTACCATTGCCTTCATTGGAGATGGGAATAACGTGGCTTCAAGTCTTGCATTAGCTGCGACTGCTCTTGGGTCAAAATTCATTATAGCGTCGCCAATAGGATACGAGCTGCCAAAAACCGTGGTAGAAAAAGCCAACAGTAGATCATCTAATGGGCAGATTCTAATTCATCAGGTTTCTCAGCCTCAGGAAGCAATAACTCAAGCAGAGGTTATTTATACAGACGTGTGGACGAGTATGGGCCAAGAAAATGAATCAACCAAACGAAACAAAGATTTCGAAAATTTCCAGATAACTCCACAGCTTATGGACTTGACCAAACCAGGTTCGATATTTATGCATCCGCTGCCAGCACATCAAGGTCAAGAAGTGAGTTCTGACATGCTGGATGATCCGAGATCAGTCGTATTTGACCAAGCTGAAAACAGGCTCCACGCTCAAAAAGCAATTTTCGCACACCTGCTCGAGCGCTCAACTTAATACTATACTAATTTTGTGAATTCTTAATGAACAAGCCCATTATAGCCATAGTCGGCAGACCAAACGTCGGAAAGTCCACTCTTTTCAACCGTCTTGTTGGACATAGAGTTGCGGTGGTGGCAGAAGAACCTGGAACCACTAGGGATCGGATATCTCTTGACGTCATCTGGCAAGATCGAACGTTCATAATAATGGACACAGGCGGGCTGGATTATGACGAGTCCATAAGATTATCGAAAGAGGTTGAAGAACAGGTAGAGGCGGCTATAGATTCGGCCGATGCCATCATTTTTCTGACGGACGCCCGTGATGGTATAACATCCTTAGATCTTGCCATAGGACAGAGGCTCAGGAAATCTGAAAAGCCAATTTTCATGGCTGTAAACAAAGCTGATAATACTAAACTTGCCCAAAACACTGCTGAATTTTATGGAATTAAACTCGGTGACCCTATGCCGATAAGTGCGCACCATAACCTAGGCATAGATAACCTGATGAGCACAATTTCCCAACAACTTCCAAAGAAAACCGATGAAGCATCTAAAGATACTCAGACACTGTCATTAGCTATAATTGGTCGGGTCAACGTTGGGAAATCCTCACTGTTGAATGCCCTACTAGGAGAAGAACGGGCTATAGTTAGCGATATCCCCGGCACTACGCGCGATTCTATAGACACAAGACTCCAATACGCTGATCAAAGACTGCTGCTCATAGACACCGCCGGAATAAGGAGGAGGGGGAAAGTCGTCCCTGGGATAGAGAAATTTAGTGTCTTGCGATCTGTTCGGTCGATTGACAGAGCCGACGTAATCTTCTTTGTGATGGATGCCACTGAGTTAGCAACGGCCCAAGACACGCATATAGCAGGACAGATAACCGATGCATTTAAGGGCGTGGTAATAATTGTCAACAAATGGGATCTTGCTGAAGCGAATGGGGTCACCGCATCGGATTGTATCACTGAAATAAGAGAGCGTTTCAAATTCATGCCGTACGCACCAATAAGATTTGTGTCAGCCTTGGAAAAAAACGGTATATCAAGCGCAATTGAGGCAGCAATAATGGTATTTGACGACCTCACAAAGGAAGTGGAAGAAGAAAAACTTAACAATGAAGTAATTTCCGCAATGTCAAAGCATCTTCCACCAAATAGGGGTAGGCGTCATCTTAGAGTCCACAAAGTGTTACAAGAGGGTATCAATCCACCAACATTTACCTTTTATGTAAATTATCCGGACTTAGTACATTTCTCTTACAGAAGATATCTGGAGAATCGACTAAGAGAGGGATTAGGGTTTCGATGGTCCCACTTGAAATTACAGTTTAAGAGCAGGTCGAGCAGAAATGTTTGAGAATATTCAATCTCAGATTCAATGGTTAGTGATTCCAGGTTCATACTTAATAGGCAGCGTATCTTGGGGCCTGATAATTGGTAAGTTGGCCCGCGGAATCGACGTGCGCCAACATGGAAGTGGGTCTACTGGATCAACTAATGTTTTGAGAACACTTGGAACTCGTCTGGGCGCCTTGGTATTTATATTGGACGTCGCTAAAGGAGTTTTGGCGACGATAGCGGCCAAGCTTCTCGGTGACGAGCCACTACTAGATGGGTTAGCGGCTTTATCAGTCATAATCGGTCACAATTGGCCAATTCTTAGCAGGTTTCAAGGCGGACGAGGCATCGCATCTGCAGTCGGAGCACTAGCTGTATTAGCGCCAATTTCTACTGTTGTCGCCTGTGCAGCTTTTATCCCAGCTGTGTTAATCACTAGATACGTATCCTTGGGGTCTCTCTTGGCAGTGGTCTCGGCAATAATCACAATGCCCATCCTAGCATTCATCGGTATGACCCATTGGGAGTATCTTGCGTATACGATGATCGCAGGACCGCTTATTATACTGCGGCACAAAGAAAACATACGGCGCCTTATAGACGGCACTGAAAGACGCTTGTCATTCCGACCCTAAAGCCTAAAAACTTGGTTTATTCTTGCTGTTTCCAGTAGAATCAACGTAACGACAAGTGACGAGGTGCTAAATGACTTTCGGAATTGACCCCAATGAGGTCGTCCTCACTGGCGAAAACCCCTTTATCAGGCTTGCGCACTCCCCTGACGGTGAGTTGACCACTCGCACAAGCCTGTGGAAGGTAATATTCTCCCCACACGGTAGCGGAAATGTGCTATTCATAGTTAGTACACTAACAGATGCGATTCCCCGCATATATGCCGACAATATACAAGTGGCCCGATGGTTTCAAAGAGATATAGCAAAGTTACAATACGAACCATTCGGCGATGAACAATTGGAAATAATAGACGCAGAATTTGATGCTCATGGAGATATCCGAGATTATTGGACTGAAACCATTTCATCTGAAGAGGATGAAATTTTGATGACTTGGTACGATATTAAAGAACCTCATATAATAGATTACCCTCCACATAGTCGCCCAGGACGTCCTCACGGCGTGTACGCTTGCATGATACCGACGGCTGGAGCCCAAATAACGATCAATGGGGAACGAGCTGAAGGTGAAACCTTCTTGGTCGATCAGTACTCGAATTCACTCGCCACTTCATCATTGGCATTCTCGGAATCTTGGGTCGTAGAAAGGAGTTAAATGCACTCTAAAGACTAATTGTGCTTTCTGTTAAATAAACAATATGAAAACAAACTTAAATCGAATAGGGGTTGTAGGCACTACTAGTTGGGGCACAACACTCGCGATAATTATGGCACGAAAAGGCCTTTCGGTTAC
>Ga0114996_10003320_pt1 | contig 20134 bp, 11 predicted proteins | sample ArcticOcean_MG_C_4_FD_87039 | JGI IMG/M metagenome (GOLD analysis project Ga0114996, IMG submission 87039) | Marine microbial communities from western Arctic Ocean - ArcticOcean_MG_CB4_134 | ecosystem: Environmental > Aquatic > Marine > Oceanic | place: Arctic Ocean: Canada Basin | collected...
CAAGAATACACGAAAAGGTTTCAGGATGCAAGGGCTTTTTGCCCTCCCTGTTCGCCCCAGCCTCTCCGATGTGGGGATTATCTAGTCAAACGCCAAACTCGAGACGTCGGCCCGGAGGCCGACGCGGCCCGCCGGGAGGCGCGCGCCTCGTGTTGACAGGCCTCTCATGCACTTTGCCTCGCCACCCGGTGAGAAATGCGGGCTAAAGATAGTTTTCAGTCAGCCATTTCGTGGTTAGATCGAACGCCTGCTCCGGCGTGTCGACGAATTGAAAGAGCTGGCGGTCACTCGCATTGATCGTCCCGGCTTCCTCCATGACATCGAAGTTGATCAACTTCTTCCAATAGTCGCTGCCGTAGACAACCACCAGGATCGGCTTCTGAATCTTTCGTGTCTGCACCAAGGTGAGAAGTTCCATCAGTTCGTCCAGCGTCCCGTAACCGCCCGGAAAGACGATCAAGGCCTTCGCCAGGTAGGCGAACCAGAGCTTCCGCATGAAGAAGTAGTGAAACTGAAATGACAGCTCGGGAGTGATATAAGGATTCGGCTCCTGCTCGTGCGGCAGGGTGATATTGAAGCCGACCGAGCGGGCTCCGGCCTCGTTCGCGCCACGGTTGGCGGCCTCCATGATCCCACCACCGCCTCCCGAACAGACAAGAAACCGGCGCCCGTCTGAAGGCAGGTTCATCGACCAATCCGCGAGCAGAGCGGCCAGCCGCCTGGCATCTTCGTAGTAGCGGCTGGAGACTTGCAGCCGCTTTGCCTGGCGGATCTCATCGGCTGTGTTGGCCTCGGCGAGACGCCGGCCGGCGGTCTCGGCGTCGCAGAACCGGGCCGACCCGAAGAACACGATCGTATCCTTCACTTTTTGCCGCTTGAGGCGGCTTTGAGGCTCGAGATACTCGGAAAGCAAGCGAATGGTTCGAGCGGCGGCGCTGTTCAGGAAGCCCAGGTTCTTGTAGGCGGCTTCGGGTGTTTTGCTCATTGCAGGGGGACTCCATTGGGCCAGGTCGCGCGAAAGATCCCGCTCAAACCGCTTCCAGGCCGAAACGAGATCGGATCACCTAATCTTACTAGTCCGCATTTTTCACCGCGCGGCGAGAAATTCATATTTTGCTTCGCGGGGATTAAGACATTCGGTCTGGTTATCCGATCTGGAAGACGAAGCCTCGTTCTTAATATGCCCGTATCCGACCCTCCCTCGACCCCGGCGGCCCCCACACCGGCACGGATCCGCGCCGCGATCCGAAGATTACAAGAGTTGCCCGGCTGGTATCCAACAGTTCAGAAAAGTCTGACGTTGTCGGTCGATCCAAGAGCCGACTCCTATCAGCTCCAAGTCGGCTTGACCGTGGAGCCCTCCGTCGCTGCCCGCGTCTTGGCGCTGGCGAACTCACCGTACTTCGATGTTGAGCCAGCCTCCAAAACGATTCCAGAGGTCATCGCTGGGCTGGACCACAAACAACTGCGTGAGCTGCTGCGCCTCTTGCTCGTCTCCGGCTTGCTCGACTCGCTGGCGGGTGAAGGTGCGGTGATGGACGAGATTCGCAAGATGTCAACAGCCACGGGAGCTGCGGCGTACCAAATTGCGCGGAACACCGATTGCGGCAACCCGACCGAACTGCTGGGCGTGGGTCTGCTGCACCCGGCGGCCGACTTCGCCTTGGCGCGCTCGTTCCCCGAGAATTATGACGCCATGCTGGAGCTGTTCGGGACCATGCCCACGAAAGAAGCCGAGCGTATCGCATTTGGGATGGACGTGCCCGAGATCGGGCGCTGGCTGACAGAAGGGTGGTCATTTCCGAGAATTTACTCGGAGGCCGCGGAAAACTGGCCGCAGCCGCTGCAAGCTTCGTCTGATCCGTCGCTGCGTCGGCGCCTTTGCGCGGTCCATGTCGCCGTTCGGCTCGCCGATGGGCTGATCGCGGGGCTGGGTCTCGACTCGCTCGACATCGATCCCGGGATCTTAGGCGACCTGCGCCTCGGCCCGGCGGAAATCGAAATGGTGTGGCATGAGCTGCCGGAACAAATCGCGCAGCTGGACGAGATATTCACCACGGATCCGCCGACGGTCGAGAGCGCCGCCGAAGATTCAGTGGGTTGACCCGCATTTCTCACCGCTTGACGGTCGAAGCACGCGATAGTCGCGCCATTAGTTCGTTGCGCTTGCTCGGTACGATTGGGCGTCGCCGCGTTGCGGCGATGGACCGGCAAGATTGCCGGTCCCTACGGCGCGCGCCTCGTAGTGACGCGCCTCTTACGCACTTCGCCTCGCCGCGTGGTGAGAAAAGCGGGCTAAGGGATTCCTACTAACCTAATTGCAATCTGGAGCATGAGCGCCACCGCGCCGGGGGTGTTGAATGACGATTGCCAAGCGACTTGGATGTCCGCCGATTCTCTCTATCGGCATATCCGCTCTTCTGCTGGCTGTCAGTTTGCCGGCCCAGTCGCGCTACCTCGGTGAGCTTGAGGGAAATCACTCCGTAGCCCTCGACTACTCCAGATTGGGCAGTTGTACGTTTGTCAACCGTGTCAGAGACGCGACGTTCACGGCTGGACCCGGCACATTCGACATCTTCCCGGCCAGCGCTTTCAGTTGTCAGCCGTTTCGCTTCCGCGATGGCCGCGCGGAAGTGAACCACCCCGAGGTTCCCGTGCTCGTCGACTTAGCCGATCCGACGGTCGCGCCGACCGTGGTGAATCTCTCCGAGCCCTCCGATGTCACGGCGGGAATCGCTCTGGCGGGCCGCGCGGAATTCAAAGATGGGGGCGACGTGCATGCCGTGCGTATCGGGGTTGAGGTCGGTCTCGATCCGGCGACACGCCAAGCCCGCGACCAATTGACGTGCAGCAAGACAGACGGCTTTGCTTCCTCCGCCGTCGCAAGCCGCCTGATCGTCGCGGACGCGCTTTGCGGCGTCAGCGTCATGGATGTCGTGGCGGACAGCGTCAAGATGGGCGATGTGGGCGGGGTCATGACCGTGACCGAATTCAGCGCTGTAGTCGAGAGCGAATTCTACATCGTTATGGATCACGGGTCCGATGACGACGGCAACTCGATCGGCAAAGGAGCCCGGCTGACCTACACGATCAAGTCCCGCTACAAGTTTCAGTTGGCCGACGACAGGCTGGAAATCTCGGAGTCCTCCCCCGATCCCATCGTGCCGCTCTTAGCCGCCTCGGTGAACACGTTTACCGCGAAGGTCACGTTCAACCTCGTTTCACGCGAGATGGCCTTCATCAAGCTCAACCTGTTTGACAAGGACGGAATCGTCATCACCAGCTCTCCGGAGAAGGAGGTGATGGTGGAAAAGGGAATGACCGAGGGAATGGTCGAGTTCAGCTGCCTGCCGCCCGACGACGACCTCTGCCTAAAGGACGCCATGCTCCCGGCCGACGGCCCGGTCTTCCTTGCCGCAGAGATGCTAGATCCAACCGGCAACACCATACTGCAATCTGCCGACATCCCGTATATGTTCGGCATGCCGGCCGATAGCCTCAACGTGCTCAGCAGTACTCCCGATCCGACTACCGATGCACTCAAGCCAGGCACCCCGCAAGATTTCGAGTTTATCGTGAGCTACCAGCTCCAGACAAAGCCGGAAGCGACGATCGTCGCCATCGCGCTGGAACAGGGCGGCGGGGAACTGGCTCGATCGGCCGAGGCAGATGCGATGGCCCCAGACGGAACCGTCGATCTATCGATTCCGGGCGTGCCCCTGCCAGACCGCGAAAGCATTCTCATCCGCATTGAAATGAAGGACGTCGACGGAAACGTCCTGGCCACGGAGTTCGTGTTTTACGAGTACAAACCCGACTACTCGATCGACCACATGGAGTTCGTGCAAACGGTCCAGAGGGAAAACAATACGGTACCGTTGGTCGCCCGCAAGCCCGCCGTTGTCCGTGTATTCGTGAAGTTTTCCAACACGATGGATGCCACCAAGGCCGGCGTGCCGCTGACCCTAAAAGGGACGCGATCGGGATCGGAACTCTCGGGCTCACCACTCAGTCCGATCAACGCGGGCGCCGCTTTGGCAACGAAGGCGCCCGACAGGAACAACCCGGCGCATTCGCACGATTTCCTGATACCACTGGCGTGGCTCGATAGAGGTACGCTGACTCTCGAGGCAACCGCCAATCCGGGAGAAGCCGTGCCGGAATCCAATTTTGACTCGAATACCCTCGAACAAGCCTTCACCCTAAATCAAACCAGAGTTTTTACGGTCGGCTATTTTCCGTTTTGCGTCCAGTTTCCCGGCATGGCGGCGCCCGCTTGTCCGACCATGGCGATCGACAACATGGACGGCTTCATGCGCAAGGTTTATCCGGTCGCGATAGACGGATTGGACTACAGCCCGGTTTTGCTTCCCCCTCAGATCTGGCGACAGCCGTTCGTCTCGAACACTGGCGTGTTGCAGAACGGAACTCTGCAGATGTTCCAGACCTACATCCGCAGCCTCTTCAATCTGCTCGTCTCCCGGTCGGGTGGACTCATCGAAGTAGACCAGCTTGCCGCGTGGCTGCCGCTGGGCTTCACCACCTACATCAATGCCGCCGGCAACAGGAGGACACGCCTAGGGAGCGCCGATGCGGTGTTCGCCGGCAATCCTGGGAGGACCTTTTACGGCGTGGAACGAATCAACCCCGATGGCACCCCGACGATACCGGCGCAGGTCACTCTTGCTCACGAAATCGGGCACAATCTGGGGCTGCGTCATCCCAATACGGCGGATGCATGCAGCGCCAGCGACGGGGGCACGGATTGGACCCCGACGAGAGTGAACGCGACGATCCAGCAGCCCGGTTACGACCCCCGGACGTATAACTTCAAGGACGCCACGGCTCGCAGAGACTTGATGAGCTACTGTCGGCCGCAACGCTGGATTTCCGACTTCCACTACATAAAGCTGTTTAACGGGAGGTTCTTGCCTCGGTTTCTGGTGAGTCAGACCGGCCCCGAACCAGTAGCGATTGTCGGTGGTCTCGCCCAGGCCGATGGCGCGGGAGGCGCGTTAGACCCCATCCATCAGTTCGAGGGCATTCCGGGCGAGCCCCAATCCGATCCCGCCGGGGACTACTGCGTTAGGCTACTCGGATCCGGCGCCACGCTCAGCGATTTCTGTTTTAGCCTGGGATTTCGTGACCCGGCAACGGACGAGGAACTGAGCGAAGCAGGGTTCTCGTATGTGCTGCGCTGGCCTCAAGGCGCCGATCAGCTTGTGTTGTTCCACCAAGGCAGCGAGTTGGCATCTCGCGCCGCCTCGGCACAACCTCCCGCCGTCGAATTCGTTTCTCCGCAGGCGGGCGAAATTTGGGATGCCGCCCAGGCTCGCCAAATCACCTGGACCGCGCAGGATCCCGACGGCGACCCTCTTCTCTATACGCTTTTCTACTCCGCCGACGGAGGCGCCTCGTGGACTCCGATGGCGCTCGACCTAACCGAGCCTGCTTACTTGCTCGATCCTTCGAGGATTCTCGGAGGGCAAGTGTCATTCCGGGTTCTGGCCAGCGACGGGTTTCACTCCACCGAAACCGTGGCCGGGCCCGTGACCGTGATGCAGCAGCCCGATCTGGCGGTGGACGGCCAGCCCGTGCAGTTGGGTCGTGCCCCGGTGGGCGGCTTTATCGACGGACTCCTACCCATACGCAATTCAGGAACGGGACCACTGCAAGTGCAATCCGTTGTCAGTGACTCCGGGCAGTTTGAAGTCCGGGATCTGAACCTGCCCCTCTTGATCCCCGCGGGCACTAGCCGCGGCGTCAATCTTCGGTACACGGCCTCCGCTGTTGCTCTCGAACAGGGCACCCTGACGATAGGCAGCGATGCGGTCTCCGGGGCCGAAACCGCCGTTCAAATTCAGGGCCGTGGCGTGGACGACGAAACCCCGCTTCTCCGCTTCGAATACGAGTCGATCGCTATCGACGCAGTGACGGTCGGTGAACTTCGCAATGTACCGCTGACCCTCCGAAACGATGGACGCGTGCCTCTGGAGGTGAGCTGGACCGTGGAGGGTGAAGGGTTCTCCGCCGGGACCGAAGAGCTTCTCGTGTTCACAATGGAGCCCTCGGCGCAACGCGATGTCATTGTCGAATTCGCTCCCGAGCGTGCGGGGGACCTGGAAGGAACCCTCCGCCTGACGACAAATGACCCCGAACAGTTGGATGTCGCCGTGCCGCTCAGCGGGGAGGCCTTCGAAGCTCCTAGCGGACCCCGCATCGCGGCGGGCGGAATCGTCGACGCCGCCCAGTTCCAGCCCGTGCTCGCTCGCGGGGGCATTGGTTCGATCTTTGGATCGAACATGGCCGGCGAGGTTGCCGTCGCCGGTGATACGCCGCTGCCCACCGAGCTGGCAGGAGCCAGCGTTGAGGTCAATGGTGTCCTGGCGCCGCTGTTTTTTGTCTCGCCAGCGCAGTTCAATTTTCAAATGCCTTTTGAGGCCCCACCCTCGGGTCCAGTCGACATACGCGTGATCCTTGACGGCGAGCCCAGCCCGCCGGTCAGCGCGACACTCGCCGAATACGGGCCAGCGGTCTTCATCAATCCCAACACCGGCGAACCGATCGTGCAGCGGCACCCGGACGGCGCGCTGATCACCGCGGCCAACCCGGCCCAACCCGGCGACGTTCTGATCACCTTCGTGACGGGAATCGGCGACGTCAGCAACCCGCCGCCGAGTGGCGCGGAGTCTCTGGCCTCACCGCTTGCCAGAGCAAACCTCACACCCATCGTGACCGTTGGAGGCGCGCGGGGCCAGGTCTTTTTCGCCGGGCTGGCCCCGTTCTTCGTGGGCTTGGGGCAGGTGAACATTCAATTGCCTAGCGATTTCGTCCAGATCGCGGCGCTACGCACAGGTGCTGATCAGGGAGCCACGTTGCCGCTCGTAATTGCTTTCGGGGAGAGCCGCAGTCAGCCCGTCAACCTGCCAGTTACCGGAGTGACCGTGCAGCCCGGTCAAATCGACGCAGGCCCGGTGGGACTCGACTTCGGCGACGTCACCATCGGCCAGAGCGGCGATGGCTTGCTAACGGTCCGCAACGTCGGCGGGGGACCTCTGACGGTGAGTTCGATCACTATCGACACTGCACGGTTTTCAGTAGCCTCGCCACCCACTCCGTTTTCCTTGGCGCCTGGAGGACAGCGAACGGTCACCTTGCGCTTCCAGCCCGCGGCGGCTGGCCCGGCGACCGGCTCAGCCCTGATCGGTAGCGACGACCCAGTCAACCCGATCGTGACCATCCCTCTGCTCGGAAACGGCGTCGGCGGCTCCTCGGCCGCAAGCCTTTCCGTCAGCACCACCAGCCTTGCTTTCGGCTCGGTCAATCTGGGCCAAAGCGCCGATCTGCCCCTCACTGTCAGCAACACCGGCGGCACCGATTTGACAGTGGACGCCATCATGAGCAGTGATCCGCAATTCAGCCCCGTGTTTACGGGGAGTCCTTCGGGAACCCCCTTTACGCTGGCGGCCGGCGCGGAGCTGACCATTATGGTGCGGTTCCAGCCCAGCGCGGCTGGCACGCACAACGGAACACTGAGCGTTAGCAACAATAGTGGGTCGCCTACGGTGAACATTTCCTTAAGCGGAGAAGGCGCCGGTGGTGGTGGCGCCCCAGGCATCACCCTGAACTCGAACGCCGTCACCTACGGCGGCGTCAGCGTGGGCCGCACAAACGAGTTGACACTGGTCGTCACCAATAGCGGGGGCGGGCCGCTGACGGTCGAATCGATCACCAGCTCCGACCCGCAGTTCCTCGCGGCGTCTCCCGTAACACCTTTCGTTGTTCCGGTTGGTGGACAACAGAATGTCAAGATCCACTTCACTCCGTCGTCGTTGGGCAGCCATTCCGGCACGCTGACGTTTGCCAGCAACGACCCAGCGCAACCGTCCGTGCAGGTCGCCGTCAGCGGCAACGGAGCCGAGGGCGCGCATGTGCAGTTCTCCGATAGTTTTGATCGTCCCAACGCCAATTGCAGCGCCGCCCCCGCCGACAACGCCTTTGGGGGTGGCGGTCGCCACGGCTACCTGCCGCTTTTCACCACTCGCGGCCGGCCGACCGGCGCGCGGCTGACATCGGGCGTATTGGAGAACCCAGGGACAGACTACGCCGGGGTGCAGTTTAGCGGCGACGAACAGCCCTGTCTCGGCGGCACGGGAGAAGACATCGGACAGGATGCCAACATTCGCGTCGACCTGCTCGTGCCCAGCGACAGCGCGGGAAATATCAGTCAAGCGGGGCTCTACTTCCGCACCAAGTCGGGGGGGCCCGGTTCATCGATCATCGGCGGGATGTCGGCCGGCTATTGGGTGCAACTGCATAGCACGGGTCAGATCAAGCTCAAGCTGCTGAACCCGGAAGATACTGTAGCCGCCACTCGCGTCCCCGCTAGTTTCAACAACACCGTGATGCATACGCTGGAAGTCTCGATGCGCCGCGACCGGCTATGGGTCGCGCTCGACGGTGTTTTGCAAGTCTTCGACCAGGACGGCGCGCGGTTCACCAGCGTTCCGATTCCAGCGGTTTGGGAGAGGCCGCCCGCCGTCGGAGTCAACGAAGGCGCTGCGGGAATCGCCTTCGGAGCCGAAGACAACCCGGATCAAATTGGCGGTCAGCGAGCCGACAATCTCGTCGTCACCGACTATGAGTCGTTAAACGAATTGCCGGTCCAGGAGTAGGGGCGGTCTCGCGGAAGTGGGCTACCCGACCTGCACCAGCCCATAGCGCCGCTGCCACTTTTCGCGGATGTATTTCACTAGCGCCTGCAGATCCTTGGCGTTGGCCGGGTTGTCGATGTAGGCATTCGCTTCAGCCCGTGCCGCTTCCAGCAGCTCGCGGTCACGGATCAGGTTCGCCACGCGGAACGCCGGCAATCCTGACTGCTTCGTGCCGAAGAACTCCCCGGGGCCTCGCAGGCGCAGGTCGGTTTCGGCGATCTTGAATCCGTCCTGCGTTTCGACCATCGTGTCGATGCGTTCGCGCGCGATGTCGCCCACCTTTTCGGTCAGCAGCACGCAGTAGCTTTGCTCGGCGCCGCGTCCGACGCGGCCACGCAACTGATGAAGCTGCGAGAGTCCGAAACTCTCGGCGTGCTCGATGACCATCACGGTGGCATTCGGCACGTCCACGCCAACTTCAATCACGGTAGTCGAGACGAGAACCTGGACTACCCCGGCTTTGAATCGCTCCATCACCGACTCTTTTTCGGCGGTCGGCAGCCGGCCGTGAAGCAAGCTGACTTCGAGATCCCGATAAACGGTCTGGGAGAGGTGCTCGTAGAGCTTTTGCGCCGCCTTGACGGCCTTGACCTCGGACTCCTCGATCGTGGGGCACACGATATAGGCCTGACGCCCCTTCTCCACTTCCCGCCGGACAAAGCTGTATACCTGCTCGACCTGGTCTTGCCCTGCCTTTTTCGTAATGATCGGACGGCGCCCAGGCGGCAACTCGTCGATGATGGATACGTCGAGATCGCCGTAGACCGTCAGGGCGAGCGTCCGGGGTATGGGAGTAGCGGTCATCACCAGCACGTCCGGGTGCTTCCCTTTGCGCAGCAGCTCGAACCGCTGCATGACACCGAAGCGGTGCTGTTCATCGACCACGATCAGGCCAAGGTTCTTGAACTCGACGTCTTTTGAGATCAGCGCGTGAGTGCCGATAACGATGTGAGCCACTCCCTCGGCCGCCATCCGCTTGACAGATTTCTTGTCGCGCGCCTTGGCCGAGCCCGTCAGCAGAACGACGACATAACCGGCTGGCTCGAGCAGTTGTTTGAAGTAGAGATAGTGCTGCGTTGCCAGGATTTCGGTCGGCGCCATCACCGCCACTTGATAGTCATTCTCCAAGGCGATCACGCCGGCCTGGATGGCAACGATGGTCTTGCCGCTGCCGACGTCGCCCTGCAACAGCCGGTTCATCGGTGAGGGCTGTGACATATCCTCGGCGATCTCTTTGAGCACTCGCTTCTGGGCGGCGGTCGGCTTGAAGGGCAAGATGTTCTTGATCTTTTCGCGCGCACGGCCGTTGAGCGAAAAGGCGATTCCCCGGATGCTGCGGGTCTTGCGTCTCTTCAGGGCTAGCCCGCACTCGAGGTAGAAGAACTCTTCGAAAATCAGCCGTGACTGCGCCGGCGTTCGAAAATCGTTGAGCACGCGCAAGTCCGCCTCGGGTTCCGGGAAATGTGCCTGACGCAGCGCCAGCGCCCTGACGGGCAAGCCGATTCTCCGGCGGATGCTTTCCGGCAGCGGGTCCTCATCCGGCGGCACGGCTTCGAGAGCGCGATGGGCGAGTCCGCGCAGAATGCGGGTATTTACCTTGCCAGCGGCCTGGTAGATGGGCACGATGCGGGCGAGATGCAGATTCCCTTCGGCCTCGTCGTCGGCATCGAGGATTTCGTACTGCGGGTGAAAGATTGTAATTTCCTTGGCAAACTCATCCCATTCGACCTTGCCGTAGAGAGCGATTTGCTTGCCGCGCTCGAGGATCGATTGAAGGTAATCGCCCCGGAACCACTTGCACACCAGCGGCGGGCCGGAGCCGTCGGTGATCCTGGCCTCGAACATGCGCATGGCGCTGCTACGCGAATGAAAAAGCTGCGCCGCTGAGATGCGTCCCACGACGGTGGCGGTCTCGCCCGGTGCGAGCTGGGAGATGGGTTTGGTGTTGCCGCGGTCTTCGTAGCGAAACGGCAGGTAGTAGAGCAAGTCCTCTACCGTGAGGATGCCCTTGGCCTCCAGCATCTTGGCGCGATGAGGACCGACGCCCTTGAGATAGGTGATAGGTGTATCGAGATCCATCTAGTGGAGGGCTCGCCGACGGCAACCTGGCTAACCGGCGGGATTCTCGATTGTATCTCGGGTGGCGGGTCGCTCAGCTATTGCGTGCCCTTTTGAAATCCGCCCGTGAGGTTTCTGGCCGTCTACAAGAGAGTTTTGAAACAGTCGTAGCGCAGGGCCTGAGCTGGCACCGCGGAGCCGCGTGCCACGCTACTTGAGGAACTTGTCGATGATTTTGTCCAGCCCTTCGCCCTCAAAGATGCTGTTGTTTAGGGCGTTGTAGCCGTAATCATCCTGAATCCAGCCTTCCTGATCGATCACGAAAAAGTGTGGAGTATCGAACTTGGGATTCTGCGGCGTGATCTTCAAGTAGGCGGCAGCGACCTGCCCGCAATCGAACAACACAAGCTGGCTGAGACCGTTCTCGACCAGATACTTCTGGACTGAGTTCTGATTATCAGGAGGAATGACGAGGTCGATGACCTTGACTCGGCTCTTGTATTTGTCTTCGATGCGGGCCAGGTTCTTCGAAAAACTCAAGCAATGAGGGCAGTCCGTTTTCATCACATTGAGGATGACCATCTTGCCCCGATACTTGTAGAGGTCGTGCTGCTGAAGGCTTAAATCCGGCAGCGAAAAGCCCGGAGCACGGCGGTTGGAGAGACCTCCAGCCGGCCAAGCCGTGACCGCAAGCAAAAGAATCGAAAGGAAAAGAATCAACGAACGCCGCATACTAGTCAAGGTAACACAAGATAACTTGAATCGAAGAAAACCCGTCATCCGGTTGTAAGGATCGCCACGAATCCGCATTCCAACGGGACTTGCGCTGGGAGAGTCCACCCGGTTGAAGTGCCGCGCGTTTTCGACTAGCCGGCATTTCTCACCACGTGGCGAGACGAAGTGCGTGAGAGACGCGTCAGTACGAGGCGCGCGCCGCTTGACGGGCGCAGGCGTACTCTCACAGTCCGTTGAGCACGGCGAGCAAGCGCAACGAAGTACTGGCGCGCCTATTGCGTGCTTCGGCTGTCAGGTGGTGAAAAATGCGGGCCAGGTGAAGTTCCAGGCGAGTATACTGGACCATCATCAAGCGCGAAACGACCCATGCCTGACACTCAACCTATCTCTGCCGATTTCCCCTTCGAACCGCATTACGTCGACGTACACGGCTCGCGGCTCCACTATGTCGAGGAGGGCTCCGGCGACCCGATCTTGTTTCTGCACGGGAATCCGACTTCGTCTTATCTCTGGCGGAACATCATCCCTCATCTGAGATCGCTCGGCCGCTGCATCGCGCCCGACTTGATTGGCATGGGGAAGTCTGACAAACCGGACATCGAATATAGCTTCTTGGACCACTCACGATACGTCGACGGGTTCATCGAAGCCCTCGGGCTCGAGAATATCACTTTCGTCATTCACGACTGGGGATCGGCGCTGGGATTCCATTACGCCAGGCGCCACCAGGACAACACGAAAGGGCTGGCGTTCATGGAGGCCATTCTCGGCCCGGTCCGAAGCTGGGACCAGATGCATCCCAAGTTTCAGAAGATGTTTCGGGCGTTCCGGACGCCGGACGCCGGCTGGGACATGATCGTCAACCAGAACTTTTTCGTGGAACAGGTGCTCCCCGGTGCGGTCTCCCGCAAGCTGAGCGAAGACGAAATGAACCACTACCGCGAACCGTATTTGGAAGTGGCGACTCGCAAGCCACTCTGGCGCTGGCCGAACGAAATCCCAATTGAAGGCGAGCCGGCGGATGTTCACGAGGCGGCGAACGCCTATCAACAGTGGCTCCAGCGGACAGAGCTGCCGAAGCTGTTGCTGCACGCCGATCCTGGGGTTCTGATCCGCGAGTCAGCCGTCGAATGGGCGAAAGCCAATCTGCCCAACCTGAAGACGGCGGATATCGGAACCGGCATTCATTTCGTTCAGGAAGACAGCCCGCATCAAATCGGCCGGGAGCTGGCGGCCTGGTTCAAGGCCCTGCAGAGCCCCGAATGCACGTGAGTGGGTCCCCCGGCGACAGCACTGTGTCGCTGGAAGCTCTCCGGGGTTGCCGTTTGGCAATCACGTCGAGCCTGACTCCCTCTGATAAATTTGCCGCGCTTCCCTACTGTCCGAAAATGTTCGAATTGAAACCCTGGAAAAGAGAGAGCAAAGCCGGTCCCGCCGTGACCAGAAACAGCGACGGCATAATGAGGAAAAAGATGGGGAAGATGAGCTTGACGCCAACCTTGTGGGCCAACTCCTCGGCTCGGTGACGCCGCCGCGTGCGCATATAACGAGCCTGTGTCCGCAGCACTTTCGAAATACTGGTACCAAAACGGTCGGCCTGAATCAGCAACGATGTCAGCTTGCGCATCTCGGGTTCGCGGGTGCGGCTAGCTAAGTTGCGCAGAGCTTCGGCGCGGTTCGTGCCCGCCTGAATCTCCAATTGAAAGACCGCGATCTCGTCGTAGATATCCGGGTGAGCCCGGCGCAGATCTCGTGCCGTGTCGGAAAGCGCTTGTTCCAGCGTGAGTCCGCTTTCAACCGAAATTACCAGCAGATCGAGCATGTCGGGCAAGCCCTCGTTGAGTCGCTTACGACGCTTGGCGATTCGCCTTTGCAGATACCAGTCAGGAAAGCGATACGACACTACACAGGTGATTGCGACCAGCGGAATCATGATGAAAAGATCCGGATTGACTGAATAGATCAGGCTGACGAACAGCAGGGGAAACAGGGCGAAACTAATCGCCTTCGCTCCGTAGAATATGATCGGAGCTGCTTCGTCCCGAATGCCGGCGGTGATCAAGTCGCGACGCAAATCGCGCTGGTCACCCGGCACCGCAACGGCCTGCCCAACGGCGTAAGATAGGCGTGCCCACTCGGGCAAGTCGGCAGCCGGGCCGGAATCCCGCAACGCCGCCGCGGTGCCGGCCGGGTCGGCGGAACTAGCCGACAACCCGCGGCTCCAAACCCAATAGCTGATCCCTGCCGCAAGCGACATCATGGCGATGAAGAAAGTTGCCGTGGCTGCAAGGACCATATCCGCTTCAACCGTTGTCCGCTTAAACCCTACTCGCTGAAACCCTGCCCGCTTAAACTTTGATATCCACGATCTTGTTGATTACGAAATAGGCGGCGACTTGGCCGCAAATTGCCAGAAAAAGCAGCGTCTTTCCGAGAGGATGCTCCAACAGGATCGCGAAGTACTGATCATTGATGAACATCATCACGCCACCGACCAAGATCGGCAACAGACTCAATATCACGGCGGTGAGTCGCCCATTCGCCGTCATCGCATGAACCTGGCCTTTCAGCGTGGAGCGCTCTCGAATCGTTTCCGAGAGCGTTTCTAGGAGCTCGTGGAGATTGCCGCCGGTCCGAGCCTGTGTCGTGACGGCCGAGACAAAGAACTGGACATCAACGATTGGCAGACGCTCCCCGAGATTATTGAGGGAGTCGCTGATCGGCAGGCCGAGGTTATATTCGTCGACCGTTTTTCGCAACTCGGTTGAGAGAGGCGGCTCGACTTCTTCGGCCAGCAGTTCCAGCGACATCGGCAGCGAGTGTCCGGCCACGAGCGCGCGCGACAGAAAATCCAGGGCTTCGGGCAGGGTCTCTTCGACTGCCCGCATACGAAGCCGGCGTTTGCGGCGAGCGTAGAAGACCGGTGTTCCCGACACTGCCAAGGCGCAAGCCCAGACCCCGAAGTAGGGAATGAAATCGAGTTGCAGCAGGAGGTTCAGGGTGATCGTCCCGGCGACCAGCATCATGAGAATGACGCGGCCGACAGACCATTCCAGGTCGGCCTCGGCAAGAGACTTTTGGAGTCTTTCGACATGGCGCAGCCGCTTGAGCACCTCCGCGAAAACCGAGAGAGTACTGAGCACTTCGTTGCGAAGAAGTCCGGGCTGGGCTTGCTCGCCTTCGCGCTTTGTGCGCTTCCAGCTTTCGACGAAGGACCAGAGCGCCGCGGCGATACCGCCAACGATGACGAAGCTAAGCAGAAAGGTCGCCATGTAGACGGCGATCCGAATCATCAGTCCCCCTCCGGCTCAAAAATTGACTCCGGCAGTGATGCCTGGCTCCTCTGAAGCCGCTCCCACACCAGGGGTTTCCCGCCGGTCGATTGGAACCGCCCGGTCACGATGCCCTCGGGAGAAACACCCAGGTTCTCGAAGACGAATACATCGCGCAAGTCGATTTCGCCGCCGTGCATACCGGCCGACTCGGCAATCTGGGTAATGCGCCGGGTTCCATCGCTCAGCCTCGACATCTGGACATAGAGGTGAATGGCCGCCGCAATCTGCTTGCGCACCGACGCGACCGAAATGTTGGAGTTCGCCAGATTGACCATTAGTTCCAGCCGGCTGACGGCATGATCACAACTGTTGGCGTGAATCGTCGCCAGTGAGCCGTCGTGCCCCGTGTTCATGGCCTGGAGCATGTCAAGAACCTCCTCTCCGCGAACCTCACCGACGATGATCCGGTCCGGCCGCATACGAAGGCTGTTAATGAGAAGCTGCCGCTGCCGAATCGCTCCGTCGCCTTCGAGGTTCGGCGGCCTGGTTTCCATGGCGGCGACGTGTTCTTGCTGCAACTGCAATTCGGCGGTGTCTTCAATGGTGACGATACGCTCGTCCGCTCCGGCAAACGACGATAGGATGTTCAATAGCGTGGTCTTGCCGCTTCCTGTCCCTCCGGCAACCAGAATATTTAACCGGGCACGCACGCACGCCGCCAGAAAGTCCATCATTTTCTGGCTACTTGAACCCTTATTGACTAGGTCGTGGGAGGTGATCTTTTCCTTAGAAAACCTGCGAATCGACAGCAGCGGTCCTCTGACCGCAACGGGGGCGATGACCGCGTTGACGCGGGAGCCGTCCGGTAAGCGGCAGTCGACCATGGGCGAAGATTCGTCGATACGGCGTCCTGCCTGACCTACGATCTTCTGGATGATTCGCTGCAGGTGCGCGTTGTCTTTGAATCGAACAGGCGTCTTTTCAAGCTTGCCCCAGCGTTCGACATGGACCAGATCCGGCGTTGTCACCAGGATGTCGGAAACGGTTGGATCCGCCATCAAAGGTTCCAGCGGCCCGAGACCGAAAACCTCGTTGAGGACCTCGTCGATGACTCGTTCTCTCAGATCGTCGGCGAGCCCCGGATCTTCCTCGGCCACCAGGGCCGACACGGCCGTACGCACCTCGTTGCGAACTCGGGGCGCGTCGATCTCGGCCAGCCGCTCGAGGTTGATCCGCTCAAGAAGCCGGCGGTGCAGCCGATGCTTGAGCTCCATCAGCTCGGGCTGGGGATTCGCGGCCACCTCGCTCTCAACGGGAGAGGGCTCGTGACTGGCGGGACTGGAAATAGATGTCGCCATAAGGACGGATACCAGCTCTATTGGCTCGGTGACAAGCGTGCCGCGTCACCTTTCGAGCCGCCGGCCGAAGAGATTTCTTCCATTTGGGTTCCGGCGGGAGTCTTCGGTTTTGGAGCCTTCGACCGATCGGAGATACGACGAGCGGCGGCCGCTCCCGGCCCCGTTCTTTTCAAGACGTCGCTCAACTGGCTTTTGCTAGTTTCCTCGACACCGTCGTCAAGCGGATTTCTCAGAGCGAGGCGAATGAAACCGGCGTGATCGGCCGTGTTTAGCATCTCGGAATCCTGAACGTCAACCAACAAGGTCGCCACCGGTTGCATGCTACCTCTGCTGCCGGGTATCTGCTCGTAGCCGGTGGTGAGCACCTCTACGTTTTGCAATATTGTTTTCAGTGTTGCTTTGCCGTCGCCAGGAAGCGGCCGCCCGGTGGCCATCAGAACGTCGACCCGGTCTCCCGGCTCGAAGATCCGCGTCACGCCCGCGAACTCGGTGACGTGTACCGACACCGCACGCATTTCCGGCCGGATTCGCGCCGAAAGAAATGCCTGACTATCCAGCAGAACCAGCGACTCGGTCAGCGGCGCCCCTTCCAGGATGTCGCGTTTGACGATGTTTCCCAGCGCCGCCTTGGGATCGGTGAGTGCTCCAGCAGGCCGCTCGGCGCCCGCCCAAGGCGCTTCGGCGATATCGTCGGGGCCTAACTCTTGCCCCCGTCTCAGCTCACGTGTCGCAACAACGACGGTGTACTTCGCGGCTCCAGCCCCTTCGTCGGACGCGGAGATCATCTGATAGAAAAAATACGTCGAACCGGTTGCGGCAAGAAAGGCGATGCCGATGATAATCACTAATTTCTTGTTCATACCCACCCCAACGTTGCGGAACTCAGACAACCGCGCAGCGCGATTGGAGCGGTTCGCTCAGCGACAAACCCATCCGAAAGCTCAAACTGCCTTTTGCCGATCATCCACTTGCCGATCATCCACTTGCCGATCATCCACGGTACCTGGCCTATCAATTTATTCTCATCGTGGCGTAGTCGTCGTCCGTAGCCTTATCGGCACGATCCATATCCTTATCGTCCGCTTTGGGCCAGCCCGCCGCTGAATCCGAGCTTTGTATCGTCAATCTGCACTGCCCCACTTAAATGTAAGCGAGCCGCCGCGCCAGCGGTAATCCGATTTTCGCACTAAGCGGTCCGCGAAATTGTCCTATTCGTCGATTCGTTGAGCCGTTGAGCCGTTGCTCCGTTGAATGGTTCAGCCGCATTTCTCACTGCCTGACGGGGGAAGCCCGCAATGGGCGCGCCATTGCTTGGTTGCGCTTGGTCTTGGTGCTCAACGCAGGTGGAGAGGCCGTGTCGCCACGATGGCGACACGGCAGGCAAGGATGCGTGCGCCACGTCAGCGCGGCGCTGGCCTGCTGGCGGGGCTTTGAGTTTTTTTACACCTGTTTCCTTACACCTGGTTGCTCTCTCCCGGCTGTTTGCGCACTTGACCCCGCGCTCACGCGCGGGGCTCTGAGTGTCTGATTGGACCGGGCCGGCCTCGCCCGCATTCTCATCGCCTGACGGGCCAAGCACATGGGAGGCGTGCGCCAACTCAAGCGGCCCTGGCCTCGTACTGGCAGGTCTTTCACGCACTTCGCCTCGCCAGGTAGCCAGAAATGCAGGTTCAGCCGGCGTTACGCTGAGTGGTTGCGGCGTTGTTCGGCTCAACGGTTTAACGGTTTAACGATTATTCCGCCGTCCTTCCCTGATCCTGGATCCGGCTGCAGGGTAGCCCGCCAAATGTGCTTTCCCTGCATGTCGACGTAGCCGCGGCGCAGCCAGTCGCGCAAAGTCACGGCCTGTTTGCCGTTTTCGTAGTGTCCGTCGAATTCAACCGTCCCGATCTCGCGCTGCTCTGGAGCAATTCGATAGAGAGGAATAATCCGCTTATTCGTCGTCGGGCGCGTATTTGTTTCTTGCTCGGCTGGATCGAGCTTGGCCCCGGCGGCCTCGGGATTTTCCAACAGGAAGCGGTTCCAGGTCGTGGTGCGGCGAATGTCGCCGCGTGTCGAAAGCTTGAGCAGAGTGGAGAACGTCGTGACAGCCGTCTCCAGCAGGTTGTACCCTGCGTCCCGGTCGTCGACTTCCAATGGCTTGACCGGATCGAGCGGCTCCAGCTCCAACGAAATGATATGGGTAGCCCCAGCGTCAATTGCAATGTGGACCGGGCTATTGTTGAGAACGCCGCCATCGACGAAAAAGTGCCGGACTTCATGTCTTCCGTCCGGACCATAGATGCCCAGCTTCTGCGCCGGGAACGCTCCAGGAACGGCGGTGGATCCCAGTATGCACCGCAAGAAATTTTCGGGCAGCGTGAAGAGAGCACGTTTGTCCTGGCGGTAGCGGCCCGCCAGCTCACCTCCTCCATCCAGTTGAATGGCCTGCCAACCCAGCTTGACCAACTGCTCATATGTATCGGGACGAACCAGCGTAAAGAGGCAGTCGCTGCCGAGCGAGATGTTGGTCGCCGTGAACATCAGCTCCGGCATCTCCTTGTGGCGCTCGTACCAAGATTGCACCAGCTCCCGGCTCAGCACGCGCGCTTGATCCACCGTCTTCCCGCGAGACTCAAAGCGCGGCCGGGCAAGATCGCCAGCCGGACCCGTGTTTGCCAGCAGCCGCAATAAAGGAACATCACGAAACAAGCTGTGCCGAAAACTTCGAATCAGCAGCACGGCAATCGCAATCATTCCCAGCAATGAAAAGAAACCCAGCACCGCGAAGGGCAACGGATGACCGCTCGTGAACCCCCAGTCCCGCAGCCCGGCGGGCAGCCAGCGGTTCGCCCCAAGCGCCAGCGATAGCCAGACCAGCAGAAACGGGTTGAGCACCAGGATCAGCCCGGCGCCCAGGACGCTCAAGCCCCACTTCACGCGGCGATCGCCAACTCCCCGGCTGGCCAAATCCACAATCCAGCCCCGGCGGCCGGCAACCCAGGTTGAGGTTCGCTTATCACGGTCAAGATAGGACCAAATCGAAGCAATGAACGTTGAATACGGCTGGCGCAGCCCTGGATCCTGGCTCATCTGGGGATTCGCTTTGCCTAGCCGTTCTAGAAAAGCCCCGTAGGCGTTGAGTGCTCCGGCCGAGGTCCCCACCAGCAGGTCGACCTCGATGCCTTTTTCCTTGAGGCGCACCAGCAGCGCCTCCAGCACTCCCGCGCTGTAGGCGCCGGCCGCGCCGCCGCCGCTAATTGCCAGCGCGATCTTGCGGTGCTCGGGAGCAATGGCGGCTTCGGTCCACGACCCTTGCTCGAAAACAAGTTCGTGTTCGAGGTCGCGGGCCAGCGATTCGATATCCAGGTACCCGGGAAGCAGAATTTTCGGTGTTTCCGGCGTCGCTTCGTCCGATGTCGCACCCCGGCCCAGTCCCAACAGCGAAGATAGGCTACCGTACTTGGCCATAAGATCTCGAAACCGCCGCCTTGGCGGCACTCCTTCTGGAGCCACCGGGGAATCCCCCCCGCCCGGCTCCGAGGCGCTCAAGGATTGTGCCGCCGGTCCGGCGCGTTCCGAGTCAACCCCGGCCACGCCAGAAGTTTGTTCCCTTTCATACATTACTTTAGACGCAAGCCCCCTGGCCGCGGTGACAACGCAGTGACAAAAACGTCCCCGGACTCCCGTTTCCGAACACCGAGTGCCGCCCATCCATTCAATCGACGCTCGATGTAAACCAACTTAGTGCAATGGTTGAATCCTAGCCAAACGACGGCGGAAGTTCGGAAAGCAGCAACAGAGCCGCGGGTGGAAACCCGCGGTCAAGTCCGCCAAACCTAGAAATCTTTCCAGCGTGTCGAATCCGCTCCGCCCTCATCGCCCAAACCGCCCCTATAGCATTTTCCAATGCAAGGATGAGCCTGAAACGGGTCAGGGCGGAAAAGGGCAAGCGGCAGGGTGAGGATCTCCTTTCTGAAGGGTTAGGTGTGAAAAGTTTCGAGGGGAGCCATGA
>Ga0114996_10003321_pt1 | contig 20134 bp, 21 predicted proteins | sample ArcticOcean_MG_C_4_FD_87039 | JGI IMG/M metagenome (GOLD analysis project Ga0114996, IMG submission 87039) | Marine microbial communities from western Arctic Ocean - ArcticOcean_MG_CB4_134 | ecosystem: Environmental > Aquatic > Marine > Oceanic | place: Arctic Ocean: Canada Basin | collected...
AGAGGACCGGGAGCAGGAGAAACCGGCAAACGACGGCTCATAGCACTTTCACCCCGCGAAGAGAGAAAACAGACCATCGCCGTAAAATATCACTCTATTCCCATTTCAACAAACCACTGTTAGACGCAAGTTACCACAACTTATTGAGATCTTACGAGGAAAGCATGCACTGGTGGATTATCACTGTAGGATCGATTTGTGGGGCACTTCTTATTCAGTATCTGTGCTCCAGCAAGATCCTGCGCATTAAGCAGGCTATTTCTATTAAAAATATCGCTTTGCGCGACGCGCGCAATGAAGGCGAGCGTCTCGACTCCCAGGGAGCCGAACTAAAAGGCCAGCGTAGCAGCCTCGTACAGAGCATCAAGCGCTTGCGCAACGATATTAGAGGACTACTGGACCGCACCAAGGAGAAAGGACTGGACGTACCTCAGCCAGACTTTCCTCTTGAAGATCCCATCGAGGACGGAGTCGAAGCAGAAAATTAAAATAGCTGTATTTCGATCGGCCCCTATTTAGTGTACAGTTAGATCCAACTATTGCTGTCCCTGATCAATCCGTTTTTCAGGCAAGGTCATTCCTCTCTTTCTATCTATTTGTTTTTTTAATATATTAACTCTATTAAAGAGTTAATATATTCTATTCTTAATTCCGCGATCTGATCATGAGCCATTCGCCTCTTTCCCAGCTTGAGCCAGCCAATCTCACGGCAGAGTCATTCTCTGCGGCCAACAATCTAGATGCCATTCTGGAACAAGCGCAGGGCCATCTACAACTCCAAATGCTACTCATCGAGGTCGCCTCTTGTAACGACCAAGCCGATTTTGATCTCATCGCCCGCGCCTACCACTTTGCCCACAAATGCCACGCCGGTCAAATGCGCAAATCTGGGCGCCCTTTCTTGCAGCACTGCGTCGAGGTGGCCCGCATTCTCGCCCAGTTGCGCCTGGATACGACCACCGTGGCCGTCGGTCTCCTGCACGACGTATTAGAAGACACGACGGCGACTTTCGACCAGGTTAGCGCCCAATTTGGCGACAAGATCGCCACCCTCATCGATGGCGTCACCAAGATCGACCATATTACTTTCGATAGCCGGGAAAAACGCCAGGCCGAAACGTACCGCAAAATGCTGCTCTTCATGGTCGAAGACATCCGCGTCATTCTGATCAAATTCGCCGACCGTCTCCACAATATGCGCACCCTCGAACACCTCGACCCCGAGCAACAGGAGCGCACTGCCCGCGAAACGATCGATGTGTACGCACCACTGGCCCACCGCTTTGGTCTGGCCCGTCTGCGCTGGGAATTGGAAGATCTGGGCCTCAAACACCTCGAATCCGAGATCTATGGCGAGATACGCGACAAAATCGCCATGAAACGGCGCGAGCGCGAGACCTACATAGAAGAATTCAAAGCGCCTATCGAGGACTTGCTGCAAAAAAGTAACATTACGTGCGAAATCACTGGGCGAGCAAAAAACTTTTTTAGCATCTACAATAAGATGAAAGCTAGGGGGAAACCCCTGGAAGAAATCTACGATTTGATAGCCATTCGTATCATTGTCAGTACCCCTAGCGAGTGCTACAATACCATGGGACTAGTGCACAGCATATACCAACCTGTACCACAGCGCATCAAAGACTATATCTCCACCCCTAAGACCAATATGTATCAGTCTCTGCACACGGTAGTTATAGGACTGCACGGCCGCCCCGTAGAAGTGCAGATCCGCACCCAGGAGATGCACCACACCGCCGAAATCGGTATCGCTGCGCACTGGCGCTACAAAGGAGACGACATTTCCTTTGGCAATCCCGATCAGCATATGCCTTGGTTGCGCCAGGTAGTCGACTGGCAGCGCGATGCCACCGATCCGACGGAATTCATGGAAAACCTCAAAATTGAGCTTTTCAGAGACGAAATCTTTGCTTTCACGCCTAAAGGCGATTTGCATCAGCTTCCTCGGGGCGCCACACCGATCGATTTTGCCTTTGCCGTGCACACCGATATCGGCCTGCACTGTCTAACTGCCAGGGCCAATGGGCAGATTATTGCCCTTGATACGGAATTAAAAAGTGGCGATACGATTGAGATCATCTCTTCGCCGCACCAAAAGCCCAGCCCCTCCTGGCTGGACTTGGTCAAAACCACCAAAGCAAGACACTCGATTCGTCGCTGGTTGCGCGAGGCACGCTACCCCCACAACGTGCAATTGGGCCGGGAACTGATAGAGCGCCAATTGCAACGTTCCTTCGACGAAAACCGCGATGGCAATATAAACGGCATCGCCGGCGAATTGGGTTACAGTGATAGCGAGCACCTTTACGCCGCCGTCGGCAACGGCGATTTAGCGCTGGAGCGGGTAATTAGCAAACTAGCGCCACAACAACCGCGGCGCAGGCGAGAAAAAACCATGCCCAAACACATTGTGCGCATTCAGAGCATGGATGACGTATTATTCGATTTCGCCCGCTGTTGCGCTCCCATTCCCGGCGATTCAGTCATGGGCCGCATCACTCAAGGCCGTGGCATTTCCGTACACCGCACTGACTGCCCCAACATAATCGATGTGGCCAGCGAAGCGGAACGACTCCTGGATATCGAGTGGAATCTAGAAAACGAAGGCGCTTTTACCGTGCGCTTGCTCATCCGCAGTCGGGACCGCAAATACCTGCTCTCGGATATTACTACAGCCTTGAGTAATTCCGACGTAAATATCTGCGGTTCGACAACACAGACAGTGGATGATACGGCGGAGCAAATCTTCCAGGTCAGCGTCAAGAATACTCGACAGTTGCAAGATACGATCGCTCGGGCTTATCAGGTGGATGGCGTATTTGAAGTGCAGCGCCTCGACTTCCCTCTTCCCGCCGAGAATGGGCGCGGTTTAAAATGACTAACATCACCCATTCGATAGAGCGGAACTCAACTTGCCCAGGATTGCCCGTTCCTCAGGGTTGACCACAGTGCCGCCGTAGTGCCCGCCCAATTGCTCCTCTGCCCAAGCTTGAATAATTTTAACTTGCACGCGGCTCAGTTTTGGCGATTCGCTGTGCTCTAGGGCGCGGCGCAACTTGACCAGTACTCGCTCCTCGTCCGGCCAGAACGCCTCTTCCTTCCAAGCCAGGATGTGCTTTATTTCTCTCTGTGTCAGCGGTATGTGCATAGTTCAGTGGCGCATTATTGACATGGTATACGGCTTGGTCTATATTGCGCCTTCGCCCTAGTTTTACCTATCTAAGCGGAGGCTTTTCCACCCAATGTCCGACAAGCATTTTTTGCCCCACATCGCCCGCATGCAGGGGTATGTCCCCGGCGAACAGCCCCAGGACAGCGAACTCATTAAGCTCAATACCAACGAAAACCCTTACCCTCCGTCGCCGCGTGTTCTCGAACGAATTCGCGACGCCTGCGACGGAAACTTGCGACGTTACCCCGACGCCGGAGCCCACAACGTGCGCTGTCGGCTCGGTGAACTCTTCGGTGTTGCCGCCGAACAAACGCTCATCGGCAACGGCTCGGACGAACTGCTAAATATCGCCGTACGCTGTTTCGTCGGCCCCGGCGATAAAGTGGTCTATCCCTGGCCCACCTACAGCTACTACGACAAATTGGTCCACATGCAAGACGGCCGCATTGTCAAGATCGATTTTGCCGCCGACTTCACCCTGCCCACCGATCTGCCAATAGAAGATGCTCGGCTCACCTGCATCGCCAATCCCAACTCGCCCTCCGGCACGCTGACGCCGGTAAGCGTCATTGCCACTTTGGCCCAACGTACGCGCGGTATACTGATCGTCGACGAAGCCTACGTCGATTTTACCGAAGGCGGATGTGCCCACCTGATACACCAGCATCCCAACGTCTTTGTGGTACGTACCATGTCCAAATCTTTTTCGCTAGCGGGTATGCGCCTCGGCTTTGGTTTTGCCCACGCCGATCTGGTGGCTGGCATGTGGAAAGTCAAAGATCACTACAATATCAACACCTTGAGCCTGGTCGCCGCCGCAGCCGCTCTCGACGACATCGCCACCATGCAAGCCAACGCCAAGCGCATCCGCCAGACACGCGATCACCTCACCCGACAATTGGAAACGCTGGGCTTCTCGGTCTGGGACTCAGCCGCCAATTTCGTGCTGGCGCGCATCGCCGCCCCCGCCGCCAGTTGGCTCTACGAGGAGCTCAAACAACGACGCATCCTAGTGCGCTACTTCGACCAGCCCCGTCTGCACGATTGCCTGCGCATCAGCGTCGGCACCGAGGTCGAAACCACCGCTCTCATAGAGGCGCTAGCCGAGCTACTAGATTGAGACGAAATTCTGCAATCTACCTAAAATAGTGGGGGTTGTGCGATAATATTGTGATCGAGCGCACATGGGAAAACTATCCCTTGTCGCGATGTTGTAACATGCGCGCCATCAATTCGACTTCGGCCATGCCCAACTCGAGCTGGCGTGCCACAGCCACCGGTTCCACACCCTGGCCCAACAATTGGCGCGCACGCTCGTAGCGATCCGCTTTTTCGGGTTGCACATTATCCTGTTGTTGTAGGACTGGAGCCGCTTTTCGGGCCGCTCTGTTTTTTCGCCGAGTGGATTTGTCCACAATCGGAGCCGACGACTCGAGCAGACGACAAGCGGCCAATAAACGGCCGCTGAGGCGCTCCAAATGGGCCTGTTGTTCATCTAAGGCGGTCAGACGTTCATCCAACGCCCGCTTCTCTGTGTTCAACCACGCCCTGAACCACCACCCCAAACTGCCGGCTAGACACAGGAAAAGTACATCGATAAAAATCAACTGCCAGGTATCATTAGAAGGAGTCACGGGACAAAACCTCAGTTTTGTGGCTGTTGCGGCCTTAAGGGAAGGCGAATAATAAAACTTGTACCTTCACCAGGCATACTCTCCACGGTCAAGGTGCCCTGGTGTAGTTCTATAATGCGGTAGCTCACCGCCAGGCCCAACCCGGTTCCCCCCTCGTCGGCACGCGTAGTGAAAAACGGCTCAAAAATGCGATCTAGGTATTCGGCGGCAATGCCCACACCCGTATCGGTGAATCGTAATTCAGCCGTTTCGCCGTGGCGGTGGGCGGAGATATCCAATCGCCCCCCCTTGGGCATGGCATTCTGCGCATTGATAATCAGATTGATAAAGACCTGCTCCAACTCGCCTATATTGCCGACCATCTCGGGGATGTCCTCGCCGCAATCAAGAGACACCTCAATCAGGCGGGAATCAAGCTGGTGTTTGACTAAGGCGCAGGCCTGTTGCAGGGCGAGGACCACGTTGAAAGCCCCCCATTCCACATCGCTACTGTTGCGCGCAAACCCGAGCAAAGCGCGGATGATGCGCGAAATACGCTTGACGTTGCTCTCGATTAGCTGCAATCCATCCATCACCTTCTCATTGCCGCGTTGCTGTACATACATCAATTGCACCCGGCTGAGAATGATCTGTAGCGGATTGTTCACTTCGTGCGCCACCCCACCAGCCAATTCGCCGATGGCGGCCTGTTTGGCCGAGATCAACAATTGCCGCTGCGATTCCTGGCGCTGTTCGTGGGCGTGGGCTATATCCGTGTAGAGGCGGGCATTTTCGATGGCGACGGCCGTCTGATTGGCCAGAACCCCCAGCATGTCGATCTCGCCGGCGGTGAAGTCCTGTTTGCGGCAATGCAGCACATAGATACCAATCTGCTTGCCGCGCACGCTTAAAGGAATGATGACGAAGTTACGTTCCTCGCCGCCGTCCCGGTCCACTGTCTCCATGTCGTCAATGACTACGGGACGCCGTTGTTCGCGCAACACCCAGTGGATGACACCTTCCTGACGTTGGTTCTCGACGCGCTCTCGCAGCAAATCTTCGCGGCCGCGCAGCGCCATCGGTTCCAGCTCGCCGTCCTCCTCTTCGCAAGAAAATACACCACAACTCTCGTAGTCGATGATGCGTCGCGACAAGTCCATCAGGGCGATGAGAATATCTTCGATCTTAAAACTTGAACTGATAGCCTCGAACATTTCGTTGAGGTTGAGCAGTTCGTCCAGAGGCTCGCGCAGAGCGACGTTTTCCTCTTGCCCCCGGGCCAAACGCTCCTGCAGTTGGCGATTCTCCTCTTCCAAGCCCCGCAGCCGCGCGCTCGATTCTTTATACGTTTCGGCCAGAACATCAACCTGGAGCCCTAGCTCCCAACCGACTTCTGCCTCCTTGTCGTCTTTGAGCTGTTGCAGCAATTCGCGGATGCGCGCCAGGGGCAATGCCTCCTCCACTACCGCATCTCCGGACTCCGTCTTAGCCGGCAACATCGCCCCGTTCCGCTAACTGGCTCTGCGCTGCTGTTCGTTGCCCTCATCGTCCTCTTCGTCGCGTTGATCACTGCCACCCCCTTCCTCGGCGCCGCGCACGATGCCGGCAAAAGCCTCGGCCTTTTCCACCTCCCGATGCAGTTCCTCACCATAGCCGAATATGCGCTTAATAGCAGCTCTGGGCTCTTCGTACATACCAAATACGCGCAGTGCCGCTGGATCGAGCGAGGGCAGCTTTTCCCCTCCGCCGTCGCCAATGCGTTCTCGTCGGCAGAGAAAGTCGGCCAAGTGCACCAGAGCGGGTAGCGCCGCGCTGTGCTCCTGTTCCAGGCGGCCCGGAGTATGGTGGAAGGCAATCGAATCCTCAAGTTGTTTGGGCAAGTTCCATTTTTCCGCCAGCCAGCATCCCACCTGGGCATGCGTCACTCCCAGAATGCGCTCTTCGGCTTTGCCGATATAGACATTTTCCTCGCGTGTGGCCTGCAATACCTCGGCGAATTCCTCTGGAAAGTACTGGCTGAGAATCAAACGACCGATATCGTGTAGAATACCAGCGGCGAAAGCCTCACCGGGTACCCGATAGCGCAATTTGGTAGCCAACATTCTGGCGCCCACGCCGCAAGCAATGGAGTGCTCCCAAAACTTCTGACGGTCGAACTGGCTGGTGGCGCTGCCACCAGCAAAACGTTCCAACACCGACACGCTCAAGCCCAAGCTTTTTACCGTCTCGAAGCCGAGGACCACCACCGCCATCTGCACGGTGGAAATCTCGCGTGGAAAGCCGTAAAAAGCCGAATTGGCCAATTTGAGCATCTTTGCCGTCAGCGCCTGGTCAGTAGAAATCAGACGCGCAATCTCGCCCGCCGCAGTCTTGGGATTGTCGATCAAGCTGATCATCTGCGTGATCACCGTGGGCAAGGTCGGCAAACCGATGATGCTCTGAGTAACTTTTCTTATGCGTTCTTGTTTTTCTATTTCGTCCAATGTAGGCCTCTCATACTGGTGAGGCAGGACCAGTAGTACGGCCCGACCGCGCTCAGGCGATCAGGTCGATGGAGGCCGAATCGTCCGATTTGTTTGTCTCGGTCGGCTCGGCCTGGCTCTCGTCGTCTTTTTTTTGCCGCCGCCGTCGCCGCTGCGGCAATTTCTCCTGTCCCTGGTCGGCGTTCAGTTCTGCGGCTTTGCTCTCGTCGGCGGGCAGGGTGCGCGCCCGATCGTCGGCGTGCTGCTGGGCCAATTCCTGCGTCGATTGGCGCTGGGCCATCTCGGGATTGTTCTGCTGGACTTGCTGGACACGACTGGCGAGCGGAGCCTTCGAAAGATTGTCTTGCAGGTCTATAGGTCTGACCATGGCGTTTCATCCTTTGGCTTGCGCACAGACGGACGAGCGGCGGATGGACTTTTAGGCCATTAAGCGCTTGCGCAATTTGGAGCGCAGCCCCAATACCGCCTTAGTGTGCAGTTGCGAAACGCGCGACTCCGACAACTCCAGAACCTGGCCGATTTCCTTGAGGGTGAGTTCCTCGTAATAATACAGTGCCACCACCAGACGTTCTTGCTCGGTCAACTGTCCCAGAGAATCAGCTAACAAATCGCGCATCTCGTCGCGCTCGATATTGGCCAAAGCGCTGGGTTGTTCGGGAGAGCGCACCGTGTCCACCAGCGACACGGGTTTGTCGTCATCCTCGCCATAGGTCAGCTCATCCAGCGACAACAATGAGGTCGAGCTGATGTCATCCATCATGTGGTAGAATTCCTTCAACTCGACACCCAGCCCTTTGGCCAGCTCGGCCTCTGTAGGAATACGCCCTAATTCGTTTTCTAGTTTGGCAAGCATGCGCTCAACTTCGCGCGAGCGCGCCCGCGTCGAACGCGGCACCCAATCCATACCGCGCAACTCGTCGAGGATAGAACCGCGAACGCGCAACGAAGCGTAGGTCTCGAATTTGACGCCTTTGGCCTCGTCGAAATTGTGGTAGGCCTCAATCAAACCAATCACTCCGGCGTTGATTAGGTCGTCCATTTCTACGGAACGCGGTAATCCAATGGCCAAACGTCCGGCGATGTATTTGACAAGGGGCAGGTATTCTTCCAGCGGATTCTGGGTCTGCACGGCGAGCTTTGGCGGCGGCGCTTTCTGCTGCTTGCCGTATTTGAGACTCGCTTCTTGCGCCGTAGTCCTACTAGCCCCGGTGCCCTTCTTTGCCATTACTGTATCCGATCCAAGAATAGGGACGAACTCTGCTGCTCTAAAACGCGCGCCAGGACTCCCGCCCCCTGGGGCGGATTCGCCTTGCCGCCGGTCAGAAATGTAGCGGCCAACCGCACCACGGCCTCAGCCGCCGGTAAGGGCGGATCGGCCAGAACAAATGGCGTCTGGCGCTTGACGGACTCGCGCACATAACGATCTAAAGGAATATAACCCAGATTGTCAATCTTCGCCCCCAAAAAACGCTCGGCTAACTCCTGAAACTTGGGATACAAATCCTCGGCTTCAACGGCGGATTCGGCCATATTGACTAAAAGTCCCAGTCCCTGAGGTGAACGCCGTTGCACCAAAACTTTGAGCGCCGCATAGGCGTCGGCAATGGCCGTTGGTTCGGGCGTAACTACCAGAAAAACGTGGTCAACGGCAGCGACAAAATCAACTACTCGGGCTCCGATACCTGCTCCAGTGTCTAAAACAACCACATCAAATTCAGTCTCAAATTCTTTGAGTTGCTCTCCAATGTTCCCACCCGCTTGAAAGTTCTCCCACTGCACAGCATCGACCGCAGCCGCAGCCGGTAGCACGACAATATTCTCTGGGCCCTGCACTGCGGCCTCCGCCACGCCGCACTGGCCCGCCAAGACCTCTTCGATAGTACGTTCTGGACTGAGGCCGGCCAGAATGGCGATATTGCCTAGCCCCAGGTCGGCGTCGACTAACAATACGCGCTGCTCCAAACGCCCTAGAGCAATAGCTAAGTTCAGTGCTATACAGCTTTTACCTACTCCGCCTTTGCCGCTGGTCACGGCTATACTGCGCACATTAGAAGCGGTCATGCCTCTATTTCCCTTTCTTCTTCCCCGTTGCAGGTGCAACGCCGATCAATTCACTGACCTGCCCGGCCATATCGCCAGCTTTAATAGCCCCAGGCACGGCCGCACCCACGGTAAAATACGAGGTGGGGAGTTGGCTGCCAATAGCGACGCTAAGCGCGGCACCCGACCGAACCATTTCGTCCATTTTGGTAAAAAGGAGGCGACGCTCGCTCATATGCTCACTGGCCTCAACCACATCCAGCATGTGGTCAAAACCTAGCAAACTATCTACCACTACCTGTACCTCGTCTACGGCGGCAGCTTCAAAAAGCTGGCGTAGACGCTCCCATTCGCGGTGGTCGTGAGGGCCGCAGCCTGGCGTATCAATCAATACCAATTGCGCGTCCTGGTGCGCTGCCAACACCTCTTTGATCGCTTCTGAGTTATAGGCCACTTCCAATGCCACACCAATAATTTCTGTAAAAGCACGCGCCTGTTCCAAGGCGCCAATGCGCTTATCATCGGTTGATATCAGGACAATGCGCCCTTTGCGCTTGACTGCAAAACCGGCGGCTATTTTGGCCATCGCCGTAGTTTTGCCAGCGCCCGAAGACCCCACAAAACCGACGACCTTGCGCACTTTGCGGGCAATCTTGATTTCCTTCCATGCGGGCAACTCTTGCACCAGCAAGGCGCAGGCGCGCTCCCCCACGCGCGTCCGGTCCTGTAATGCTTCACCATCTAATTCCTGCAGGAGTTGCTGGACGATGCGGGCGGTGACCGTTTCTTCTAGTCCCATATTGCCCATGCGCTCAGCCAGGCGAGCCAGAGTCTCGGGCAGTACCACTCCGTCTGGAACGCGCTGTTCCAGGCGCGACAAAGCTTGGCGCAATTGGCGCAATTGCTCCATCACCGGTCCCATATCGGCAGAGGGGGCCGGCGCTGCAACCCCTAGCGGGGCAGACGGCACAGAAGCGACCGGTGGTTCTTGGCCATCGGCTTGGGCCGCATAACGCTGCATCGTTAGAGGCGCCGCAGGCGCAGGCCGCGCCTGGACTGGTGCCTGCTCGGCAACGGCGGGCAACTCATCATAGGCAGCTGTAACTTCAACACGCGCTTCGTCGTGCAAATTAAAGCGGTTGTTCCTGCGAATTTGTCGCGAGTTGAGAATTACGGCGCCCTCACCTAGGTCTTCACGCACCTGTTGTAGAGCTTCCGACATATTCCTCGCTTCGTACTTTCTGATTTTCATCGCTCAGTGTAATATTGCCTACTGAAGAGACCTCCACATCTGGGGCGATCTCGTTGTAGGACAGGATGTACAGGGTCGGGAAACTGGCCGCCGTCAGTTTGCGAAGAGCCAGGCGAACCTGCGGCGCCGTCAGCACTACGGGTTGCTGGCCGTTGGCGATCATCTGATCGACCAGCCAGGTCAAATTTTGGAAGAGAACGCTAGCTATATCTGGTGCCAGAGCCACATTGAGCCCGGCCGGACTTTCCTGCACCGACTCCCTGATCAATTCCTCGACCTCGCCGCTGATCGTCATTACGGCGATGCCGTTTTCCGGGGCTTCTTTGAGCAGGTTATTGCAAATAGCGCGCCGCAAGCTCGTCCGCACATATTCCGTCAGCACTTCGACACTATTTATCTCAGCGTAGTCGGCCAAGGTCTCAACGATGGTGCGCAAATCGCGGATCGGCACGCGCTCGGACAACAGGTTTTGCAGCACGCGCTGCAATTTACTCAGCGACACGGCGTCGGGTATGAGATCTTCGATCACGGTCGGGTATTTGTTTTTCAATTCGTCTATCAGGTGCTGCGTCTCCTGGCGGCCGAGCAATTCGTGCGCCTGACTGTTAATGACTTCGGTCAGATGGGTCGCCATCACTACCACGGGTTCGACCACATTATAACCGGACAGTTCGGCGCGCTCGCGTAGTTCCGGCGCAATCCAGCGCGCCGGCAGACCAAAGGCCGGATCGATCGTTTCGACGCCTTCGATGGGATCTTCGGCTACCCCCGGATCGATAGCCAATAGTTGCTGCGGCTGCAATTCACCCCGGGCGATGGTATCGCCCTTGAGTTTGATTTGGTACTCATTGGGGCTAAACTGAATATTGTCGCGCACCCGTACCGACGGCACGATGAAACCCATGTCCATGGCTGCGGCTTTGCGGATCTCGACGATGCGCTCGATCAAATCGCCACCCTGATTGGGATCGACCAACGGCACCAATTGGTAACCGAATTCCAATTCGAGCAGGTCGACTTGCAAATAATCTTCCGGCCGTTCTTCGGGCTTGGCTTCTTCCGCTTCCAGAGCGACCTGTTCCTCCTGGTCTTGTTCCTTGCTGCGGCGAACGAGAAAAGCGGTTGCTGCCAAGATAATGCCAATACTCATAAAAGGCCAAGTCGGCAATTCGGGCACCAGCCCCAACCCCCCCAACACAGCGGCGGCGATGAAAGCCGCCTGGGGTCGGCCGGTCAATTGCTGATTGATATCGTGCCCCAAGTTATCGTCTGAGGTATTGCGCGTAACGATGATACCGGCAGCCGTCGAGGTAATCAGCGCCGGAATCTGCGTCACCAACCCGTCGCCGACAGTTAATAGCGTATAGGTTGACATCGCCTCTACTAGAGTCATATCGTGCTGCCATACACCGATGGCAAAACCGCCGAGGATATTGATCAGGGTGATCAGAATACCCGCTACAGCGTCACCGCGCACGAACTTGCTGGCACCGTCCATAGAACCGTAGAAATCGGCCTCGCGCGAGATAGTCTGGCGCCGCTTGCGTGCCTCATCCTCATCGATGAGACCGGCATTGAGATCGGCGTCAATGGCCATCTGCTTGCCGGGCATGGCGTCCAAGGTGAAGCGGGCGGCCACTTCAGCAACGCGTCCGGAACCTTTGGTAATGACGACAAATTGGATGATGATGACGATGACGAAGATAATAAAACCAAGTACGTAATTGCCCTTGACTACCACGTCGCCAAAAGCGGTAATCAACTGACCGGCATTGGCCTCGCTCAAAATAAGACGGGTTGAGGCAACATTGAGCGAGAGACGAAAAAGAGTCAGCACCAGCAAAAGGCCCGGAAAAACCGAAAATTCGAGCGGCTCGCCGATATAGATAGTCAAAAGTAAAACGAGCAGAGCGATACTTATATTGAGCGTCAAGAGAAAATCCAGCACATAAGTCGGCAGGGGCACAATCATTACGCCCAAGATACTGACTATGCCGATGGCGACCACTACATCGGTGTGCTGCGCTGCTTTTTTAAGGAATTTACCGAACAAAATATAGGTCTCTCAATCTCTCTTTAATGAGCTCCTTAGGCCTGCTTGCGCCGGCGCAACTGGAATACGAAGGCCAATACCTCGGCTACGGCCCTAAAAAGTTCGTCGGGAATCGGGTCGCCGATGTGCGCGACTTTGAACAGGGCGCGGGCCAGTGGTTTATTCTCGACCAGAGGCACCCCGGCCGCACGAGCCAACTCCTTGATCTTCTGAGCAATCAGGCGCTGGCCTTTGGCTACCACGACTGGCGCCCCCATATTTTCGGGATCGTAGCGCAGAGCCACAGCGATGTGGGTTGGATTGGTGACCACCACGTCCGCCTGTCCCACGTCGTCCATCATGCGGCGCTGGGACATCTCGCGCTGCAGCGAACGCACGCGCGAGCGGATCATAGGATCGCCCTCCTGCTGTTTGAGCTCCTCTTTGACTTCCTGTTTGGTCATACGTAAACCGCGTTCGTAATCCCAGCGCTGAAAAGCGTAGTCGAGCACGGCCATGACCAAGAGCATCAGGGTAATGCGCCATCCTAAGATAAAAATCATATCCCCGCTCAGAGCAAAAATCTGGGCGATACTCATCTGCGAAAAAGCGAGGAATTCGTCGCTCTTGGCCATGATGGTCAAATAGGTGATATACATAACCATAGTGATCTTAAAAAGACTCTTGGCCAACTCCACCAGACCACGGCTCGAAAAGATGCGTTTGATTCCCTTTAGCGGGCTCATGCGGTTAAATTTGGGCTCCAAGGCCTTACTGGAAAATAGGACGCCGACCTGAGCGTAGTTGATAATCAGGGCCGCTGCCACCAGAAAGGCCACCACCGGTCCCACCATTAGGATATACTGACTGCCCCAGTCTATCAGGTACGAGCGCACAGAAATAGGGTCCAGTTGCGTGGAAGTACTATTGATGAAGAGATTCACCATAAAGGCGCTCAATCCCTTCATTATGCGCGGTCCCATAATACTCAGCGCCCCAAGCCCCGCCGCCAAGATCGCCACCGAACTCAATTCATTACTGCGGGCGACCTGTCCCTTGTCGCGAGACTCTTCCCGCCGCTTTGGTGTGGCGTCTTCTGTCTTTTCCTGTGAGGACTCTTCGGCCATAATTTACCTATGCAAAGAAGTCGACCAGAGAAATCAGGTCGCGCTCGAGCGCCAGCATCGAATTCTCGAGTAGGACATAAAATAAAGGCAGGGTGGCGAAAAGTACCGCCATACCCACTGCCAACTGCACCGGAAAACCGACAATAAAAACGTTCATCTGCGGCACCGTGCGAGCGAGAATGCCCAGCGCCACCGAAATTAGAAAAAGCGAGATCATCACTGGGGCGCTAATCTGAACAGCGAGGACAAATATATCGGCGGACAATTCAATGAGTTTTTGCCCGATCTCCCCTTTCATTTTCACACCGCTCAGTGGCACCGCCTCAAAACTCGCCGCCAGCCCCCGCAAAATTAGATGGTGCCCATTAGTGGCCAGCACGATCAGCACGGCCAAAATATTGAGAAACTGGCCGATGATCGACACCTGTTCGTTCGACTGGGGGTCGATGACGTTTACAATGCCAAAACCCATCTGCAAACCCGCCAACTGGCCGGCAAATTGGATGCCGATGAACAAGAGCAGGACGACAAAACCCATGGCGACCCCCATGCCGATTTCGCGCATCATCGCCAGAGCGTAGGGAAAGAGTCCCTCCGGGATCTGCAGACCCTGCGCCACGATGAGCGGATGGAGAATCAGTGAAACCATAAAAGCCAATCCGACTTTGGCCCGAGCCAAGAAGAAGCGGTGGCCGAAGATAGGAGCAATCACCAATAGAGCGCTGACCCTAAGTAGGATCAACAGGAAAACGTGGAACTGTTGCAGCCAGTATTCCACCGCGATCTCCTTAACCTATGGCACTGGGAATGCTCTGGAAGATCTGGGTAGTGAAGTCGAGCATGCGCCGCATCATCCAGGGCATAATCATCATCACCACGGCCACGACCGCCAGAATTTTTGGAATGAAGGTCAGCGTCATCTCGTGGATTTGCGTGACTGCCTGGAAGACGCTCACCATCAACCCCACAACCAAGGCAACGATGAGCACAGGACCAGCAATCTGCAGCACGAGCATGAGCGTATCCTGTCCTAGCTTGATAACATATTCGGGTGTCATATTATTTACCTCGCAACAAAGCGTTATTTAAAGCTGGCCACCAGGGACTGCACGATGAGATTCCAGCCGTCGACCAGTACGAAAAGCAGGATTTTAAAGGGCATCGATATCATGATGGGCGGCAACATCATCATACCCATAGACAAGAGAATACTCGATACCACCAGATCAATGACCAGAAAGGGAATAAAGAGGAGGAAACCAATCTGGAAAGCCGTGCGCAATTCGCTAATGATGAAACTGGGAATCAGCACGGAGTTGGGAATATCCTCGCGCGTGCGCGGCTGGCCTATCTTGGCCATGCGTACAAATAAGGCCATGTCTTTCTGCCGCGTCTGTCTGAGCATGAATTCGCGCATGGGCACCATGCCCCGATCCAGTGCTACTTGGTAGGAGATTTCGTCTTCGATAAGCGGTTGAATCGCATCGTTGTTGACCCGTTCCCACACCGGTGCCATGACAAAAAAGGTAAGAAAGAGCGCCAGACCAATAATGAGTTGATTGGGCGGCATCTGCTGAGTACCGATGGCCGTGCGCAAGAAGGAAAGGACGACGACGATGCGCGTAAAGGAGGTCATCATAATCAAGATCGAGGGCGCCAGCGAGAGAATAGTCAGCAGGAAAATGATCTGCAGAGAAACGGCCGCATCACCGCCGTTTTGCACTTCTTCGATCTGTAGACTAATCTTGGGCAAAGTTTGTGCAGCAACTTGATCGGGTGCTAAGGACAGTGCGATGAATGCCCCAATACCCCACCGAATCCAAGTGCAGTTCAGGCCTATACGCACTTCTCTCACATGGCCAATACAATTCAATAAATAATTGTTTATATTTATCTTATATCTTCTTCCCATCACTTATGCCTCCCTCGCTTTAGTCGAATTTCCCACCTGCCCCAATACACTTTTAAAATGGGTAGCAAAAGACTGGGCCGGCGGCTGAAGCGGCTTGAGTTCAAGCTCGCCTTCCTGCCATTCCGTCAATGGAGATATATTCTCCTCAGTGACGCCCAATGCCAGTATGCGCCCCCCGATTTCGACCAAATAAATCGCTTTCTTAGGTCCCAGAAAACTGCGCTCTACAACGCGAATAACTTGCCCCGCCCCGCCCAATTGTTGCCCTAATGAACTCCGACGCAAGAGCCAGACAGCTCCCCAGGCAAGCAGGACCACCAGGCCTAACCCCAACCCCAGCTTCATCATAATAGAAAAGAAAGAATCGCTCGTGGAAGTATCTAGAGGAATCTCTGTAGCAAAAGTAGAAGGCGTGTCGACACCGAGGGCTGAAGTAGCACTCGTATCGGCGATCGTTTCACCGGCTGTACTAGGAATTGCTTCTGCACTTGGAGCCGAAGCTTCTCCAGTCGCCTCAAGACCTGCTTGCGAAGCGCTTGGAGTGGAAGCTTCTTGGGCCTGGACTAGATTGGTCCAGATCAAAAAGAAACAAACCAGGCGCCACCCGACCCATCCTGGTCGCGGGCCAGTTTTCTCAACTTGTGCTTTCATTTGCCGCTCTGTTTCAACTCTGAGTGATTGCCTACTGCATGTTGAGCAACATATATGCCAAAGCCGAAAACAAAAAAAAGGAGCCCAAATGGACTCCTCTCAAGTGCAAACAAAACATTGATCAGCGCGATATATTTTTCTATAACATATTAATAACAATATAAATAGGTGATATCTTACATTTTAAACTACTCTCGATAATCCGATAATTTAACTAGAAAACCGCATGGGGAAAAATGTGCCTATAGAAGGAAAAATATGCCCCGAAAAACATTCCGCCTAAAAGGACGCGACGGGGGCCACCAACTCGGTAATGCGCACGCCAAAGTTTTCTGAAACCGTCACCACTTCCCCGCGCGCGAAGAGCCTGCCATTGACCCTGACATCTACGGGTTCACCGACGCTCTTTTCCAATTCCACCAGCGATTGTTCACCTAATTCCATAACATCCTGCAAAATCATGCGCGTACGTCCCAACTCGATTGTTACCGTAAGCGGCACCTCCATGAGCCGCACCACACTGGGCGACATACCACCGCCGGCCGCCGCCGCCGCACCGCCGCCCATATCAAGTCCCCCCATGCCTCCTCCCTCACCCGGACCGGCCCCCCCCTCCTCCATCGCCTTGAGCATCTCCATCTCCATCATCCGATCCACATCCTCCTCACCACCCATTCCATCCCCATCCTCTAGGTCATCGCCACCAAGCGCCTCTGAAAAGGCATCAGCTTCTTCTAGGATATCGTCTTCTTCGGCCATAATTACTTTCCTCGTAGATTATTAGGTCACTCTACTGGAGAGAGATTACTGATTGGTTAAGGGACGTTTTCTAAGAAAATCGTTCTTGACGATTTCTTCATTTTCAAGGTCTATTCCCTGAATGATCTGTACGGCAGTCTTGTGTCCGACCAGGCCTGGTCGCGCCAAAAATTTAGGCTCCTCATTGACGTAGAGTACGGTCGGCTCGTCGATTTCTGTAGTCATAGGCAGCACATCGCCGACCTGCAAATCCTGCAATTGCTTAAAGGTAGCCTCGCCCTGGGCCAATTCGGCAACGAGCGGCACATAGGTCTTCTGTATACGCATCTGGTTCAGGCGGTTTAATTCTTCTTTGTTCATGCGGTTGGTGCGCACGTAGCTCTGCTGGCCCAATCGCGGCAGCACCGACTCCAGCGTGAAAAACGGATAACACAAGCTCACCAAGCCCGAGGCATTGGCCGAATTGACCTCAAAGGCCAGTAGGATAACGATTTCGCTAGCCGCGGTGATCTGCATGAACTCCGGGTTGGTCTCCAGCTCGATATCGGCGATCTCCACCCGCAAAATTGGTTCCCAGGTCGCCTCCAGATCTTCGACCACACGCTTGACGATACGGTTGATTACGCCAATCTCGATCGGCGTGAGAATACGCGCTTCGACGCCCTGTGACGAACCTTTACCGCCGAAGATACGATCGACAAACGCAAAAACCACGGGCATGGCGAAATCGACGATGGCCTGGCCATTAGTCGGCCCCAGAGTGAACTGGTAGGAGCACGACGGGTTGGATAGCGACATGATAAATTCGGCGTAGGTCGTCTGGTCGACAAAAGCGGTGTCAACGTCGACCACAGCACGCATAGCCGCCGAGAAGGTGGAACTGAGCAAGCGAGCAAAATTGTCGTGCAAATTTTCTAGGGTGCGCAATTGGTCCTTATTGACCCGCGCTGGATGTTTGAAATCGTAGGACGTGACAATGCGCTGCGCGCCACCGTCTTCGAAGCCGCCATCGCCGCCATCGCCGCCGCCGCCGTCATCGCCGCCAAAACCACCACCACCACCATCATCGCCTTCGGTCGCCGATAATAGAGCATCAATTTCTTCTTGGGAAAGTACATCAGCCATAGTTTATCTACCTTGCATGCCTCATTTACATCATGATCAGATCGGTGAATCGCACTTCCTGCACCTTCACTTCGATCTTATTGTTGTCAGTAATTTTGAAAACATGCCGGAATACCTCTTGATTGATCCGGTCTTTGATTTCTTCCAGTACCAGCGGCCGCAACTCGGGTTCCAATTCATCCATCGTCTTGGAGCTCAGCACTTCGAGAACGATGGCTTTGACTTTGGACATGTACGGTGTGATTTTGTCCATTATTTCAGCCTTTTCCCCTAATTGGCTAGTAATATTGCGGTCCTCCGGCTTGTCTTCCTCGGTATTGGCGGCCACCAATCCCAGAATGATGCCGAACTGCGCAATCCGGTCGGCATTGGTGCCAGCCGGGTTGATCGCGATTTTTGCCAACTCCGGCGGACCGAGATAGTACGGCAGCGCTTCATCCTCTTCATCCTGGACGACATTGACCTGATAATCCGTGTCTAGTTGTTCCTCATTATTTTCTTCGGCAACCTGGCCAGAAAGACCACCAAACTGTATGATGCCCCAGGCCAACACCACCTGGGCAATAAGTACGATAAAAGCCAAAGGACCGTACTTTTTTAATACTCCGCCGCCGTCTCCACCTCCACTTTCGCTAACTTCCTCTACTTCTTCTGCCATATTACTCGCCTTTCTCCTGCCCGTTCTCCCTTACCTCAAACGCATCTTCCTGCAGCAATTGCCGGATGGCTTCGGGATCGGCCTGGTCGCTATCCGTCTCGTTGTAGCGTATCTTGATTTCAACACGGCGGTTTTTTGAGCTTTCCGGACCGTCGTGGGGATAGAGCGGCCGATGCTCGCCGTACCCCACGGCAGACATACGCGCCCCGTCCATACCGACTTCATCAACTAATAAGTCCAAGACCTTCATGGCGCGCGCGTTGGACAACCAGTGGTTGTTGGGAAACTCCTCATTGCTAATAGGTATAGCGTCGGTGTGCCCCTCGATTTCTATCGGATTGGGCATGCGATTGAGCACGGCGCCAATCCGCGTAAGCAAAGCTTTAAAATCCTCTTTCACCTCCGCCTTGCCACTGCCAAAAGCCAAATTGTCCTTAATGCGCACAATGATGCCATCGGGCCCCTCGATCACTTCAACGTTCTCCTCTTGCCCTTCGGCCTGGATCTCTTCCTCGATCTCTTTCTTGACACTTTCCTTGACAGGTTTGGCGTTGACAATGTCGCCCTTAGTTATAGGTATGTGCATTTTGATCGGGTTATTTAACAAAGGCTCGCCGTCCAATACCCCTAGCGATCCCTGGATAGCCCCGATAGCATTCTCGAAATCCTCCTGTTTGGTGGTCGAGAACGAGAGGAGGAGGACAAAAAAAGTCAAGAGCAGGGACATTAAGTCTCCAAAGGTCGCTAACCAAGGTGGCAACCCAGGCTTGCAGTCGGGGCATTTCTGTTTCTTAGCCATAGATTACTCTCCGCCGCCGCCCTCCTCGCCGGTCGAACGCAGCTTGGGAGCTAAGAAAACCGACAATTTGTGTTCGACGATGCGCGGGTTGTCGCCTGACTGGATGGCCATGATGCCTTCGATAATCATACGTTTGGCCAACAGTTCCTTGGCGGAGATGATCCCCAACTTCTTGCTAATCGGGATCATGAAGATATTGGCGATGATCGCCCCGTACATTGTCGTCAGCAGGGCAATGGCCATACCGGGGCCGATAGCGGCCGGATCATCCATATTTTTGAGCATGATGACCAAACCAATCAAGGTGCCGATCATGCCAAAGGCCGGGGCGGCGTCACCCATTGCCGCGATGATACCCTGCCCCAATTTGTGGCGCTCTTCGATAAATTGCAACTCCGTTTCGAGAATATCCATGATCAGATCGGGCTCAGTGCCGTCCACCGCCAGGCGCACGCCATTGCCCAGAAAGGGGTCATCTGCCTCGTCGACT
>Ga0114996_10003322_pt1 | contig 20127 bp, 15 predicted proteins | sample ArcticOcean_MG_C_4_FD_87039 | JGI IMG/M metagenome (GOLD analysis project Ga0114996, IMG submission 87039) | Marine microbial communities from western Arctic Ocean - ArcticOcean_MG_CB4_134 | ecosystem: Environmental > Aquatic > Marine > Oceanic | place: Arctic Ocean: Canada Basin | collected...
CCGAAAAGGGGTTCGATCACCGATGATAGAGCAGCGTTCGACACCCCAATCGCCAAACTTAATACCCAAAGTCGGAACTTTACCCTCATTCAGCCACCGACCCAGGTTATGCAAACGTCTCCTCGGGGAGAGGAGGCAAAACAGATGACCTATAGCTGGTCGGGCAGTTACTTGCCTCGATTCGGTCCGGTCACCGGACGTAACGATGCTCAGGGCGAACGGAATGTCATATGACGCTATCAAACCGAATTGGTATAAGTAGTGAGAGGGAGAAAAAATGTATCAGATTAACAAGACGACGATGGCGTGGATTCCGCCGGAGCAGATCGATCCGAACGCGATGGAGCAAATCGTAAAACTGTCGGGGATGCCGTTCATCCACAAGCACCTGGCGATCATGCCCGACTGTCACCTCGGCATGGGCGCGACGGTCGGCTCATGCATCCCGACCGACGAGGCGATTATTCCCGCAGCAGTGGGCGTCGATATTGGCTGCGGCATGGTGGCCGTGCGCACGCCGCTGACCCGCGCAGACCTGCCCGACGACTTGAGCGGTATCCGTGAGGGCATCGAGCGGCGCGTCCCGTTGAGCGCGGGTAAGTACAACAAAAACCTCACGGCGACTGCCGAGGAGCGGGTTGCTGTCTTGGAGGAGAAGGCTGGGGACAAGCTAAAGTTCTACAACCAGGTTGCGGGGAACTGGAGGCTGCAGCTCGGCTCGGCTCCGGCAACCACTTTATCGAGATCACCGTCGATGAAACGGGTACGGTGTGGGCGTTCCTGCACTCCGGCTCGCGCGGCATCGGCAACAAGCTTGCGATGCTGCACATCAAGCGGGCGCAGAAGATCATGAAGGACCAGAACATCGAGTTGACGGATCGCGACCTCGCGTATCTGAGCGAAGGTACAGAAAAATTCGACGAGTACATCGAAGACCTCCGCTGGGCGCAGGATTTTGCCCTACTCAACCGCGAGGAGATGATGGACCGCGTGATGACCCAACTCAGCTACACGGTGTACGACGAGGACGGGCATCAGGCCGAGCTTGAGTTGGAGCGCATCCAGTGCCACCACAACTTCACGCAGAAAGAGACTCACTTCGACAAGGAGATCTGGGTGTCGCGGAAGGGTGCGATCCAGGCGAAGGAGGGCCAGATGGGCCTCATCCCAGGCTCGATGGGCACCGCCAGCTACGTGGTGAGGGGTCTTGGTAACAAGACGGCCTTCGAGACCGCGCCCCACGGTGCCGGTCGGCGTTTTTCGCGTAACCAGGCGCGCAAGACGTTCACGATGGACGACTTCGACCGCGACATGAAGGGAATCGAGGTGCGGCGCTCGAAAGAGTTCATCGACGAGCTGCCCGGCGCGTACAAGGATATCGACACCGTCATGGAGCAGTCCCGCGACCTGGTCGAGATCGTCCACACCTTCGGGCAGATCATCAACGTGAAGGGGGATTGACAGCGATCAGGTCAGCCACGTCCTGACTGTACGACCGGTCATATGAGTAACAGTCAGGACGCGGCCGTTATCAAGATTGGTCGAACAACACCTAATACCTGCCCCAAACATGCAGCTACGACCTGCTACAATCCATTGCTATGGAACGGGCGAACATGACCGGCAAGATATGTCTCGTTACCGGCGCAAACGCTGGCATCGGCAAGGCGACGGCGATGGGCCTCGCGCGCATGGGTGCCATCGTCGTGATGCTCTGCCGGAGCCGCGAGCGAGGCGAAGCAGCGCAGACCGAGATCATCACGGAGTCGGGCAACCGCCACGTCGATCTGCTGATAGCGGACCTCTCGTCGCGGGGCTCCATTCGCAAACTCGTGAGGACCTTCAATGCGCAATACACCGAACTCCACGTCCTGGTAAACAATGCTGGTGCGATACCGAGCCGCAGGCGTGTCACTGTTGACGGCCTCGAAACGCAATTCGCCGTGAACCAGCTTGCTCCGTTTCTACTGACCAACTTACTGGTGGACGTGTTGAAGGCGACCCCATCCGCACGCGTAGTCACTGTGTCGTCACAGGTGCACAGCAAGGGTCCGCTCGATTTCGACGATTTGCAGTCGGAGCAGAACTATAATGCCAGCCAGGTCTACCGCAAGATGAAGCTCGCCAACATTTTGTTCACCTATGAGTTAGCCCGTAGGCTGGAGCGGAGTTCTGTTACCGCCAACTGCCTACACCCGGGCGTAGTCGCAACGAAGCTGCTCGACGACTACATGGGGCGCTCGCAAGAGGCTGGTCATGGCTCCGGCAGCGCCGCAGGCGAGAGCCCGGAGCAGGGTGCGGCGACCGTCCTCTATGTCGCAACGTCGCCAGAGATTGAAGGCGTTTCCGGCAAATACTTCTTTGACAACGTGGCCCGAGATTCGGCACCTGTGTCGTATGACGAGGAGCAGGCGCGGCGGCTGTGGGAGATCAGCGCTGAGTTGACAGGGCTGGACTTACAATAGAATTCACCACAGAGTACGCCAAAGCAGATCTTGTCGGCTTGACTCTGTGACCTCTGCGATCTCTGCGGTGAATTTTCTCTTGACACCCATCTCGACCTGGGATAAAACATGGCAAGCCCTGTTGGGCCGAAGGCATTTGCAGAGTGGGGGTATGCTCACGAACGCCTTCGAGCCCAGCAGGGCTCTTATCATTATCATAGATTTAGGCGCAGAGTTATGTCAAGTAACCAGCGTTTGGGCTGACCTCTCCCGTGCCGTCTTCCACCCTCCTCAGGTCTTTCTGAAATGTCGTAAAATGAGATTATCTCGGTTGTATCTGTACTCAGGCGTCTGAGTACTTCGGACCTAAGGACGAATCGTGTGAAACCAAGAATCTACGTGGATACATCGGTCATCGGTGGGTGCTTGGACGACGAGTTCGAGACCGAATCGCTAGCTCTGATGGAGATGTTCAATACAGGACAAGCCATCGCCGTGATTTCCGACTTGACTGATCTTGAGGTTCGGCGTGCTCCCCCTTGGGTTGGAGAAATACTCGACCGTATCAACGGCAGCAGCATAGAGCACGTCGGTTTCGTCGACGAGGCAAGAGACTTGGCCCAGAAGTATGTCGACGCTGGTGCACTTGGAAACAGCAATCTGCTCGACGCCCAACACATCGCGACTGCCACAGTCAGCCGCGTCGACGTGTTGGTTAGTTGGAACTTCAAACATATCGTAAATCTTCAACGGATCCGCATGTTCAACTCAGTCAACGTCAAGCTAGGATATCCGATGATCGAGATTCGGACTCCTCAGGAGGTGATTAGCTATGAAGAACGGTAACCACCGGATCGACTCGGTAAAGCTGATGAGGCAGATCAGAGACCAACTCAGCGAGGAATTCAAGTACATGACGTTCGAGGAGCAAAAGCGGTACATGAGGCAACAGTTGAAATCGACAACCACGAAGGCCACCGCGGTTGCCCGAACGGATCGCTAGCCAGATGAACAACGTTCAGATCGCGGAAATATTTGAGAACATCGCCGGGCTGCTGGAGATAAAGGGCGAGCAGCGCTTTGTCGTCGTGTCCTACCAGCGGGCCGCACGCGCCATCGACCACCTGAGCACCGAGATCGAGCAGATGCTCCGCGACGAGGAGGACCTGACCGAGATCTCCGGCGTTGGCAAGGCCATCGCTGGCAAGATGGACTTCTACGAGAAGCTGCGTGGCGAGTTCCCGGACGGCATTCTCGACGTTATGCATGTGCCGGGCGTCGGGCCGAAGTCGGCCAAGCGCCTATGGGAAGAGCTTGACGTTACAACGGTCGAGAAGCTCGAAGAGGTTGCCAAGGACGGTCGACTTGCTTCCCTCCCGCGCATGGGTCAAAAGAAAGCAGACAACATCCTCAAGGAGATCGCCGCCTCTCGCACCAAGGATGACCGCGTGCCCATTGCCAGGGCACTCCCAGCCGCAGAGCGCGTGATTGCAGCACTGAGAGAGCGCTGCCCGAGCATCGTCCGCCTCGAAGCCGCGGGCAGCCTCCGCCGCTTCGAGGAGACCATCGGCGACATCGACCTCGTCTGCACGTCGACCAACCCGCAAGAAGTCCTTGACGCGCTCGTCGAACTGCCGAACGTTACAAACGTCCTCGCTCATGGTGAGAAAAAGTCGTCGGTGGTGTTGAGCGAGGGAGTGCAGGTCGATCTGCGCGTGGTCGACGACTCCCAGTACGGGTCCCTCTTGCAGTATTTCAGCGGCGACAAACAGCACAACATCCGCCTGCGAGAGCTCGCACAGCGGCAAGGCCTGTCGGTCAACGAGTACGGCATCAAGGACAACGAGACCGAGGAGATCGAATCATTCACGGACGAGCAATCTTTGTACGAGCGCCTGGGCTTGCAGTACATTCCCCCTGAGCTCCGGCGCGGCGGAGAAGAGATAGACCGGGCGAAGAAAAAAGATATCCCTCGCCTCATTGAGGTCGGCGACCTGAAAGGCGACCTGCACGTCCACACGGAGTGGAGCGATGGCCGGGACCCGACGGAGCTTATGGTCGTCACGGCCCAGGAGCGGGGCTACGAGTATGTAGCGATCACCGACCACTCGGTCGGCAGAGGCATCGCCAACGGCCTGAATGAAGAGCGCCTCCACGAGCACATAAGAGAGATTCGCGAGTTGGAACAGGGCCTCGGCAGTATTAAAATACTGGCGGGCTCGGAGGTCGACATACGCGCCGACGGCAGCCTCGACTATCCCGACGACCTGCTCAACCATCTCGATTGGGTCGTCGCATCCGTCCACTCGGCGATGGGGCAAGACGCCGAAACGATGACCGCGCGCATCATCAAGGCGATGCACAACCCGCACGTCACGGCTATTGGCCATCTGACGACCCGCATGATCGGCGAACGCAAACCCATCGAAGCTGACTTCGAGGCGATATTCAGAGCCGCTGCTGAAACGGGCACGGCCCTGGAGATAAACGCTTCACCTCAGCGCCTCGACCTCAAAGACATTCACGCGCATCGTGCTCGTGAGCTTGGCGTCCCGCTCGTTATCGACAGCGACGCTCACCGTACTGAGAGCCTCGACAACCAGCGCTACGGCGTGGCGGTCGCGCGCAGAGCCTGGTGCGAGTCGAAGCACATCCTCAACACCCTTCCGCTCGATGCATTCATGGGGTACCTTAGTTTGGAGAAGTCTAAGAGATCGCGGTTTCTAGCGGAGCATGGATAACCAGGCCACAAACGATAGTCCCGAAACTCAGCGCGTTGCCATCGACCATTTCCGCGATGCGCTGGCGGCGGGGCGCGACTGGCCGGAAGCCTTGCTGGAAGCGATGGCACTCTGGACTGTACCGGAGGAAATCTACGAGGGCCGCGTGCTCAACTACTTCATCGGCGGCGAGGCCTTCGACTGGCTCCTACTTGCCGAGCGGCTGATCGACATCGCCGACAATATGGTGCCGGAGGACGAGAGGGACGACCTCCTGTTCTCCGGGAAATTCCCCCAACGCTTTGACATGGAGCGCATCCAGGAACTCCTTGGCGTCGACAAATACCGAGGATACCTGAACTACTTCTATGGCGTAACGGTCGAGGAATCGCTTCAGCTAGCCTGCGCCCTCGAAGCGGAGAAGCGCGAGGCCTCAAACGGCGTTCGCTACCGCAGCGACTACACCGACAGGGCATTCACGCGAATCTATTTCAAGTCCCGCCGTGGATTGCTACGCATGTTCCGGGAATCTGACGGCTCCAGCGCCGACAGCCTCTCGTCGATGGCCGAGCACCGGGCGTTCACCTACTGGCTGTTCAAGTACCGCTGGGCCAACTCCGATAAGGCGAAGATCGCAAGCGACACCAACAAGGGCATTCGTCACCTCGAACGCATGACTCAGATCATTCGGCGAAAGAGCAGGGTGACCGTCTCGGTAGGCAGCTAGTCGAGGCGGTAGACGTCGTCGGCCCAGACCCCCGACCAGGGCGACCACGGGGGGATCGCCCTTACGCGTAGCGCCCGCCCTCGCTTGCCCTCTCCCACCGGAGACCTTTGCGTAATCTGGGGTTGGAGGCTGAATGAGGATAAAGTTCCGACTTTGGGTATCCAGTTTTGCGATTGCGGTGTCGGATGCTGCTCCATCATCGGTGATCGAACCCCTTTTCGATGGTTCAGGCCACCTTTGGGTGTACGGTTCCCTTGTCTATGCGGTCAATGTCAACCGATCGGCACGCCCTAGGTCGTAAGCCATTAACTTGAACCACATCTCTGTCTCGTTCCGCTTGTGCCCCATGTAACGCACCCGTCTGTACCCATGTCCAGTCTGCATCGGGGTCTGTCTGGCTCTTGGCTCCGGCAGACATCGATGGACGGCGGACCTGGGCTTCCACGAACGTCGCGTCCATCAAAGTCCCTTTCTTGACTATTAGACCGCGCTTGTCCAGTTGTCGCCCCAACTCCTCGGTCAGTCAGTTGCTTACGAAATCGGCTGATCGTCGAGTGGTCTGGTGAGTCGTCCTGCGGGGCCAGGCCCACGAAGCGACGGAACGACAGTTGGTCCAGCAGCGCTGCCTCCATCTCGGGGTCAGATGAGTTGTACCACTGCTGCAGTATCAGTACCTTGACCATCATCAGCGGTGTATAGATGGGCTTGCCCTCCCGAGCCGAGTAGATGTTCTCGACCAGCTTAGCGATCTCGTTCCAGTCCACCACCTCGTCTATCCGCTCCAGTCTCTCATTGCGCCCAACCTGTTCTGGCAAAAAAGCCTCAATCATGGACTGATTACCCATCTTGCGGTGCATGAACCGACTCCTCTGTGTGGTATCTTCTACCCCGAGGATTTTCCCCCTTCACTTAGGTTAGGCAAAGGTCTCCCTTGGGAGAGGGGCCGGGGGTGAGGGTTTTTCGTATAGCCCCCTAGCACCTAACACCCGACACCTGGTACCCTTTTTCTGCGCCGTGAGGCAGTCTACGATGCAGGTGAGCAATGATCATCGACGACGAATTGGGGGCCGTTTCCCCTGGGCGTGGGACAGTGCTCACCATTGGTGTCTTCGACGGCGTTCATCGCGGGCACCAGCACCTAATCTCGAAGCTCGTCGCCGAGGCCAAGGATAAAAACCTCGTGTCCGGGGTCGTGACCTTTCGGGAGCATCCCTCAGCTACTCTTAACCCCAATTTTTCGCCTCGATACCTGACGACGCTTGGTGATCGGCTGACGCTGCTCAAGGACACGGGTGTCGACTTCGCCTTACCCATCACCTTCGACCGTAATCTTGCTGGGCTCAGGGCAGAGGAATTTGTAGTGCTGCTCAAAAAACATCTCCGAATGTCCGCACTCGTGGTCGGCCCGGACTTCGCGATGGGACGCAGGCGCGAGGGCACTATCGACCACCTGGTCGAGCTCGGCAAGGGCATGGAATTCTCGGTCACCGTGGCGGAAGGGCTGGAGGAAGCTGGTGGCGAGACAGTACGGAGCACGGTGATTCGCGAGGCCTTGTCGGATGGCGATGTGGGCCGAGTCACCGAACTGCTAGGTCGCCGGTTTTCGCTCAGCGGCGAAGTCGTCTCCGGCGAAGGGCGCGGCGGCCAACTGGGATTCCCAACCGCCAACATCGCGCCGCCCGACGGGATGGCGTTCCCAGGTGATGGGATCTACGCGACCTTCGCTTACCTGGGCGACCGGCGCATGATGGCGGCCACCAGCATCGGCACTCGACCGACCTTTGGCGACAACGAGCGCGCTATCGAGGCGTTCATCCTCGACTTCGACGACGACCTGTACGGCAAGATTCTTCGAGTAGAGTTCGTCAAACATCTCCGCGATCAGGTCAAGTTCGACACCATCGAAGCGCTGCAAAAGCAGGTCGACATCGATGTTGAGGACACGAAAGCAGTGCTGGGCGAGGCTTTTGTCACCTGACGCCGTCGCGAGACCGACGCTGCCCTTCGACGGGCTCAAGGCGAACGGTTCTCTTTCTTACCTCATCTCCCTTGAAGGGAGGGGATTGAGGTGAGGGCGATGGCGCGGGCAAGGGATTCTTGTCGACACCGTTCGTGCTGAGCCTGTTGAAGCAATACCAAACAGCTGGTACTAATTTTTGCAGTCGAGATGAGCGCGATTCGATGATTGCTCTATCCTCGCACAGATCATCGCGTGAGCTAGGCAAGATCGAAGAAATAGTTGGATACGATCCCGATCTCAAATGAATGGGATTATGTGTGACGGTCGGAATAGTTTCAGAAGTCATTGTCAGAGTTGTCCCTAGCCGCCATCCTTACTGTCGACAGGCGACGACGGATCGGCCGCGTATCGCAGCGCACAGGTCGCTGTTCCATTCAATGTGGAAACACTCAATCATACCCCAGTCGGGCCCAACATGAAGCCGCTGAGTATACAATTGGCCCAGATTCTCCACCACCAAAGCTGATGGGGTGACCCCCCTGCATGGGGTGCGGGGGGTCGCTGGTTCGAATCCAGTCACCCCGACTCGGTGTCCACCTGTCTCCTAGCTTTCTCGATGATATCGGTTTCGACCGTTTGACAACAAATTTGACAGCAACCCCTATTTATTTTAGGCATCGCAAAACGGGCGAATGCGCGCGCTTGGCCCAGTTCATAACACCAGCCACAGTTAATTTTAGTGTCCTTCGATCACGACCGAGGATGTTGATGGACTCAACGACTAGGATCGTCACGTCAGCCCAAATCCAAAGTTTCAGATTCTTCTAGGCTTACGCTCGTATCAGCGGCCACGAATGCCTTGTCCGCGAGCGCGCAGTTTACCAAGGTTGACGATGATCTCTGCATAGGCATCACCGAGCGTCTCTCGGAATGCAACGACGACCGCCTCAGCTCTACTCGGAAGGGCTTCCCCAAAAGCTTCCCATTTGCTGATCTGCTAGAGGAATGGCTCAGGATCCGGGTCGACTGTAGGTAACTCTCTGGATTACAGCACGACGTTAGGACCTGATGACAAGCTCATGTTTTGCGTCTCCTCGATGACGTGCCTACATCGTATGCCGGATCCGTTATGCCGAAAAGAGTGGTCGATCGGTACCGCATCCGCCTCGATGCCTTAAATCCATACCCTCGGACGCCACTTATACCCACTCCGTGTAAACACGCTACGCTCATCTGTTGCCCCGCGAAGTCGAACGCCTTAAAATTGCGCATGCCGGGGGAGAGCTCGATGTCCGTACGTTCGGACAAGGGAAGCGTTTGCATGACCGTCGTTCGATCCTTTAGGCATTTATTGAAGCGATCGACGCTAACCATATTTTTTGGTGGCCAGCCACAACGCCCCGTGAGTGTCCGTCGGGCGACTTGGCCCGCAATTAACAATCCAGGTCAATATTTCCCACGCGAACAATACAAAACCTGAGGCGCGAGAGATGGAAACGCACCCTCAATCGAAAAATATCGTTTTCATAGCTGAATCATCGCCAAACTGAAACGGCTCGTCCTTGAACTGGAGAGCCCGATAAGAATGTGAGAGTTAAAAATCCTCCTCATAAGATACCTGGCCTTTGGGGGCTTGTTGGCCCTGCTCGTTTTCGTTGGCTTCGGCACTCTGGTCGCCCAAACGACAGCTAGCTTGGGCAATTTGGCGATCCTCTACACCGGCAATACAGAGGTCGACGTAGAGTACGGGTTCTTTGGAGTGGATTGGGATAATCATTCGGCTGAGCTACTCGTCAACGATGTGAGCACGATCAAGGGCGGGGAGCTTCTATTAGGCGGGGAGCATGTCCTTCGCAATTCCGATTTGACCCTTGGAGAAACCGTGACCATCAAGCTCTTGTTGATCCGCGATGACGAAGATGGCTCAACCGTCATCAGTACGGATCAAGTATCGACGGTCGTCGGCGAAGTCGCCGGTAACATTGTGGACCATCCTCAGACACGGGAGACACGATGGACGGCGCCTGGCCCGGTCACGTTACATGGAAACATAGTCGTCGAGGCTGGGGCCTCTCTTGAAATCGAATCTGGCGCGACGGTCCAATTAGGTGTCAAGGACGCGGAGAACCTCTTCATTGGTGTGAACGGCAGCATCTCCTCTACTGGGGTGTTCTTTAACGACATAACGGCCGAACAGGACGCGTCACTGGACATCACGGTGCTAGATGGGGACCTGGTCTACGCCAACGAGCTTCCCAACGCGAGAGTCATCGCCAAGGGAAACGGAGATATTTCGTTCACCGCTGAGAGCACCACCTTCAAGAGCTTGGAGATATCAAAGATAGGTAACGGTAGTGATCTGACAGGCACTGTCTCGATTATTGGGAACTCCGTGCAAGGAGCTTTAGACGACTTGTTGGAGCCCCCCGTCATATCGTGTCAGACTACGCCGGGCAGAGCTTGACTATCCAGGAAAACGATGGAGAGTTCAACATCGAGGTCAACCTGGTCGATGCTCCCGCCGAACCCGCAGTGTTGGGAGTGCCGAATCCTCCTAATTTCGTCATAAGGAACAATGTTGGTGTAGCACACATCCTAGTTAACGGCTCGAAGGTGCTTATCGAGAACAACTCGATCTCCGTTGGTGTGGATATCAACACCGGTTCCAACAACGCGATCAAGAATAACCAGATTGTCCAGGATCCCGATGAGGTTGGCGGGTTTGGAGTCTCAATTGGCACGGGTCAACTAGGAGACGACGCTTCGAAAAGTTCCGGCAACAAGATCATTGGGAATACGATTTCGAAGTTTCACACCGCGATTCAGATTTTTCCTGCCAAGGGTACCGTCGTCGAAGGCAATAGCATCGTCGATAACGATGACCTGGGATTCGGCATAGTCGTCCACAACTCGATGAATACCGCGATAGGCGGTACGTCAATCGGGCAGCGCAACCATATTGCCCGGAATGGTCGTGATGGCATTCTTATCGAAGGCCTCGGCGACGACGGTGCGGCAAAAACTACCGGCAACACCGTGATCGGCAACTATATAGGCACGGATGGTGTCTTGGCCCTTGGTAATGGTGGGTCTGGTGTAGTAATTAAGAACGCAGCCGGAAACACGGTCGGCGGCGTACAGACCGGTGAAGGCAACCTCATATCGGCCAACGTCGGCTCTGGCGTGGTGATTAGCGGCATACAAGCCCGGAACAACAAGGTCTTCGGCAATTTCGTCGGTACGAACGACTCGGGAACCCTCATCGACCTGGACCAACAGCCCGACAGCGGCGATGAGTTCGGTAATGGCCTGCGTGGCGATTTCGAATTTAAAGGCGGCATACTCGTTACGGACGGAGCAGGTGGTAACCAGATTGGCGGCGACTTCGGCGTCGGTACCATCACCAAGTGCGAAAACTTCTGCAACGTCGTCTCCGGCAACCTGTTCGGAATCATTGTTACCGGTTCAGATGGCCCCGGCCTTCTCGAAGGTGAGGGCGGAAACCAAGTCCTCGGCAACTTCGTCGGAGTTGACGTCAGTGGAATGATTCCGCTTGGCAACCAGAACGACGGAATCGTCATCTCCGGTACCCCAAATAACGTCGTCGGAGGGACGGCTCCAGGCACTCGTAACGTCGTATCCGCAAACGGGTTCACGGGTATAGACATCACTGGCGGATTCGCTACAAACAACCGTGTTCTCGGCAATCACGTTGGCACGAACCTCGATGGTAACTGCGAAACAGACTTATTCGGCGAGTGTGAGTTTGGGAATCATGCAAATGGCATCAGCATAGGGATCGGCGCGAGCGACAACACTATCGGCGGCCTCGAACCAGGCTCTCGAAACGTGATCTCCGGCAACCATGCAAACGGGGTCAGCATCAGCGGGTTGAGGACCTTCGGCGACGAGTTCGTATTCACCGAAGATAACATCGTGATCGGGAACCTGATCGGTGTCGAGCGGTTTGTAACATCAGCAGATATCGAACCCCTCGGCAACCAAGGAGACGGTGTACGGATTGGGCCCGGAACGAGCGGAAACATCATTGGCGGGAACACGGTCCAACACCGCAACGTAATATCTGCAAACGGTGGCGCGGGTGTGAAGATCGTCGCAGTGGACAACGGGACAGCCACGTTCAACGTGGTACAAGGCAACTTCATTGGCGTGAACGCTGACGGTAGCCAGGACGTGATTACCCCTACCGCTCCGTTTTTCAGCAATTTCGACGCAGGGATCGTGATCGAAAATGGGGATGGCAACACCATTGACCGAACCGAGGTTGCCCCGAACGCTGCCGTGCTTGGCGGCATAGGTGGTGGCCCACTGACATGTACCGACGGATGCAACGTCATTTCCCAGAACAGTACATAAGTTCGTATTACTGGCGGGTTGTTCGCCGGATTCAATAACGAGGTCCTCGGTAACTTTATCGGCACGGACGTGTCTGGGAAGGTCGACCTTGGCAACCGGCTCTTCGGGGTTGAGATCTTCAATGGTCAAACGAATCGAATTGGAGCGCTCACTGGTTCAACCATCGCCGCAATTCCGAACCTGATATCGGGTAACGGCGCGAACGGTGTCGACATCTCCGGGCCGGTCGCCAACGATAACATCGTTGTCGGCAACTTCATTGGGAGCGACAACACAGGCGAGGCCGCCCTTGGCAACGATGGAGCCGGTGTGTCCATCGACGATGGGTCAAGCAACCTGATCGGTCATAGTGGCGAGGTCCGCCTGGGCAACCTCATCTCCGGCAACGCCGAGGGCGTGGTCATCGAAGGTCTGAACGGGAACGGAAACGAGGTCGTTGCAAACGTGATCGGCGCGGCAGCCAACGGAATAGACGAGCTTCCAAACACGTTCACCGGCATTCGAATAACTGAGAGTTCGAACAACAATCTCATCGGCGGTGTCCAAGGACAAGACTTGGTGGCGCCTGGCAATATTATTGCGTTCAACGGCGGCATTGGGATCCGGGTTGAGTCTGGTATATGCAACCGGATACTTGGCACACCATCGACGAGAATGGGTTCATAGGGATTGATCTCGGCCAAGACCTCGTTACCCCAAATGACGACAACGACACCGATTCTGGTGCGAACAACCTGCAGAACTTTCCAGTCATCACCGAGGTGCAACTCGATATTCCTACCAGCGGCAAGACTACTGTTCGCGGGACACTTGACACTCGGCCAAACCGGAATTCCCGGCTGGAGTTCTTCGTTAACGGTCAGTGTGACGCCAGCGGTTTCGGTGAGGGTCATTTCTTCGACTTTGCTCCAAACCAGTTCCTTGAGGTGAACAGCGGTACCTCTGGCAACGTCAGCTTCGCGCACGCCCTGGACCTTCCTTTAGATTTGACGGACTTTGTCACTCTCACGGCGACCGATATGGAATCCGACGGCGCGGGGACCTCTGAGTTCTCCCGCTGCGCCAACAGCAGCGGACTCTTGGTGAACTCCAGCAGCGATCTGTCGGATGAGAATCCATCCGACGGTATCTGCAACACCGGCTTCTTTATAGTCCGTGGGACCAAGCAAGAGGTCGAGTGCTCGCTTCGGGCGGCTATCGAGAGCGCGAACGTGATCGGCGGACAGGACGCCATCACGTTCGACATCCCAGTTGTGTCCGGGGTCCCAACAATTCAACCGCTCACTGCCTTGCCCTTTATCTTTGACCGTTTAGTTATCGACGGGGCTAGTCAACCTGGCGGTTTGGTCGAGATCGACGGTAGCGCGGCGGGAGGGACGGCCAACGGCCTCAATCTCGGCGCGGGGTTCAGCATCGTGAGCGGCCTTGTGATCAACAATTTCAGTGGAAATGGAATCTTGATCACCGGCGGGGGAACGAACACCATTCAGGCTAATCGCATTGGTACCGACGCCGCTGGCACGGATAAAAAACCGAACGGCACCGGCATATTGATCTTAAATTCTGAGCGTAATTTCATCGATCGAAATCTGATCTCGGCAAACACAGGCGACTGAGTCTTGATACTCGGCTCTGCTGCGAGTAACAACGTGCTCACCGGCAATCTTATCGGCACTGATAAAGACGGCGACACCGACAATCTTGGACTTGCCACTTTCGGCAACGGTGGAGCGGGGATCAGTGTTAGCGGCGCGCCGAACAATCTTATCGGCGGACCGGTTCGAACCGCAACACTATATCGGCGAATAAGTCAGTGGCATTCAGATCGCGGGTGAAACGGCTCTTAGCAACCGAGTAGTCGGCAACTTTATTGGCGTCGACAAGACTGGCAATTGTAATCTCGATACCGGCAACACCTGCCCTCTCGGCAACCACTTTCATGGCATATCCATAGCGTCTGAATCACAAAACAACGTCATCGGAGGCACCGACGTCAACGGCAATGTCCTGTCGGGCAATTTTTTTAGCGGAGTTTCTATATCAGGTCCCGGTTCGCTGAACAATGTTGTCATCGGCAATCGTGTGGGGACGGACCACACTGGTTTGAAAGTCATTGGCAACCGCCAGAGCGGGGAGTCCATTTTGCGCGAAGCATCCGAGAACGTCATCGGTGGCAGTTCAGACGGCGAGGCTAACCAGATATCTGGGAACTTCTCCAGCGGAGTTGCGATACTGCTCAACGCCTCGGCAAACACGGTTAAGGGCAACTTTATCGGGACAGACCCTGGTGGCTTATGCGATCTCGATGGCGCTGGCAACTGTCGGTTCGGCAACGGCAGCGCCGGGGTCTTGATGCTCTTTAACGTGAAAGACAACGTAATTGGCGGCACCGGAACAGGCGATGGGAACATCATCAGTGGCAACGTGCGAGATGGAGTGGCCATATTCGATGTTCCCGACACTACCGACCCCTCAAGCGGCAACCGTGTCATCGGCAACTTCATCGGAACGGATGTCACCCAGGCGCTTGCGATACCCAACAAGCTCTCTGGCGTCTTGATAAACAACTCGACGGGCAACAGTATAGGTGGTACCGAGGAAGCCGCCGGGAACATTGTCGCATTCAACGGCCAGGCGGGCGTCACGATCCGGTCCGAGGACGAGAAGAACACCCGCAACGTCATCCTTGGTAACTCGATTCACAGCAACGGCGGCATCGGCATCGACCTGAATAACGACGGCGTGACGAAGAACGACGCATCAGGGGTTACAGACGCAGATGAGGGGCCCAACGGGCTACAAAATTTCCCAGTCCTTGTTGGCGCGGAGAACGGCAGCCTGACGGTCTCCGGTCGCCTGCCGACGAAGGCCGGTGACACTTATCGTGTCGAGATATTCTCGAACGAGACCTGCGACCCCACAGGGTTCGGGGAAGGGGAGACTTTCGTTGGTGCATTCGATGTACAAGTGCTCGGAGACGGAGCCTTCCAGCACACCTTTGCGGACTTTGCACTGCCGAGTCAACACGTGCTGGCAGCGACGGCAACCAACGTTGACGAAACGAAGGACGGCACCTCGGAATTCTCTCGGTGCTTCGGCAGACTGGTAGTCAACTCGGTTGGGGACAAGCCGGACTCGAACCCCAATGAGAACGACTCCACTTGTGACACCGGCGGTGCCATCATGCGCGATGGTGTGCCAGAACCGGAATGCACGTTGCGGGCGGCTATTCAGACCACCAACAAGATGGACGTGACTACTCCGACAATCATCTTCGACGTTCCTGGTGTCCAAGGTATTCCGGTGATCAATGTCGAAACCGCTTTGCCTACCATCGTCAAGCCGGTCATTATCGATGGAACGACTCAGGAGGCGAAGCTCGTACAGCTGCGGGGCCCAGGTAGAGGAGGAAACGTGATCGGTCTGCACATTACTTCCGGAGGCAGCACGATCCGAGGGCTTGAGCTTACGGACTTTAGCAATGGTGGCATCCTGATTCAGAACGGCGGGGCGAACCATATCGTCGGAAACGGTATTGGGGTGATCGAAGACGAAACTAGATCGGGCATCATCGGCACTGATGGAATTCGGATCGAGAACTCGGCGGGCAATTTCATTGGAGGAGGAAATCCTGCTGACCGGAACCTCATAGGAAATGCGCTCAACGCGGCTGTCCGGATAACCGGCGAGGGTTCCTCTCAGAACATGATCCAGAACAATCTGATCGGTATCTCGAAGAGCGGGAGTCTTTCGAGAACCAACGGCGATGGAGTCATAATCACGGGTTCGTCAAACAACATTATCGCCGATAACGTCATCTCCGGCAGCTCGGTGCGCGGTGTGTCGAACCACAACGTGGGAGTTGGCCTCATCGGAATTCCCGGTAACGCGAACGCAACAAGCGGCAACGTTATCCGAGGCAATCGTATCGGAACGAACGCGGCAGGCACCCGATTTATCGCGAACAGCACGGATGGTGTTCGAATCTTTGACGCTGCCAACAACACTATTGGGGGCACGATCATTGCAGACCGCAACGTCATCTCCGGGAATGATGGAGCCGGAATTCAGATACGAGGCTTCGCGAACCCTGAAGACGTAACAGGCAATAAGATACTGAACAATTTCATCGGTCCCCATGCCGACGGCCTCAAAACGATGGGGAACAGCGGTGCGGGCGTTAAAATAATCTCCTCAGACGGGAACGTGATCGGTACTCGTGGGTCTGGAAACGTTATTTCGTTCAACTTTCCAGGCGTACTTATCGCCAATAGCAGTCACACCAAAGTTCAGGGCAACCTCATCGGGACGAACAAAGATGGCGTATGCGGCACGCCGATTGGTCAAGGTCAGGCCTGTGATTTCGGCAATGGCCGCGGCATCATGATAGTCGAGGATGAGGGCTTCATCGGCGGCGCACCCGATAACAACCTGATCGGGAGTGAAGACCACCTCGAAGGCAACGTCATAGCATTCAGCAACGCCCAAGGGGTACTCGTAAACTCGGGTGTCAAAAATTCCATACTCGGCAACGTCTTCTTCGGCAACCTTGGCCCCCAAATCGATCTTACATTGGACAAGGCGGACGGTGACGACATCAATGCGAACGACAATCTCGATGTCGACCCTGTTGCTGGACAGCCCGGGCCAAATGGTCTGCAAAACTTCCCTTTCGCCGATGAAGTCGCTCCGCAACGGACCAGGGTCGCGCTTCACAGCAAGCCCAACACGCAGTATCGGATCGAGCTTCTTTCGTTCGACCTGAACACCGGCTCGTTCGTGCATGCGACGAATGGCACGACCGATGCATTGGGCAATTTCGAACTGATCATCGACTTGTCGCTGCCCATACCCACGAACCACTGTCTGTCCGCGACTGCTACGGATCCTGAAGGTAATACCTCCGAGATGGTCGCCTGCGGGCCCAGGCTAAAGCTTTCGACCTCCTTCCTGCCAAACTTCCCTCTCGATGTCCAGAGCGGAGGGAACCAGTTCAAGATGACCATGTTCGCATTCTTCCCAAAGGCGGGTGGCTGTCGAGAGGGCACGGCGTTCCTGGTTATCGACGGGGACATGGCCAAACCGTTGAAAATGGCCGATATTCATACAAGAAACCGCGAGGACCGATGCCACAAGATGCTGGGAGTGCCGTTCGAGGTTGGTGCGAACGTGGAGTCCGACAAGGAGTATGAAGTCGACCTCTACTGGGCCCAAGGCAAGAACATCTCGTTCTCAGACACCCTGATCGTCGACACTACCACCATCGAGTTCATGGAAGAGCCCGAGCTCGTCGTTCTGACAGACTACAAGGAGCTGTTCCAAGAGTTCAGTCTGATCGCCGACGACTTCGGCTTCCCGTCGACTGGCAACCAGGACTTTGATGAAGACGGTACGCTCGATTTCTACCAGGCGATCGACAGAATTCGTGAGTACGCCCTGGATCATAACGGAATCGTCATCGACGTCCGACATAACGCATACGAGACTGATAAAGTCGATTTCAGGGACAACGCAGACGGTCTCACGTTCTCTCCTCCAAGAATCGATCGTATGATTTCGTTGTTCCCGGATGCGCTGCGGTACGTCGCGATCATTGGGACCGACTTCGCGATGCCATACTACCGTGTCGACGTGGATAAAGACGGGCTTCACAAGGTCATCGGCAAGATCGATGGCATATGGCAAACCGATATTCCGTACGGTACTCGCTCGGCAGAACTCGTTCATAGTCCACGGCTCGACATGGCGGTGGGTCGTGTGTTTCAAAAGAGCCCGCAAGCGCTTATCGAGTTGATAAACGCGATGGAGGATACGGGAAAAACGGTCGATCTACGCAAGGGGCAGAGCCAGACCTGGGTGTTCAACTCGAGGAACGACTTTCCAAAGAAGGACAATCCTGGGATCAATTTCAACGGTCTCGCTGAGGCGTTAGTCCCGATACTGCAGCGGCAATACGGAGGCGTAATTAGCGCTACCCATCACACGTATTTCCCGGACTCACCGGACATTCAGCCTCCGGGACCAAACTGGAACAACTTTACAGGTGCGGTACGGGTAAACGGCAACGACGTGCTAGTGTCGAATCGGCCTAACGTCACGTCGACGCGTTGGGACGTAGACGACGTTATCGAGATCCGACGAAGTGCCACCATGCTGATCCTTCAAGGGCACGGAACCGTACAAGGGATAAACGACGGGAGTGGCCGGGGAACAGAGATGGGCTCGGCAAATCAGTTTGCTGGCGGCAAGTTCCGCATCATCGTTTCGACCGGATGTAATACAGGTAGCCTCCCTACGGCAGGTGTTATGGATTACAACTTCAGTTCTCTGGCTTTCGGTGCATTGAGTGTCAACGCGTCAATGTTCGGATCGACCTCATTCGACCGAAGCGCACATGACTTCGTACTAAGGCCTCTGTTATTGGAAAACTTGTATAGCGGGAAATACGGGACCCTTGGTGAAGTCCAGGTTGCGACGAGCAAAGGTTATCGGTGTGTCTCCTGCGATGACTTCGATTCGAACGCCCTGTTCACATACAACATGATGGGCCTACCAACACAACGGATAGGCCCGGCCGCGCCGGCTAGCGGCCAATCTTCGTTGGTATCGACTCAACACGTCGGAGCGCTGGTCGGCGAGGCCCTCGATGTCGGTGATCAGACGCTCGCTCGCTCTGTCATAATCCCTCACTTTGAAATTGTGACTGACGAACAGGGTCGGGTAGAGTTCCAGATACCCAATAACGGCAGGCGAGGTGGGCAAACGTTTGGTCCCACATTGCCGATTATCGAACACTCCTACTTCTTGCCGGCTGGCGCGACCAACATCCAAGTCACGCTGACCGACTCGGAGTCTCGGCCGCACGGGGCGCCGGTCGAGATGATCACCATCGAAATGTTCAACAAGTCGCTCGGTCCGGAGACGGGTACCCTCGAACTGTCGGGGGTCTATCCTGAAACGGTGATTGCTCACCGAGTGTACCCTGAGGCTGGTGGGCAGATTCTCGTCGTCGAGATCGTACCGCTCCAATACGACACTGACACACGTCTCGTAACACTTTACGACCGCATCGACTATCAGGTCACGTACGAAGGGCCAAGCGCCCAGGCGATCGACGGAATCGTGCTCAACAGTGGTAATCCGGTGCAGATATCGCAGGGCCTTTTGCCTTTCTCGATCACGGTCAGTACCGCCGATGCGTTCGAGGGGACGGCTTTTTGGGAAGTCCGGCATGCTAACGGACGCCTACTTGACGGAGCGCTCGAACCGGTCAACTTGCAGGCCGGCACGACCGTTCTCGAATTTGTCGCGGATACCGATAGCTGGACACCGGGTGCTCTCCAGCTATCGGTAGAGTTGTCGTCGGAGCCTGACGAATCAGGCGACAGCATCTCTGTTGCTTCCGGTCAGCGATCTTTCGTTGCCGAGGGACAGACTCTCGATCTTGACAGCGTCTTTGAAAACGGTCGAGTAACAGTCACCGCCATTGTGCGCGATCACACCGGAGCGGAAGTATCCGATCTTGCATCGGACTTTGAACAACTGCTCGATGGTCAGCCGGTGATCCTGGAATGGATCGAGGGCAATAGTTACACCGTCGTTTTCGACGAAACGGAGTTGGGCCCAGGACAGTATCACTTGATCGTCGGGTTACCAGACGGGCCCGTCGCCGACACCAGCTTCACTATAGATACGCAGGCCCCAACTTCCAGGCTGACAAGTCCAGAGTTCACGTATACGCGAGCCATCCCCGTGATAATAACGGGCGAAGACGACTTGGCGGGCATTGGAGTTACCCCATTTTAGTGGACAGTCTCCAGCTTGGCATTCATTGTAAGTCCAACCGGTTGTTGTGTGCTCTGCCACCTCCTTTCATATTCGGTCGGGTTCAGATACCCC
>Ga0114996_10003323_pt1 | contig 20118 bp, 17 predicted proteins | sample ArcticOcean_MG_C_4_FD_87039 | JGI IMG/M metagenome (GOLD analysis project Ga0114996, IMG submission 87039) | Marine microbial communities from western Arctic Ocean - ArcticOcean_MG_CB4_134 | ecosystem: Environmental > Aquatic > Marine > Oceanic | place: Arctic Ocean: Canada Basin | collected...
ACCGACTGGGAATAAAATATTTGGCGAACCTTTCATATCTCTCATTTTTGTCTTCTCAGGTCTACCCATTCGTGCACCAATTCCTGTACCGAATTTTGGTCTGCTTTGTATATCTTCGTTGAAAAATAATTCAATAATTTTTCTGTTCACTTCGGTCAACATTATTTTATTTTCTTTTATTTGATGGGGGCATCCAATTAACTCCAATAATCTTTTTTCTGGTTGGTTTGCATTCATATCTGTTGAGATATAATTTTTTAGTAGAATTATTTGTTTATTATCTAATGCATCAAAATAGAATGTGAAATTTGGGTGTATTGGTATTTTGAACTCTTGAGATAATCTTAGCGCTGTTTCAAAATTAATAATCGTTGGAGGAATAAATTTATTGAGAAAATCTTCAGCTAAATTGTGTTTTTTGTTTGGGTTGTTTTTTATTGCTTCTTTTAGTTCTAATAGCCACCATTCAGGACAATATCCTGGAGGTACTAGAAAATGCCCGTTTTCTGTAAATTCACCTGGTGAGATTAACAAATCTCCTAAGTATAAAATCTCATCAACTTCTTTTGATATTTCTTTTGCTTCTTCTTCTGTTTTAGGTTTTACAACTGATCCGTCTTTTAATTTAACAATTGGACCTTCTACTGAATCGCAAGAAGTTAGAGAGGTTGATTTTCCTGGGCGTTCGACTCTTAGTTGAGTTCCTACTGCTAAAAAATTATCTAGTACTTGCATGGTGATTGGTGATATTGCCCAAGATCCGTGACCTGTTAATCTTGATCTCCCATATCTCAATCTAAATCCTCCGTGCCTGAGTGGGTGTGTGAATACGGGACGTCCTGCTACAATTTCAGCAATATATGCATAATTCGGTTTTAGTTTTGATTCTGATCCATCCTCAATTTCTTCTTTTGACGTTTTGGCGTGAATTCGCTTCTTTATATCTTGATAATCATTTAACCATTGCCAATCCAATCCGAAATCTTTTCCCCATTCATTTAATTTCTTCATTACTTTGGCACCTTTGAGTGGTAGACCATCAGTGAGCATTAGTGCCATACCTCCTCTAATTCTGTCGGTTGTTATTCGTTCCAGTCCTTTGTAATTTGATACTTGTAGTTGTGAGGTTGGAGCTCCATCAATTTCTACAGGTAAATTAGAAACAATAAATTCTATTTCTTCAATGGTTGGTTTGTATTGTTTTCTTTCTACGCGTTCATAATAATCTGTTACTTCTGTATACATTCGTTTTAATTCTTTATCAGTGGGATCGTATTTTTCAATTCCCTGTTGTATTCTAACATAATCTGCAATCACTGTTGTGACTGCCATTGCTGTTGCACCGCCACCTCTGATTGGTCCAGCATAACATAGAGCCAAATATTTTTTTCCGTCTTTTCTGTCTTTTATTTTTACATCAATTAATCCTTCAAGTGGTGCAGATACTACTCCTTGTGTTATGTATGCGAATCCTGTTCTTACACCAATACTTATTGCGGTTTGTTTATCTTCAAATTTGCATATTTTTTCTGAAGCAATTTCGTTCGCCAATACCAGTGCAACTCTCCAATCTCCAAAACCATATTCTTTTTCTAATTCGCTAATTCTTTGTACAACGCCGCTTCCAATTAAATTTGGCGAAATTGAACCCATAATTGCTTCAACTCTTTCTGCTACAGATGCAGCTATTGGAATGTCACAATTTAGTTGTGGGTCGATTCCGGTTTTTCTGGCAGTGTTTGCAATATCATGTAATTCTAAAGTTTCGGATTTTAATTCTGAGAAATACTTCTTAATTTGTGCTGAAGCAATAATGTCTGACATACTAAATTCATTATGATGATGTTTAAATATGATTGTGTGAAAAAGTATATGATGAAAACGCGTGGAAGAGGTCGTCCTGCATTTAGTCCAATACGGAATAATTTAGTTGAATTGTTGTTTTTTGTTGGTGAAGGTTATGGTTATGAATTATATAAAAAATATATACAAGTTTTTCATAAAACAACTATGCGATCAGTTTATTATCACTTGAATAAGGGTGTTGAATTAGGTGTTTTTAAAATTGAAAAAATTGAAAATATTCAGGGATCTTATTCTTGGGGTGAAGGTGTTCGGAGAGTTGTATTTACTCTCGGAGAAAATGCTGAACCTAAAAAAGATACGCGAGTTTTAAAACGATTGAAGATTGTTGAAAAAAATAACCCCTGAGCCCTTGATTTCTACTGGAGATTTAATTTTTATATTAAATTTTATTTTTTTGTCTTCTTTCTTTTCTATATTGAAAATAATAATATAATAATAAAGAAATTTGATAAAAATATAAACAATAAAATAAGTTCTATAAGAAATAAAGGGGTAGGAGGTATTCAAAACAATCATACGTCAAAAGTACAAGCCTCAAGTATAGTGTTTTTATAAAAATATTAGCGTGTCAAGAGGATAAATTATTTTAAGGTACATTTCTTATGGAAAGTTTATGATGGATAATCAAACATCTCTTGATAAAGAATTCAAATCAGAAGAAGACAAAAAAAATACTTCTGAAACTAATCGAGAAAGAGATGAACTTGACGATTTATTTGACGATTTTGTATCTAAAGAATCTTTATTCAATGATAAGGATGTTTTATCTTTGCGTCACGTTCCAAATACAATACCTCATCGTCAAAAACAAATCAAAAAACTAGGCATGATTTTAGCACCAGCTTTACGAAATGATCGACCTTCAAATATTTTTATATATGGTAAAACTGGAACTGGAAAAACACTTTGCACGCTGCACACACTGAATCGGATTGTTGAGCGAGTTAAAGATACAGATGTCAATCTAACATTTGCATATCTCAACTGCAAATTAAAAAAAGTTGCAGATACTGAATATAGAATAATTGCTGCACTTGCTAAAAATTTAGGTGAAAAAGTTCCAGCAACAGGATTACCCACAGATGAAGTATACAATATTTTTTTGAAAAAATTAGATGAAACTGAACAAGTTGTAATTTTAGTTTTAGATGAAATAGATAGACTTGTACAGAAAACAGGTGACGAAATTCTTTATACTTTAACACGAATTAATTCTGAACTTAAACGAGCAAAATTATGTTTAATTGGAATTTCAAATGATGTACGTTTTATTGAGAATATAGATCCGCGAGTAAAGAGTTCATTAGGTGAAGAAGAATTAATTTTTCCACCCTACAATGCTATTGAATTAAAAGATATTCTAAGCGAAAGATCGGAATTAGCATTTACAAAAGACGTAATTAACAGCGGAGTTCTTGCAAAGTGTGCAGCATATGCAGCAAAGGAACACGGTGATGCTCGTCGTGCGTTAGATCTATTAAGAGTTGCAGGCGAAGTTGCAGAACGCGCAGCATCAGATAGTGTTGAAATGGAACATATACGTGAGGCAGAAGATAAAATTGAGAAAAATAGAATCTTAGAATTAGTTAAGACATTACCTAATCAATCCAAGCTTTTGATATATTCAATATTTTTTCTAAATAAACAAAAGCATAAACTTGAAACTGGAGAGATTTATGAAGCATATGCAGAGTTATGTAAAGTTAATGATACTTCAATTTTAACTCAACGAAGAATATCTGATTTAATTTCAGAATTAGATATGTTGGGTCTAATCAATGCAAGAGTAATAAGTAAAGGCAGACACGGGAGAACTCGAGAAATATATTCGACTATACCTTCAGATTTAACTGAAATAATGAGTTCGGAATTGAGAGTTGAGTTAATGTTATGAGCAATCAAGAAATTGTAAAGAAATTATTGGACAAAGGAATTTTACCTACTTCTAAAAATATAGCTCATGAAACTACTAAAATAACAATTGTAAAACCACGAATTGATGATTTACGAGCAAGAGTGAAGATAGTTAAAGAATTTGATTATAAACAGAAAAAAATCACAGCAGATGATTTTACCACACACTATCGTGAGAGGTACAAAACAGTGAGGAAGATTTTATTTAATCGACCTGAGGCGGCATCAGCAGTATCAATTGATCGTGCCAAAGATATGCTTTCAGATGAAGACCAAGTTATTATAGGAATTGTTTCAGATGTTGATCGAATGTATACTGGAACTGTCAAACTTATTGTGGAAGATTTAACTAGTCAAATTACAGTCATCATATCCTCAAAAAATAATAATTTAATTGAAGAAGCTAAGTTTTTGACCTTAGATGAAGTCTTAATGTTCAAGGGTCGTGTCAGAAAAGGAGTTATGTTCTTACACTCTATCATACGACCAGATATACCACTGAAAAAAGAAGAATTTAGTCCTGAAGAAGTTTATGCAGTCTTCTCCGGAGATATACACGTAGGCTCAAATTTATTTCTACCAAAACAATTTTCAAATTTTGTTGATTGGTTGAGTGGAAAAGTAGGGACTGAACGGCAACGAGAAATTGCAAGAAAGACCAAGTATTTTTACATTCCAGGAGATCTTGTTGACGGAATTGGAATTTATCCGGGACAGGAAAAAGAGCTGAAGATTACTAATTTAAGAAGTCAATATGAAGAATTATCCAAATTTTTATCTAGAGTTCCTGATGACAAACAAATAATTATTTGTCCAGGAAATCACGATGCAGGAGTTAGATTGGAAGAACCCCAACCACGTATGCAAGATTATGCTGAATCAATCCTTGAACTTCCAAATGTTACAATGGTAACAAATCCCTCATATTCAAATATTCATGCAATGGATAATTATGCAGGACAAGATGTTTTGATGTATCACGGATATTCGTTTGATAGATTAATTGATCAAGTTGAAGGATTAAGACTTGCTGGAGGTTATGAAAAACCTGACGAAATTCATAAATTTTTGTTGAAAAGACGACATTTAAGTCCATCACATAATTTGAATCTCACAATCCCAATGAAACAAGATCCACATATTATTTCACAAATTCCAGATATAATGGTTTCAGGACATATTCATAAAGCAAATATTGGAAATTATAAAAACACAATTTCAATTTCCGGAAGTTGTTGGCAAGCAGTAACTGATTTTCAACTTAAATTTGGACATGTACCAGATCCGGGAATGATTCCAATCGTAAATCTAAAAACACGAAAAGGTAGTATGCTTAGTTTCAAGTAATTATTTATACTTTACCCAAGTTAGAATAGTATGTTTTCATTATTTGGGTTTCTAATACATCTTGTTACTTTTGCTTCAGTTCAAATTTTAGGCATAATAACAGGAATAGCTGCAATAAATAAACTCGAAGCAATGGATGTTGTGGCTATAGAAACATCGTTAATCGGCGCCTTTTTTTCATTTGCAATAGCATTCACATTATTATTTTTCATTTTTAGATTTTCTCGAAAAGTAAATTTATTTAAATATTTTTTTTATTTACTTATAATTATTGGAAGTAAGGTTGTTTTTGAGACTTATTTTACAAATTTAATTGCAAATATTTTCACAATAGGTTTACTGGCACTGTTCATTTTCAGCAGAAGTATAATTACTCACAATTTGGCACTAATCATAACTATTGCAGGAGTTGGAGTCACACTTGGACTGAGTTTTAGTTTTTCCACAGTATTCTTATTAATTGGTCTGTTCTCAATATATGATATTTTGGCAGTTTATCGAAGTTCACATATGGTCAATATGTTTAAAGGAATGGTAAAGAAAGGAGTAATTCTTGCAGTCATTATTCCTAACACGTTTAAAAAAGTAAAAGCAAAATCCACTGATTTTGAACCTGGAAAAGGTTTACTAATTCTTGGAACGGGTGATTTAGCATTTCCATTATTGTTGGCAATCAGCGCCTTAAAATTTTCAGTTATGAGTGCTTGGTTTATAGCGGGAGGCGCAGTTATTGGAGCAGGAGTTGTATATTATTTATTAAATACTCAGAAATCAACGCGAGCAATGCCAGCACTTCCACCAATTGCACTATTTAGTGTCTTAGGTTTTATTGTAAGTTTAATGATTTAATGTTCACCCTCTAAATCTAAAATTTCACGTATTATTTTTGCCTTTTTTGGACCGAGCTTATCAACTTTAGTTAAATCTTCTTCAATTGCATTAAGCAATTTAATTGGTGATTTGAATTCTTTCAATAAATTTTTGGCAAGTTTTGGACCAATCAAAGGCAGACCTTCTATCAAAAATTGTTGCTGTTGTTCACGAGTCCATGCTCGTTTTGAACCTCGAAGTGAAATATCTTTATTCTTTTCAAGTTGTTCTCGTCGCACTAATGAAACTAACAAGTTTACAGTTTCTTCAGAATCATGTGAAAATAAGAACGGAATTTGATAATCAAGCGTCAGAGCAATCATTGCAGCACGAATTGCATTGGGATGCACATTACGAACTCCAAATATCTCTCTTAATTCACCTTCAATAATATAAAGTGGTTTTTTGAAATTTTCTCTCAATTCCTTTGCTTGTGAAAATAATCGGCCATCAACAAGTGAATTCACAAAATCAGGAACTTTCTTCAATTCAACAACACAGTCATCAGAAATTATAAAATCACCAACTTCCAATTTTTTTGTCTCAACTACAAGATCTCGCTCATACAGCAATCGAGGTAATTGCCCTCGATTCTCACGATAATCCATAATTATTTTAAGATTCATTTTCAAGGAGTTCTTTCATTCGACGTTCTTTATGATATGAAACCCAGTAGTATTTTTCGTCAATCGTGTCTCTTGTTATTAACATATATACTTTACCAATATTTATTCTTCCAATTCGTCCTCTTCGTTGTATGGTTCTCAATGCTGAAGGAACTGGCTCAAAGAAAATTCCAATATCTGCGTTTTCAATGTGAAGTCCCTCCTCACTCACTGACGTTGCTACAAGAACATTAAATTCATCATCCTTGAATTGTTCCAAGGTTTCAATTTGTTTCTTCTGAGTCATACCTTCTTTCTGACCGATGAAAGCTTTTGCTCTACTTCTAGTGTTTAGGTTAATTTGATCAGTAATTAGTTCAACTGTTTTTCTCAACTGAGAGAATATTATTATTTTTTCATCGCCCTTTTTTGTAAGTTCTAATATTTTCGCAATTTTTGGATGTTCGATACCTTCTTCAGCAATTTTTTGAGCACTAATCCTTGCTCGTTTAAAATCCCAATCATCCAATATTCTTTTTGAAGCCTTTATTGATTTTGAATCCTTTTCTATTTTATTCATTGCAGCAATAAAGGTTTTGAGGCTTTGTGTTTCAAGAGTTTCAATTAAGTGCAAAAGTTTAATCAAAACAGTTAATTCAGAAACTAGAAAATAAGTTTCAGGTCCCTTTTCAGTCTGAGCGAATAATACCTGCTGTGTTTTAAGAAGTTCAAGTTTTCTTAAATCTTTAATTTCTTCACTTTTCAATGCTTGCCGAGAATGCAAAATTGTAACATGTTTTCTTAATAATTTTTGGAGGAATGCTTTGATTTTTTTATAATCTTCTGGTAAATCAATCATCACTCTTTCAATTTTCTTTTCTTTCAAATATTTTTTTAGGTGAGGGTTTTCTTCAGTTAATAATTCAAAATTATCAATCTTTAAATTTTCTTTAATTGTATCCAATCGTTCTTTGTCAGAAGCTGGGCTTGCAGAAAGTGCAAGAATTTGACTAGTTTTTCCAAATTGTTTTGCAAGCCAAACATATGCATATTCTCCAACGGCTCGATGTGCTTCATCAAAAACCGCAAGTGAAATATCTTCTGGTTTAAAATAACGTTTAATGAGATCTGATTCAATTGTTTGAGGTGTTGCACAAATTATTTTTGAAGTTTTCCAGAGTTCCTTTCGCTGGATTGAAGGAATTGCACCAGTTAAATGTATAATTTCTTCTTCAGGTTGAAAATATTCTTTAAAGGATTTTTCATGTTGCACTACCAAAGGTTTAGTTGGTGCCATAATCAAAATTTTTCCTTTATCAATGTTAAGTGATGCCAGTGCAATCGCAATAATTGTTTTTCCTGAACCAGTAGGTAGAACTACAAATGAATTTTTCCCAATAATTTTTCCCAGAATTTGTTCTTGATAAGTTCTAAGTTTTAATTTGTCTTTTAGAAATTGCATAATTACTTTTCATAATTTCAGTTTTTATTTATTTGTATTAGTAAGTTTTTTACAAATTTTTTCATTTTTTCTTTATGTCCCGCACCAATTACAATCAATATTTTTGAATCAGGATATTGAGTGGTAATTAGTTTAATTTGATTTTGCATATATTTGTCACGCTCTGCAACAAGAACTCTATAGAAATTTGGAAATTTGTGACTTAATTCACCAATCAATTTATGAACTAATTTATCTTTTGGAACTTTTTGTAAATCAAAAGTTACTTTTCCACCCCCCAAACTTCCAAAAATTAAGTAAAATACTAATTTTAGTTTTTCAGGAACTGGAACTGTTTTTGATAACCGACGAAGAGTTATACCAATATCCCGATCAATTAATGCACGTTTGGCACCAATATTTTTTGCTTCAATAATTGCAGTTTTCATATCAATTCCCGGTTGTTGACCCGTTCGTTTTCCGAGAATTTTTTGAGATATTGACCCAATTAAATAAAATATAAATCCAAAAAATCCTAATTTTGAAGCAGTTTTCAGATTCATTCTACGACGTTTTTGATTCATGAGACCCATATATCTTTGGGCATCTAATTCAATTGCAACAATATCTGGTTTAAATTCACCCATAACTTTTTTTATTTCGGAAACACTTTGTTTTGAAATATGAGATGTTCCAATTATTTTTATTTTAAGTTTTATAGATGCAGGAGTAATTTTCATACCTTTCTTATAATTAGTTTTTATTTCAACCATATCCTAATTATTAGAAATGCTTTTATTTAAAAACACTATTGAATTGATATGTTAAATACAAAAAACTTAAACAGCGTTCAGGGATTATCAGTTTATACTGATGCTGGTGAATTTTTTGGAATAATTGAAGAAGCAATTTTACATACTAATAAGGTGGATTCTTGGAAAGTAAAAGCAACAGCAAGATCGTATTTGTCTCGAGCTATGCCTGGTGCAAAGGGAGTAATTTTGTCACTCTGATATCTTTTTAAGTTTTGAGGCTATCGCTAGTTGATGGATTTTAAGAACACATCTAAGATTAAAGTTCCCACACAATTAATTGATCAAATTATTGGTCAGAATCGAGCAGTGTCAATAATTAATAAGGCAGCAAGTCAAGGACGGCATGTTCTTTTAATTGGCGATCCAGGTACTGGAAAATCTATGCTTGGTCAAGCACTTTCTGAATTAGTTCCACGAAAGGAATTAAGAGATATTTTAATTCTTCCAAATCAAAAAGATGAAAATAATCCAAAGGTTCATTCTATACCTTCTGGCCGTGGACAAGAGATAGTTGAACGTACTAAACAACGTATGAATGTTGGTGGAAGAAAGAGTACGATTATTTTTCTTGCTTTAGCAATTTTTACTGCATTATTTCCTTGGTGGATTAGAAAAACTCATGGGGATATTATGGCTGCAGCATCACTTATTTCTGGAATGATGTTTCTAATGTTATATGGTGCAATGATGGGGATGGGAATGAGAAAAAGACAAACTCTTGGACCAAAACTTTTAGTGGATACAGCCAACTTAAAGACTGCACCATTTATTGATGCAACTGGCGCTCATTCAGGATCATTACTTGGTGATGTTCGACATGATCCATTTCAATCTGGAGGATTAGGAACTCCCGCACATATGAGAGTTGAACCTGGAATGATTCACCGAGCAAACAAAGGAGTATTATTCATTGATGAGGTTGCAACAATGGATATGAAAACTCAGCAAGATTTATTGACTGCAATGCAAGATCGAAAATATTCAATTACTGGACAGTCTGAGCGAAGTGCTGGAGCAATGGTTCGTACCGATCCTGTTCCTTGTAATTTTATTTTGGTTGGAGCAGGAAATAAAGATACAATACGTAGAATGCATCCCGCATTAAGATCTAGAATTAGAGGATATGGTTATGAAGTTGTTATGGAAAACTTTATCGAAGATACTCCAAAAAACAGAGAATATTATTATAAATTTGTAGCTCAGGAAATTTTGAAAGATGGGAAGATTCCACATTTTTCTAAGGGTGCTTGTGATGAAATAATTAGAATTTCACGACGAATGTCTGGTCGTAAAAGTAAATTAAGTATAAAGTTCAGGGAGCTTGGTGGAATAATTAGGAGTGCTGGCGATTTGGCAGTTGAGGAAAAGACTAAATTAGTTAGCTCAGGTCAAGTTATCCGCGCTATGAAACTTTCTAAAACTTTAGAGCAACAATTAGCAGATAAACATATTGAACACATTTCTGATTATCAAATTATTCAAAAAGAAGGGGCACAAGTTGGTCGTGTTAATGGTTTGGCAGTTATTGCAGATTCAGGAATTGTTCTTCCAATTGAAAGTGAAGTTGCAAAGGGTGGAAAACGTAGAGAGATTATTGCAACAGGAGGTCTTGGAAAAATTGCTAAAGAGGCAATTGATAATGTTAGTGCAATAATTATGAAGAATTTTGGTGAAGATATCAAAGATAAATATGATATATATGTTCAGTTTATACAAACCTTTGAAGGAATTGAAGGAGACTCAGCAAGTGTGTCTGTAGCAACATCAATAATTTCTGCGTTAAAGAAGGTCCCAATAAGGCAAGATATTGCAATGACAGGAAGTTTATCTGTACGAGGAGATGTTTTGCCAGTCGGAGGAGTAACTCCAAAACTTGAAGCAGCAATTGAAGCAGGATTGAAGGAAGTGATTATTCCTGAACAGAACAAAAAAGATATTGTTTTGAGTACTAAGTTACGAAAGAAGATTAAGATTCATTATGCTAAAACTTTGGTGGATGTTCTTGAAGTTGCATTTGACAAGCGAAAAGGTAAAAAAGTTATTAAGGCACTTAGTTCAAATGGAACTAGATCCAAAAAAACTAAAAAGAATTGAGGCTGTTTTGCCTGGTTCTGATTTTAAAACTGTGGAAGATTTTGTGAATCATTCTGTTGAGTTACTTTTATTTGCAGAAGAAAATAGAGATAAGTTCAATAAGATGCTTGGTTCTGAGTGACAAAACTGTTTTAAGTTTAATTTGATTAATTTGATTATGAAGATAAATTTACGTAAGGGTGAAGTCTATGATTCTAAAGGTAGTATTTTACTTTTTATGACTGAAGAACAGATAAAGAATTTAGATGGAAAACTAATTGATTTAATAGATGCTTCAATTCATGCAGAAGATTTCAAAGGAAAAAAGAATGAGAAATTAGTCATTCCAGTTGTGGGTAGAAGTTTCAATCGAATGGTATTAATTGGTTTGGGAAAGCGAGATAAATTAAATAATGAAAGTTTCAGATGTGCAGCACATACAGCGTTACAGTTATTTTCTAGTTTGAAAGTTAAAGAATTCTCAACATTTGCAGAGTATGATGTTGATATTGTTCGAGCACTTTCTGATGGATTTAGATTATCCAATTATTCCTTTGATAAATATAAAACTGAGAAAGATGATAAATTTTTCAGAATTGAAAAAATTGATATGTATGTTCATGATATTAAATCAGAATTTGAACGCGCAATTGATTTTTCTGAAATAAGTTGTGATGCTACAAATATTGACAGAGAGTTAGCAACTGAAGATGCAGATACTGAAAACCCAGAATATTTAGCAGATTAAGCAAAAAGTATGTCTACTAAATATAAATGACCTTTAGATTTACTTGGACGTTCAGCACTAAAACGAAATGGTCTTGGACTTTTGTTAGGCGTTGGGCAAGGAAGCAGATTTGAACCACATCTAATAATTCTTGAATACAAAGGAGATCCAAGTTCTAAGGAGAAAATTGCCCTTGTTGGTAAGGGAGTAACTTATGATACTGGTGGTTTGAATATAAAGATTAGAGCTATGGAGGAAATGAATATGGATATGTCTGGTGCAGCAGTTGTGCTTGGAATTATTCGTGCTGCTGCTGAATTAAAATTAAAGAAAAATATAATTGTAGTTGCTCCAGTTGTTGAAAATGCAGTTGGAGTTAATTCATACAAACCTGGCGCAATTTTAGATTCTTATTTAGGAAAGACAGTAGAGATTGGAAATACTGATGCTGAAGGAAGACTTGCGCTGGCAGATGCACTTGCTTATGTTGTGAAAAATTATAAACCAACACGAATTGTAGATTTTGCTACACTCACCGGATCAATTGTTGCAGCATTGGGAAATGATTATGCTGGATTATTTTCAACTGATGAAAAAGTAGATAAAATAATTTCGTCTGGAGATTATGTTGGTGAAACTGTTTGGAGAATGCCGCTGCCTGAAGATTATAATGATTTTTTGAAATCTCAACGAGCAGATTTGAATAATATTTCGAGTGTTCCGGAAGCAGGTGCTATAACTGCAGCATTATTTTTGAAGAATTTTGTTGGAGATACGCCTTGGACTCATATTGATATTGCAGGTTCTGCTATGCGAAATAAAAGTAAAAATTACTGGCCAAAATACGGAACAGGATTCGGAGTTCGTCTTATGCTAGAATGGCTGAGAAAGAATTAAATTTTTATTAAGTTATGTCGTAATCCTTAAAAGTGTGCAAGCTTATGTTTCATTATGTTAGATATCAAGTTATTTCGTGAAAAGCCAGATCTAATTCGAGGTTCTGAGAAGATGCGATTCAAAGATTCGAAGGTTGTAGATCAAGTTATCAAAATAGATAATCAATGGCGAAAGACAATTCATGGAATGGAAAAACTCAAAGCTGAACGTAATAAAGTTTCTAAAGAAATTAGTGCTTTGAAGAAGTCAGGAAAATCTGTAGCATCAAAAATTAAAGATATGCAGCAAGTTGCACAGAAAATTAAAGATATGCAAATCAAAGCTGATGGACTAATTGTTAAACGAGATAAAATAAGATATACGGTTGGAAATATTATTCACAAATCTGTCCCAATTTCTGAGACTGAAGACGGAAACAAATTAGTTAGGAAGAAGGGTAGAATCTCAAAGTTCAGATTTCCCGTAAAACATCAAGTTGATTTATTGTTAGACTTGGACTTGGCAGATTTTGATAAAGCCTCAAAAGTTTCTGGAGCACGATTCTATTATTTGAAGAATGAATTAGTTTTACTTAATTTTGCTATTCTTAAATATGCAATGGATATTTTAGTTAAACAAAAATTTACACCAATGTGGACACCCTTTCTTATGCGTCACGAACCGATGAAAGCTGCAGCAGAGCTTGGAGATTTTGAAGAGCAACTTTATAAGATTCAGGATGAAGATTTATATTTAATCGCAACTTCTGAACAAACTTTGGCAACATTTCATATGAATGATGTGTTTAATTGGAAAGATTTACCTAAAGCTTACACAGCTTACTCTTCATGTTTTAGAAAAGAAGCAGGAAGTCACGGAAAAGATACAAAAGGAATTTTTAGAGTTCATCAATTTGATAAAATTGAACAATATGTTTTCTGTCATCCTGATGAAAGTTGGAAATGGCATGAAAAGATGATTAAGATTTCGGAAGATATAATGAAAGGATTAGAAATTCCTTACCAAGTTGTTAATGTCGCATCAGGAGAGATGAATGATAACGGTGCAAAGAAGTACGATATTGAAGGATGGTTCCCTGCACAAAATAAATATCGGGAATTGTGTTCTGGAACTAACGTTACAGATTATCAAGCCAGAAAAGTTAATGTAAAGTTTGATGATAGAGATGGACGACGCAAAATTGTACATACATTGAATTGTACGGCAGTTGCTAGTGAACGGACAATGGCATGTTTACTTGAAAATCATCAACAGAAAGATGGTTCAGTCAAAATTCCAAGAGCACTTTGGAAATATACTGGATTCAAAGTAATTAAATCAAAATGAAAATTTTAGCATTTACAGACTTCCATGGTGATGAAAAAATTATCGCTAAAATTCTTAAGAAGATTAAAAAAGAAGATCCAGATATATTAGTTTGTCCGGGAGATTTTACTGTTTTTGGGAAGAATCTCAATAAAATAATGTCTAATTTTTTGGTAGGAAAACCTTTTGTATTTATTCCTGGGAATCATGAAGATGGTGAAAAGTCAGTATATATTTTTGCTAAAAAGCCCGAAGCGTTATTAGTTCATCAAACTGGAATTGTTGTTAGAGGTATTTTGTTTATTGGAAGTGGAGGCGGAATTTATGGTAGAAATGAACCAACACTTGATATTTCAAAACGTTTGTTAGCTCAAAAAATTAAAAATTTTAAGAAAGATAACCCAAAAGGGAAAGTAGTTTTTATTACTCACCGTCCAGCCTATGGAACTAAATGTGATTTTATGACTGAGATTCAAGAATATGTTGGTGCAACAAATATTACTGAATTTATTAAGAAAAATCCAATTGATTTACATATTTGCGGGCACATTCATGAATGTTTCAATACTCGAGATAAGATTGGAGATACAATTACAGTAAATCCAGGTCCCGAAGGAACGATTATTAATATCAATAATAAAGTAACGGTTGCTAGAAAATAATTCATTTAGTAGATTTTAAAACTATACATTTAATGATAAATTTATGGTTGAATTAATTATATCTGAAAAACCTTCAGCAGCAGAGAAGATTGCAGCATGTTTTGGAAAACCAACGTTGAAGCGTCTCAATGGTGTGAAATATTGGGAAGTAGATAACGGCAGAATTTTAATTGGTTCAGCAGTAGGACATTTATTTGGATTGAAGAAAACTGAACGATTTTATCCAGTTTTTAATCTTGAGTGGCAACCATCTTATTCAGGAAGAGGAGCTTCATTTCAGAGACCTTATTTTCAAACATTGAAAAGTCTTGGGAAAAAAGCAAACACAGTTACAGTTGCAACAGACTATGACCTTGAAGGCGAAGTTATTGGCCTTAATATCGTTAGAGAATTATTGGGATTGAAAGATGCAAACCGAATGAAGTTTTCTACACTTACTTCTACTGAATTACAAGAAGCATACAAGAATAAAGCTAAGACTTTGAATTGGGGACAAGCGAATGCAGGTGTTGTTCGTCATACTCTTGATTGGTACTATGGAATTAATTTATCTCAAATAATATCTAAATCTCTTTCAGTAGTTTTGAATAGATATCAACCGCTGAGCATCGGACGAGTCCAAGGTCCATCTTTGGCTATACTTGCTGAGCGTGAAATTGAAATTAAGAAGTTTAAACCAGAACCTTTTTGGCAGATTTTTGCAAATTTATGGTTAAATTCACAGAAGTTTCAAGCAGTTCACGAGAAAGATAAGTTTTGGAAGAAATTAGATGCCGATAAAATATTTGCAAAAGTTAAAGATAAATCAGGACGAATATCTGAGATTAATAAACGTAAACAAAAAGTAGTGGTTCCAGTCCCTTTTGATTTAACTTCCTTACAAATTGAAGCTTATCGAATTTTCAAGTATAGTCCTGCAATGACTTTGAAGATTGCTCAAACTCTTTATACTAAAGCATTAATTTCATACCCTAGAACTTCAAGTCAGAAGTTACCAAAAGCATTAAACTTTAAGAAAATAATTTCTAAACTAGGAACAAATCCAAATTATCATGAAATAGCGAAAGAAGTTTTAGCCACTCGTTTGATTCCAAAGGAAGGACTAAAGTCTGATCCTGCTCATCCTGCCATTCACCCAACAGGTGAGCGATCAGGAACACTTGAAGATCCAGTTCGGAAAGTTTACGATTTAATTGTACGTAGATTCTTTTCTGTATTTGGTCAAGATGGCGAACGTGAAACTACCACTGTTAAATTAGATATTGAAAAAGAAATTTTCAAGTTTGCAGGAACAATAACAACAAAAGTTGCTTGGCAGAAATGGTATGGTCAGTACGCTCGAAGAAAAGAGAATGAATTGCCTCAACTAACCGTGGGTAATATTTTGAAACAGAATGCTGAGTTAGCAGCAAAGGAAACTCAACCACCTCCAAGATATAATGTTGCTTCGCTGATTAAATTGTTGGAGAAACAAAATTTAGGAACTAAAGCAACACGTTCGCAGATTATTGAAACTTTGGTTAAGCGGAATTATATACAAAGTAATCCTATGGAAGTTACTGATTTCGGAATGAAAGTTTTCAATGTTTTCAAAAAACATGCACCTGAAGTTTTGAGTTCTAAGTTGACACGTAACTTTGAAAAAGGAATGGACGGAATTCGTGAAGGAAAAGTTAAACCTGAAGCTGTTATTCAAGTCGGAAAAGATTCAGTTACAAAACTTTATGCTCAGTTGAAAGAAAGTTCTGAGGCAATTGGTAAGGCACTCTCAGCTAGTTTTGTTGAAACCAAGAAGAAACAAGTTACTTTGTTTAAATGTGTGAAGTGTAAGAAAAATGAGCTGGTTGTTCGGAGATCTCGCGCTTCAAAGAAAAGATTCATCGCTTGTTCAGGTTATCCCAAGTGTAAATTCACTTGGCCTTTACCTCAGAAAGGAATTTTGAGTGTAGTAAAAAATAAAAAGTGTGAGCACTGTAGTATACAGATGTTGCAAGTGCGATCAGGAAAGAAACCTTGGTTATTTTGTCCAAATCCCGATTGTGAAGGTAAGAATAAAGATGGATCCGAAAACAGTTGAACAAGATTTGAAAGAATTAGATGAAAAAGAATTATTGTCTAATTGGAAAAATCATAAGTTGAGTAAGTTTTGGTATGTTGCAGCGTTTTTAGTTTTTATTGTAATCTTCTATTATATGTTTTAGAATAAACTAAGTTTTCTTCGTTCATTAGATTCTTCAATATTTTTCTGAGTAATTTTAAATTGAATTTCTTTTCTCGGAATTGAACGATGCTTTAGAAGTTTTAGAATTCGACCAGTTTCTTTGAGTTCTAATTTGATAATACATTTTGATGTATATTTCATCAAATCTCCACCAACCATCTTGATATCATTTTTTCTTGTGAAATCTGCATAGACTTGATTTGTTAGAAGAATCGGAATTGTTAATTTATGTGATATTTTTCGGAGAGTACTTAGTTGTCGTGCCATTTCTTTATTTACTTCGTAAGCTTCCCGTTCTCCAAGTTCTAATCGGTAAAGCATAGATATAGAATCAACCACAATAAGTTTTGGTTTATGTTCTTCTGCAAATTTCTCAAGATTTCTGAATAATTCTGTTTGCTCATCAAAAGTAGTTGGTTTGAATATTATTAGATTATTCAATCTCCGCTCATGAGTTTCAGGAAACATTTGTTTCACTCGATCTATTGAGAATCCACCTTCAGTATCGATGAATATAATTTTACTATCTTGCGCATTGAAAAGTGCGGCAAGAATTGCGATGTTTGTTTTTCCAGATCCACTTGGTCCATAAATTGTTGTAGTCACTTCTTTTTCTAATCCGCCTTCTAAAACATTATCAATAAGTTTAGAACCCGTACTACATCGTTCCATTTCATAATGTTTTTATATAGACATTTAAGATATTGTATATGACAGCATCTAATCATAAGAAGGCTTACATGAAAAAATATAATCAGAAGTCTGAAGTTAAATCCAGAAAAGCAGAATACATGCGTAAGACTAGAGCAAAGTCTGATCAGATAGCTGCAGAGCGATTAGTTAATATGTTGTTAGAACAAGGTTTTGAAGACTGGGCATTTGATGTTGCTCAAGAAAGAGCACCACAAATGTTAATTACTGCTAAAAATCGAATAAGAAAGAGAAAGTAAATAGCATCCACACAATCCCCTTTTAAAATTTAATGGTTTTTGTTCATTATGGGTAAAGATGAAATTATCTTAAAAGTTCAAGAAGCTGTTCAGGACGACGTTGACAAAGGTGTTGTCAGAATTGAAAATGATTTTTTGAAAAAACTAGGAATAGAACAAGGTGATTTTGTTGAAATTCAAGGCGATAAAAAAACAGTAGCTATTGCAGGTCGAGCTTTTCCAGCAGATCTAGGTTTAGGAACTATTCGAATGGATCCTTTGACAAGAAAAAACGCAGGAACGAGTGTTTCGGAAAGAGTTACTATTCGTGCAGCAGAAGTTGAAGCTGCGAAAAAAATTACTTTGGCTCCAGCTCAAAAAGGTGTTAGAATTAAAGCACCACCTCAAATTTTTCAAAGAGCATTATTAAGACGGCCAGTCACAAAAGGAGATATAGTTACAATTAGTACTTCAAGACGAAGACGTTTCAATAATCGAGGAGATCCGTTAATGGAATTCGCAGAAGCTCTTGCAGGTTTGGATATCGGTGGCGCATTACCGTTTATGTCAGGACTTCGATTTGTAGTTGTTAATGCAGCACCCAAAGGTCCAGTTCTAATTACTGAAGATACTAAGTTTGATTTGAAATCTGAAGCAGTTCAAATTTCAGAGGATTCAATTCCAGATATTTCTTATGAAGATATTGGTGGACTTAAAGATGAAGTTGAAAAAGTCCGTGAAATGATTGAGATTCCAATGAAGCGACCAGAACTTTTTGATAGATTGGGAATTCAACCTCCAAAAGGAGTTTTACTTTATGGTCCTCCAGGAACAGGTAAGACGTTACTAGCTAAAGCAGTTGCTTCAGAATCACAAGCATCCTTTCACTTAATTAATGGTCCAGAAATTATGAGCAAGTTTGTTGGAGACGCTGAAAAGAAGATTCGAGCCATTTTCGATGAAGCAGAAAAAGAAGCTCCAAGTATTATATTTATTGATGAAATTGATGCAATCGCACCAAAGCGAGAAGAGAGTTATGGTGAAGTTGAACGAAGAGTAGTTGCACAACTATTAACTTTGATGGACGGAATGAAAGGTCGAGGAAAAGTTATTGTTATTGCTGCGACAAATCGTCAGGATGCACTTGATCCTGCACTAAGACGTGGTGGAAGATTTGACCGAGAAATTGAAATTGGTGTTCCCAATAAAGAAGGACGATTACAAGTTTTGAAGATTCATACAAGAAATATGCCAATGGCAAGAAACGTTAGTTTAAATGAGTTGGCAGAAGTTACTCACGGATTTGTTGGTGCAGATTTAGAATCATTAGCAAAAGAAGCGGCAATGAATGTCATTAGAAGAGTTATTATAAAGCACGATCTAAAAGATGATGAACCACTAACTGAAGAAATTATGAAAAAATTAGTAGTTAGAATGGCAGACTTCAAAGATGCTTTGAAGAATGTTACTCCGTCAGCTATGCGTGAAATCTTAGTTGAAACTCCAAATGTTCCTTGGGAACGAATTGGTGGTCTTGAAAAAACTAAGGCCGAATTAATTGAATCTGTTGAATGGCCAATTAAAAACAGAAAGATGTTCACAGATATGGGAATCAGACCTCCACGAGGAATTTTACTTTATGGTCCGCCCGGAACTGGTAAGACTTTATTGGCTAAAGCCGTTGCTACTGAAAGCGAGGCAAATTTCATTTCAGTCAAAGGTCCAGAATTATTAAATAAATGGGTTGGAGAATCTGAAAAAGCAGTTCGTGAAATTTTTAAGAAGGCCAAGCAAGTTGCACCAGCAGTTATTTTCTTTGATGAAATTGATTCTATTGCTGGAACCAGACAGGGCGGAGGTGGTTCAAAAGCTTCCGAAAGCGTAGTCAATCAAATTTTGACTGAGATTGATGGCGTTGAAGAATTAAGTGATGTTGTAGTTCTTGCAGCGACAAATCGACCTGAATTAATTGATGCGGCATTATTAAGACCGGGACGATTTGATAGACACTTGTTAGTAAGCCCCCCAAATACTGATGCTAGAATTGAGATTCTAAAAGTTCATACTGAAGAAAATAAAGTAACTGGGAAGAAAAAAGTTCCTCTTGACAGTAAAGTTTCTCTTAAAGATTTAGCAGGGGAAATGGAAGGATATTCTGGAGCAGATATTGAGGCAGTAGTTAGAGAATCAGCTATGATTGTTTTAAGAGAAATTAAAGAAGGAAAGAAAGGTAAAGGTGTTGTCACAAAAAAACATTTTACTGAAGCTTTGAAGAAAGTAAAACCATCTTTGAGCAAGCTTGAATTAAATAAATATCGTGAAGCGCTTGAAGCAGCTTCTGTAGCTGCGCCAAGCAATGGCCCAAGCTATATGGGTTAATTTGGATAATCTTAAATATGTCCATAGCAATTTTAGGTATGGTAGTTTATGTTGCATTGATGTATAC
>Ga0114996_10003326_pt1 | contig 20108 bp, 22 predicted proteins | sample ArcticOcean_MG_C_4_FD_87039 | JGI IMG/M metagenome (GOLD analysis project Ga0114996, IMG submission 87039) | Marine microbial communities from western Arctic Ocean - ArcticOcean_MG_CB4_134 | ecosystem: Environmental > Aquatic > Marine > Oceanic | place: Arctic Ocean: Canada Basin | collected...
ACGGACATGTAGTTCCAGAATTTGGTACAATAGCAATAATGATACTTGTTGTAGCAATTGTGTCAATAATTGCACTATCTGCAAAGACAAAACTCAGTCTAGTACCAAGATACTAGTAACATTCAACCCTTTTATTTTATTTTTTTAAATATACATAAATACGAAAATGCCTATCATGTAATAGATGATCAGTAAAGTATTATTCATTTTGGTTGGAATAATGGCTATAGCTGGTGCCAATCTTGTGTTACAGCCAATTTCTGCCGATGATGGAATTACCATAGAAACTGATAGTGATGTATATAATCACTCTTCGATGATAATTCTAACTGGACATATTACAGCGGTTGATCAAAATGAAGTACCAGTTACTATCATGGTCATAAGTCCAAATGGAAATATTGCTACTATAGCTCAAGTTAGTGTAAATGCTGATGGTGTATTTTCAACCACATTCAATACTGCAGGCAATGCAATGAAATATGACGGTACATACCAAATTCAAGCATCATATGGTTTTATAGAAACTGCAATATCAATTGAACTTACTAATGCCATCGAATCTGCCATGACTTCAGATACAAATGAAATCGCAGAAACAACAATTGAAGATGCAATCAGGGATGGTCAGATTAACTACACGATTGACGGTGGTGTTATTACCTCTTTCTTTGCCAATGGCGATGAAAATTCCATTGTGTTATACGTTAAAGCAACAGATGATGGAATACTAAACATATCCCTTCATGAAGACATTATCAAACCATTTGATGATGGAACATATTTTGTGACAGTGAACAGTGAAGAAAGTCAGGATTTTGAACAAATTGTAAATGAATTGTCAATTCCATTCAATGCAGACACCGAAAAAATCACAATATTCGGTGGCTGGGCAATTCCAGAATTTGGTACAATAGCAATAATGATACTTGTTGTAGCAATTGTGTCAATAATTGCACTATCTGCAAAGACAAAACTCAGTATAGTACCAAAATACTAGTAACATTCAATCTTTTTTGTTCATTTATAAAATCAGTAAAGGAAATATAGAATTCATATTTAATGCAGTCGTGTACTATAAGACAATTTCTTCCATTTTGGCTATAATGATTATCACTGTCTCCATAATTCCTGTTTTTGCACAGGACTCGGAATCAATAACAGTTAGTCTCAATAAAGAAACATACACACAGGGTGATACCATAGTAGTTTTTGGAGAAGTCAAAAAAATGATGAGTGAGTTACCTATCATAACCATACAAGTCTATAATACTGGAAACCTTGTATTTGTTGCTCAGCCTCAACTAGCTAACGATGGAACGTATGCGAAAAGTATTCCTACTTCTAATTGGCAAACAAATGGTACATATTTAGTTAGAGTATTTTATACAGAAGAAGTCGTAACAGAAACAAATTTTAAATTTTATAATACAGCACAAACCATTGATCCTTCATCAATTCTTTCTGTCAACATTCCTAACGCATCTGAAGTTTTTGATGTTGGTTATGCCATAACAACAGGAGAAGTTACAGATATTCAGGTTGATAAGGATAATTATTCACTTATTGTTGATTTCAACATTGATGCTGCTGGTGATCTTATTTTATCATTACCCAGAGAAAGTTTTGATGCTAAAACAGCTGATGGAAGTGATGATGTATTTATTATTTTAATTACCAATATCTCAGGAGATACATTCGAAATTGAATATGAAGAAATGCAAACTAATTCTGAATCTCGAACTATTAAAATTCCTTTTGTGGAAGGTGATTATAAAATACAGATGATAGGAACTTATGTGATTCCCGAGTTTGGAACCATAGCCATTATGATTTTATTAGTATCTATAATCTCAGTTATTATATTATCAAAAAATAAATTTCCACTTGTACATAGTTAGAAATTTAAAAATTGTATTTAGTTTTGTAGGGAGAAATACTTCGTAGTTCAGCTACAACTTTTTTTAAAACTTCTACTGTTTGCTCTACTTCATCCAATGTATTCGTATATCCAAATGATATACGCAATGAACCCGTTATCTGTTCGTGATTAAATCCCATTGCTTTCAATACATGTGATGCTTTTTGAGTATGCATTGAGCATGCAGAACCCGTGGATGCAGCAATTCCATGTTCATCCAATTTTATAATTAAATCCTCACCATTTACTCCTAAAAATGTGAGATGAATATTATTGAATATCCTATTTTGTGGATGACCATTCAGTTTTACATGAGGTATTTCTTTTACTACTTTTGAGAGGATTGAAGAGTGAAGGGTTTGAAAGTGAGAAATGTTATCAGATAATTTGTCTTTTGCAATTTCGCATGCCTTACCAAATCCCACTATGCTGGCCACATTTTCAGTACCAGAACGCATCCCATTCTCCTGTCCACCTCCTAAAATTTGAGGGGTTACCGTCAAACCTTTTTTTATAAATAATGCCCCAATACCCTTAGGACCATTGATTTTATGTGAAGAAATTGATAATGCATCAACTCCCAGATCTTTTACATTAATTGGAACCTTACCTACTGCCTGTACGGCATCTGTATGTAATGGTATTTGATATTTTTTACAGATTTCTGATATTTCCTTAATGGGTTGTATTGTACCAACTTCATTATTTGCAAACATGATACTAACAAGAGCTGTATGTGAATTTATTGAATTTGTAATGTCATCAGGATTTACAATCCCATGTTCATCAACTGGAAGATATGTGATCTTTATTCCTGCATTTTCAAATTCCTTACATGGTTGTAAAACTGCTTCATGCTCTATTGATGATGTTATAATATGTTCAGGATCAGGTTCACCACTTGGTTTTAACACACCATCCAAAATAGTATTATTTGATTCAGTCCCCCCTGATGTAAACAGAATTTCGTTTGGTTCTGCACCAATAAGTGCGGCAACTTGCTTTCGCGCTTTTTGTATTGCATTCTTTGCCTTTCTGCCAAATTGATGAATTGATGATGGATTACCATATTGGACATCAAAATACGGCAGCATTTCTTTAACTACTTCCGGATGTACTGCCGTTGAAGCGGCATTATCAAGATAGATCAATTAGTTATCACGTTAATTTTTCCAGATCTATAACCTTCTGGATCTATAGAAACATCTTCAAAACTTATCAGTTTTAGTTGGTCTTTGATTTTTTGTAACACCAAATTGTTTTCAAGCAAAGATAATTCATCTACACCAACCTCAATTTTTGCTATGCCATTCATGTCTCTAACACGTACCTGTTTAGCTCCTGTGATCTGCTTAACAATTTTTTCACCGATTTCAATTCTAGCTAGTCTTTCAGCAGTGACACTTTGCCCCCAAGGAATACGTGATGCAAGGCATGAGTTAGAAGGTTTATCATAAACTGATAGGCCCACATTTTTAGCTACTTCTCTTACCATTTTCTTTGAGAATTTAGTTTCTGCTAATGGGCTTCTAATTCCATTCTCACGCAGTGCAAGTATCCCTGGACGGTAATCTCCCAAGTCATCAATATTGGTACCATCTACAATAATATCAGTTCCAGATTCCTTTGCAATTTGTAGGAGATGTTCTGAAAGCTCGCTCCTGCAGTAAAAACAACGATTGTTATCATTTTTAACAAAACTTTCGTTATCAAGCTCATTGTATTCTATTACTATATGCTTGATTCCAATCTCTGAAGATATTTTTTTTGCGTATTCTAATTCTTCTTGTCCAAGTGTCTTGTAATCAGCAGTTACTGCTATTGCTGATTTGCCCAAGTTTGCATAAGCGGAATAAGCAACCAAAGCACTATCAACACCGCCTGAAAGTGCCACAAGCACACTTTTTTTATCATCAAACCAATTTAGCAATTTAGTAAGTTGTGTTTTCATAGTTTTTTCCTAATTTCTTGATTTAGTAATTCTTCTGCCTCTTTAAACGAAATACTAAGAGTGCCAGAAATTTCTTTGATATCATCAGATTCAATCTTGAAATGAGAGCCATTATTTAGATCTCTTGTTTTATATCTGATATCAAAACTTTGTCCATGAATATTTACAGAGATTGTTTTAACGGATCTAGGAACGATATATCGCTCAGAAGTTCTTACTCTTACACCAAGTGTTCCAGTTTCGGTAACCAACAAATCCATAATAGAATTCATGGTATCAGAATCACAGATAACAGATACTAAATTTGTAGGTCGACCCTTTTTTGTGATTGCAGAAGATATTGTGACATCCTTTGCTCCATGGGCCATTATTTTTTCAATCATGTTTCCAAGTACTTCGCCAGATACATCATCAACGTTTGTTTCAAGTATTTTTACCGTATCAAGTTGAAGTTTAGTTGATGCAATTCCTCTAACTATTTTCAATACGTTTGAAAATCCTTCAAAATCTTTTTGGCCTGCACCATAACCAATAGATTGGATTTTCATAGGTGGATAAAACTCAAAGGATTCTTTAACCAGATTAACTAACATGCTAGCTCCTGTAGGAGTTGTCAGCTCGTCCTTTACATTTCCACCTACTGTAATAATTCCTGATTCTCTGAATATTTCTAAAATTGCATAAGCAGGATTGGAGCTAGTACCATGAGAAAAGGTCATTGTGCCGCCACCTATAGCCACTGGTGTACAAACTATATCATCATCAAAACAACCCAAATCATCTAGAGCAATAGCAGCTCCTAAGATATCTACAACCGTATCAAAACTTGCTGCCTCATGAAAGTGCACTGAATTCTCTGATTCACCATGAATTTTTGATTCTGCGCGTATGAGAGTTTCAATTGATTTTATTGCAAAAGCTTTTGCACTTTCAGAAATTGTTAATTTTTCTGCAGATTTTTCAATTATTTCCTTTATCTCTACGCCTTTTCTTTCATGTACGTCATCATCTATTTCTAATAGTAATGCAGTTGCTTGTAATGAATTTTTTTTCACTTCTACAAACTCTACTTTTTTTACTTTAACATCCTTACATAATGATTCAGCATTACGAATGCCATCTATGATCCTTGATCTATTTGCACCCATATTTACCAAACTGCAAAGTAGCATATCACCGGAAATACCAGCAATCTGTGAATCGATAACAAGTACCATAAAACTAAATTCTTTGAAATGCTTATAAATTCTATTTAGAGCCATCTACTGCATAGATTTAATTATTAAAAATCTGAGTGCATTCTATGATAACTATAATTGGTGCGGGAAAAGTTGGTGGATCTGCTGCACTATGTTCTGCAATTAAGCAATTAGATGATCAGATTCTTCTTTTAGATATTGCAGAAGGGCTCCCACAGGGAGAAGCTATGGATCTTAATCATCTACTATCTGAACAAGGAATAGATGTTGAGATCAAAGGATCTAATAATTATGAAGATATGAAAGGTTCCGATATTGTTGTTGTAGTTGCTGGTGCTGGAAGAAAACCAGGAATGACTAGAATGGATCTATTGAAGATTAATGCGGGAGTAGTAAAAGACGTTGTTGGAAATATAAAAAAATATGCAGACAATTCATTGATAATTCCAGTAACTAATCCATTAGATCCAATGGCGTATATAACATTCAAAACTTCAGGTTTTGAAAAAAATAGAGTTTTTGGAATGGGTGGAATGTTAGACTTGTCAAGATTCAAACAATTCATTCATGAAGCAAGTAATTGTTCACGAAAGGAAATTGATGCAATAGTAATAGGAGAACATGGAGAAAATATGTTACCATTAACTAGATTCGCTCAGATATCTGGCAAACCTCTACCCACAATACTTTCTCAAGAAAAATTAGATGAAATTTTTACTTTGACAAAAAATGTTGCGGCTGAAGTAATAAAGCTAAAAGGAGCTACGGTTCATGCACCTGGAAATGCAATCTCCTCTATGATTGAAAGTATTGTGAAAGATAAAAAACAAGTCATGCCAGTTTCCACATACTTGGATGGAGAATATGGTTATTCAGATGTTACAATTGGTGTTCCTGCAGTAATAGGAAAGAATGGTGTAGAAAAAATCAATGAACTTGATTTAAACCAAAATGAAAAGGAATGGTTCGATAAGGGAGTAAACAGTGTTAAAAGTGCCCTAGCAGGGATTGATATCTGATCATTTTTTTAACTAATCAAATTTAAGGTAAATAATTGAATATAGAACAAATTTTTCAGTCATTACAAGATGGAAAGATTTCACCATCAAAAGCTAAAAAATTATTATCATTATACTCAATTGAAAAGATAGGTAATATTGCTCAGATTGATACCGGAAGAAGAAATAGAAAGGGAATACCTGAGGTTATTCTTGCTGAGAGAAAAGAACTACCAGATTTGAAAAAGATTATCAAAAAAACTTTAACTAAAAATAATGAAGTTCTTATTTCTAGAATTAAACAGAAAGATTATACTAAAATTTTAGAATTTGCAAAGAAAAATAAATACAAAATCAAAAAGGGAAAAAATACAACTGCAGTTCTAGTTTATAAAAAAAATATTAAAAAAATAGGTGGCAAAGTTGGAATAATTGCTGCTGGCACATCAGATATTGGTGTAGGGGAAGAAGCTAGACTTGTTTGTGAATCTATGAATTGTGATTGTCTTTCTAGTTATGATGTTGGAATTGCAGGGTTGCATAGAATTTTTCCAGTTCTTAAGCAATTCATTGATGCGGATGTTGACGTTATCATTGTGGTTGCTGGCATGGAAGGTGCATTAGCATCCATTGTATCATCTATAGCTGATGTTCCAGTAATAGGTGTACCAACTTCAATTGGATATGGATATGGTGAAAAAGGAGTTGCTGCCCTTGCATCCATGCTACAAAGTTGTTCCCTCGGTCTTACTGTAGTCAATATAGACAATGGTGTTGGAGCTGGTGCTGCAGCCGCAAATATAGCAAATAGAATAAAAACTAAATCTACACGTTAATTATTCCCAAGTTTGCAAGTTCGCTGCCGATACCGAATCCAATTAATGCAACACCAGTTCCAAGACCAGCCATTTCCAAACCACCCTTCACTATACCAGTTTCTGCCATTCGCGATTTTATGGCACCAACAATGAATGAAGCGGTTACACTGATTCCTACTGCCATTGCAAGTGCACTATAACCACTACCAAAAAAGAATGGGATTATAGGAAGCATGCCGCCAACCAAAAAAGAAACAAACATTATCAATGCGCTTTTTAATGGACTTCCAACAACATCCACATTCAATCTTAGTTCTTCATTAAGCATTGTATCTAGCCAGACCTTTTTGTCAGAAGTGATTTTGTTTACGATCATTTCAAGATCATTTCCCGTAAACCCTTTTGCTTTGTAAATATCCTCAATCTCTTGACGTTCAGCATCAGCTTTATTTTCTATTTCCCACTTTTCCCTAGATATTTCTGATTCTAATAATTGTCTATGAGATTTTACAGCAAGATAATTTTGTACAGCCATAGCTTTTGCACCAGTAAACATTCCTACTAACGCTGCCAAAATTATAATATCAGAGGAAACATTTGCGCCACCAACACCAGCAGCAATTCCAAGTGAAGTGTTTATTCCATCTCCAAATCCAAAAACAAAATCTCTAATTACACTGGATTCTCCTATGTGTGGTTCACTGTGTCTAGGCTCACTAATTTCCTTCATTTTATTTTCAAGGCACCTTTAATGACTAAATTTTAGATCAATATTAGATGCATTGTCGCAAAAATTTTATACTATCGACAAGGTCAAGCTTACAATGGCTGGTAAAAGAATAGTACTTACAGCAGATCGTAGTTTGATGACCAATTATAGGGGTAACTTCCTTTATGGTTTCATAGCATGTGGTCCTTATGAAGTTCTTCCAGAATGGGTTTTTGACAAAGTCTTTTGTCCTCCAGTTGAAACTGATCCTATTACTGGCGAAGCAAAAGTTGCCCAAGTTGGATTAAGAAGAGTGGAAAGTGCATTACTACAAGGTTACAAGAGAGATGAGATTATGACTGTGAATCCTGATTATATTGAAAAATCAATTGGTGCTGATACTAAGATAGTGGGAATCAATGTAATGGATCCCCTCGGAATGGCACCAGTTACAACTACCATGTCACCAGAAAAACTTTCTTACGTTGCGATGAAATTTAAAAAGTTATGTGCTAATATTATCCAATTAAAGAAAAAATATGATTTCAAGGTTGTTGTTGGGGGTAATGGAGCATGGGAACTTGCAAAATCTGATAGAATGAAAGTTCACGGTATTGATACTGTAGTTGTTGGTGAGGCAGATGAGCTTGCTTTAGATTTATTTCACGAATTAGAAACTGGAAATGCACCAGAATTGATGCATTGTTATGTTAAAAATATACAAAATATACCAGAAATTACTGCCCCTACTGTGAATTCACTGATTGAAGCAATGAGAGGTTGTGGTAGAGGATGTGATTTTTGTGATGTAAATAAAAGATCCAAAAAGGATTTGCCGATTGAAAGACTCCAACGGGAGGCTAAGATTAATCTTGATTATGGATTTGATTCAATTTGGTTACATTCTGATGAGATGTTGCTATACGGTTGTGATAATAGAGATTTTCAACCAAATTATGATGCAATTACAACGTTATGGAAGGGACTTAAAGATCTTGGTGCTAATTTTGTTGGTACAACTCACATGACATTTTCAGCTGTTGTTGCTGATCCAAAGCTCATCAAGGATATTTCAGAAATTAATGATATGCATAAAAGTGGAAGATGGATATCAACAAATCTAGGGATTGAAACAGTTGCTCCTGATATGGTAAAAAAACACTTGGGAATAAAAGCAAAACCATTCTCTCCTGATGAATGGGGTTGGGTCGTAAGAGAAGGAGCACAAATACTTAACAAAAACCATTGGTTCCCAGCTGCCACTATAATTATTGGCTGGCCAGATGAAACTCCTGATCAAGTACAATATACAATTGATATGATGCGTGATTTTAGAGCATTTAATTTTAGAGGATTAGTAGCTCCACTACTATACCAAGACTTCAGCGAAAAAAATTCAATGCATTTTGGTAATCTCAACGAGGCACAATTCACATTATTTTGGAAATGTTGGGAAAACAACCTTCGTGTTATTAATGATATTATACCAATTATTCTTAGAAACAAAACATATGGACCCCCAATGAAGATTTTCATGTATGGTCTCATTAAAGCTGGAACATGGGCAATAATGAGATATCTGCGTGGATTGTGTAAGGACTTGTTCAACGGTAGAACGCCTGAAGAGATCATCGAGAAATACGCAAGAAGTAGATCAGTTACTGCTTCTACTTACATAAAATAATAAATTATAATTTTTCTATTGCTGCATCAGCTATAGTATTTCTTTTTGGTGACATAACTATGAAATAGTTTTTGTCTGCTCTTTCCATTGATTCAACTTTTTTGTAAGTATTAGTATTGATGTCAAATTCTAAAATTCCATTGTCTAACGAGCCCTTTGTAAAAATCATAAGAAATGTTACATCGCCTGATTGGCTCAATGGTATTATAGAACAGATATAGCCTTTGTAAGAATTGATAGGTAAATAATTTTTCATTGGTGGAGCAATCGAAGCCATATACGTGAATATTTCTTCTACAGTGCCAAATTCTTCAAATTCTACATTCATACTGTTTAGAATCTTTTAAGGTATAATAACCTAAAGATTATTTCCTATTTTTGATTTTAAACAGGATTGCTGCAGGTGCAACGAAATACATTCCTATGTTAAGAAGTATCACTCCAATTCCATATCCTAACATTTCCTCTTCAGTGTCAATATCAACATAGTTTAGAATTGTTAATGATGTAAGAAGTGGAGTCAGTGTTATCTTTACAGCTTCTTTGAATGCTGGGTTTTCCCTTTCATAATCAGCTATTGTTGGACTGAATGAATAGTAGAACTGATTGAAACCTATCATGAAAGCAGAACCTGATTCTGTTTGTAGTACAGTGTTGTCACGAATCTCTCGCAAGAACTGAACTTGTGGTGCCATTTCAGAACCGAATGTTGCCGTAGCAATTAAACATCCACCACCACTCTTTTTTTCTTCAACTATACAAACTCCATTTTTTAGAACAGTGCCCTGACCACAAGCAGGTTGGGATGATGTATCAGACATGGAAGGTTCCTCATCTATCATGGGTTCATCATCCATACTAGACTGCACTGGTACTGGAGCTGGAGCTGTAGCTGGAGCTGAAACATTAGAACCACTTATTCCAGTCAGTTCAAATATAGTAGTTGCAACATTATTATTCCAAAAAGCAGTAACTGTATATTCGCCTGACTTGCTCATTTGACCACCAGCAACAAAAGTATGACTATAATCTCCACCTGTTTTTGGTGTTATCTGTTCAATTGTAGCAATGTTATTTTTTGAATCTGTAATACGAATTGTTACATCTGCACTAAAGGTATCACTAGAACTGTCATAATCTTTTACAGTGCCAGAAATGAAAATTGTGTCACCAAGATCAAAAGTCTCAGAGTTTATGTTAAGTGAAAGAGCTGGAGTTTGATCTCGAACTTCTTGAGAATATGCAGATGGTACACCGATCAAACAATATGAAATAATAGAAAAAGACAAAATAATCAACAAAAAAGTTCCTCTAATTTTCATACCTAATAATCAGAAAAAGTTTGTTAGTATTTATAGATTGAGTAAAAAAAAAATTACATTTTTGTATGAATTTTCTGTATATTTAAAAAATCAGTTAAGAAAACTATCAAGTTTAGCTAAACCATTATCAATATTTTGAAAATTTTCTTGATTTTCTAATACTTTAGACAAGTGATCAGTATCGACTGAATACAAAACATCCTCATTTTTTTCAGTTTTCTTTACAAACCCATTTTTTATGAGAAATGAAAGACTTTGATCTAACTTCACCTTATCAACAAATTTTTCTAGTTCTAATGCTGTTTTTGACTCGTTTCTTAATTGTGTCAAAATTTCAGCGTTATCAGGTTCAAATAATAATTCAAGAATATTGTCATCGTTAGATGAACTGTCATTTGACATATTATTACTCTTGAATAGATAAATAATAATGCTATGAATATGATCGGATTTGCTATCAAAAATCTCAGCATGGTTTTTAATGGGGATATTTAAAATCTTGATACTTGAGTACGCAATATGAACATATAGTAAGGATTTTAGGAAATGACATTCCTGGAGATAAAAAAATAATTGTTGGGCTTACACAAATAAGGGGTGTAGGTTACATGTTTGCTAATACTATTCTAAACACTTTGAAAATTAATCCTAATCAAAGAATGGGTCATTTATCAACTGATTCTATTCAACTTATTGAAAAAATTGTAAAGGATCCACTATCATCTGATTTTCCATCTTGGTTTTTGAATAGAAGAAAAGATCTTGAGACTGGTGTCAATAAACATCTGGTAACATCTGATATTGCATTTACTGTCAGAAATGATATCGAACGAGAAAAAACTGTTGGAAGTTGGAGGGGTTATAGACATATGTATGGATTAAAAGTTAGAGGCCAACGTACGAGATGTACAGGTAGAAAAGGAGGAGCTGTCGGAGTTGCTAAGGGAGGTAAAATCATGCCACCACAAGCTGGTGGTGCTGGAGCTCCTGCTGTTGAAGGTGCTGCTGAAGGTGCAACTACTGCTGAAGGTGCTGCTGAAACGCCAGCAACTGATACAAAAGGCGAAAAACCAAAAACAGAAAGTAAAGGTACTGTAGAAAAAAAGGAATCTGCAAAACCTGAAAAGAAATAGGCGAAACAAATGGGAGATCCTAAAACACCAAGGAGAGTTTGGAAAAAACCAAAACGTCCATTGAATTATGATCTTATGATGGATGAATTAAAAATTCTAGGTACATTTGGACTAAAAACTAAACGAGAATTATGGAAAGCTAATACTGAATTATCACGAGTGAGACATCAAGCTCGTATATTGCTTGCTCTAAGACAGGAAATTCGTGATGAAAAAGAACCTATATTGATTAACTCACTTTCAAAAATTGGATTAGTAAATAATGACTCTACATTAGATGATGTTTTGAATCTACAAGTTACTGATTTGTTATCACGTCGTTTACAAACTATTGTACAGAAAAAATTATACTTTAAGACACCATATCAAGCAAGGCAAGCGATTGTTCATGGACATATAATGATAGGAGATAGTATTATTACAATTCCATCATATACTGTAAAAACTGATGAAGAGGAAAAAATACATTTGATTACTGAATCATCATATAATCAAACATTAACAAAACCAAGTTCAGATTTAGGAAGTTCCGAGACAGAAAATTTGGAGGATAATACTAATGAACAATCTAAAAATGAAGAACCCGTTGCTAAACAAGAAAGTGATAAAGGATCAACTAACGAATCGTAAGTTAAGCTTATCAGCGAACAATATCTAATTTCTTCAGAATTAAAATGTGTTCAATTATTGGTTATTCCGGATTGGAGTCTGCTGCACCTATACTTGTTAAAGGACTACAAAAGATGGAGTATAGAGGCTACGACAGTGTGGGAATTGCGACAGAATCAGGAAAGAAAATTATACTGAAAAAAGGTGTTGGAAAGGTTGTTGAGGTAAACAATAGTATAATGCTTGATACTCTTCCTGGAAATATTGGTATTGGACATACACGATGGGCAACACATGGTAAAGTCACGGAAAAAAATGCCCATCCACATTCAAGTAATTCTGGAAAAATCGCCATTGCCCATAATGGAATTATTGAAAACTTTGAAGAATTGAAATCTGAGTTACAGAATAAAGGATATAAATTTCAGAGTGAGACTGACACGGAAGTAATTGCTAATTTAATTCAGCTGAATTTTGATGAAACCGCTGATGTTAAGCAGTCTATTATGAAAACAGTCAACCAATTAAAAGGGCATTATTCTTTTGTTGTGATTTTTGAAGATGGTACACTTGCAGCAGCAAGATTCCATGAGCCTCTGATCGTTGGAGTTGGAAAAAATAGTCATTACATATCTAGTGATGTCTTGGGTTTCATAGAAAAAACAGATGATGCAATTTACGTTGATAATGAAGATTTTGTAATTGTGGATGGTTCTGGAATACATATTTTCGATTTTGATGGAACATCAGTAAAATATCAAGTCACAAAAGTTTCAAAAGAATTTGCTGATGTTTACAAAGGAGATTTTGCTCATTATACATTAAAGGAGATTTCAGAGCAGCCAGACACAATATTACGTGCTGTGGATAATAATCAAATTGAAGAGTTTGTCGATAACATCAAACAGGCAAAAAACTTGTACATTACTGGAAGTGGAACAAGTTACAATGCTGCAGAAATAACAAAATATCTCATGTCAAAATTTGCAAAAATTAAAATAAACACATTAATTTCTAGTGAATTACCATTTTCACCAAATGAAATTGAACCTAATTCAACACTAATTACAATCTCACAAAGTGGTGAAAGTGCTGATGTGCTAGAAGCAGTCAAAATTGCTAAAGAATCAAATGCAAAGATATTATCTATTGTGAATCTACTAAATTCATCCCTTGCACAACAATCATCATTAGCAATTGGGTTAAACTGTGGACCGGAGATTGGTGTTGCAGCAACAAAAAGTTTTACATCACAATTATCTATATTATACAAAATCTGTGATCAACTATGCAATGGTTGTATAAACCCAGACTGGGAAAAAGTTTCGTCAGCCATCTCACAAATTCTATCAAATAATTCCAAAATAAAAGAAATAGCAAAAAATCTTAAAGATGTATCAGATATTTACGTTCTTGGGAGAGGAATTCATCTTCCAATTGCTAAGGAAGCTGCACTCAAACTAAAGGAACTTGCATACATTCATGCTGAAGGAATACCTGCAGGTGAATTAAAACATGGTCCATTAGCTCTAATGGATTCAAATGTATATGTAATAATAATTAATCCAAATGATTCAACTTATAATGATACATTGAACAGTGCCAACCAAATCAAAGCTAGAGGTGCAAAAATTATTGGAATATCAGACAAAAAAAGCAATGTTTATGATTATTGGATTGATATACCTTCAATTGATGAGGCGCTATATCCCTTAATTGAAATTGTCCCAATTCAATTGCTGTCATATTACTCTGCATTAGAAAAGAAAACAGATCCTGATTATCCAAGAAATTTAGCAAAATCAGTTACTGTGAAGTAGTAATTCGTGTATACTCTTTATCAACCAACTCTAATAATTTTTTTGATGATATACCAGTTTTAAGAATTGAAGAAATCATGCTACCACCAGCTCCAGCTCCTTCTTTTACAAATCCTTTTGAATAAGCACGCAAACCATCAAACTTCGAATCATTCAGTTTTGGATCTATTGACAATACAGGAATGTCAGAAATTGATTTTACTGTATCCAATAAATTTGCATTTTTATCATCAATTATGTATGACGTAGTTCCTAATGCAACCTTATTTTGATCATATCCTAACGATTTTCCTATGGCAAGAACCGCAGCCATCTGAGTCCCACCCGCAAGAATTACATTTGTAATTTTAGATGCGGTGCTTAGCATACCCGCAACGAATGGTATCATAGGATCACCCGCATTGGCTATCACGTCATATGGTTCTTTAGAATCAGAACGTGCTAATGCTTTTTCAACAACTCCATTTTTTAATGATTGTGGATTCTCTGGCATGCTTGAACTCACATGTGCGTCAATTCCCAAACTTTTCAAAACAGCAAGTGCAGTAGTTGTACCACCAGGAACACTTTCACCAATTATGAGACAGTCAGTAGATGAAGCAAGTGTTCTACCAAGTATTCTACCATAGTCAATAGCTTGCACCACATTAGACTGCTCAAGTGCTGGTTCTATGGCTATATTTTTCCCATGAGGTATACCAGTTTGAAAATATGGAAGTTTTGGAGAAATTTTACTTCCAGCATTAATAATTACTTGTGGAATACTTGCTGATTCCAAAGATGCCTTAGTCAACAATGCAGGTGTTGGCTTTCCATCAGGTGTCATTGGAATTATATCGATACTTTTACAATATCCATAATGAAGGAACTCTGCATCCGCAGGTGGGGTAAATTTAATAAAATCAGTATTCGCCCCTGCTACTGTGATTCCAGGAATTTCACATGTCTCCGTATAAGAAAGCACAAATGAAAAAAGGAATCGCTTCTGTTCTACATCTTTTATGAATTTTTTCCCTTTTTCTTCATTACAGTGGATTTCGATATCAGATATAATTAACCACCCATCTGTTGAATGAATTCTGCTTCAGATATTCTTTGCATTACAGGATTTGTCTGTTTTTCCTTTCCTATAGTTGATGTTGGAGATGAACCGTAGTCATGACCTGGATACAAAATCAAATTATCAGTAAAATTTGCAATTACATCAAAAAGGCTATGATAGAGTTCCTTTGCACTACCGCCTGGTAAATCAATACGACCACAGTTTCCTACAAACAAAGTGTCGCCTGAAAAAATTTTTCCATCACCTACAAGACAAATACTATCTTTAGAATGTCCAGGTGTGTGATATACAGCAAGTTCAGAACAGCCAAATTTTATGGAACCCCCATCTGAAACTATCAAGTCATTTTTTAGTTGTGATGCATCATGTTGAACAATCTTTACACTGAGATCTTTTGCCAGTTCCTCATTTCCTCTGGTATGATCATCATGCCAATGAGTATTAACGATGTACTTGGGGTTGAGGTTTTGTTCGCTGATAATTTCAGTCAACTTTTCCAAATCCCATGATGGATCAATCACAATTGCCTCATGTGTAGATTCATCTTCAACAATGTATGAAAAATTCTGCATTGGACCCACTTGGATTTGATACACCTTCATAGAACACCATCTTCTGCCTCTGGAGGAATTCCAATTTTTTCAACAAATATCTCACCGGTTAGATCCTTTCTTTTATGAATTCCTTTTTTCATTTTATGGAATGTCACTGTCATGTCACATTTAGTACAAATATTTGCAGTATCCCCTGTCTGAGGATCTAATCCGGAAGGTACATCAACTGCAAATTTGTAGGAGTTAGTTTGGTTGATATAATTAATTGCAGATGCATATGGTTCTTTTATATCTCCTGAAATACCAGTTCCCAAAATACTATCTATTATAATATCAGGATTAAAATCAAAATGTGTCCATGACTCTACAGAATTACCAGTTAATAGTCGTATAGAAGGCATTTTTTCTAAAATTGACCAATTCCAATTACTTTCTTCAGTTTTGATTTTATCGGGTGTACCAAGAAGCATGACAGTAACTTTTGCATCATAACCTGCAAGATGTCTTGCCATGACCAAACCATCACCACCATTATTTCCCAATCCCACAAAAATCAGAATTTGTTTTGATTGTAAATTTTCAAGTTTTTCCGCTAATCGTTTTACAGATGCAGCACCAGCATTTTCCATCATAAATTTTTTCAAGAAACCCATCTCATGACCATTGTTTTCAATCTTATACATATCATCTACTGATATTTCCATAATTCACAAAAAAATATCTAAAATAAGAGTATTGGCAAATGCCTTTAACTGAGAATATTAGAAACAGAAGCAATGAGACTAAAAAACGTCAAATCATCATTACCTCTTATTTCTAAAGAATTGGAAAAAACAAATTCGTCAAGAGAGTTTTTAATTAAAAATAATAGGCAGGTGATCATCAATTGCAGTCAAGCAATTATCTCAATTCATAAAAATGATCTGCTTTCAGCAAAAAATAAAATAAAAACTGCAAAAAAGCAACTCGTAAAATTAAAACAAAAAACTGATGGCAATCTCAATAGGTATATCATAACTCCTGAGCAAGAACTAGTTGAGGCTGTTTCACTTTTATCTATAATAGAAGGAAAAGATATTCCTTCATACAAAACACTCAAAGTTTCAGCTGAATCATACATTCTTGGTCTGCTTGATTGTATTGGAGAATTGAAAAGACAGGTAATAGATCAGATCAGAATTGGAAACTCAAAAAATGCCGAGAAATTATTTGATATTATGGAGAGTTTGTATTTGATGCTATACCCCTTTGCAACTTTTGACAAAATTGTAAAAGAATCAAGAAGAAAGTTAGACGTTAATAGGATGCTAGTAGAAGAAACAAGACTTGTTCTTACTGAAGAGATTAGAAGACAGGAATTTCTTAAAAAAATGAATTCAAAATGACATGTTTATGCGGGCGATGGGATTTGAACCCACGAACTCCTAAGAGACTAGCCCCTCAAGCTAGCGCCTTTGGCCAGGCTGGGCGACGCCCGCAATTAGTTTTCGTGCAGGGTTTTTATAATCTGATTGTTTTCCAAAAATATGCTAATTCCAGTCAGATGTTTCACATGTGGTAATCTTATCGCTGACAAATTTGATGAGTTTCACAATACAATCAAATCTGGTGAAGATGCTGCTAAAACTTTGGATTCGTTGGGAATAGAAAGGTATTGTTGTAGAAGAATGTTATTAACTACATTAGAAACAATTCAGCAAGTGATTCCATTCTATGAGGCAATACACCAAAGGAATTTAGAAATCAAGTCTGAGTTAGAATAACTTGGCTAAGATCACATCAATTAATGGTAGATTAATTTACAATAGTAGAGGAAGTAAAGCTCTTGAAGTAGATGTTGTTTCTGATAACCAATATCTAGGCAGAAGTTGTGCACCCTCTGGTGCAAGTGTTGGAAAATATGAAGCAGTAAATTTTCCAAATGATCAACCAGAAGAATCCCTTCGTTTCTTGGATGAAATTTCAAAAAAAATTATTGGGTATGAATCTGATAATTTAAAATTCATTGATGAAGTAATAAAATCAGTAGATGGAACAGCAGATTATTCTAAAATTGGTGGCTCATTAGCATATGCAATAACAATTGCAACAATGGAATCAGCTTCAAAAGCAGTTAACAAGCAATTATTCCAATTAATTGGAGATCAAAATGAATACAGATTTCCACTTCCATTAGGCAATATTTTGGGTGGAGGAGCACATGCCGGACCAGGAACTCCTGATATACAAGAAATCCTAATTTGTGCAACAGGTTCGAAGACAATTAGAGATGCTATTGAAACAAATTTTGCAGTACACAAAGAACTGCAAAAAGTGATAGAGAAGGTTGATCCTACTTTCACAAATGGAAAGGGTGACGAAGGAGGATGGGCACCAAAGTGTAAAAATGAGAAAGCTTTAGAGTTTTGTGTAACTGCTTGTGAAAATTTAGGATACACTTTAGGAAAAGAAGTTTCATTGGGAGTTGATTTTGCATCTTCAACACAATGGAATGAAGAAAAGGGGAAATATATCTATGAAAGAGCTGGATTTGACAATACACCAGAAAAACAAATTGAGTTTGTAACTGATATTATTGAAAAATATAAAATAATTTATGCGGAAGATGCAGTGCATGAAGAAGCGTTTGAGGATATGGCTGAACTTACTGCAAAATTTCCTGATACGCTAATTGTAGGAGATGACTTGACTGTGACAAACAAAAACATACTAAAAAAAGCAATTGAGCAAAAATCCTGTAATGCTGCAATTTTAAAAGTAAATCAGGCGGGAAGTCTGTATGACGCGTTGGAATTTGCTAAATTAGCAAGTTCTAATAATATTAAATTGATCACATCACACCGTTCTGGAGAATCCATTGACTCACAGATTTCTCATATTGGCATTGGAACTAATTCTAAAATGCTAAAGATTGGAGTTGTAGGTGGAGAACGTGTTGCAAAAATTAATGAGTTGATCCGTATTTCAGAGCATGATTTAATACAAGGAGTAATGGAGATTTAAAATCAATGAGTCAGATTGCTGAACACCCAGAGATAAAAGATAAAATTATTGCCAGTGGCATAAGAGTAGGAACAGTAGTAAAAACTAAATTTATGATTCCATTCATTACCCAATCTACTCCTGAAGGATTCTACTTGCTTGATTTAGATCTAACTCTAAGCAGAATTCAGACAGCAGGTAGATTCATAAAAAAATTTGATATGAGTAAAGTGATTGTATGTTCAGGAAGCAATTTATCAAAAACATCGCTAGAGAAATTCTGTGAAATAACTGGCGCAAAAATGATGTTTGGTAGGTTTATGCCTGGTACACTCACAAATCCCTCATTGCCTTTTTATTCAGAACCACAACTTGTAATAATTTCTGATCCACAAATTGATACTCAAGCTGTTACTGAAGCCACAAATGCGGGAATTCCTATAATTGGAATATCTAATACAGACAATATAACATCAAAACTTGATTTGATAATTCCTGCCAATAACAGAGGCCGTCAGTCTATTGCTACAATTTACTGGTTATTGGCTGGTGAGATAGACCCATCAATCAAATCAAAATATCAAATTGAAGATTTCGAAACCAAGACTACAGATACAGAAGAAGAATTATAGATCATTTTCTAAACCAAAATATTGAAATCGGTAGCAACAGCACCAGGAAAAATAATTCTATTTGGAGAACATTTTGTTGTTCATGGAACTAAAGCAATTCTTGCTGCAATAGATAAAAGAGTAACAGTGACATCATCTTTTACGGAGAATAAAACCATAAAGATAAATTCAGAATTGGGGATGTTTGAAGTGCCCATTTCATCTTCGTATGTAGAAGTCGAGCATAACTTTAGACCATTTGTTTATTTGGCAAATAAAATGATTAATTCTAATCAAAATATTAATGGATTAGAAACTACAATAGATTCTGACATTCCAATTGGCGTAGGGCTTGGATCATCCTCTGCTTGTTGTGTTGCGGTAGCTGCTTCAATCTCTGGATTATTTAATGAACTATCATCTAAAGAGATCTTAAAGATGTCAATAGAGGCTGAAAAAACAATCTTTCCTTACACGTCTGGTGCAGATTGTACTGTCTGTACTTATGGTGGAATGATTGAACATCCTAGCATTGAAAAAATTGATAACACTTTTGGTCTGAATCTTGTAATAGCAAATTCCATGATTCCACACAACACGAAGAACAGTGTTGAGAAGGTCAATAAATTCAAAGAAGATGATGAAGAGAGGTTTTCACAATTATGTGATCTTGAAAACGGATTAATCGATGAAGTAATTGTAGCCATGAAAAATAATGATGCCATTACATTTGG
>Ga0114996_10003327_pt1 | contig 20108 bp, 19 predicted proteins | sample ArcticOcean_MG_C_4_FD_87039 | JGI IMG/M metagenome (GOLD analysis project Ga0114996, IMG submission 87039) | Marine microbial communities from western Arctic Ocean - ArcticOcean_MG_CB4_134 | ecosystem: Environmental > Aquatic > Marine > Oceanic | place: Arctic Ocean: Canada Basin | collected...
AAACAATTAATAGAAAAACATAATGGAAAAGTTCCAAAAACTTTTGAAGAATTAGAAGCTCTCCCTGGTGTGGGCCATAAAACTGCAAGTGTAGTAATGTCTCAAGGTTTTGGCTATCCAGCTTTTCCTGTCGATACTCATATTCACCGACTAGCTCAAAGATGGGGCCTATCAAATGGTAAAAGCGTTGTGCAGACTGAGAAAGATTTAAAAAAATTATTCCCAAAGAAATTTTGGAACAAACTACATCTTCAAATAATCTATTATGGAAGAGAATATTGTCAAGCTAGAAATTGCTATGGTTTGACTTGTAAAATTTGCACCTCTTGTTATCCTGCTAGAAAAAATTTAATTAAAATAAAAAAAGCTTAATATGAAGATTATAGGAATAGGAAATGCAATCGTTGATGTTATTTGCAAGATAGAAGACAATTTTTTAAAAAATAATGGATTAACAAAAGGTACGATGAAATTGATCTTTGATGAAAGCGAGTTTAAAAAATTATTATCTAATCTTAAAATTGAAAAGACTGTTTCAGGTGGATCGGTAGCTAATTCGATAGTGGGCTTGTCCCAACTTGGGAATAAAGTTGGATTTATTGGTAAAGTTTGTGATGATGATCTTGGTAGTAAATACGAAGTGGGACTCAAAAAAGAAAACGTTGAATATTTTTACTCAAAAAAAAAAGAACAATTACCAACAGGAACTTGTTTAATCTTAATAACGCCCGACTCGGAAAGAACTATGTGTACGTTTCTTGGCACAGCTGGGAAAATAAACGAAAGTGATGTTGATATTAATGCAGTTAAAAATAGTGAAATTATATTTTTAGAAGGGTATTTGTGGGATGAAGGTGATCCAAAAAAAGCATTTGATAAAGCAATAAGTAATGCAAATAAAGTTGCAATGTCATTATCTGATCAATTTTGTGTAGATAGACATAAACCATATTTTTTAGAATTAGTTAAAAATAAATTAGATATTATTTTTGCGAATGAACAAGAGGTTACCTCCCTAATTGATGCAAAAGATTTTAACGATGTAATTACTTTTGCAAAACAAATTAATAAATTAATGGTTGTTACGAGAGGTGAAAATGGAGCAACTGCTATACATGGAAACGATGTATTTAAATGTGATGTGATGAAAAATTTAAAAATAGTTGATCTAACTGGAGCTGGAGATCTTTTTGCTGCTGGATTTTTACATGGCCATATAAATAAATTACCTATAAAAGAAAGCTTAGAAAAAGGTACTGAAATGTCGTCAAAAGTTATTCAACAAATTGGAGCAAGGCTTTAATAATAAAATTACTTCTTTTTTCTATTAAAGCTCCCTTTGCCTTTTTTGGGTTTAACTACACGTTTTTTATATTTCGCAGAAAATAAATCTTGAGCAATATAATTTCGTGATTTTTTTTTCAAATATAATACCCCTTATTATTATTTTTAATAAAGTGACTATCATTAAATTTTTCTAAGATTTTTTTTCTTAAACGGTGAATATGAGTTTCAACTGTGTGGGTTTCGCTTATAGAAGAATACTTCCAAACATTTTTTAAAACTAAATGCCTGCTAATAGGTTCCTTGTTTTTACTAAACAATATTAAAAAATCAATTTCTTTCTCAGACAATTGAAGCTCTACATTATTTTTTTTAATTTTCCTTTCATTCTTATCTATTAAGTAGTCATTTAAATAAATTAGAGAATTTTTTTTAAACTCATATTTAGCAAAAGTTAATGTAATTTTTTTTTCTAAATCATGTATTGAAAAAGGCACAGCTATGCTTTGTTGTGCACCACCTAACAATAATTCTTTTGAAATCGAATTGTCAAAAACAGTTAATATCGGAAAATTTTCTACTTTAATATTTTTATAAAAATTCACATTTTCATTATTTAAAAAAAAAATACCTATTTGGTTGTTTCTTTCCTCTATAAATTTATTGAAATTAACAAAGAATTTTACCTTGTATTTAGAGAATTCCTTTATTTCATTTAATATTTCAAAAAGGATTTTACTACCAAATATTGATACAGTTAAATCGTGCATTAAATAAATTACTATGAATATTATAATAAAAAAACGTGAACTAATATACAAAGGAAATAAAATAAAATGTAGCATTGGTAAATCGGGCATTACAGGCAGAAAAAAGGAAGGAGATTTGGCTACACCAAGAGGAATATTTAAGCTAGGTAAAATTTATTTTAGAAAAGATAGAATCAGTTTACCAAAGTGCAAATTACCCGCTAAAATAATTAAAAAAAATATGGGATGGTCTGATGATGTTTTAAGCAAAAAATATAATCAAGAATTATCTAATAGATTGCAACACAAATCTGAAAAACTTTATAGGCAAGATAGATTATACGATGTCTTTATAAATATTAAATATAACTGCAATCCGATTGTTAAAAAAAAGGGAAGTGCAATATTTTTACATTTATGTAATAAAAATTATAAGCCAACGAAAGGGTGTGTTGCTGTTCAAAAAAAGGATATGCTAAAAATTCTCCCATTAATTACAAAAAAAACTAAAATTATAATTAAATAGTTTTTCTTTCGCCTAAAATTGCACTGCCTAATCTTAAATAAGTTGAACCATTTAATGTGGCACTTTCAAAATCAGAGCTCATGCCCATACTTAAGTGTTTCAAATTAATTTTTTTGGCAGCATCTTTTAAAAGTTTAAAATAGTTATCCGATTTAGAATCAATTGGGGGTAAACACATTAATCCTACAACATCGAGCAATAATTCACGTGAACAATAATTATAAAAATTATCTAAATCTTTTATAGTAATGCCTGACTTTTGATCTTCCATTCCAACGTTTACCTGAATAAAAAGTTTAACTTTTTTTTTTAACTCATTTTGATATTGAAATATTTTGGAAGCTAATTTGGCGCTGTCAAGAGAATGTATATAGTCAAAAATTTTAAGAGCTTTTTTTGCTTTATTAGATTGGAGCTTGCCAATCATATGTAGTTTTAATTTTTTGTTTTTTAATTTTATATCAGTCCATTTTATTTCAGCCTCCTGAACTTTATTTTCACCAAAATGAATATGGCCAGACTCTATAATAGACAGCACTTTGTCTATAGAAAAAGTTTTAGATACAACTATAATTTCAGGTTGCGTTTTAATTTGTGTTTGACTAATTATTTTATTAACCTTACTTTTAATAAATGCTAATTTTTCAAGTGATGTATGCATAACAATTTGCCATATTTTTTTATATTTTTAGATAAATATAACAGTAATTTTTTTAAAAATAATAACACAAATATTGGCATTATTTATAGAAATTATGATGCAATAAGCAGGGAGGACGAGTTATCAAAAATATCTACAGCCTGCAAAAGAACAAGGCTACAACTATTTGTGTCCAATAGCTTAAAGCTTGCTATTAAGTTTAAAGCGCAAGGTCTGTATATTCCGTCCTTCAACAAAACAAAAAACTATTCTAATATTGAGAAAAAGAACATAAAAATAATAGGATCTGCACATAATCAAAAAGAAATTTTAAATAAAATTCAACAAAAATGTTCTGCTATTTTTCTTTCCCCTGCGTTTGATGTTCCAAAATCAAGAAAAAGTTTAGGTATTCATAAGTTTAACTACATATGCAATCAAAATATGATCACTTTTTTTGCATTAGGTGGAATAATGGAAAAAAATATTAAAAAATTACAATTACTAAATTCAAAAGGTTTTGGGGGAATAAGGATATTCAAAAAAAAACCGGCCTATAAAAGGCCGGTTTTCATAAAGAAAAAATTCTTTTAAAATTTATCTACTAAAACGCAAGCGATAATGAAACTACTTTGGCATCCTTATCGAAAGCCGTACCACTTTGGTAACTTCCATTATCCATTGAAATATCAGCATATCTGATTGAAGCACCACCCATAGTATAAGCTATTTGGTATGATTCAACTTCCATAGATACTGCTTCTGATTCATTAGGGTTCACGAAGTTCTGCTCAGACTCAGTTAAACCGTAAGAAACTGAAAGATTATCATTTACGTTAAATGATACTCCATACATATTATTACGGTAGTAATCTACATCTGTAGTAGTAATCGTGTTACCAGTGATCTCACCTGATCTTTGGAAACCTAAAGAAATAGGTCCTAAAGAGTAAGTAATACCAGCAGTACCTTCTACGTGTTCGTTAGTACCCACCTCTACACCACCGCCATCTAATTGACGATCGTGCACGTGACCACCCACAAACAAATTTAGACCTGATAAAATTTCAGTTCCAAATGAAGGGTTGATATTTATTGTTGCGTCGTAACCACCGCTTGTGTTAGCTGTACCAGTACCTGATGATTTATCACCAGTATCGGCAGCACCCATTTGTGGAGCGTACGTAAGTGCAATAGAAGTTCCGAGAATTGTCGGAGAATTATATTGTACGTTTGTACTTGTTCCACTTCCGGAAACTAGATCGATACCAGTACCTAAACCAGCACCCCAGTTTTCTTCCCAAGCAGTAGGCATTTTATCGTCGAGAGCGTCTATACCATTTGAACTGTCACCTTGGTTCAATTCTAATGAACCAAATGCTCCAGTATCAAGAGTAACTTGTGCAGCTGAAAAAGTTCCACCATTTAAATTTGCAACAGTGAAATCAATTGTCCAACCGTTATCAAGTTCGCCTGCACCTTTAAAAGTGAGGTTAGAACCTATACCGATTGGGTTTCCAGTTTGCGATTTAGATAATGACATCCATGTCATATCTACGCCACCAGTTACTGACAACTCACCTGCATTCGCAGCTGAGATTGAAGCTAATGAGCCGCATAACGCTGATAAACCAACTTTTGTTAATTTATTCATATTATTATGTCCTTCTCTATTAACTTGTTAAAACGCTAATGCAACTGACAGAGTCGTAGCATCTTTATCTTGGCTTGCACCAGTTTGGTACGAACCATTGTCCATGCTTGCTTCTGCTAGTCTGATACTTGCTCCACCCATAGTGTATGCTATTTGGACCGACGTAGCTTCAGCCGTTACATTAGCAGCACCAAGATTTTCTTGTTCTGAGTCTATGTGGTTGTAACCAATAGAAAGATCATCATTGATTTGGAACGTTATACCATACATGTTATTTTCGTAGAACGATGTACTTGCAGCAGCTTTGTTTTGTAAGTTATCTCTAGAAAACTGATAACCAACTGTAAAAGCTCCAACAGCATAATTAGCACCCATAGTGTACTGAGATCTGTCTCCAGTATAAGTAACACCATTGGCTTGATCGATTGAAGACATACCAGCAAATACTGATAGACCATCAACACCTAACACTGTACCGGCATCAACATCTAACATGATGTCGTAACCTGATCCAACACCAGAATCAGTGTTTGCAGTAGATTTGTCTCCTGCTCCACTTGCATCTGCTTTTGGAGAATACGCTACGTAAGCAGTGTATCCATCTGGTAACATGTTTGGTTTCCATTCGATTGTAGAACCACCTGAAGAACCAGCAACTTTTTTAATTCCTGTTCCTAATCCAGTACCGTTTGCTTCTTCCCAAACGTTTGGTGTAGCATCGTCAAAACGATGGATACCTGTTCCACTTAATCCTTGGTCAATACGAATATCCCCTAAAGCAGGTATAGTCGCAACAACTCTTGTATTTGATAGTGCTCCGGCATTCGTATAGTCAACTGCTAACGTAAAGCCAATACCATTATCAAGCTCACCTGATCCAGCAAAAGATACATTAGAGCCCATACCGATTGGGTTTCCTGTTTGCGTGTCCGAAACGTTTGTCCACGTCATGTCAACACCACCGGTAACTGTTAGTTCACCTGCATGAGCAGATGCAACAGCTGCTAAAGATCCACACAATGCAGATACTCCAACTTTTGTTAATTTATTCATAGTTAACTCCTATCGTTATTTATTTATTCATATGAATGGTGCAAAAATAACACTATGTTGGTTAAAGAAAATAAAAAAAACCTTATATTACCTATATTTTTTGAAAGTGTTGCATTAATGATACATTGCATATAAATGGCTAATTTGCTTATCTTTTAATAAATTTTAATGATTTTAAATAGTAATTTTAATAGCAAAATTAGTATAGTAATTATGATCTAATGAATTTTAAAAATTACAACCTAAAAAAGCTTTTTATCGCTGTTACAAGTGTAACTGTTTTATTTTTATCTACTTCCTGTGGAAAAATTTGGGACCCAGCTGATGCTAGAAAAATTTCCCCAAACTCAAAAGAAAGAGTGAAAAAAAATCTTGAAGAAGGAAAAGGAATATCATTAAAGGGCCTGGCGGGTGGAGTCGGAGGTAGTATGGGTTCATATCAATTTGCTAGTTCTAATCCCATGTGGCGAGCCACGCTAGAGATACTTGATTTTTTACCTTTGTCTAACGTTGATTACTCTGGAGGAATAATTACTACAGACTGGTACAACGAAGGAACGGCTTCTGATGAGTCAATTAAAATTACAGTTAGATTTTTAACAAACGAAATAAGAGCTGATGGTGTTAAAATTATAGTGCACAAAAAAAAATGCACCGTTCAACAAACATGTTCTGTTAAAAAAGTTTCTTCTGCGTTGGAAAGTGAACTTCAATTGGCTATTCTTAAAAAAGCAACTCTTTTTGAAAAAGATATCACTAAAGGAAACAAAAAAAAATTTAAAAGAAGAAATGTAGAATAAATAATTTATATCAAAGTACAAATTATTTATAGGTCCTTAAAAATCCATGGAAAGATACAATATAAGGGATGTTGAAAAAAAGTGGCAATCACTTTGGTCTGAAACTAAAGTTAATAATTCAATTGTAGATAAAAATAAAAAAAAATTTTACTGCCTAGAAATGTTTCCCTATCCTTCAGGAAAAATTCACATGGGACATGTGCGTAATTATACAATAGGAGATGTTCTGGCTAGATATAAAAAACTTCAAGGTTTTAATGTTTTACATCCAATGGGTTGGGACTCTTTTGGTATGCCAGCTGAAAATGCTGCAAGAGAAAATAATTTACATCCAAAGGAGTGGACAAACAAAAATATTGAAACAATGAAAAAGCAGCTAAAACTACTTGGTCTATCTTTAGATTGGGATAGAGAAGTATCTACCTGTGATCCAAAATATTATAAACATCAACAAGAATTTTTCATAGAGTTATTTGAGAAAGGGCTAATTTATAAAAAAGATACTTATGTTAATTGGGACCCCATTGATAAAACTGTGCTCGCTAATGAGCAAGTAATTAATGGTAAAGGGTGGAGATCAGGAGCGGCTGTAGAAAGAAAGAAACTTTCGCAATGGTTTTTTAATATCAAAAAATTTGAACAAGATTTATTAGACGAGTTAGAAAAATTAAAAAATTGGCCAGATAAAGTAAAATTAATGCAAAAAAACTGGATTGGAAAATCATATGGTTGTGAAATTAATTTTGAAATTTTAAATGAAAAACTGCAAAAAATAAGGGTGTATACTACTAGACCTGATACTTTATTCGGAGCCTCTTTTGTGGCACTTTCAGTGGATCATCCAATAGCTAAAAAATTTAATAATGATAAAAATTTTCTATCATTTAAATCTGCTTGTTCAAAAATGGGAACTACTGAAGAGGCACTAGCCAATGCTGAGAAAATTGGATTTGACACAAAAATGCTAGCGGTGCATCCCTTTAATAAGAATATTAAGTTACCAATTTATATTGCAAATTTTGTACTCATGGATTATGGAACGGGTGCAGTATTTGGATGTCCAGCCCATGATCAAAGAGACCTAGATTTTGCAAATAAATATAAACTTAACGTTTTGCCGGTTGTTAAACCTAAAAATATTGATTCCAAAAAATTTGTAATTAAAGATAAGGCTTACACTGAAGATGGAGTTTTGTTTAATTCTGAATTTTTGAATGATTTAAAAGTAAGTGATGCTATTGAAAAAGCAATTGAAGTAATATCAAACAAAAAATTGGGAGAGAGAAAAATTAAGTTTAGACTTAAGGATTGGGGTGTTTCAAGACAAAGGTATTGGGGTTGTCCTATACCTATAGTTTACAACTTGAAAGGTGAAGCAATTCCAGTCGATAAAAAAGACTTACCAGTTTTATTGCCAGATGATGTAGACTTAAGCGTTATAGGAAATCCTCTAGAAAAACATCCTACATGGAAAAATACTACGCTTCCTTCAGGTGAAAAGGCTATAAGAGAAACTGATACTCTTGATACTTTTGTAGATTCTTCTTGGTATTTTATTCGATTCTGCTCACCAGATTACAAGGAGTATGGATACGATATAGATGAACTAAGATACTGGATGCCTGTTGATCAATATATAGGTGGTGTAGAACATGCCATCTTACATCTATTATATTCTAGATTTTTTATGAGAGCTCTATCTTATAAAAATGATAATTTTACTTACACCGAGCCATTTGAAAGCTTGTTCACTCAAGGCATGGTATGTCACGAAACCTATAAAAGTGAAAAAGGTAAATGGCTTAATTCAGATGAAATAGAAAAAATTTCCTCAGGCGAGATTGTTGTAAAAAATAGTAAAGAAAAAGTTATTGTGGGTCTCTCGGAAGCTATGTCTAAATCAAAAAAAAATACTGTGGATCCTGAAGAAATGATAAATACTTATGGAGCAGACTCTATTAGATGGTTTATTTTAGCTGACAGCCCGCCAGAAAGGGATGTTCAATGGTCAATTGAGGGAGTGTCGGCTGCTTATAAATTTATACAGAAACTTTGGAAACTAAACTTAGAAATCAAAAATAAAAAAAATGCATCTTCTAATACTGATGATATTGTTTTAGAAAAATTGGTAAATAAAACAATTTACAATATCACTAAAAATTTAGAAAATTTTCAGTATAATGTTGTTGTGGCCAATGTGCATGAAATATACAATGTATTTATTGAAAAATTAGCTAGTGACAGGGTTTCTACTAATATTCTAAATATGTCTTGGAATAAGATAATAATGTTACTAATGCCAACTATACCTCATTTTGCTCATGAATGTTTGGGAAGCGCAGAAAAAAATTTCAAATGGCCAGCATATAATTCCAAACTTTTGAAAGATGAAAATTGTACTATAGTAATTCAAGTTGATGGAAGAAAGCGTGGTTCATTTGCAATGCAAGTCGAATCAAAAGAGGATATGGTAATTGAAAAAGCTAAAGCTATTGATAATGTTGCCAAGTATATTGGCGAAAAAAAAATAATTAAAAAAATATATATTAAAAATAAATTAATAAATTTTATAACAGAAAAATGAAAAAAAATAATAAAGCAATATACTTAATATTTATTCTAGGACTTGTTTATGGTTGCGTTGGATATGAACCAATTTTTAATACTTCAAGTCTCAATTTTAAAATAGAAGAATACAAAATAGAAGGTGATAAGATGACAGCAAATAAAATCTATACTTCTTTAAAAAGAACTGAAAATTATGAATTAACTGAAAATCAACCATTAGCAATTAATTTTTCTATAAATACATCAAAAACAAAAGTTGAAACAATCAAAGATAAAACAGGAAAAATTAAAGAATACAAAATAATTCTTAAAGCAAAAGTTGAAGCAACTGAATATTTAAGTGAAAATATATTACTAAACGAAATTTTCGAAGCCTCAAGTAGTTACAAAGTTCAAGATAATTATTCTGAGACTGTTTTATCAGAAAACAAATCTATAGAAGGCTTAACTGAAGCAATCTTTCAAAATATTTTCAGTAAACTATCAGTAAAAATTTCAAGTCGATGATAATTAAAAGTTACGAAATACAAAAAAAATCTTTAGCAAATAATTATAAGTTTTTTCTATTTTATGGAGAAAATGTAGGACTAAAAAATGATTTGAAAGAATCTATAAAAAAAGATTTTTCCAAGCAATCTGCTGACTTTGAAGAATTAGCTTTTTATGAAGACGATATAATTGAAAATGAAGAAAATTTTTATAATTCAATATTGTCAGACTCCTTATTCAGTAAAAGTAGAATAATTATTATTAATGAAGCAACGGATAAAATAAATAAAAAAATAGAAGACCTTATTGACGATTTTAAAGGGGATGCTTGTATAATTATTTTATCAAATATTTTAGAAAAAAAATCAAAGTTAAGAATCTTATTTGAGAAGAATAAAAAAACTATTTGTGCTGCCTGTTACCAAGATAGCAGCATGGATTTAGAAATGATTATTAAAAATGAGCTCAAACGAATTAATGTATCTTTGTCTAGAGAGAGTATTAATATGTTAATAGAAAAAGCTAATAACGATCGTCATAATCTAAGAAATGAAATAGAAAAAATTGAGTCCTTTTCGCTAAATAAAAAAAAGATCGAAATTGATGATATAAAATCTTTAATTAACTTTTCTGGTGATTATAAATCAGATAACTTTATTAATGAATGTTTGTCTGGCAATCTAATGCAATATAAAAAAATCTTTAATGAATTTTATACTAATACAATAAATCAAATCTTTTTTTTAAGAATGTTGACTAATAAAATTAGTAGATTGCTTGTGCTTAAAGAAGAGCAAGACAAGCATAAAAATTTGGAAAACTTAATAGATAATTCAAGACCACCAATATTTTGGAAAGAAAAACCAATAATAAAAAAACAATTATCTATTTGGAATTTAGAAGATTTAAAAGAAATAGTTTATGAAATAAATAACATTGAATTTTTATGCAAAAAAAATCCAAAGATATCAAAAATAATATTTTTTAATTTTTTCTCTAAGATTTGTAAAAAAGCTAATAGTTTTTCTTTATAACAGCAATAATTTTATCTAGTTGTTCTAAATTTTGATACTCAAAATTGATAGTTCCAGAATTATTTTTTTTATTGTTAATAACAACATTTAAACCAGTTTTTTCTTCTAGAGAGTTTTGTAAATCTAATATATTGGGATCTTTTTTTTGAGCTATTTTAATTTTTTTTCCTTTAGAAATTTTAACTAAAGATTCTGTTTGGCGCACTGATAAATTATTTTGAATTATTTTTTTTGCAATTTCTAATGCATTATTAAGTCCTACTAAAGATCTTGCATGACCAGCTGTCAAACTTCCATTTTCAATCATTAAAATTATTTCATTAGATAATGACAATAGTCGTAAAGAGTTAGCGATATAACTTCTACTTTTGCCTATAAACTTTGATAATTTATCTTGGTTATAATCAAATTCATCGATTAATCTTTGGTAACCCTGCGCTTCTTCAATAGCATTTAAATCCTGTCTTTGAATGTTTTCTACTATAGCAAATTCAAGCGATTTAACGTCATCAATATTTAAAACAACAACCGGAACTTCATGCAGAGCAGCATTTTGTGCTGCCAATAATCTTCTTTCTCCTGCTATCAATTCAAATTTACCATTAGATAATTTATCTGGTCTTACAATTAGGGGCTGTATTACTCCTTGTTCTTTAATCGAGTTTGTCAATTCTTCTAGACTTTTTTTATCAAAATGTTTGCGTGGTTGAAATTTATTTCTTCTAATGTCAGATATTGAAACTTTATTTGTTTCAATTTTTTTTGTCGTGTCACCTAACAAAGAAGATAGCCCTCTACCTAAACCTTTTTTTAAACGAATTTCCATTTTATGCTGCACTTTCCATAATATTTTCCTGCTTCAGAAACTCTTCAGCAAATCTAGCGTATGACTTGCTTCCTGCGCATAACTTATCGTAAATCAAAATTGGAGCTCCATGAGAAGGGGCTTCCGAAAGTCTAACATTTCTTGGAATAACCGTTTGATAAACTTTGCTTTGAAAGAATTTTCTAGCTTCAGCATCCACCTGTTCTGAAAGCTTATTTCTTTTATCAAACATTGTTAACAGCACTCCCCTAATATCAAGTGGTGGATTTAAATTAACCTTTATTCTCTCTATAGTTTTTATTAATTGACTTAAACCTTCTAGTGCAAAAAATTCAGCCTGCAACGGAACTATTAAAGATTTAGCAGATACCAGAGCCATAACTGTCAGTAAACTTAAAGATGGAGGACAATCAATAAAAATGTATGAAAAATCGTTTTTTTCGTTTTCCATAAAGTTGCTCATTTTATCTTTTAATAAAAATGCCCTTCTATTTTCAGTTGCTGTTTCCACTTCCAATCCAGACAATTCAACATTAGAAGAAATTATTTTTAAATTCTTTATTTGAGTATCTTTAATTGCATCTTCGAAATTACACCCTCCATTCAAAACATCATAGATTGTTTTAGAATCTGTTGAATTTGTAAGCCCAAATCCGGTTGTGGCATTTCCTTGGGGGTCTAAATCTATCACCAAGACCTTTTTGTTTTGAAATGACAAAGCTGTTGCCAAATTAATTACTGTTGTAGTTTTGCCTACTCCACCCTTTTGATTTATGACTGAAATAATTTGTGTATTTTTCAATTTATTTTTTCTTATAACTATTTATTTCTAATATAATCGAATCATTGTTTGTTACGCTTGCCCTTTTCTTATACTCAATATTCCAAATTTTAGAAGCTTGAAGTAGTTCGCTCTCCCCTGTTTTTCCCATAAAAATTATGATTTTTCCCCAATTATCACAAATTTTGTGAATAAGTTCTAAAACTACTTCTAATGGTTTAAATGCTCTTACTATAAAAACCGCACCTCTTATTTTGCTTTGATATTCAAAAACATTTTCATTTATCACTTCTGCATTTAAGTTTAATTCATTGATTGTTTCTTTTAAAAACTTAGTTTTTTTTGGACTTTTTTCTATTAAATGAGTCATAATTTTAAAACCTTTTTCTTTAGCTGCTAATGCTAAAACTAAACCAGGAAACCCAGCTCCAGAACCAATATCAAAAATATCATACGTATTTTCTTCAATAAAATCAATTACTTGATAGCTATCTAGAAAATGCCTAGTCCAAACCTTATTAATTGTTGATTTTCCTACTAAATTAAGGTTTTCGTTGCCTTTTATCAGCAATTTTTCATATTTTTTTAAACTTGAGATTGTTTCACGTGAAACTTTAGTAAATCTATTGAATGTGTCAAAATCATTTGTATCTACCATTTATGCTATTCTGCTGGTAACTTTTCTTTTTTTAACATGAGATAAAAGTATATATGCAGCCGCTGGTGTTACACCATCAATTCTTAACGCTTGTCCTAGAGTTTTTGGCCTGATTAAATTGAATTTGCTTTTTACTTCATTAGAAAGCCCACTTAACTTAGAATAGTTAATATTATTTGGTATTTCCAGGTCTTCATCTTTTCTAAAAGCAATAATATCGGCTTCTTGCTTATGTAAATACCCAGAATAATGTGCACTAATTTCTATTTGCTCTTCTGCATTATAAGATGATTTTGGTATTTCAGGCCATATAGACCTAATTTTTTTAAAATTAACTCCGTCTCGAGACAAAATATCAAAAGCAGATCTTTTTACTCCATCTTTAGCTATTTTAATGTCAAATTTGTCAGCTTTATTGGGTGATATTTTCAATGTCTTTAAGTAATTAGAAATTTCATTGATTTTGTTAATTTTCTTTGAGAAAAGCTCAGCTCTATTAGGATTCACTAATCCTAAATTAATTCCAATCTGAGTTAATCGAGTATCTGCATTGTCCGCTCTGAGGGTGAGCCTATATTCAGCTCTAGAAGTAAACATACGATATGGTTCAGCTACTCCCTTGGTAACCAAATCATCAATCATAACTCCAATATAAGCTTGAGCTCTGTCTAGTATAAAAGGTTCTTGATTTTTTATCGAAAGTGCAGCATTAATTCCAGCAATCAATCCTTGCGCAGCAGCCTCTTCATAACCAGTAGTTCCATTAATTTGTCCTGCTAAGTAAAGTGAATTAATTTTCTTAGTCTCTAGTGTATAATTTAACTCTCTAGGATCAACATAATCATATTCAATAGCATATCCAGGCCTAATAATTCGTGTATTCTCTAAACCATTGATATTACACAATATTTCTTCCTGAATATGAGCAGGTAAAGAGGTTGAAATTCCATTTGGATACACCGTAACATCTGAAAGACCTTCAGGTTCTAGAAATATCTGATGACGAGATTTGTCAGAAAATTTAACAATCTTGTCTTCTATAGATGGACAATATCTTGGTCCTACTCCCTTAATACTTCCAGAATACATTGCGCTCTTAGATAAATTTTTTTTTACAATTTGATGAACTTTATTATTTGTATAAGTAACACTACATGCAATTTGTTTATTGTAAATTTTATCAGTCATAAAAGAAAAAAACTCAGGATCGGTATCTGCATCTTGTTTTTCTAAATCATTATAATTTATTGTTGATCCATCTAATCTAGGTGGAGTTCCTGTTTTTAATCTACCTAATTTAATATTAAATTTTTCTAACTGCTCACTTAAACCAGTAGATGGTTTTTCATTATGTCGACCTGCAGGAGTTTTTTCATCACCTATATGAATTAAACCGTTTAAAAAAGTACCCGTTGTAAGAATCATTTTTTTACAATTAATTTTTTTCCCGGATTGGGTTCCAAAGCCGACCACTTGACTTTTATCAAAAATAAAATGAATTACAGGGTCAGAAAATACCTTTAAATTACAATAACTTAGGATGATTTCCTTCATATATTTCTTATATAAAAATCGATCAGATTGCGTTCTGGGTCCTCTGACAGCTGGACCTCTACTGCGATTTAATAATCTAAACTGAATACCTGATTTATCTGCAACAACACCCATAACGCCGTCTAGAGCATCTATCTCTCTAACTAGATGACCTTTTCCAAGACCACCAATGGCGGGATTGCACGACATCTCACCGATGGTTTCGATTTTGTGAGTGAACAAAGCTGTGTTAACTCCCATACGAGCAGAAGCAGCTGCGGCTTCACACCCAGCATGACCACCTCCAATTACGACTACATCAAATGATAAATCATTATTCATAATATTAATTTACAGATGATAAATTTATTTACAAGAAAAGAGATTCAAAGCTTTAAAAAGTGTTGGTTTTAAAGGGTACTTATTTGATTTAAAATATTGGAAATTAAGCGGTAATAAGACTATTTACCAATACAAAAATCATTAAAAATACTTCCTAATAATTCTTCGACTCCAACTTTTCCAACTATCATACCAAGATGTCTAGTAGCTAATCTAAGATCTTCAGCAGCTTTATCAAAATCTTTTGCATTCTTTTTTTTATTAAATATTTCAAGATGTTCAACGCAGCTTATTAGGTTTTGCCTATGTCTTTCTCGTGTTATTAAAATATCTCCACTACTAACAAACTTACTTTTAAGTTTGCTTTTTATTAAATTAATTAATTTGTTTAGGTTGGAATTTTTTTTTATAGATATTAGAACATGTTCATATTTTTTATATTTATTATTCAGTTTTCCTTTAAGCAAATCAGATTTATTAACTACTAATATAGCATTATTTTTAAGTAAACTCTTAAAAACACTAGTTAAATCAGCACTTTTGGCTGGTATAATGATTAGCTTTAGATCAGCATCATCTGCTCTTTTTAAAGCTATTTTGATACCTTTTTTTTCAATTTCATTTTTTGAGCTTCTGATACCAGCAGTGTCAGAAACAATTACTGGATAGCCATTCAAATTAAGATGTGTTTCTATTACATCTCTTGTTGTTCCTGCAATCTCAGAAACAATAGCTGCATTCCTTTTAGAAAGATAATTTAATAAACTAGATTTACCAGAATTTGGCGGACCTAAAATAGCTATCTTAAATCCTTCCCTTATTCTTTCACCAACTTTTTGGTCATTTAAAGTTTCTTTAATTTCGCTTGATACAGTTTGGGAAACGTTTTGTATTTGCTTCATAATATTTTTTGGTAGATCTTCATCAGGAAAATCGATTTTAGCCTCAACATGGGATAAAACTTTAAGAAGCTTTTTTCTCCAAGTGTTAAATTTATTTGACGACTTGCCGCTCATAATTTTAATTGCCTGTTTTCTTTGTATTTCTGTTTCTGATGAAATTAAATCAGCAATACTTTCTGCCTTAAGTAAATTTATCTTACCATTCTGGAATGCACGCTTTGTAAACTCCCCAGGTTCAGCCAAACGACAATTTTTCACTTTAGAAATGGCTTGATGCATTGCCTCTACGACCGCTCTACTACCATGTACATGAAATTCAGCAAGATCTTCACCTGTGTAGCTGTTAGGCCCCGGAAACCATAAAATAACCCCCTCATCAATTAGATTTTTTTTCCCATTTTTACTGAATTTTTTCAATGTTGCGACTCTGGGCTGCGGTAAGACTGAATTTGTTATCTTCTTTATAACTTCTCCAGTTTTTTCCCCAGATACGCGTATTACTGCTACACCAGAAATGCCCGGACCAGATGACAGTGCATAAATAGTCATTTTTAATTAAACCAGGAATAATTTTTTCCGTAATCATTCAATAACTTTTTGTAAGGTAAATATTTATCTGCAGAATCTTTATATATAGCTTTTCTAATTTGTATATTGCTGGCAGTCTTTGAAACTAAATTTTTTCTTTTATAAAATTCTAGACATTTTTTATCCCATGTGAGGCCACACTCGTTCATTAATTTTTTTGATTCAATTTCTGGATTATTTATAAAATCTTCAAATTGTAGATCATAAATATCACCTGGATAAAGCTCTTTAAAACTTTTTATAGTTTTTAGATAGTTATCAAAATATTCAAAAATATTCTCAATACTATGAGCCCAAGCTAATTCGGTTAAATTTCTTTGTAATATTGAAACCATTGAAGATAAAAAATCTCTTTTGCAATTTATAATTTTTGCCTGAGGGAATATATCTTTAATAATACCTATATAAAAAAAATTATTCAATGATTTGTCTGTAAAAGTGTAATTACTAGTTTTTGATACTACTCCTTTTTGTCTATATAAATCGTAAAGTTCTTTTTGTAACTTATCTACACCACCTAAATTTATTGATTTTTTCTCTAGTATTTTTTTATTTACAAAATTTTCTAAGATTGCAGATTCTTCACTCATTGGTATGGGATTTGGTCCTGAGGCTATTACTTTTTCTATTACTGTAGAACCGCATCTTGGCACCCCCACAATAAATATTGGTTTTAATTCATAATCTGATTTTACATTAATATTTGTTGTATTGATTGACTCGGAAATTTCAATAATGTCTTTTAAAACATATTTTACACCAAGATCAAATTTTACTTTTTTTAGATTAAAAAACGCTTTATGTCCTTTTAAAAGATAATTAATTTCTTTTTTATAATCTTTTTCTTTTTTGTGATATCTGGCTAAAAGAAAGTTTCCATAGGCTACATTTCTTAAGTTTGTATTTTTTTTGCTAATTTCTTTTTCTATTTTGTTTTGCAAATTTTTATTGATTACATCTTCTTTTAGATCACTTAAATAGAAATAATGTGTCATATTATTAGGTTCGTATTTTATTCCATTATTGTGAGAATCTATTGCTTTATCAAATTCTCCCATTTCCTTATAAGCCATAGCTAAATTATGATGGGCTCCTGCGTGATCAGCTTTTATTTTTATCACTTTTTTATAACACTCAACTGCGTTTAAGAAGTCATCAGTTGCCCTGAAAGTTAAACCTAAATTGTTTAATGCACTAGTATCATTAGGATTAATTTCTGCAGCTTTTTGAAATGAGCTTATGGCTTCACCATATTTTTTTAATTCAGCATAGATATTGCCAAGATTATAATAAGCAACTCCATGGTCAGGATTAATTTCTATAGCTTTTTCAAAATATTTTATTGACTCATTAAAATTCTTTAAATTAAAATATAAAATCCCTAAATTAGAGTGTGCATTTACATGATCGGGCATAATTGAAATTGCCTTTTCATATGCGCTTTTGGCTTTGTTAAAATTTTTTAATTTAAGTTCAACATTGCCTAAATTGTTATATGCATTTACATTATTCGGACGAAGCTCTATCGCTTTTGTTAAAAAAATTTTGGATTTCTCAAAATCTCCCATAATTGCTGAAATAGAAGATAATAAAAAATTAGAATCAAAATGATTGGGATCTACATTTAAAATCTTATTACAAAACGACTTAGCAGTTTCATACTCTTGTTTTTTATAATGTTGATACGCAATATTAAAAGTTTCCTTTAGAGTAGGATTTATTTTATTCATTAAAATACAATATATTTGATTTTTATTTTTTTTAAATATAATTAAATTAAAAAACTTTTAGAATTATATCAGAGAATGAAAGCTATTTAGGGATCTTTAGTTTGGTTTGTTCATTGATATGAAAAAATCAGCATTATTTTTAGTATTTCTTAATTTAGATAGTAAAAATTCGATGGCTTCCATTGTTCCCATCGAGCTTAATATTTTTCTTAGAACATTCATTTTTAATAAATCATCGTTTTTAAATAGCAACTCTTCTCGTCTAGTGCCTGATTTAGTAATATCTATTGCTGGGTAAATTCTTTTATCTGCAACTTTCCGATCTAAAATTAACTCACTATTACCGGTACCTTTAAATTCTTCAAAAATCACTTCATCCATTCTGCTGCCAGTATCAACTAAAGCTGTGGAAATAATTGTCAAAGAACCACCTTGCTCGATATTTCTCGCAGCACCAAAAAATCTTTTTGGTCTCTGTAAAGCGTTGGCATCTACACCACCAGTTAAAACTTTACCTGAACTTGGAATAACAGCATTATAAGCTCTCCCTAATCTTGTTATTGAATCTAAAAGAATAACTACATCTTTTTTATGCTCTGCTAGTCTCTTAGCTTTTTCTATAACCATTTCAGCTACAGCAACGTGTCTAGAAGCTGGCTCATCAAAAGTGGAACTAACAACCTCTCCCTTAACCGTTCGTTGCATATCTGTTACTTCTTCTGGACGCTCGTCAATAAGTAATACTATTAAATAACATTCGGGATGATTTTTTGCTATTGAGTTAGCTATATTTTGGAGAATAATTGTCTTACCTGCTTTTGGTGGTGAAATTATTAAAGATCTCTGTCCTTTACCAACAGGACTCACTAAGTCTATTAATCTAGCTGTTTGATCTGGTTTTTTTTCAACCTTTGTTGTTTCTGTTTCCATGACTAGTTGTTGGTCAGGATAGAGCGGTGTCAAATTTTCAAAAGCAATTTTATTTCGCGCTTTTTCTGGATTATCAAAATTTATTTTATCTACCTGCAAAAGAGCAAAGTATCTTTCCTGATCTTTCGGTCCTCTAATTTCACCTTCTACAGAATCGCCTGTTCTTAAACCAAATTTTCTTATTTGACTTGGACTTACATATATATCATCGGCACCCGGGAGGTAGTTTGACTCCATTGCTCTAAGAAAACCAAAACCATCTTGCAGCACTTCCAAAACGCCTCCACCTATAATTTGTTCATTTTTTTGTGCAAGTTTTTTTAATATAGCAAAAAGTATCTCTTGTTTCCTGAGAGTGCTAGGATTCTCAACTTCTAGTTTTTCAGCTTGTGAAATAAGTTCTGCAGGCGTTTTCTTTTTAAGATCTTGTAGGTTCATGATTGATTGTTATATAAGAATTTTTTGTGACTTAATTAATAATATAATAGCTTTTTATAAAATTACAAGTCTCATAATGGTTTAAAAACAACAACTAATATTATACCTATTAACAAAATAGTCGGTATTTCATTGATTGCTCGATAAAATTTAGATGAAAAGGTATTATTGTTTTCATTGAATCTCTCGAGACGCTGGAACAGGAAGAAATGATAAATAGTCAAAAGTACAACAAAAAGCATTTTTAGTTGAAGCCAAAGGAAACTAATATTTTCTATACCAATAGTGTGAATTAATAATACACCAAAAATCCAAGAAACTATCATTGCGGGATTCATAATATATATAAAAAGTCTTCTCTCCATAATTTTAAAAGTAGACATTAAGTCTTCTGATTTACCGTTAATTACAGCATCACTATGATAAACAAATATTCTTGGCAAATATAAAAGGCCAGCCATCCAAGAAATAACTGCTATGAGATGAATTGATTTAAATAATAAATATGTATTCATTAAATTACACTACCAATTTCACTTAATTCATTCGACTCAAAAACTTTTTTTTGATCATGGTTTTGAGC
>Ga0114996_10003328_pt1 | contig 20097 bp, 15 predicted proteins | sample ArcticOcean_MG_C_4_FD_87039 | JGI IMG/M metagenome (GOLD analysis project Ga0114996, IMG submission 87039) | Marine microbial communities from western Arctic Ocean - ArcticOcean_MG_CB4_134 | ecosystem: Environmental > Aquatic > Marine > Oceanic | place: Arctic Ocean: Canada Basin | collected...
GTGGCACCGGCGCGTTCGCCACCGGGTGGGGGACTGCCGTTCAGATAGGTCGGTCGCGAAAGCGGAGCACCGGTTGAGAGACGTGGCCTCGTAGGAGCGGCGGCGGGTCGGGGTGCGTACCGATCAGAAGATGCCGCCGGAACAAGGCGAAACCACGTCGGATCCAGCATCATCGAAGGGCCGTGACAGGCGGCGATGTCTGGGTTCTTCCTGGGGGAGCCGCCGGAATTGCAGCTTGGAACGTCTATGCTCCGACTTCGTTGAAGCCGTCGAGGTTGATCACCAGGTCCAATCGTTGGCCGATCAGGAAGAAGTAGGTCAGGATCAGCAACTGTTGCGGTTGGCGGAAGCCACCGCTGCCGAAGTTCAACAGCACGATCTCCTTGTCGGCAAGCGCGGGCAACGCAGTTGCTAGACGCGCAGGGCTCCTGAGATTCGTCGGCCATATCCTCATGGCCGTATCGCCCCACCACAGTAATCACCAACGGCAGCGGCTATCATCGCCGTCCGATGTCTTGCCCCTCGGCCAACTCAAACCCCAAGCAGAGCGGGATCGCCTCGTTCGGTCTAGCAATGTGCCTTGCGGCTCCGTTGCTGGCGCAGGCCTCCGGCACCCGACATTGGTCGTTTCATCCGGTCCAAACCACTGAACGGACGACCGGTCAGATCGCCGAACTCGCGGAGATACTCGACACCCTTATCTCGAAGCGACGCACTGCCGCCAATCTGACAAGCTCACCACCGGCCGACCGTCACACCCTGATCCGGCGTCTATATCTCGACGTGCACGGATTGCCGCCGACAACGGCACAAGTTGCCTCGTTTGTCTCTGATGAGGGGCCCGACGCATATGCTCACTTGGTCAATCAGGTGCTGGCCAGTCCCAGGTACGGTGAGAGGTGGGCACAACACTGGCTTGACATCGTGCGCTACGCGGACACCACCGGTTTTGAAGTCAACACGCCACGCGCCACCGCCTGGCCGTACCGCGACTGGGTAATTCGGAGCCTCAACAACGACCTGCCGTACGACAGGTTCGTATTCGAACAGATTGCAGGCAACGCCCCCGGATCCAAGCTCGTGCACGACCACGTAGCCGCGACCGGGTTTCTGGTTGCCGGCCCAGCAGCCATGGTGGGGCAAATAGGCAAGGACGAACCCTCACGCCGACAGGCCCAACAGGACCGACTCGACGAAATCATCAAGGCCACTGGTTCGACGTTCCTGGGTCTGACCGTCGGTTGCGCGCGCTGCCACGATCACAAGTTCGACCCTGTATCGCAGAAGGACTACTACGCGATGCAGGCCGTGTTTGCGGGCGTCCGCTATGAACAAAGACCGATTCCAAAGGCGGACAACACACGCCAGTTGGCCACCATCCAGGCACACATCGCCTCACTACAGCAGCAACTCGACGCCTTTGAGCCGACCGCCTTCGTCAGCCAGGATGGGAAGCGAGCATCCAAACAATCTCAGTCCACCCCGCCGGTCCCCCGACTCCGTCGTCCGGTCACTGCTACTCGAAACATCGAACGGCTCAAACCTATTGAAGCCCGGTTTCTACGATTCAAAGTACTCGCCACCAATAGCGGATACGAACCGTGCATCGACGAGCTTGAGGTCTATTCCGCGACCTCGGATGCATCGCCCTCCAAAAACGTCGCTCTAGCCAGCGCTGGAGCACGCGCAACCTCGTCTGGCAACTATGCAAACAACCCCAAGCATCGCCTGCCCCACATCCACGACAACAAGTACGGCAACGGGCGCAGTTGGATCTCGAACACAAAAGGCAGCGGCTGGGTCGTAATCGAATTTGCGAACCAGGTAATCATCGACCGAGTCGTCTGGGGGAGAGATCGCAACCGACGACTCAACGATCGGCTCGCTACTCAATATGAAATCGCCGTCGCTAACGAGCCGGACGAGTGGCAGATCGTCGCCACATCTTCTGACCGATCTTCAGGAAAGTCCGCGCCTCCACATCCCAACGTACAAGCGAAACATCTCACGCGCGATCTAAGCGAGGCAGAATCCAAATATGCCGCGCTCACAAAGCAATCCTTCGTGTTTGCTGGGCAATTCACTCTGAATCCCAAGCCCGCCCACTTCTTGTACCGCGGCAACCCAATGGCTCCCCGGGAGGTCATCACCCCCGCAATTCCGTCCGTGTTTGGTGCCCCAAGAATTACGCATACTGTGGAACACGAGCGGCGAGCATCGTTTGCACGCTGGATCACATCCGAAGACAACCCGCTGACCAGCCGAGTTATCTCCAACCGAATCTGGCAACACCACTTCGGAATCGGCCTGGTCGATACGCCATCCGATTTTGGTGCCGCGGGTCAAAAACCCTCGCACCCCAAACTGCTTGACTGGATGGCTCGGGTCTTGATGGACAGCAATTGGTCGCTCAAACACCTTCACCGCATCATCCTCACTTCCGCAACCTACCGCCAAGGCAGCCAACCGCGCTCCAACGCGCTACGCACAGACAGCACAAACCGACTGCTTTGGCGCTTCACCCCTCGCCGCTTAGAGGCAGAGGTGATTCGCGATAGCGTCCTCGCGAGCAGCGGGGCACTCGACTTCCGAATGGGGGGTCCTGGGTTTTCTCTATTCGTCCCGAATACCAACTACGTGCGTGTCTACGTTCCAAAGACCAAGTGGACGCCCGATACCTTCCGCCGGATGATCTACGCCCACAAAGTCCGTATGGAGCAAGGCGGCGTGTTCGGCGCCTTCGACTGCCCCGACGCTGGTCAGATGGCGCCCAAACGCAGTCGCTCGACAACAGCTCTGCAGTCCCTCAACCTATTCAACAGCACGTTCATCATCCAGCAGGCTGAAATCCTCGCGCGGGATATCGACACCACCAAACGCTCCGACGTCGCCCGGGTTCGGCAAGCGTTCCGCCGGGTCTTGGGACGCGCGCCAGCCGACAGTGAGTCGCGGAAATCCACCAATCTGGTAGCCAAACACGGCCTCTCAGCCCTGTGCCGCGTGCTGTTCAACACCAACGAGTTCCTGGTGCTGCCATGAAGCCCGTGAGTTCCGAAGATCTCAACCGACGAGCCTTCCTCTCGAAGCTGGGGCTGGGTGTGGGAGCGCTGAGCCTCCCCGAGATCACGATCGCATCTGGGCGGAACGCTCAAGGCACGCAGCACCAACCGCGGGCCAAGCAGTTGCTGATGATTTACTGCACCGGCGCGCTGAGCCAACTCGAGACCTTCGACTACAAGCCCCAGTTGGTCGCCCGCGACGGCAAGCCCTTCGAGGGTGGTCCGAAGGTGACATTCCAGGGCGAGAACGGCAACCTCGCGGCGCCCCGGTTCGCGTTTCGGCCGCGCGGGGAGTGCGGCAAGATGACGTCGGATCTTCTGCCGCACATCGGCGCTCTCGCAGATGAAATCTGCTTCATCCACTCGATGAAGAGCAAGACCAACACCCACGGATCCGGCGAAAACGTCATGTCGACGGGATTTCGTCTTGATGGCTTTCCGAGCCTCGGTGCATGGTTGACCTACGCTCTCGGCAGCACCCGCGATGATCTGCCGGCTTATGTCACCATTCCCGACCCTCGCGGTGTGCCGCAGGCCTCCGTCAATAACTGGGGTCCGGGGTTCCTGCCGACGATGTTCCAGGGCACGCCATTTAGCAGCACACGCCCGATCCGCAACCTCGCACGCCCCAATGGGATCTCGGAAACCAGCGACCGGCAAGCACGGGAGCTGTTGCGCTACCTCAACGAAGACCATCTCCGTCGCTTCAAGAACGACGACAAACTCCTGGCGCGGATGGCAAGTCATCAGTTGGCAGAAAAAATGCAGCGCTCGGTACCGGAAATCCGTGACCTGTCGAAGGAACCGGCCTCGGTGCTATCGCTGTACGGAGCCGATGACACTAGCAACAAGACCAAGGCGAGCTTCGCGCGGAACTGCATCCTGGCGCGTCGGCTGATCGAGAGTGGGGTTCGCTTCGTGCAGGTCTTCAACGGCGCATACGCGATGGGAGAAGGTGTCGGCAACTGGGATGGCCATCGCTATCTCGAGAAGCAGTACAAGATTCACGGCCCCATCCTGGACCAACCGGTGGCCGCCATGCTTGCAGATCTCAAACGTCGTGGACTCCTGGACCAAACACTGGTGGTGTTCTGCACGGAGTTCGGTCGGATGCCGATGTTTCAGAAGGGCGCCACCGGCCGCGACCACAACGCTGAGGGGTTCACGTGCTGGATGGCTGGTGCGGGCGTCAAAGCCCCATTCACCTATGGTGCAACAGACGAGTTCGGATACCGCGCCGTCGAAAACGTGGTCACGGTACACGACTTCCACGCCACCATCCTCCACATCCTCGGCCTGGATCACGAGCGGCTAACGTACTATCACGATGGGTTCACTCGGCGCCTGACCGATGTGCACGGGCGGGTCGTGGGTGATATCTTGGCGTAGGTGTCCAGGATCCTCACTGCCCTCGGTCTGGTGTTGGGCGGGCAGCGCGAGTGCGAGCGTTAGGATCGGGAGGGGGAGGTACGAGGGCATGGATCGACCTCCTGGGATTTCTGGTGACGAGACCTGCGCGACTAGATCGATCCCCGGTGCCATCGCACCGTAGTAGTCGGATACCAAGGGATTACCGCTGTCCAGGATCGCTTGACAGGGAGTGTTCTTGTGTATTTCGTCACTCCTCCATGCCGGCGTGACGAGCCCGAACCGCTCTCTGCTTTGCCCCGCGATGCTCCCCGCCCGGCCATCACCTACTGATGGTGCACCAACGGCAGACTCTGCTGCACGGCACGCGGAGGCCCACGAGGCGGGAACTTCGTCGGCAAGCCGAGATTGGTGAGGACACGTTCGATCGCCGACGGATCCCGGACCAGCTTCAGAACCCGACGGCGTCCGCCGCAAGGACACCGTCGAACATCCACGAGGAATACCCGCTGGAGCAAGATCGCCCAGGGAATGCGCGGTCGACGTGGGCGTGTTCGTCGGGCCACAGCTTCTTGCGGCTTGCCGGCGCTGCGACGAGCGAGGTACCCGCTCTTGGGCTTCCGGCGGTGGAATCAAAGGGCCGTGACTGGCGGCGATGTCGGGGTTCTTGGTGGGGGAGCCGCCGAAATTGCAGCTTGGAACGTCGATCCTCCAAGGTACTAACCGGGTTATCACGTTTGTGTGCGTGCTTCTACTTGGCCAAGAGCTCGAAACTCGCCAGTAGCTTCTTGTAGTCGGGCAGGTAACGATCGTGAATGGCTTCGAGAGAGAACATCGTCAGTAGATAGCCGTGCCCGTCATGCACCCAGATCGTCTCGCTATGGACGTTCTTCATTGGGCGTTTGGTCTTGGTCATACCGCCAAAGCGCGTGGTATGACCAGCGGCGTTCCATATCTTCCAAGCATTGCTCTTGGTCGTTTCGAACTTGTTGTAGTTGCCTTTCCACATCTTCAGCCGGTTATCGAGGATGGGTTTTCCCGGCGTGCCTGCCGGAAGCGGAAAGGCGACGAAGTGGATCATGACGCCATCCGCTGCCTTTGGCTTGAACTGCACGGTCACGACAGCTCCCTTTGACTGGTCGACCAGGGTCCAGCCTTTGCCTGGGGCTTTTATCCGACAAGCCCGGTCGACACTCGTGTAGACCCCGTCCGCGATACCGGTCTTGTACTTTCCTTCTAGCCCGGTTGGTGTCAGCTCGAAGCTCTCGATCGACAGCGCGAGACTCCGCGTCAACTTCCAGCGGACAGTTTGCGTGCCCATCACCGTGTCGCTGTGGACGAACTTGAGTAGTGCGAATGAGCTATCGACTTCGTTGACCGTTGCGTCCACCGTGACCCAGCGACCGACATAGGCTTCATTCCACATGTGCCCCATCCAGCTGCCCGCAACCATGCGTTCACCTAGTGCTAGCCTTGTTGGAATGCCTACCGCCCGCGCCACTGACGCGAAGAGCGTCGAGTACTCCGTGCACTTGCCGCTCTTGCATGCGAGCACTTCGGGTCCGGTGAGGGTTCGCGCGCTGAGTTCGCCTTCGATGTAGCCGTTCACCCACTTGGAAAGCGCGCGCACGACAAGTTCGGCGTTCTTCTCCCCCTTGATCGCCGCGATCGCCGCCGCCTGGATCTGTGGGTGCTTTGGCTTGACGAACGCAGTTTCCGCCAGGTAAGGCGCGAGCAGTTTGTCTTCTATCGGTATGGACCTCTTGCTGGCAGCCTCAGCTGGAGTGCCGATCGTCAAGATGACAGTATTGGTTCCACCCTTTTGTGAAATCTCGGTGATGCGCTGTCTGGCGTCTTCGAGCTTTAGCTCGTCGAGCGGGATGTCTTTCCACATCATGCGCACTTTGAGTTTGCGTAAGCGATTCGGAGCGACAATCGGTTTGTCGAGTTTGAATGTGAGGACTTCACGGCCGTCCATCTTGCGATAGACGATCTTCTTGGCTTGCTCTTCGGAACATCGTCGCACCAGGAGGTCTGGAAACTGGATGGACATCGACTCGAGAACGCCGTGTGCGTCGAACTTCAATGTGCGTACTCCGAGTTCGCTGCCCGTGTCGACCCGCCAATCCGCAGTTGTGGTACCGGGATTCTCTTGGCGAGTAGCAGTAATGTCGGCAAGACCCAGATTCTCTTCGCTGACCTCACGGAACTTCGCAGTCTTGATCGACGGCGCCAGACCGTCTAGCCGATCCTCGAGACACTGGCTGAAGACCAAGTTGGTGTTCTTGCCCCAGGCCAGGCGTTCTTGTCGCGGCTCTCCTACACCATTGATGTTCAACACGAGTTCGTCGCCCGACATCTTGCCGCTCACCCGAGACTTCCCGGTCAGATCACTGGAATCGATCTGTATGGATACGGGCCGCAGTGTCGGCGTCACTACATACACGGCGTGGGATTGGATTCGCTGCTTCTGGGCGCCAAACAGGTCGAGTAGATAGATGGTATCGATCGTATAGCGGTAGTTGCCATCGGCTTGCTTGACGACGATCACGTGTCGGTTCCCGCAGCGCACGTTACCTTGGATGTATTCGTACCAGACGTCGCGGGGCTTGGGGGCTGTCTGGGCGCGCCCGCTGCTTGTGCCAATGGCTATGAAAGACAAGAGGCTTGCCAGGAAGACGAGGCGTTGCCGTGGGGCCATGCTTTTCTCACGGCGTTGGCCGTGCTCCAGATGCAGGTAGCCGAGGGACCGTAGCCCGAACTCGGAAAACTGTCTAGGGCAGGCCGGGGGCGTTCGCCGCCGGAGCAGGATCTGCAGTCCCTTTCATGACCAGGTCGACATTCTGGCGACGCTCGCCGCGGTCGTCGGACGCCCGCTGAAGGAAGGCGAGGGCGTGGACAGTATCGCTCAACTCGAAACCCTGATTGGAACACCGGAGAGCCCCTGCGCAAGACGCTCATCATCTCTCCGAATAGTCCGAAAGCACCTGCTCGTCCGTCGCGGCCGCTGGGTGTTCATCCCAAGCCAGGGGGCGGGCGGATTTCAAGGCAAGAAGCCGGGCGCAAGAACTCTGACGTTGTCGCGGGCAAGATCGCCGCGCTGGCGCCACCGGGACAATTGTACGACCTGAGCAGTGCCCGCGGCAGACCACGAACGTGTACACCCAACGCCCCGAGCTCGTCGAGGAGTTGTCGCTCGTACTCAAGGGCTACGTCGGGCAGATCCCCGCGGGCAAACGCGTGGGATGGATAAACCTCGCACAGTGAAGTCGACGCGCTTGAGATCCACGACGGTCTCCAGGATCACGCGAACCGATCGTGATCCGGTTCCGCAACATCGGGATGAACGAACTCGTCCCTAGCGGTGTCGAATCGTCGCCTCGACGGCGTCCGTCAGACTCAGGCACCCGCTGAACTGCGGCACCACTGCCTGGAATGTGACGCGGACCCCGGCCAGCGAACTGCTGTTGGGAATGGGCAGGGACAACACCACGGGTTTGCCGACGCCGGGTATGGCGAGGAGCGGGAAGGGGTAGAAGTCTCCCGGCGCACAGGTTGTCGGTGGGGCGAGCTTCAGGATCGGACCCGAGACGGGCGCCGGACCCACGTAGAGGGTGCCGCGACCCTGTGGCGCGGAGAAGACCACGCGGAACGTCGACCCGATCACGGGCGGCGAGGCGCACGTGATCGGTAGGCCGCCGCCGGGATGGCCAAGGCCGACGCAGAAGCAGTCGTGCACGAGTTCCCACGTGTCGCCGGCGACACCGCTCCTCGTCGATCCGCCGAAAATGACCAGTCGACGTCGGTTCGAGTCGTACGCCATCGCCATGCCCAGTCGCCGCGCCGGCGAAACCTTCGTGTTGCCGACGGACCATTCACCGCCATCCCACTCGTACACGCTGTTGTACAAGTCCCGGCTGTTCCCACCGCCGAACAGGACGATCCGGTGCCGCGTCGAATCGTACGCCATCGCGTGCGAGACTTTGCCTCGGGGAAACAGAGACGGGGAGCGCTTCGTCCACGCCACACCGCTCCACTGCCACGTCATTTCCGAATTGCTGAGCGACTCGCCGCCGTAGAGAAGCGTCTGCTTTCGCTCGGCGTCGTACGCCATCGCGTGATTGTAGCGCTGCTGAGGGCTCTTCGTCGTCGGGACCTTCTTGTCGATCCACGTCGTCCCGTTCCACTCCCACGTATCCTGTAGCTTCGTGCTGGAATTGACTCCACCGAAAAGCACGATGACTCCGCGGGCGGAGTCGTAGGACATCGCGTGATCGGATCGCGGCGACGGGTTGTTCGTGGGCGAGAGGCGTTTCCACACGAAGCCGTCCCACTGCCACGTATCCGACAGGGTGCGCTGACCATCGTGGCCGCCGAACAGGATCGACTTCTTGTTTTTCGCGTCGTACGCCATCGCCGTCTCGGTACGACCTGTTGGACGCGACGTCGGTGTCTTCTGGGTCCACAGGTAGCCGTCCCACTCCCAGGTATCGGAGAATTTGCCAGTGGAACCGAGGACGTGTCCTCCGAACAAGACCGTGACCTTCCGATTGGCGTCGTAGGTCATCGTGTGACCGGAGCGGGCCGACGGCCCCTTCATTGGCGAGACGTCGAGCCAAGTCGCTTGCGCGGACAGGGGAGCGAGAGTGAGAGCGAGGGGGAGGAGTGCGTGGTGGTTCATGTGAATGCGTATCGACGGAGTGGCCGAGTGTAGCGAATCCCGGTCCTGGGTAGGGGGGAGTGCGGCCGATGGAGCCCGTATTTGGGCTCTGCGAAATCGGGGAGCCGCCGAAATTGCAGCTTGGAACGTCTCTGCTCTCCCCAGATCACCTCCGTCCAAACGACCTGCCCCCCAAGGTGAAGATAGGTCGTTTCCCATCCCCGGCGCGGCTAGACCTCGACCGTGACGCGGAGATAGGTCGCCCGGATCTGCACTCCACCTGCATCGTCTCGGTTGTGTGCATGAGTAAGCTCGGTCAGCTGACGATGCAGTTCTTCTTCTTGCCCGGACGCGCGCGCGGCATCGTAGGCATTCATCGTTGGACCGTAGTAGTCGCGCATCAGGTGCACCCAGTCGTCGGAGCTATGCCTTGCCGAAGTGAACACGAACGTGTCCTTCTGGGTGGAGATCTTGTCAGCCGGAATCCCGGCGCGACCGAAGCGCTCCTGCACTTGGGACTCGACGCCCCAGAGCATCGGACTGACAAAGCCCTCGGGAGGCGGCGGCGTAAAGGCCGCGCTGATCTTGAGGACGTCGGATACGAACGAGGTCGGGTCGTTGGGAATCCAATTGCCCATGACGACCCTTCCACCCGGCTTGGTGACGCGCACCATCTCGCTCGCAACGGCAGACGGTTTCGGGCAGAACATCGCCCCAAAGATCGACATCGATAGGTCGAATGAATCATCGACGAGTGTGGTCAAGGCGCTCGCGTCGCCGTGCTCGAATCGCAGGTTCTGCAGGCCAGACGCAGCGGCGCGCTGGTTACCGGCCGCGACGAGGTTTCTGGCGATATCGAGGCCCAACACTTCGTCGGCGAGCTCCGCGAGCGGCAACGCTGTGGTTCCATCGCCACACCCGAGATCTAGTACCCGCATCGTTTTCGTGATGCCAAGTGACGCGACCAGATCGGCGCCCGGCTCACGCATGAAGGCGTCGGCTATTGCGGTGAAATCACCCTTCTCCCAGAGTTGTTGGTTGGGGTTCGAAGATGGATCGTGGCTCATCCCGGCACGGTATGCGGCGACCGCAGTCAAGATCCATGCGATTCGTGCGCGCGGCGGGGAATCCGGGCACGGAGAGCCCGTTGTCCCTACCGAAATCCCCGTCAGCTCCGAGCGAACCCCGGTCCGACCTGGGCAGAAACCATGGTAGCAGATTCTCGGTGGACACGCGTACACGATCGAGCACGGCGTCCATCCGACGGGTCGCGACGTTGAGAGCTACGCGGCGCGAGCGTAGCGGTGGTGGAGTCCACCAAGATGGGGGACGGCGATCACTTCGCTCGGTCCGTCTTCGACTGCGCGACGTGACGGTGAGCTGCCTTCGAGACTCAAGTGGGTACGCGACTCATTGTAGTATGTTGCCTAACGACGCAGCACGCGAACGAGGTGACGTTCGCCGAGGGCGATGATGTGGTCGGTACACTCCCGGCGAATCGACCCGATGACGCGCTCTGCGTACGGGTTCTGCCACGGCGACTTTCTCGCACTCATCACCTCTGCGATTCCCATCGCCGTGAGCTTCTTCTTGAACATCCGTCCGTAGATCGAGTCACGGTCGCGGTGAAGATATCTCGGCACATCGCGGTCGCCGCGTGAGGATCCAGAAGACTCGATCGCTGTCTTCGAGTTTCGCGCGTTTCACACTGCGCTTGAGAACCACCACTTGTTGGCGAAGGGCGACGTTTTCGAGCGCGAGTCGAGATCGGTCGGCGACCAGAGCGTTGATGAGCACGAGGAGGCGCGTGATCCAGGGCATCGGGACATCTTGAATCAGGATTGTCAGTGGTTCAGACCGGTGGTGTGAACCGCGTCGAGCACCGCTCGGAGGCCGGTCTGGGGATGCGGACGAGGTTTTCAGTAGCTCGAGGTGGGGCCTGATGCAGCAGCCCGAGGGCCGGGTAGCTGCGCGTCGCGTAGGGACCGTCGATTGGCTGTCCCAGGGTTCCTACGTGAGCCCGTCGTCGGTGCCAGCTCGCAGCTCGAGGATTTTCAACCCGAGCTTGCTCACTGCTCTGTTGAACCGCATCCGGACGGAGTCGGCGCTGACCCCCAACTCCTCGGCGATCTCCGGGAAGGACCTCTCATCCCACTGTCGCATGAGGATTACCTGGCGGTCGATTGCGGGGAGAAACTCCAGCGCCAGGCGTACCCACATCTCGTGCTCGTTTTCCTGGGCCCGGCTTCCTGGCTGTGTCACGGACTTGTGTGGGCGGTCCAGATCGATCACGCTATCGGATGGGATCGGTCGCTCCCGGCTCATTGCGCGGCGCCTCGCTCGGTGCCAGTCGTTCTTGTCGCGCAACACGTTCTCGATAATGCGCACCATGATGTGTCGGAACCGATTCTGTGAATGCGAGATGAACCTCGGGGTGTACTTGAGGACTTCGATCATCGCGTCTTGCATGTAGTCCCCAGTATCGCCGCGAGCGCGCAAGGCGGGCCCGAGCCGGCGACGCACGCGCTGTTCGATCCAGGGCAGGTCGCGCGCGATCAGTTGGTCCAGCGCAGACCGGTCACCTTCGTGCCAGCGTACCAGTAGGTCTTTGGTCTGTGAGGGAGTGTCAGGCATCGATGTAGTCACCGATCATAGTCGGTCGGATTCAGAGATCTACCGATACGCGCCGGCGGCGGTCTTGGTCGGGCTCCCGACCCAACACCTGCGCTCTGCTCCCTACTTGGTCAGCGCGCGTAGGCGGTCGAGGTAGGCCTGATAGTCCTTCTTGTCCTTCGTCGCAGCGAGTTGCAGGGCGGTCATGGACTCGGCGACGGACTCCTTGTGGTGCCCATTCGCGAACAGGGCCCAGGCGAGGGTGTCGCGGACCGCGGCATCTTTCGGTTCGGACTTGACGGCTGCTTTCGCCAGCGCGAGACCCTGGGCGATGTCGGTTTCCCGGTCTTCGCGGTCAGGGTCTACCAGCGGCCATGCGCGACCGTTGAGGTAGCGAGCGGATAGCGGCCCCCTGGTCCGCGCCATCTCGATGGCGGTTCGTCGTAGATCTTCATGCATCGACGTGTCAGCTCGCAGCGCGTCGAGGACTGCTTCTAGGGCGATGTGTTGGTCGAACAACTCGGTCACCAGCGGCGTGAGGCGGTTACGTTGGGCTGCGCCACGCCAGATCGGGAGCGCTTCTGACAACTTGGTCTCCCAGATCTTGATGGTGCGATCCCCAGCTCCGGACACGATCCGTGACCCCGACGGGTTCCAGGCCACGGTGTGCACGCGCTGCTCGTGCCCGACCAGGGTCTTCATGCTCTCGCCCGTTGCTGTATCCCAGATCCTGAGAGTGTGGTCGTTGGATCCTGATGCCAGGCGTGTATCCGCTGGGTTCCACGCGAGGCAGTTTACCGCGCCCTGGTGACCCTTGAAGCAGGCCAGGGATTGCCCGGTCTTCGCGTCCCAGATCCGAATCGTCGCGTCCCAGGATGCTGACGCGATCTGTGTCCCACGGTGGTTCCAGGCGACGGAGCGTACGGCGCCGTTGTGCCCCGAGAGTGTCATGAGTGTCTCGCCAGTTTCCAGATCCCACACGCGTACAGTCCAGTCTTCCGACCCGGAAGCGATCCGCGTTCCGCTTGGATTCCAGGCCAAGGGCCCGACCAGGTCGCGGTGCCCGCGCAGGATCCACACCTGCTGCTCGTTGTCGGGGTTCCAGATGCGTAGGGTGTTGTCCTCCAGCCCCGCGGCGATACACGCTCCCGTCGGATTCCACGCAATCGAGGTGATCCTCTCCCCGTTGCCCTTGATGACCCCCAGGGCCTCGCCCGATTGCGTATTCCATATACGGATCGTGCCGTCCCAGGATCCAGAGGCCAGCCGGGTCCCATCCGGGTGCCAGGACGTTGAGGTGGCGGAGTTCTTGTGCCCTTCCAGGGTCAGTTGGTTGGCGCCAGTCCGCGCGTCCCAGATCCGGACGGCATGATCCTCTGAACCTGATGCGATGCGTGTCCCGTCTGAGTTCCAGGATACGGAGCGCACCTCGGTCTCGTGCCCGGTCAGGGTGTGCACGCTGTCACCAGACTCCGACGCCCAAACTCGTAGGGTCTCGTCCGAGGAACTGGAGACGATGCGGGATCCATCGTGGTTCCAGGCGGCGGAATGGACATCGCCCTCATGCCCTCTCAAGACTTGCATGAGCTGGCCGGAATCGGCGTCCCAGATCCGCAGCGTGTTGTCGCCAGCCCCCGAGACGATGCGGGTTCCCGAGCGATTCCAGGCGACCGAACTCACGGAGCTTCCGAGCTTCTTGTCGGCGGCCTCAGCGTCGAGTGTCAGCACTACCTCACCTGATTCAAGGTCCCAGATCCGGATCTTTTTGTCCCAGGCGCCTGAAGCGATGCGGGTCCCTGCGGGATTCCAGCACACGGAGGTGACGGTGGTGTCTTCTGGTTCGGTAGCCTTGGGCGCACGCAGGGTCCGCAGGAGCTGCCCGGACTTGAGATCCCAAATGCGGATCGTCTTGTCCCATGACCCCGAAGCGACGCGAGTGTCTTGTAGATCGCAGGCCAGGCAGGTGATCGGTCCTTGGTGCGCCGCGATGGTCTTGCGGCATTCTCCTGACTTGAAATCCCAGAAGCGGAGCTGGGTGTCCTCGGATCCAGATACCAGTTGTTCTCCCTTGGAGTGCCAGGCGACCGAGCGGATCCCCGCGGTGTGGCCCCGCAGGGTTCGGATGTTCTGCCCGCTCCGGGCGTCCCAGATGCGGAGCGTGCGATCGCCGGACCCCGAGGCGATGTAGATCCCGGACGGGCTCCAGGTGGTGGAATACACCTGACCGCCATGCCCCTTGAGCACCTGCAGGCATGTGCCCGACTGTGCGTCCCAGATGCGCACGGTCTTGTCCCTGGATCCGGAAGCGATCCGGGAGCCGGAGATGTCCCAGGCGGGCGAATACACCGTGCCTTGGTGGCCGCGCAGGGAACGCATGCTCTGGTCCAGGGATAGTTCGAGGTGCGCCCACTCCCAGTCTCGCATGGACTCCGGGCACGTCTCCAATTGCCGGCGCGCTTCAGCATGGTTGCCGATCTCAAGGGTCGCGCTGGCGGAGTAGATGCTGGCTGAGTAGGCCGCGATCTGGGCGCGGTCTCGTTGTCTGGCGGTCTCCTGCTCTGCCGCTACCGCGCGGTCCCGCTCTACCTTTGTGAACCCCAAGGCATTCGCGAGGTGATCGTTGGCCTCCACGTTATCGAGAAGTAACTTGCTGATGGTGACGAAGGCGACCGCGGTGATTGCCCCAACGGTGCTCCTGGTCGGATTGCGGCGTATCCACTTGGAGCCACGCTGCAAGACGGAAGGGGGCTTCGCCAGGATTGGATGATCGCTCAAGTGACGGCGGAGGTCGGCGGCGAATTCCGCCATGGTCCGGTACCTCCGATCGCGGTCCTTCTCCATCGCCTTGCCACGGATCACTGCGAGGTCCTGGGGGACCTTTGACCGCACGCTACTTGCGGGCGGGGGGTCTACGACCAGGATCTTGTGGGCGACCTGTTCGGTCGTATCGCCGTCGAATGGGCGGATCAGCGTCAGCATCTCGTAGAGGACTACGCCCAGGCTGAAGATGTCGGTGCGGTGGTCGAGTCCGGCGCGCTTGGCAGCGACTTGTTCTGGGCTCATGTAGCAGCAGGTCCCGACCATCTCTCCGGCTTGCGAGATGGAGTTCTCGTCGAGCAATTTGGCGAGCCCGAAATCCGATATTTTCGGTCGGTCCTCCGGGGTTACCAGGATGTTGCCTGGCTTCAGGTCGCGGTGGATCACACCTTCGTTGTGAGCGGCTTCCAGAGCGTCGGCGGCCTCTGCGACGAACTTCGCAACCTGCTTGTGGTAGCCGTTGGGGAGCTCTCCCTCTTCGCGGGCCCTGTCCAGGGATCGCCTCAGGTCACAGGCGCCGTCGACCAGTTCCATCGCGATCCAGTGCAAGCCGTCGTTTTCCCCGGTCCCGTGAATGGGCACGATCCCAGGGTGAGAGAGTCGCCCGCCGGCGCGGGCCTCGCGTGCGAAGAAATCCAGCCCTCGTTTATCGACGCGGTCGGGTAACAACAACTTGAGGGCTACCTGGCGTGAGAGTGAGACTTGCTCTGCTTCCCAGACCTCGCCCATTCCACCACGACCCAGGATACTGAGGACCCGGAAATCCCCGATCATCATGCCCGCCTTGATGCGAAGCCTGCTGGTGAACGTCGCGTCTGCCGAACGCGCGATCCGATGCAAGGCTGGGTTACCCGTCGTGATGGTGCCGGTTATCTTGTGTGCGGAAGGCTGACCTTTGGTGCTTGGGACCGGCGAAGGTAGTAGAGCGTCGGCGGTCTGGTAATCAAACTCGTCCTGCGGTTCCTCTGGCAATTCCGAGGTGTCCTTGGGTTCCCCAAGATCGCGGTAACCGTCTCTTATCTGCAAGAGGAGGTCCCGGCAGTCGTGATGTTGCGATAGGAATTCGTCCCACGGTTCGGACTTGGACCTGTCCCACTCAAAGTAGAGCTGCAGCGTTGCGCCAAGGCGCCCAAGCCCGTTGCTCTGGTCTTTACCCATGCCAGGGGAGTCTAATCAGGAGCCGGCTTCGCGCCATCGCACCTTGCCGTGAATCCCGAAGACTCGCTTGAGCCCGTGGCTTGTTGGATCTTGTGACCGACAGGGTCGGGTACTATTGAGGGCTGACCCGGCGATCTTCTCGACCGCAGCCGTGGGCTGCTGGTCGCGGAACAGTTCGGCGTGCGCGGGGAGTGGTTCTTCGCTTATCGGGTTGGGTTGGAGCGAGAAGAGGTAGGTATCCCGGTGTTCGCCGCCGGCCCACCAGATGGACTGGACTCGAGCCTCGTCGAGGTTTTCGCGCATCGATGATGGCAAGGCTGCCCATCGTTGGTCGTTGATTGGGACCCCATGCTCTGTCCGGATGGACGGGGGCTCTACCTTCGCACTGGATCACTTGGCGCGGTTCGTCGAGATGGCGCTGGTCGTCGTGTTGGCTTGCTCGAAATCGTTGCGCGGATTCGACCCTTGTCTCGATCTCGCAGCCCCGGGGATCCAGGCCACAACCTGCTATGGAGATGCGCGGAGAACCCCATAAGTGATGCGTTAATAACGGATTCCAGGATCTCCAAAAGAGGGACGGAGAAATTTGGATGCAGCCGGTGTTCGGACTCAGGCGCCACTCCCGCTAAATCCATTGTCGTCCGGCCTGGCGCGGGGAGGGCGGCGAATCTCATACCCCTGCGCCCAGGAATACATCCATCATGAAGATCACGATACAAACTGCAGCCCTCTCTCTCGCAACCGTTATCGCCACCAGCCTGCTGGCTCCGCACCTTGACGCCCAGATGGGCCAGAAGAGCAGGTCCATCGTTCATCGCGTGGGCAACAGCATCGCAGGACTCGATGCAGTGGGCTGGGCTCGCAGCCAGAGCTACTCGGGCCGCCCGCGTGTCGACACGATGATTAGCAAGCGGATTCACTTCCTTGGTTACCATGGAGAATTGAGCCGTCTGGCGGTGACAGCAGGGCGCACGAGTCGCCTCGGCTTCGCCGGGTCCTACAGTTTGAAGGTCCTCGGTGTCACTCGCAAAGTCGGCTCGCTGACCAACGGAGGAACCAAGAAATTCACTCACAACACCTGGGCGTTCTCGCGTGCCCCGTCACACACCTTCTTCGTCGGGGGGTACGTGCCTGTTACGGTCGCTGGGAACATTGGGCACGGTGCCACCATGAACACCCGGTACATCAACTTCCTCTCGTCTACCCGAGGGGTTGGTATCAGTGGCAACTCTGAAACATACGCGATGGGTTTCGCCGAAGCCGGTATTGGAATCCAGGGCTTTCAAGTTGGGGTCAACGTGACCTTGCGCTTGGGGCAGCAGAGGTTCAATGGCTACCTTGCCGCGTTCACGAACTACCTGAGCACTCGATACCACGAGTACAGACTGAGCCCGGTCCGCCTGTTGCTCAGTGTGTTCGCCGAGATCTACCGATGGCGTGGTGAGACGACCCTGGTTGACGCCAGCTACTCGCAGCGCAACTACGCACCATTCATCCGCTAATCAGGATCCCATCCCGACTTTCGAGGTAGATACGATGACACGCACACAAGACTCACGTTCTGCACGCACTCTGCTGATTTCCTTGGTCGCCTTGACGGTCGGAATCCTCGTCCTGTGCCTCCTGGTCTTCGAAACCAAGGTGGCTGGTAGCTCACTGGAACCGGCGCAGGTTGGGGCCCCGCACGAGGTCGCCGGTTCCCATGCTGAGATGGAGCGGCAAGATGGCAGTGAACGTCGCCTCGAAGGACCGGGATCCGGTCTGATCCCGGTTGGATCCGAGTTGCACTACGATGCTCGACTCCGACTCCGCATGACTATTGAGAGTGATGGTCCCAATAAGGTGAGCGGCGGACAGAGACCGCTCGATCTCCAGAGCCAAGGCGCATTGATTGTGAGCATTCTTGCGCGGCGTGAAGGGGAGGTCATCTTTGGATACCGGCTCCCGGACCTCACCGTGACGGTGGGTGGCCGCCAATCTCGAAGCACCCAGGATTGGACCCGCTCCATTGCAGATGGCCTGACCACTGGGTTCGAGGTTCGCAAGGACGAATTCGGCCGTATCCTCGGCTACCGGTTTCCAAAGAGCATGACCTCGGACCATCGCAATTGGGCGCGTGGAATCAGTGCTGCATTTGCGTTTACAGTGATGCACGGGGCCGATTCGGCGACCCGCCAATGGAAGTGCACGGAGCAGGATTCCATTGGCACATTCACCGTCGATTATGTGAGGCTTGGCGATGGCTCCGTCGAGCGCCGAAAAGTCGCTCTTGTTCCTCACGGTTTTGACAAGACAGATCAGAAGTCCGTGCACCTGGCAGGCCAGGCCAGGGTGGCGTTTGATTTGGAGCATGGCTGGATTCAACATGCTGTGCTCGAAGAAACGGTTCGATTCGCGATACCGGGACTGGGTGCTTCCATGCACTCGGAAAGCTCCGGGAGCCTGAAGTTCCGCCAGGTGGTCAAGGTTCCGACCGTGGAGGTTGCCTGGGAAGGTGCGTGGGCTTCGGTTAGCGGGCACCTCGAGAAGTCTGCTGTAGTCGCGGAACAGTTCGAGCAAAAGCGTCGTCAGGAGTTGGAGGGCAAGACCCTCGCGGGTCTTCTGGCCCGGATCCAGGAACTGATCGTGTCGGGCTCACAGCAGTCGCCGGAATTCTTCGGTGCGCTTCGCATGCTTGCCAACATGATCGAGTTGCAGCCTGATACCGCGGCAGAGATCGCGGACCTGATCGAGAACTTCGAGGTGCGCGGGGAACTCGCCGCATCCCTGTTGACTGCTTTGGGCATGGCCGGCGGAATCAAGGCTCAGGGAGTGTTAGCGGATGTGTTCGCGGAAGTTCGACATGACGAAGCGCTCCGCTCCGCAGCTGTTGATTCGATGTTCCAGCTCGAAAACCCCGCCGACAAGTTGATGTCGAATCTTCGGCAATCCGTGAAATTCCGCCGTCAACTGACTGAGTTGGATGGTTCGACGATGTTGGTGCTCGGTGCTCTGTCTGCCCGCCGATCTGATGGCCGCGAGGTGGTGGAAGAACTCCTGGGACAGGAGGCTGTCGCCCGCAAGAGTGGCACTATTCGCACTTGGATCGAAGCGCTCGGCAACAGTGGCGATCCTCGGGTCATGGATCTCGCGAAGCGATACCTCCTGTCGGACAAGGAGGGCGATCGGGTGCTGGCGCTGACGGCGATCCGGCGTGTCGACTCTCCCGTAGCACGTGATCTGATTCGTCGATCTGCTAGGAGTGATCGATCAGCGATGGTCCGCGCTCACTCGCTGGAGCTTATAGGCGAGGGACGTGATCAACGCATGACGGGCGTCTTGCTGGAGCGAGCACGATCGGATGCGAGCGTCGACGTGCGCCGCGCGGCGATCCACGGCCTGTCAGGCCGCTTGCGAACGGAGCCGGGGTTGCGCCGGAGTCTCCAAGAACTGATGGGGAGCGAAACCGATTCCGATCTGCAGGGCCTGCTGCGTCAGATTGTGGGATAGAGCTTGCGGTCATGCCTGAATGGTCTCGCGTCCGGGCACGCGCCTGCCGGGACCACGACAACGCTAGCGCGAGACTTCGGCGCAGGTGCTCCTGTCGCTGACCCGGAAGACCCCCAAGTCCGCGCCGCTCTCGTCGGCGATCGCCCAGACGGTGCCGGGACCGGAGCAGTTCCTCACGCCATCGCCTCCTGGTTTCGTCATTCAACAGACCGCCGGGTTTCGAAGCGGCCCACAACATCATCCCTCGCTGGTGTGGATTTGCCGCCGGAACAAGGCGAAACCACGTCGGATTCAGCATCATCGAAGGGCCGTGACAGGCGGCGATGTCCGGGTTCTTGGTGGGGGGCGCCGCCGCAAATGCAGCCTGGAACGTCTATGCGCCCTTCGCATCCCACGCCGCAAAAAACATCTTGCCGCCGGCGACCGTGAGTTCCTTCGGATAGGACAGGAATCCGGGATAGAGATTCTTGACGAAGACCGTGCCGGCGTTCGTGCTGTCGGCAGCACATCCATCACTTGACGGGCGTCATCCTCTCGCGCAAAGACGATCACGACATCATCCGCGTAGCGGGCCAGGAATACCTGACCTCGCAAGCGTGGACGGACTTCGCTCTCGAACCATCCGTCAAGGACGCCGGGGCCGATGATGCAGCATCGCTTGCGAATATCCGCCGAACCGGTACGCCCGAGGATTCAGCTCCTCCGGAGGGAATCCCAGGCTCGCGTGCCGAGGAGAGACGTCTTAGCCTCGCTGGCTCAGTTCCGACCGATTGACCAAGAGAGCTCGTATGAACCTTCGGATCGTTGTTTGTGGTGTCGCCGTCATCGCTCTGGCATTTGCCTCGCCCGTCGTTCGAGTCGACTCGCCGACAACTCTGAAACTGAAGCCCGGCAGTCGCATCGTTTTGATCGGCAACGGCCTCGGCTCGCGGA
>Ga0114996_10003330_pt1 | contig 20086 bp, 12 predicted proteins | sample ArcticOcean_MG_C_4_FD_87039 | JGI IMG/M metagenome (GOLD analysis project Ga0114996, IMG submission 87039) | Marine microbial communities from western Arctic Ocean - ArcticOcean_MG_CB4_134 | ecosystem: Environmental > Aquatic > Marine > Oceanic | place: Arctic Ocean: Canada Basin | collected...
AAGAGAAAGAAGTCGGGGGTGCATGCGGCGCGATAGCTGTGCGCGACCGCCTGCGAGGCGTCAAAGAGATAGGGGAAGGTGTATCCGGCAAGCGTCACCTCCTCCGCCATCTTCTCCGGGCTGTCGTCCGGGTAGTTCTCCACGTCGTTCGAGTTGATGGCGACGATGGCGACGCCCCGCTCTCCGTATTCGCGTCCGAGCGCCGCCAGCTCCTCGCGCACGTGGATGACGAAGGGACAATGGTTGCAGATGAACATGACAAGGAGCGCGGGTGATTCGGAGAAATCCGAGAGCTGAATGGCCTCTCCGGTCGTGCTGGGGAGGGCGAAGCCCGGGGCCTGGGTGCCGAGGGCCATCATGGTGGAGGGGGTTCGTGCCATTATGAGATCCGGCGGTTGCTGAGGCCATTAGCCGAGGAGTTCGTCCACGTAATCGACGTATTCCTCTTTCGCTTCGTCGACGTGCATGCCGCGGCGCGATGCCCAGGAATCGAACTTGGCCCGCGCTCGCATCTCCAGCATGCCGGGACGATCGCCTGTGATGTCTCCCTGAGTGCCCTGTTTGTAGAGGCCGTAGAGTTTCAGCATGATCTCGGGGCTTGCGACCGGGAGCGCTTGAATCTTTACCGTGGCCGCATCGAACTGTTCCATCAGGGGCATGGCTCTTTCCTTCGGTGGAAGTGTGTGTGGATGGGGTAAACCACATTCAGGCGGCCTCCGTCAAATCCCGCGTCTTTTGGGCAGCGCGGTGGGCATTCGTGAACCCAGGCCCTCTGAACTCTCCCTTTACAGCCCATCGGCCGGAACGTACCCTCTTCTCCGAGCCCAAACCCCCCTCTCGAATGGTCGACTTGGCCCGAGGAGCTTCCCATGAACCGCCCGCTGGTGAGTCTCTTCCTGTTCGCGTTTCTCCTCGGAGGTTGTCCTTCCGTCTCCTCGCCTCCCCCCCCTCCAGGTCCCGGAGAATCGAGCGGCGGAGAGGAACAAGGGGAAGAGAGCGGCGAGACATCGACATCGTGTGAAGAAGACACGGACTGCTCAGCGGTCAGTGGCACGTGCGAGGTCGCCCTCTGTGTTGACCAGGAATGCATCACAGGGCCTGCGGAAGACGGCGCGGACTGCTCGGATGGCAACCCCTGTACCACCGGGGATCAGTGCGAGTCCGGCGTATGTGGGGGAGCTGATGAGTTGGATTGCGACGACGGCAATGTCTGTACGGCCGACGAGTGTGACCCGCTCTCCGGGTGCAAGTACGTCAATCACAAGGATGCCTGTGATGATGACGACATCTGCACGACGAACGATGCGTGTAGCGGCGGAGAGTGTCTCGGCAGTCCGAGCGGTGAGTGCGCGTGCGAGGCGGTAGCGGATTGCGCCGAGCACGAGGATGGGGATTTCTGCAACGGCACGCTGACCTGCTCCGAGGATCTCAACTGCGTCGTCGATCCGGCGACAAAGGTCGACTGCAGCAGCGAAGAGGGCCCCTGCGTGTCCGTCTCCTGTGACGCTCCGACGGGGTCCTGCGTCTCCACGGCTCTCGAGGATGATCTCAGCTGTGATGATTCCAACGAATGCACGCTGAGCGACACCTGCGCTTCAGGGGAGTGCGTGGGCGAATTGATCGAGGGCTGTGGATGCGCGACCGACGCGGATTGCGTGGAGTTCGATGATGATCTCTTCTGCAATGGCGTGCTTCGGTGCGTGGGCGCGATGTGCACCATCGACATCGACTCGATCCCGGAGTGCATCAGCGACGACGGCGACCCATGCACGGTGGACGCATGTGATGAGGAGACTCAGGGCTGCCTGATCCAGGCCGGCAACACAGGAGACCTCTGCGAAGATGGCGACGTCTGCACCACGGAGTCGAGGTGTACAGCAGGAGAGTGCATTACGATCGCGGAGCAGAACTGTGACGATGGCAATGCCTGTACAGACGAATCCTGCGACTCGCTGGAGGGATGTCTCTACGTCGATAACGAGTCCCCTTGCGATGACGACGATGCCTGCACCGAGGGGGATGGGTGCGTGGACGGCGCATGTGTGTCGGGTCTGGAGAAAGACTGCGACGATGGCAACGCCTGCACCGACGATCCCTGTGATGTGGAGGAGGGCTGCGGTCACGAGAACAACGAGAGCGAATGCGACGACGGCAACGCCTGTTCGGTCGGCGATTACTGTGAGGTGGGCACGTGCAAGACGGGTGCGGAGACCCTTGGATGTGACGATGGGGATGGATGCACCTCGGATAGCTGTGACGGTGTGGAAGGCTGCGTGTTCGTCGCGGTCGGGGGAGCGCCGTGCGACGACGGGGACGCTTGCACGGAGGGAGATCTCTGCGATTCCAGCGGTGCGTGCGGCGGAGGGACTCCCGTGGAGTGCGGGGATGACAACGCCTGTACACAGGACGCGTGTCTGTCGGCGAGCGGCTGTTCATTCGAGCCCCTCGGTGAAGGCGTCTGTGATGATGGGGACGTCTGCACGATCGAGGGCGTTTGTGACGTGGGCCTCTGCGTTCCTGGAGGAGCGATCAGCTGCGATGATGGCAATGTCTGCACCATCGACCAATGCACCTCAGAGGAAGGCGAAGGATGCACGCACGTGTTTTCCACGCAGGCTTGCAGCGATGGGAATGAATGCACAGAGAATGACGCCTGCTCTGAAGGGGCATGTGTCTCGGGGTCGACCAAGATCTGTAGCGATGACAATCCCTGCACCTCGGCCCAATGCGATCCAGCCGAGGGCTGCGAGTCCATCGCGCTGGTCGGGAAATCCTGTGAGGACGGCGACCCCGCCTGCACGTTGGCGGATGCATGCGACGTCAACGGCGAGTGCGCGTCGGGGCCCGCCCCCGAGTGCGACGACGGGGACGTCTGTACGGCTGACTTCTGTCAGTCAGGACAGGGATGCGTGACCCAGTCTGCGGAGGCCGGCACGATCTGTGATGATGGCAACCCCTGTACGGACGGGGACAACTGTTTCGGTGGTACCTGCAAGCCGGGGCAGGACAGCGTCTGCGAATGCGTCGTGGACAGCGATTGTCCGTCTGCCGAGAACAAATGCAACGGTCTCATCATTTGCAACACGACCCAGGGGCTGGGCCCGGCGAACACCTGCCAGACCGATCCCTCCACTGCGCCGCCTCCCTGTGATTCATCGGAGGACACGACGTGCTTTGTGAGCGCCTGTGTTCCGGATTCGGGGGTCTGTCAGCTGCAGGCGATCTCAAGCGGGACGGCATGCGATGATGGCGATGCCTGCACCACCAGCGATCAATGCGCGGGAGGGGCGTGTCTGGGAGGGCCGGTCACCTGTGTGGACGGGAATGCCTGCACACTCGACGCCTGTGATTCGGGTCAGGGCTGCCAGTTCAGCACGCTGAGCGGCGATGATTGCGATGACGGGACGGTGTGCACCGAGAACGACACATGCGTCAATGGTGGGTGTGTCGGCGCGGCCTTGGATTGCTCGGATGACAATGGATGCACGTCGGACAGCTGCAACCCGCTCGAGGGATGCGCCAACGTCCTGCTCGTCGGGAGCGCCTGTGACGACGGGGATCCCTGCACGCCGACGTCGTCGTGCGATGGAGTCGGGCTGTGCGCGGGATTTGGGCTGGATGCCTGCGATGATGGAACGGTCTGCACGGACGATTCCTGCGACAGCGCCCTCGGCGGTTGCGTCAACACGCCGGCTGAAGGGAGCTGCTCGGATGGGGATCCCTGCACGGAGGACGATGTCTGCGCGTCGGGTGTCTGCGTGGCGGGTGCCCCCTTCGTGTGCGGAGACGATGGCAATATCTGTACGGGCATCGCGTGTGTGGGAGGCGAGGGCTGCATCGTGACCAGCCTCACAGGTTCCTCCTGCGATGACGGGAGCGCGTGCACCGGTGAGGATCAGTGCAAGGAGGACTCGTCGTGCCTCGGTTCCCAGACAGATTGCGACGATGATGACATCTGTACGTTCGACAATTGTGATCCCGGCAGCGGCTGCGTCTACACGGATGTGAGCGACGAGCCGGGATGTCCCTTCTTCGACGGCGATGGGGACGGCGTGATCGAGACCAGCGACAACTGCCCGGGGATCTTCAACCCCGAGCAGCTGGATACGGACGACGATGGGGCCGGGGATGCGTGCGAGATCGATCCCGCGCCATGCACGTCGATCCAGGATGTTCAGGTCATCACGGGCGGCATCAACCCACTGGAACAGGTCTATCCTTGCGAGCAGGAATGTGCGGGCGCTGGCGAGGTCTGTCAGGCGCAGTGCATGGCCTCGGCCATTGGGGTCTCGGTGGGGTGTTCGTTGTGTTACGTGGATCTCTTCAACTGCTCGAACACCGTCTGCAAGGAAGCCTGTGATTCGGGCGAGGGCTGCAACGAATGTGTGGAGGGTTTCTGCAAGCCTGCATTTACCGAGTGCTCACTCCTCGGCAGCGCGCCGCAAGGGGGGAACTGTCCCGAGACGACATCTCTGTTCTGCGACAACAGCTGTTGGCCTCCTGCGTGGTGGTTTGCGCATGTCGGGGATGGTCAATGCAACCAGGTGTTGAACTGCGAGGGGCAGGGATACGATGGGGGCGATTGCGGGGTCTTCGTGTGTGACGCGGGTGAGATCGCCGATTGCTTCGGCGACTGCCTCCTTGCGGCGGAACTTCTCGCGATGCTCGACAACAACGTGTGCGACCCCGAGCTGAACTGTCAGCTCTATGGATTGGACGGCAGCCTCTGTGAAGAAGTGGTCTGTGAAGGAGAGTTGACGTCGAATTGTCTCGGGGAATGCGTCGACATCTTTGAACTCGAAGATGAGATCGGGACCGGGGATTGCAATGAGGATTACCAGTGCGGGAAGTTCAATTTCGATGGCGCCGATTGCGGGGACTCCGACCCGCCATGTGAAGAGGAAGAGGTGACCGAGTGCTTCGGGGAGTGCATTCCGTTCGAAGAGGTCCTCGAGATATACGGGGATGGGATCTGTCAGATCTCGCTCGCCTGTTTTGAGTGGGATCGCGATGGCAAGGACTGCTCCGGAAAATGCATCAACAATGATGATCTGCCTCTCCTCGGGGTCAGTGAACTCGAATCCAGTGATTTTTCCCTGATGTTCCAAGAGTGCGTGCAGGGCGAATGCGCTGGCCTGAGTGGAAGCGAGGCGGGTCCATGCGTGACCCAGTGCATCTCCAACCAGACGGGATACACGATGGGCTGTAGCGCCTGCTTTGTGTTGTTGGTCAATTGCGGCAAGACAAATTGCGCGGCAGAGTGTCTCAGCGGCGGCGCTCCTTGCGAGGAGTGCCTCGCAGAGTATTGCGATGCAGATTTCAAGGAGTGCGCCGGCTTCCTTCCTTGATGGCCCCTGGAGCGAGACATGTCGAAAACGATGGCTTGGATGCCCCTCTGTGCTCTGGTGGGGTTGTGGGGTTGTACGTCCGGCCCCCCCGCCGTTGGGACTCCGGAAGAGGCGCCTGGATTCCGCGCCATCCATGACGCGATTCTGGTTCCGGGTTGCGGAGCCTCGGCCTGTCATGGCGGCGCCCAGGGAGCCGCGGGATTCAGGGTGGGAGATGCCGAGCTCGCCTACGCGGATCTGATCGGAGTCCTCCCCGCGAACACCCACGCAGCCGACGATGGGCTGGTTCGGGTCCATCCTGGAGAGCCTGAGAAGTCGCTTCTCTGGAAGAAGATGAGCGCTTCTTCCGAAGAGCTCTTTGCTGCCCAGTGGGGGGCGGCCATGCCGCTGGCAGGGACTCAGATGCCGGGTCCGGAGAGCCTCGCTGCGATTCAAGCATGGATCACGGATGGGGCGCCGCTGGAAGGCGGTCCGGTCACTCCCGACTGGGTGGAGCCGAACATCGGCGCGTACGTGATCTGCGATGCCACGGATGAAGCTGGGATGCAGGCTTGCTTTGCGCCTCCCCCCGAGGGCGCGAAGCGCATCCATACTCCCCCGATGGTGATCCCCGGTGCGTCCGAGGCGGTGATATGCGCCCCGGTCACCGCCGTAGTGGAGGACGAGTTCCTCGTCTCGGCAGGCTCGGGGCAGCAGATGCTCGGGGGGCATCACGCGGCGGTGTATGTGCGAGACGCCGTCAAGGATGAGGCGCCGCATCCGTGCACCTCCCAGGATATGCTGGAGCTTCGGTTTCTCGTCGGCGCGGGCGGCGCGGGCGGCGTGTCTCTCACGCTTCCCGAGGGTTTGGCGCTTCGTATCTCGCCCGGACAACAGATCGTGATCCAGTCCCATTACATCAACACCTCTCCGGAGCCGCGTACGGTCATGGATGCGGTGGACCTGCATCTCGTGGATGCGGAGCAGGAGCCTGATATCGCGGATGCGTTCGCCGTTCTCGCCGGCGAGATCGACATCCCTCCTTTCGCGGTGGAATACGAGTCCGTCAAAGACTGCGTCATCGATCGGGAGATGGACATTCACCTGCTGCTCGGTCACACCCATGACTTTGGCGTGCTCTTCCAGATGGAGCATGTGCCGGCGGAGGGACCTGTGGAGCTCCTCTACTGGGCTACGGACGGCGCCCTTCTGCGCGACGATCCGGACGTCACGATCTACACGGATCCGCTTCACCTCGTCCCCGGGGACGTGCTTCGCGTGACCTGTCAATGGACGAACACGACGCCGGAGCCCCTGGGGTGGCCGGCGGAGATGTGCGTGGGCTTCATGTATTACACCCCATCGGAGGGGTTCTTGATCTGCGATGATTCTGGACCGAGCCCCGTCCTCCTCGGGGGACCGAGCGATGAACCGGGTTGCGCCTCTCCCGAACAGGTCGGCAACGAGCTCGGCGTCGGCAAGCACTGCACGGCGAGCGGAACGCAATGTCAGGGGAACGGCGCGGCGGGGTTCTGCCTCGCGGCCTTCGACGCGGCGAGCAACTTCTGCAGCCTCATCGGGTGCACGATGGATGCGGAATGCGGAGAGGGGGCCACCTGCGTGATCGAGTCCCTTGGAAGCGCTTGCGTGCCGGACTTCTGCCTCTAGCGTCTACTCTTCTTTGCGTGCGGAGGTGTGATCGTGGACGATCCGCCATCCCTCTGACTGACGCACCAGCACCAATGAGAAGAGTCCCTCGGCTTCCCGCGGGGTCTCCGTGAGCTTCCATTCCCCCAGCGCGATCGCTCCCTGGGGACCGATGGCCCGAACGTCGAGCAGCTTGAACGTGAGATGTCCCATCGCGTCTGCGTCCACGTAGCTCTTTTGATATTTCGCCAGGGTGGCCTCGTAGCCTCGGCGGACATTGCCGCCTGAGGTGAAGAGCAGGTCCTCGGAGCGCTCGTAGCCCCCCATGAACCCCTCGATGTCGCCCCGATTCCACGCCTCTGCCTGGTTGTCGAGGAGGGATTGGATGGGCGGAGTGGGATCGGCGGGCGCGGTGTCCGGAGTCCATTGAGGCTGGAAGCAGCCCACGAGGAGTCCGGCTCCGATCAGGGCGGGGATCGCTCGTCGCCAACCGTTCATCTAGAAGCTCGCGTTGTTGGGGGTTCGCGGAAAGGGGATCACGTCGCGGACGTTCGTCATCCCCGTGACGAACATGATGAGCCGCTCGAACCCGAGCCCGAACCCCGCGTGCGGGACCGTGCCGTAACGTCGGAGGTCGCGGTACCAGCCGTAGTCGTCCTTGTCGAGCTCCATCTCGTCGATGCGCTGGTCGAGCATGTCGAGGCGCTCTTCCCGCTGGGCTCCTCCGATGATCTCCCCGATGCGCGGCACGAGGACGTCCATGGCCGCCACGGTCTTCCCGTCGTCGTTCATGCGCATGTAGAACGCCTTGATGTCCTTGGGGTAGTCCATGAGGATGACGGGCTGCTGGAAATGGTCTTCCGTGAGATAGCGCTCGTGTTCGCTCTGGAGATCCACGCCCCATTCCACCTTGAACTCGAACTTCTTTCCGCTCGCTTGGAGAATCTCGATGGCCTCGGTGTACGTCAGGCGCTTGAAGGGCGTCTTGATGACGTGCTGGAGTCGCTCGACCACCCCCTTGTCGATGCGCTGGTTGAAGAACGCCATATCGTCCTTGCGCTCGTCGAGGACCGCCTTGAAGAGGTACTTGAGCATCTCTTCTGCGAGATCCGCGTTGTCGCTCAGGTCCGCGAAGGCGATCTCCGGCTCGATCATCCAGAACTCGGCGAGATGCCTGCTGGTGTTGCTGTTCTCCGCCCGGAACGTCGGGCCGAAGGTGTAGACCTTGCTCAGCGCACAGGCGTAGGCCTCGACGTTGAGCTGTCCGCTCACCGTGAGGTGGGCCTCTTTCCCGAAGAAATCCTCTTCCCAGGAGACGTCCCCGTCGGTTTGCGGTGGATTCAAAGCGTCGAGGGTGGAGACTCGGAACATCTGTCCGGCGCCTTCGCAATCGTTCGCGGTGATGATGGGGGTGTGCACCCAGAAGAACCCCTTCTCGTGGAAGAAGCGCTGAATGGCCTGGGCGAGGCAATGTCGGACGCGGGCGACGGCGCCGAAGGTATTCGTTCGCACCCGGAGATGCGCGACCTCTCGGAGATACTCGAACGTATGACGCTTTTGCGGCACCGGGTAGCTGTCCGGGTTGTCGACGAGTCCGATCACCCGCACTTCGCTGGCTTTCATTTCGACGGATTGTCCCTTCCCCTGGGATGCGACGAGTGTCCCGTCGACCTCGATCGACGCCCCGGTCGTGAGAAGCTGAATCGATTCGTAGTTGGGCAACGCGCTCTCTGCGACGACCTGTAGAGCGTCGAAGGCGCTTCCGTCGTGGAGCATGATGAAACTCAGCCCGGCTTTCGAGTCTCGGCGGGATCGCACCCAGCCCTTCACTGTCACTTCGGCGCCCACCAGCGCCTCCGGGGTGTCGCCGAGCACCTCTCCAATGGTCACATGTCGCATGCCGCTGTCTCCCTGAATGCCAGCAGACGCTGGGAGGGCGCACCCTACAACAGGCCTCCAGTGGTCGCCAACCGATTTGGTTGAATCTTTGGGTGTCATGTCTCGTCTATTCCATGGTTGGCTTGTGGTAGAGTTTGGGCGATCGGACAACGAGAGGGGAGTGACCGGCATGGCACGTTGGCGTATGGGATGGTTCCTGGGTTGCGTTGCGCTCTTGATCGGGGCGTCTCCAGCGTTGGCTGGAGGCAAGGTGGGTGTGTATACGGGGGCTGCGCGGGCCGTGACGAACACGGACCTTCTCCCCCGGCTCCCCAGCAGCGACCACGGGGCCGTCAAGTACACCGTGCAGGCGGATTTCAAGGGGGGGCTCAACCTCTACTGGTCCGCACGCCTGTTCAACTTCGGCATGGGCGATGGAAAATGCGAAGTGACCAGCATGGTGCGGCGGCGCGGGAAAGACGCGGTCCGCGGCGGATCGGCGCTCGGCTCCGACGAATATTCCATTCAATCGAGCCCATTTTTGGCGGACTTTCGGGGGCACGTGCTCTCCGGAACGCGGAAGGAGTTGACGGTCAAAGGCAACGGAAAGGGCTACTCCTTCGAGCTGACGTTCAAGCCCGCCCTGCGTGCGTGGCGCCCCGGGAGCGGGAAGGTGACCTTCCCCGACGGGACGTTCTTCGAGTCCCTGCTCGTCATGCCCAAGGCGCGGGTCGAGGGGATGCTGACGATCGACGGGAAGACGACCTACATCCAGGGGACAGGTTATGTGTCCAAGTCTCGCGGCAACGCGGCGCCCTACCTTCAGGCGAAGCGCTTCGTCGAGTTCCGAAAGGTGCAGGGAAACACGGTGATCTGGATGAAGGAGTTCGTGACCTCCGATGAGTTCGGGGCGGTGCGGGTTCCCTATCTGCTGGTCGCTCGCAAGGGGAAGATCCTCGTGTCGACGACGGACTTCGAGGCCGACTACCTGAAGATGACGACGGATACCAAGAGCGGAAAGAACTACAAGGTGCCCCAGGCGTTTGTGTTGCGCGCCAAAGGCGTGAAGGGGGAGTCCGTCACGCTCGGAATCCAGGCGACGAGGCTGGTGTATCGCCGCGACAAGCTGAAGCGGATGAATGCCATGAAGCGGGTGATCGTGTCGCGCTACATGCATCCCATACAGTTCGCTCACAAGGCGAAGTTCGAGATGCAGGTGGTGCCGATGGAGGGGGAGGCCTGGAGCGTGAGCGGAACGGGCGCGACCTACGAGGTGAATCACCTCAATCCGTGAAGGCCTCTTCGGCGCCAGCTCCACCACATCCCCCCAAACGCCAGCCACGCCAGGAGGCCGGGGACACCTCCGACGGGAGCGCGACAGCCCCCGGCCCCGGATCCCGCCTGCGCGTCGTCGTCGCAGAGGGGAGGAGCGGGGACGGTCCAGGTCGCTGTCGCTCCGAGTCCGGCGCCGTTGATCGCCTGAATCTCGATCACGGTTCCGGCCACGGCGCTTCCCTGAACCAGGGCGTCTCCGGACTCAGGGACTTCGATGGTCGCCCAGATCTCTTCGTCTGCGATCCGCCATGCGAGCGTGTCGATCCCTGAGACGTCATCGAGGGCCTCGATCGTGATCGACCATTGTCTGGGGTCCAGGCGTTTCTCCACGCATTCCGGGGAGGCGGGGTTCGCGGGAATCGCCGCGATTTCAGGTGGACTGGCGTCTACCGTCGTGAGCTGGGAGAAGCCCATCGGTCCTGCTGCGCCGTCGAGGTGGAGCGCTTCCAGACCCACCTGAACCCTCGCTCCATCTGCGAGATCCTCCTCCACACACACCGTGCCTTTGCCTTCCACTCCGACGTCTTCGGGCGCGGAGAGCGCGCCCTTCTCTGCGTCGAAGAGGGTGGCGGAGAAGGTCTCGGCGGCAGTGTTCCATCCGAGGGTGTTCCAGGTGAAAACGACGCATCGGGGATCCGCGGACCAGGGGGTGAACGTCAACTCGGGAGCGGGCGGTGGTCGCGTCGCGATCCAGGCCCAGGTTTCGCCGCCGGGCTCCACGGCCACATTGGAGGGCGCGTCTCCCAGGGCATGTTCCGCCGTGAGCGTGACAGGGCCGGGAGGAATGCCGTCGAAGATCGCGATTCCGTTCGCTCCCGTCGTGTGAGTGAGTCCATGCGGTTCGAGGGTGATCAGGACTCCCGCCGCGCCCCTGTCCCCGGGCGCCATCGTCGCCTTCACGTGGAGGTTTCCGGGGAGGTCCGTGGGCTCCTCGACGGGGAGCGAGGGAGGCCAGTGCCCGTAGGTGCCGAAGTGCTTTCGATAGATGGGGCGATCGAGCTCCAGAGCATCGATCATCCAGAGCCTGTCCCAGGAGGTCGTCAGCCAGGGCTGCTCGTCTTCGCCCGCATGAAGCTCCACGTAGTAGCCCAGCACGTCGGCGTGATCCGCGACGAAGGAGATCACCAGCTCAGTTCGAGGGACCATGCTGTATTCATGGGGGTTCACATCCATCGAGACGGTCGCTTCTCCGACGATCTCGTCGGAGGCGTCGTCGTATCCCGGGTGGTCGCGGCGGACGAAGCCTCGAACCTCCCCCTCAAAAATCTGGGAGGCGAAGAGCGTGACCGTCGCGGTCAGCGTCTTGCCGTCGAGATCGGGGGTCGCCTCGGCGATCGTGGCGCCGCTGGGATCGTGCCAGGAGAGCCCGTTGATTCGGAGCTCCGGACGCGGTGTGTACCGCTCGGGGAGAAACTGCATCATCGACTGGACGTTCCCACACGTGAGCGAGTCCCCGTCCCATTCGGGCCATCCGGTGATCTGGTAGGCCAGGTGATCCAGGGCCATGCGAGGCCCAAGATCGAAGAACCACTCGTCGTAGAGATCCCATGTCGGCTGCTCGACGAGGGGGCCGTTGAGGAAGAGTTCGGTGAAATAATCCGCGTGCTCCCCGGGGGTCGTGAGGCCTCCGATGATGGAGTCGAAGAGCCCCGAAGTGAAGAGGGCGAACACGTCCTCCAGGGGTTGGTCGATGAGAGAGAGGATGAACTCCTTCGCGCTCTCCCGCGTCATGCCGCTGACGAGTCCGCCGCCCTGAGCCAGCAGGTTCTCGATTTCTGCGAGGGCATCGGGACAGCTGGCGGTCCCGCCGTTCGCCACTCCCTCGTCGCAGTACCAGGTGAAGATCTCGGCGAATCGTCCCTTCGCGACCTCGCCGTCCACATGGAAATCGAAGAGGAGGTCGATCACGCCGGGCCAGTCTCCGAGGATGAAGTCGCCGTATCCCTCCGTGATCTTCTCGCTCTCCGCTCGCGGAGAGTCATCCCCTTCGAAGAGGTCGTAGGGCCCGAGGGGCTGGGACGCGAAGATCATCGGCGCGAGGAACACCTCCGCGGAGGCGTCTGAGACCACGTGGGAGAGATGTCCGAGAGCGAACATCCGCTCCAGGGGACCGGCGTTCTCCGAGGCTGCGAGGAGCGCGTGGCTCAGGCTCTTGGAGTGTCCGAAGCCGAGATGTTCGGTGGCCCATTGGAGATCGGGAGAGATCGCGCCGAGGCGCAGATAGCTCAAGGCGAGCTCTTCGCTCGCTGGCGCGAGCCATGTGGGGTCCTCTTCGAGGAGAAGCTCGAGAAGGCGAGTGCCTTCGCCGACATGGACACCGGGACCATAGGCGGCCGCTCTCTGGGGAGCGGCTGCGACGACGAGGAGCGTCAGAAGGAGCGGAATACGTCGCATGGAGGACCTCTACTGCAGTATTCCGGTGACGTTCCAGGTCAGGTTTCCGAAAGGGGACCCGAGCAGGGTGATTGTATCCGTCATGGTCCCCGTGAACTCCGTCGCGCTCGTGAACGTGCAGCTCCAGTTCTCCACGTGGGTCTCGGTGAGCCCGAGGCTGGAGTTGGAATAGGAGCCGTTCATCGTGAAGTCATTCCCGTTGACGGTGCCCGTGTAGTTCACGGTGATTCCCTGCGCCGACGTGCTTCCCGTGAGAGCGGATCCGACGATGTCCAGGGTGTAGAGGGTCGAGACGAACGTCACGGGGAGGAGGCCCGCGAGCGTCTGTTGGCTTGGATTGGCGCTGACCAGCCAGTCGCCGCTCGTCCCGCCGGTCTCGGTGGGAACGCAGACCTCGTTTTCACACAGGGTGTCCTTGATGCAGGTGCAGGTGCCTCCGCATCCATCGCTCCCGCAGCTGAGAAGTGCGCATTTTGGAGAGCATTCGCACTCTCCTCCCACGCATTTCCACTGGGTGTTTCCTGCGACACAGGTCAGCTGGGCTTCGTCGGGGACCGGAGTGTTGCTGCATCCCTGCGCAGGGTCACAGGCGTCGGCTGTACAGAGGTTGTCGTCGTTGCAGGAGTATTGCCCCTCGCACTCGAACCCGACGCAGACATCATCGAGGGTGCATGCGTTCTCGTCGCTGCACGGGCCGGCTCCGAGGACATGATCGCATCCGATGCCCGGCGCGCAGGGATCGTCGGTGCAGTCGTTTCCATCCCCACAATCGAGGGGAGAGCCGCCTCCACAGAGGCCGCTCTCCAGGCAGGTCGTCGCCGTGGTGCAGATCTCTGCATCTTCGCAGCTTGTCCCAACGACCGGGGCAGGGACACATTGGCCGGTGATCGGCGCACACTGGACGTCGTCGCAGGGGTTGTCATTCGTGTTGACGCATTTGGGGGCGATGTTCGTGCACGTCTTTCCCGCGCAGATGCCAGGGAATGTGCAGGGATCTTCATCGTCACAGGCCGCCCCTTCGATCGCCTGGTGAAGACACTCGGGTCCTACGGCACCGTTCGTACAGGTGTCGAGAGTGCAGTCGTTCGCGTCGTCGCAGTTGATCTCCAGCGTCGCCACGTGACAACCCGTCGCGGGGTCCCAGAGCTCTCCAGCGTCGAGGTGGGAGCAGTAGGTATCGGCGGTGTTCACGCACTGGCTCGCCGACGCGAGGCACCACTGGTCCGCCACGTTTTTCTGAAAATGGCATCCCAGCTCCCCGTCGCAGGTGATGCCGGCGAGGATGCAGTCGATCGGGGGGAGGCTGAGTTCCTCGGCGCATTGCTCCTTCGTCTTGTCGACTCCGCCTGTGCAGAATCCGAGCGTCTCCTTTCCGGTGGGTCCGGTGGTGGGGGCGCCGACCGCGCAGGTCTGTTCGAGGCTGCAGGGATCCCCCAGACAGGCCTCTTCCGGGGTCGCCTGTGGGCTGCAGTGAGCGATGCGCGTCGGGAGATCGGGGGAGATTGGATCGGGGATCCACTTGCAGGTCAACTCGGTGCATTCGGCGCAGGAGGCGTCGCATTCTGCAGGCAGGTTCTCTTCTCCACAGACGACGGAGAGCGCGTTGTCGATGGCGCATTCGCCCTCGAAGCAGGCATGGCCCTGGCAGGTGTCCCCGCTGGGTTCCTCCGCGTCGATCCAGCAGGCGGATCCCTCCGGTCGGGGGATGGCCTGGCAGCCGATGTCGCCGCCGACGCACACGAACTGGTCGATGCAACCCAGCGGGTCCAGTCCTGCGCTCAGGGCATCGCATTGGAGCGCAAGCTCGGAAGGTTCTGCCGCGCTCGTGTCCGACTCGCCATTCAAGCAGGCGGCGCCCACAAAGCAGTCGGTGGAGGCGTAGGGCTCTTCGCCATCCGCGAGGATCTCCTCCGTGCATTCGCCTGTCTTCGAGTCACAGCTGGGGAGCGTGCAGAGGTTCCCGTCGGTCTCCTCGCAGGTTCGGAGCGTCAAGTTCGTGCATTGCCCCTGTCCGTCGCAGACTCCGATCAGGCAGCCGTCCTCGCAGACTTCGCCTTCATCCGCGATGGCCTGGACGCATACGCTCTCGATGCAGAGGGATTGGAGGACACAGGGGTCCCCCGCGTCGCAATCGGCATCCTGGGTGCACTCGGTCTCGGCCGTGTCTGGATCTTCGGCATCGATCTCGGGGAGCGCGTCGGAGACGTCGCCGGAGGATGTCCCGGGGGTGGAGGGATCGCTGCAGCCGGTGGCCAGCAGGATCGCCAGACAAACACTGGGCCATTGGGCGAGCCACTCTCGCATGGGGGTCCTCCTGATGAGGAGATGATTGTGGCATGGGCGACCCAGGCGCCGCCACTGGTTTGATTCACCGGCGAGTGCCCCTCGGGGGCTCGACACCCGACCATCGATCTCCTGCTGGCCCCGCGAGAGCGCTCGGTGTACACTGGCGATGCTTCAGGAGAGAAATCATGAGCGACGAGTCGACGACGCGCCGGAAATTTCTGGGAAACACGATGAAGGCCGCCATCGGCGTGGCAGCGGTCAGTGGCGCGTCGCTCGCGGGCGCAGGCATCGCGTTTGGTCGGGCACCCCGGAGTCCGAGCGCGGGCATCCTTCGGGAGGTCGGCCTCGTGCGCCCCTTCTCCGGAGATTGGCGGGTCACGGCAGTCTATGGCCCCATCGCGGGGGGCATCACGCTCACCATCCGAAACGGCCCCGATGGACGATCGGTGCGGGTCGACATCTCCCGACGCGACGTGGAGGTGAAGGCGCCAGCGTTCACGAAGCACCTCGAGCTCTTTGTCATGGATGGCGGCGGAGGTGTTCGCGAGATGCCTGACGACCTGATGGTCGCTCTTGGAGATCTGGCTTCGATTCTCGAGGACAGTGAAGACGATCCGCGGGTGTTGAAAGGCCTCATGACCTTCTCGGAGCGCCTCGAGCGTTACCCTGAGTTCATGGCGCGTGCCGCTTGCGAGCTGGAGCCGACAGCTCCCTGATCATTCGTCTGGTGCGTCCGCGGCCAGATGCAGCCCGCACTCTTTTGTCGTCGCGTCTTCCCACCACCATCGGCCCTCTCGTTCGTGTTGATCGGGGCGTACGGCGCGCGTGCAGGGTTCACATCCGATGGAGCGGAATCCGAGGGCGTGGAGTGGATTCGTCGGCGCTTCGTTCTCTCCGAGCCACTTCCAGACCTCCTCGGAGGACCATCCGATGAGCGGATTCACCTTGAGCAGCGCGCCCTGGCGACCTGCGAAGGTGGGATCGATTTGAACGATGGGGACGTCCTCCCGGGTGTCGGGGCTCTGGTCGGCGCGGAGCCCCGTCATCCAGGCGCGCTTTTCACTGAGTACGCGGGCGAGGGGCGCGACCTTTCGGAGGGCGCAGCACTCCTCGTGGCCGTCTTCGTAGAAGCTGAAGAGCCCCTTTGCTGCCTCAAACGCGGCGAGCGCCTTCGGTTCGGGCGCGATCCGTTCGATGGGGGCGTCGTAGCGGGTGCGGACTTCTTCGATGAACGCGAGGGTCTCCGCGTGGAGGCGGCCCGTATCCAGCGTGAAGACCGAAAAAGGCAATCCGGTCTGGGCCGCCATGGCGACGACGGCGACGTCTTCGGCTCCAGAGAACGCGATCGTGCAGTCCGCTCCAAACTGCTCGAGCGCCCAGCGGACGATCTCTGGAGGCGTGGCGTCGGCGAGCGTCGCGGAGGCCGCCGCGGGGTCCAGAGGGGGCTTCGCGGGAGAGGCGTCGGCCTCCAAGCGCTGGCGAATGAGGAGCATTACGGATTGGTAGACGGTCTCACCGTCGGTATCTTCGACCACGAAAAAGGGCGCTCGGTCGATCCCGAGTCGCTCGGCCAGGGCGTGTCCCTCACCAGATCCCCTCTCCTCCTCAATCACGAGGACGCGATCGATGCGGTCCCAGAGGTCGAGTCGGCGGAGGCGCTCCTCGGCCTCGGCGCACTTCGCGCACGCGCTTCCATCGCCCAGAGTCTTTTTCACCATCGTGACGTGCATCGTCTTCTCCGGATGAGGGCTTGTCCCTCAGAGCGATGTTTACCACTGCTTCCGGTCGGGATCCAGCGTTCTGCCGGGCCACTCGGGGGAGACAACGCCCTTGTCAGTGCCTTCACCCGCCGCTAGACTCGCGTCCCGCGCCAGTCAAGGAGAGCGCCTTTGAGTTTAGTCCTGCCAGAGCGAACCCTGACCCATCTGAAGGCCCTCGAAGCCGAGAGCATTCAGATCATCCGGGAAGTGGCCGCCGAGTTTCGGAACCCGGTGATGCTTTATTCCATCGGGAAGGACTCCTCCGTGATGCTGCGCCTCGCTCGAAAGGCCTTCGCGCCAGGCACGCTCCCCTTTCCCCTCCTTCATATCGACACGACCTACAAGTTTCGCGAGATGGTGGCGTTTCGGGATCGCTACTGCGCGGAGCATGCGCTGGATCTGATCGTGCACACGAATCAGGATGCCGTCGATGCGGGCATCAGCCCCTTCGTGCATGGCTCCAAGAAGTATACGGACGCCTACAAGACGCAGGCGCTCCTGCAGGCGCTGACCGCGGGCGGCTATGACGCGGCCTTCGGGGGCGCCCGGCGTGATGAGGAGAAGAGTCGGGCCAAGGAGCGGATTTACAGCTTCCGCGATCGCTTTCACCAATGGGATCCGAAGAATCAGCGCCCCGAACTCTGGAACCTCTACAACGCGAAGGTGAACCCTGGGGAATCGATTCGGGTGTTCCCTCTCAGCAATTGGACGGAGCTGGACATCTGGCTCTATATCCACCTGGAGGAGATCCCCATCGTTCCGCTCTATTTCGCCGCCGAGAGGCCCTGCGTGAAACGTCATGGGATGTGGATCATGGTGGACGACGATCGCCTGGAGCTGAAGAGCCCGGACGAGGTGGAGATGGTGATGTGTCGCTTTCGCACGCTCGGCTGCTATCCCTTCACGGCGGCGGTGGAGTCGTCGGCCACCACGCTCCCGGAGATCATCGAGGAGATGCTCCAGGTGCGGGTGTCGGAGCGCATGGGGCGCCTCATCGATTTCGATGAGGAGGGGTCCATGGAGAAGAAGAAGCGGGAGGGCTATTTCTAGGCATGATGAAGGCGGATCCCATCGACGACATCGAGAGCTATCTCGAGCGCCACCAGAACAAGCAACTGCTTCGGTTCGTGACGCTGGGGTCCGTCGATGACGGGAAATCCACGCTGATTGGTCGCCTCCTCCACGACACCCAGGCGGTGTATGAGGATCAGCTCGACGACGCCCGGCGCAATGCGCCCGGCGACGCGGAGATCGACTATGCGCTCATCACAGATGGTCTCGTCGCGGAGCGCGAGCAGGGGATCACGATCGATGTGGCGTATCGTTACTTCACGACAGCCAACCGCAAGTTCATCATCGCCGACAGCCCGGGACATGTGCAGTACACGCGGAACATGGCGACCGGAGCCTCGACAGCGGACGTCGCCATCATCCTGATTGATGCCCGGCATGGCGTTCTCCAGCAGTCGCGGCGCCACGCCTACATCGCGTCGATGCTGGGAATTCCCCATCTCTTCGTGGCGATCAACAAGATGGACGCCGTGGGCTACGAGCAGTCGACCTACGATGCGATTCAGGCTGATTTCACCTCCTTCTCGGAGCATCTGGGATTTCAGGTGATCCAGTATCTCCCCCTGAGCGCCTTGAATGGGGATAATGTCGTCACGCCGAGCGCGCATATGGACTGGTACGAGGGGCCCCCGTTGCTGGAGCAGCTGGAGGGCGTGGAGCTGGAGGTCAGCCGCAACCTCGCTGATTTCCGCTATCCGGTGCAGACGGTGATTCGCCCGAACCAGAACTACCGTGGATTCGCCGGCCAGATCACGAGCGGAGTCGTCGCTGTGGGGGACATCGTGACGATTCTGCCCGCAGGGACGAGCAGCACGGTCAGCCACATCGACACCTTTGATGGCGAGCTGCAGGAGGCCTTCGCGCCCATGTCCGTGACGCTTCGGCTGACGGATGACGTGGACGCGAGCCGCGGGGACATGATCGTCCACACCCAGAGCGCTCCGCATCTCGCCCGCACGCTGGACGCGATGGTCGTCTGGATGGATGACAAGCCCCTCGATTGTGGGAAGAGCTACATCATCAAGCACACCAGCCGCTATGTGCGGGCGGGGCTCCATGTGGTGCGCTGGAAGCTCGACATGGACACCTTGGCCGAGGTCGAGACGGACACCCTCGAGCTCAACGAGATCGGTCGCGTCCGGGTGACAGCGCATCAGCCTCTCGTCTTTGATTCCTACCAGGACAACCGCGGAGTGGGGTGCTTCGTCATCGTGGATTCGCTGACGAACAACACGGTGGGAGCGGGAATGATCCTGGAGCCGGACCCCGTGGAAGAGGATGGGACGGTCCACACCTGCTCTGGCCTCGAGAGCGGGGTGAGTTCACAGGAGCGCGTGGAGCGGCTGCGTCAGAAGGGATCGGTCGTTTGGATCAGCGGCGGCAAGGGGCACGCGGCGAGTCATCTCGCCTACGGTCTCGAGCGGCGGCTCTTCGATCTGGGGCATATCGTGCACGTCCTCGATCCGGAAGACGAGGAGGGTGCGGTCGCGAGCGCCGCTGGCGATGCGCTGGCGAGGGCTGCGCGGATCTGCGTCGGCGCCGGGCTCTCCACGATCTGTGTGAGTGATTCGTTCACTTCCAGTCAGTCTGCGGCTGGGCGTGCAACCTTCGGGGACGCGCTGGTCGAGGTCTCGCTCGACGGCGCGGAGTCCGCGGACATCGAAGTCGATGTCGATGTCGAGGACTCCGATCTCGTCAGCCTGCAGGCCATCGTCGAGCTCCTCCGATCCCGCGGATTTCTGCTCTCGGATTAGCCGCCTCCTCTACACGTCGATGGCGTCGTCGCTCGCAGGCGCGTCACTCGCGAGCTCCTTGCCTGTCGTCGGGGGGCTTGCGTTTGGAGTGTCCGGCTCAGCGGAGCCGCTCCACGCGACGATTCCTCGCTCTTCATCGGTGCCGGGGATGGTGTTGTCCAAGAGGAGCGCCGAGATCGCGCCCACGGCCATTCCGGTCTTTCCGAGCGTGTTGAGGATGTTGGAGAGCCATTCCATCTCCAGCTCCACCGGGTGGGCGCCGAAGTACTCCGGAACGCTGAGACCCATGAAGAAGGCGAAGCCGAGGATAAAGAGGTTGCGGGCTGAGTTGAGGTCGACGAACTGTAGATTCGACAGGCCGACTGCAGCGATCATCCCGAACATGGCGCAATACATGCCGCCCACGATCGGAGTGGGAATGGTGGTGAAGAGCGCTCCGAACTTCGAGACGAGTCCCAGCGCGATCATGAGCAGGGCGCCTGCCTGGACCACCCGGCGGGACCCGACGCGGGTCAGGCCGATGGCTCCGATGTTCTCGCTGTAGCTGGTCGTTCCGTTGCCCGTTCCGAACAGGCCCGCGATGAGGCATCCGATGCCCTCGAAGGTGATCCCGCGGTTGATGGTCTTCGAGGTC
>Ga0114996_10003333_pt1 | contig 20073 bp, 13 predicted proteins | sample ArcticOcean_MG_C_4_FD_87039 | JGI IMG/M metagenome (GOLD analysis project Ga0114996, IMG submission 87039) | Marine microbial communities from western Arctic Ocean - ArcticOcean_MG_CB4_134 | ecosystem: Environmental > Aquatic > Marine > Oceanic | place: Arctic Ocean: Canada Basin | collected...
GACGAACGGCCACACCAATGGAAAACACGTCGACCTTAACGCGACACCTGCCGACGGTCCCTTAGATGGCTTGGCCGTCGAAGCCGTCGAGGACGATGAGTTTGCGGACGAGCAGAGCACCCGCTCTCGCAAGAGTCCCACATGTGTCGATGATCCGGTGCGGATCTATCTGATGCAGATGGGCGAAATTCCGCTGTTAACCCGAGCCGAAGAGATCTCGGCGGCCAAGCGAATCAAGAAGTGGCGTGAGCGTTTTCGCCGCAACATGCTGGCCAGCGACTTTGTGCTACAGGGGGCCGTCGAGTTGTTACAGAAAGTCATGGACGGCGAGTTGCGATTGGATCGCACCATTGAAGTGTCGGTGACCAACACCACACTCAAGAAGCAGTTGCTCAAGCGGATGGAACCCAACTTGCGCACGCTGAATCATCTGCTCAAGCAAAACCACGAAGACTATCACATCGCCATCGCCCGGTCGCAGTCGATGAAAGTTCGCCGTCAGGCGTGGCGACGTCTAGTTACGCGACGTTACAAAGCGGTGCGGTTGATCGAGGAACTCAACCTGCGAACCCAACGAATTCGGCCGCTGCTGGACAAACTGAGCGAAATCGCAAAACGAATGGAACAGGTAGTGAACCAAATTCGCGACGCGGATCAATCGGACCGCACGGGGCCGACGGTCGACGAGCTGCGCGGCGAACTGCATTACCTGATGCGAATCACGCTCGAGAGTCCTGCAACGCTGCGACGCCGAATGAGCGAAACCAATCATTGTCTCGGAGAATATGACGCCGCCAAGCGAGGACTCTCGGCCGGCAACTTGCGACTGGTCGTCTCGATCGCCAAACGATACCGCAATCGCGGCCTGAGCTTTCTCGACCTGATCCAGGAAGGCAACACGGGCCTGATGCGAGCCGTCGACAAATTCGAGCATGAGCGAGGCTACAAGTTCTCGACCTATGCCACATGGTGGATTCGCCAGGCGATCACCCGAGCCATCGCCGATCAAAGCCGCACGATCCGCGTGCCGGTTCACATGATCGACACCATGTCGAAAGTCCGCTCTGCCACACAAGAACTGGTTCAAGAATTGGGACGCGAGCCAAACGTCGAAGAGATCGCCAACCGCACGGGGCTGTCGCTCGATGACGCCCAGTGCATCACCAAGATGACTCGCCAGCCCCTCTCGCTCGACCAACCGGTCGGCGACCACGAGGACAGTTTTTTCGGCGAGTTCCTTGAGGAAAAACGTGACGAAGATCCGCTCTATGAACTCAACCAGCAGTCGCTCAAGAGTCGCATTGGTGTGGCATTGGGCGCCCTAAATTACCGCGAACGTGAAATCGTGCGGCTTCGCTATGGGCTGGTCGATGGATACTCCTACACGCTGGAAGAAGTTGGCCAGATCTTCAGCGTTACCCGCGAGCGGGTGCGTCAGATCGAAGCCAAAGCAGTCCACAAACTGCAACAGCCCGAGCAGAGCCGCACGTTGGTTGGTTTCCTCGAGGGGATCGACCTGTCGGTGAGCAGCGGTGCATCGGTAAAGAGCGCGTAAGTGACGGCCGAAGCGGCACTGCTATACGTAATGCAGCACAAGTGTCGATTGAACGAAAACCGACCGGGGAAACAGAGAGGCAACCTCTTTGTTTCCTCGGTTTTCTGTTGGTCGACAGGAATTCGTCGCCGCGCTACTATCCTTGGCGCTAGCGAGCGCCGAGACTGCTTTCGATCTCGCTGGCTTTGGTCGAAAAGCCCGCTGAGTCGATGTCGCCCTTGGTGGGGCGGACATGCTGGCTGAGCGTCGAAGTCGGTCCAGTGAAGCCATCACCGCGTAGATCCAGCGGTGGCATTGCACAGCCGGTAAGTGAAAGACAACAGGCGAGCACCGCGGAGCGTGAAACAAAGGACTTCATGACGTAATCGCTGGGGTGAGTGGGGCGGCGCGTTGTTCGCCGGGAAGTGGGCGCCGAGAAGTGGGCAAAGTCTTCCAGAATGCTCGCATCACGTCCAGAGCAATCGAACCGAATCGCTGGTGCGCCGCGGTTTTGCCAGCGACGCTATCGCCCAGCCTTCTGGATGGCTCTCCAGGCTTGCCACTTCTTCAAGGCGGTCACGCGCCGCTGTGGGCTGGCGAAACGGTACCGATCGAGTCGGCCCATGGCGTAGGAACGCCGCACGCTGGAAGTCTGATAGCCATAGTCGGCCAGGCGCTGGCCGGTCAAAGCGATCAGGGTGCCCAGCGCCACATCGCGCACTTCAAGCGGCGTCTCGCCCTCGCGTGTCGATTCTCTTTGGCTGTGCGTGTCTTCGAGCAACGGCTCGACCACTTCAACGTGCTCTTTGTCGCCGAACTCGGCCACCACGAGCAGCGCGATCTGGCGCGTCCTGGCCGGATGCTTTTCCTTGCTAATGATGCGAGTGGCCAGCGGAAGCCCCTCGGGCAATTTGTAATAGAGCGACAACCACAGATCGCGGCCCGCCTGGGCGGAACCAGAGCCTCTGGCCAGCCACTTCGCCAGCAGGAGGTGCAATGGCTTCGAGTAGGGGCCGCTATTGATGGCTTCGCGAAAATTACTGTAATAGAGATAGCTGCCGTCATAGACCTGCTTACGAGCCTGGCCTGCCACCAGAGACTCCGAATCGGCCCCCAACAACAGAAACGCGACCACGCTGGGGACGGGGATCTTGCTAGACGAGTTGCCGGACCGATCACGCTGTGCGGTCCGCGTCACGATCGAAGTCCGCATCGCCAATGCGTCGCTCAACCGATCAGGCGCGTCTCGGGCGGTCTCCAACAATACCGACTCGACGCGCTGCATCTCGACAAACAGTCGGCGCGCCCCGCGATCATCACCGACAATCTCTCGAAACCGATCCCACAGCGGCAAGCCATGGTCGTCTTTGCTGGTCGGTTCATCGACCGCGAATCTTTCCAGCCGGACATGAAAGTCGGCGTCGAGAACGTCGAGCAGAAGTTCGCCCGCCCGGCGACGCACTTCGGCATCGGAGTCCTTGAGCGCCGCGATCAGCGCATTTTTTGTAGGTGGGCCAACGAGAATTAACTCGCGCGCCGCGCGCTGACGAGCCGAAAACTGTTCGGCCCCCAGGTCACGTACCCAGCGAGCGATCTGTTCGGCTTGAGTCCGCTCGACTCCATCATCGGCCAATGCATCATCGGCCAAGATCGACGAAAACGCCGACAGGAGCACCAAGCAGACGGCAACGGGCAAGGTTCGTTTCATCTGGATTACCAAGGTCACGAAAGACGAGACGGCGGACGAGACGGCAGTGGGCGGTGTGAAGTCACGGCAACGCCACACGTCGAACCTCTATTTTACTTACCAAAGGCCGATATCGTCCAGCACGATTCGCAGGCAATTTGGCAACGAATAACAGGCAACCTCCGGCGAGCACACGGGTTAGGGCAATTTTCGCCAGCCTCTTTTTCTCGCAGCAGCTGGCTTGAACCTGCCGAGCGGGTGGCTTACAATACGAGTGATTGGGATTTGCGGCCGCTTGCAGCCTTCCTCTGCTAAAGTGCCTCTGCTACGACGTTGGTCATAATACGACCCCGTCAGGGCGGACCAACTTGAACAGACCGCGCCGCGACTTTCACGCCTATGTGATTTCGCGGTTTTTTTGTTTGAGTTGGACGTAATCCCGCTGTCAACCCTTTTGCCAGTGGAGAATTACCCGACGATGAGTACCACCATGAAGCCGACCGACCAGCAGTCACCGTCTGATCAGCAGGCACCGCCCAAGCTGTCGACCACGGCGGTTCACGGCGGCGAGGCCCGACAGAAGCCGGGCGACTCGATCACCGATCCGATCTTCTGTGCCTCGACGTTCACCTTTCCCGACACCCAGTCGGTGATCGATTTCATCGAGCAGGATCAAACCCGCGATGAATACGGCCGCTATGGCAACCCGGGCGAACGGGTTGTCGAAGGCAAGCTGGCCGCCCTTGAAGGCGCCGAAGAGGCCATCCTGTTTTCCACCGGCATGGCGGCGTTAGTCGGCTTGCTCATGGCCAAGCTCAACGCCGGTGACGAGATCATCTTCTTTGACGAGTGCTACCACCGCAGCCGCGAGTTCTGTTCGAAGCACCTCGCGCGGTTCGGCGTCGTTACGCGCCAGGTGAAGGCATGTGACTATGAGGCGATGGAAGCCGCCATCACGCCGAAAACTCGAATGTTGGTTAGCGAATCGCCGACGAACCCTCATCTGAGCGTGGTTGATCTCGAACGATTTGCCGAACTCGGTCGACGCAATGAAGTCGAGACCCTGATCGACGCGACGCTGGCAACGCCGTTCAATTTGCGGCCGATCGAGGCCGGAGTCGACTACGTGTTGCACTCGGCCACCAAGTATCTCGGCGGACACAATGATCTGTTGGCGGGCTCGATCGCCGGAAGCGCCGAGCAGCTTGAACCGGTTCGCAATCTGCGGGGCATCATGGGGGCGGTCAACTCGCCGCACAACGCCTATCTGTTGAGTCGGGGACTCAAGACCTTCGAGCTGCGGATGCAGCGACACAACGCCAACGGTCAGGCGGTGGCGGAATATCTCGAACAGCATCCGAGCGTCGAGAAGGTCTATTATCCCGGCCTCCAGTCGCACGACTCGCACGAGATTGCGCGACAGACGATGACCGGCTATGGCGGGTTGGTCACATTCTTGGTCAAAGATGCCGACTGGCGTCAGACGGCCAATGTGGTTGATGCTGTGCGGATTCCGCGGATCGCCCCGAGTTTGGGCGGGGTCGAGTCGCTCATCGAACAGCCGCTCGTGATGAGCTACTACGAGTGCACCGCCGAAGAACGCCAGCAGTTCGGTATTCCCGATAACATGATCCGGTTGGCGCTCGGTGTGGAAAACACCGACGATCTGATCGACGACCTGGCTCAGGCCCTGGACGCGGCAAAATGAAATTTCGGACCAGGGCGATTCACGTCGGCAACGAGCGAGACCCACAGACCGGTGCCGTCGTGCGACCGATCCACATGGCGGCCACCTATGTGCAACCGGCTGCCGGCGAGTGGGGCGAGTTCGACTATTCGCGAAGCGGCAATCCAACCCGATCGGCGCTGCAGGAGACGATCGCATCGCTCGAGGGCGGCGTGAGGGCGCTCGCTTTCGCCTCCGGCATGGCCGCCACGCATTGCGCCACGATGTTGCTCGAAAGCGGCGAACATATCATCGCCGGCGGCGATATCTATGGCGGCACCTATCGGCTGCTGCACAAGGTAACCAGTCGCTCCGGCATAGGCGTCTCGCTCGTCGATGCGTCCGATTTGGCAGCGATCGAGGCGGCAATCACGCCCCAGACCAAGTTGCTTTGGATCGAGAGCCCGGGCAATCCGCTGATGTCGATCACCGACATTGCGGCGTGTGCCGAGTTGGCTCATCGCCACGGGATGTTGTTGGGCGTCGACAATACGTTTGCCACGCCGGTGCTAACCCGGCCGCTGGAGCTCGGGGCCGACATCGTGATGCACTCAGCAACCAAGTACCTTGGAGGTCACAGCGACGTGCTGGGCGGGGCGCTAGTCGTGCGCGACGTGGCGATTTATGACCGGCTCTACTTCATTCAGAACGCGACGGGTGCCGTCATGGCGCCGCTCGACTCGTTTCTCTGCTCGCGGGGACTCAAGACGCTCGAACTTCGCGTACGCGAGCAGTGCCAGACAGCGCAGAGGCTGGCGGAGTATCTCGACGCCGATTCGCGAATCAAGCGGGTTCTCTATCCGGGGCTGCCCGGCCATCCGGGACACAAAATCGCCGCGCGTCAGATGGACGGTGCCTTTGGGGCGATGCTCAGCTTTGAGGTCGACGGAGATTTTGACGCCGCGAAGCGTGTGGTTGACTCGACGCATCTCTTTCAGCTTGCGGTGAGTCTCGGTGCGGTCGAATCACTGATCGAGCAACCCGCCTCGATGTCCCATGCCAGCTACGACGCCGAGGACCGAGCGGCCCATGGAATCTCCGACGCGCTGATTCGCATTTCCGTCGGCCTGGAGCATTTTGACGATCTGCAAAGCGATCTCGACCGCGCGCTGGGATAGCAGACAACAAACGTCGCTTAGCGAAGCGAGAAGTGCACCCGGTGGGCGCCAAGGGGTCAAATCGGTGTTTGTGGATTTGTGAAGGTGGGTTCTCGCCTCGAACGTTCGGCTAAGTTTTTTGACCCCACGGGTTCGGTATCTCGAAGTGTGTGTTGACTCAGGGACGTTTACCGCCAACCCTGCTCAAAACTTCCACATTGACGCATTCATAGGCCGTCGCCTGCATCACGCCGCTCGCCGGAAACAGACGAATGGGATAGCCTTCGATCGAAACAGAGGCGTCGCCGAAGGCGAATCCCATGTCGATCGCCTCGGGATAGGCCGCTTGGTAAGAAAACGTGGGGCTCGGATGCTCGGCGGCGATGAGCAGCACGCGCGACTTTTTCTCTTTGAACAGTTTCTGTACTTTTTCATGCAGCCCCATGTATCCGAGGCGAAGCGTGAGCCCACCCTGCGGGGCCTTTTCGCGGTACTGCTTCAGTTGATGGTCGACGTTGTGATGCACCTCGATGTTCTTGGCCCAACGGCGGTCGTCGTATTTGGCGATAAAGTTCATCGCCATGTGGCCCGACGAGGCGACCACGATCGTCTGGCCCTTGCTGACCTCTGCGGCAATCGTCTCGGCGGTTTGGCGGACCCGAGGCAACTGAGTGCGGGAAAAGGCACGCAAATGGCTGCGCATTTGGGCGAGGTATTTCGCGGCGAGTTCGCCTCTGGGGATCGGCGGTACCCGATAGTCATCATGAAATCGTTTCTTGCGAAAGTAACGCTCCGACCAACTCTTTCCGTCGGCCGATTCCCAACTCTTCCACATGGTCGGCATCTTGCCACCACGGGTGTGCGCGGAAACAAATTCCGCAATAAAGCACCATCCCAGCAAGGCGTTGACAATGTGGTTGCTCTTTCCAAGACGTTGGTTTTTCCACGTGATGAGTCGGTCGTTCGCTCCGCCGCCGGTATCGAACCAGACATCGCAGAGTGCGGCCATCTTGGCGACCTCTGGATGGGACTTCGCGCCGAAGCCCAACACTAACACGCCCTTCGCTTTGTAGTTGGCGATCCGTTTCGCTTCATCACCGCGGGGTTTCTCGTCCCAGGAGAAGATGACCATGTCCTGTTTGACTTCGGCCGGTTTGCGTTCCTTCGAAGCGTGCGGCGGGCGCTCAAATCCGAAGTGAATCACCCCGCCGCTGCGTCCGTACAATTCCTGTTCGAGTGTCGCCCCGATCCACGGCACGCCGATGAGGCCGCCTTTGCGATATCGCTCGGCACAGGTTTCGGCGACTTTAGTGATCTGCGGGACCTTTGCCTCGACCGCGTCGATTTTCTTTTCAAGTTCTTGCAGGAACGCGCTCGCCGGCGACGGCTTGACGGGCGGCAGCTTGAAACCGTCGATCTTTAGCAGCGTGAAGGGATAAATGATCGTGGCGTAGAGCGTCCCGTCGCGACCCGCCACCAGCGCCATGTGATGATGCAGCGGGACCATCCGTCCATCCGGCAATGTGTGGAAGCCGTGGCTCCATGGCGGCTTCTTGCCGTCGGGGCCATTTTTGAAATTGAAAAAGTCCGGGTTCTTCACCGCCAGCACGCCGAGATCCTCGTGTTTTTTTTTCTTCGGGTCATATCGCAACAGATGATGCAGCCGGCCCTTGCCAAAACCGGTTTCGTTGTCGACGCCGACGATCGTGTAGACCTGGCCGTCAGGTCCGATGGTCAGCGCGCTTCGCGAGTCGGGCTTCGACCCCTTGATCACCTTGCCACAGTCGACCGCCTGGGCCGCGCCTCCTTTGCTCATGAGGTCGATCGTCAACAGCGTCGGATCGTTCATCAGAATGAGATACGCTGTCCGTCCGTCGGGGCCGAGATTCCACGTGGGGATCGAAGCGCCGCCGGCACGGGTGAAGGTTTTGTCGCCAATCTTAATCGGGCGAATCGTAATTTTTTCGGTTTTTGGGTTGTAGGTTGCCAGTTCAAACTTGTCGGTCAGCACACTAGCACCGCCGGACTTGTCGACCAGTGTCGTGGCATAGGACGTAAGCAACGGGCCGAGTTCGCGGTACTTGCGCGTTGCCATGTCATAGCGCATCCAGTGCTGCTTCTCGCAGGTGACGACGTAGACGACCTTGCGTGCTTCGTCAGCGACCACGTCGATGATTCCCTGTTCGGGAAAGGGGATGCCGAGGTTTTCCACCACGCCGCTGCGAGGATCGAAGGTGATCAGGTATCCGCCCGGGTATTTCGACTTGTCACCTTTTTCCGCATAACCCTGCTTCGTGCCGACGTAGATTTTTCCGCTCCGCCCGACGTAGTTGCGGGTATGAAACTTGGCCTGGGCGGCGTATCCCTTTGCCTTGAGCCCGCAAGCTTTGTGAGCATCGACCACGATCCGCTGACGGCCCGACGTGGGATCGAACTCGACCAGATAAGCGTTCTCTCCGTACTTGGCCGTCCCGATGTAGACCCGCCCGTCACGACCTTCGCAGAGCGAGAAGTAGCCCGACTCTTGGTTATGGGTGCCGGGCAGAACGTGATAGGCGGTCGCTTCGACATATCGAAACGGCGGTTTGGCGGCCGCCTGCACGTGATCCAGCGCAGAGACCGCGGCGAGAAGAAGGGCCAGGTATCTCATCGTCCGTCCTCCGGAGGTCCAATGATCGATTCAGCCGAGCGATCATTCTATACGACCGGACGGAGCTACCGCCACAACGACTCAAAGGCCCGGTGGATCATCTTCTCGGCACCCACCGCAGGCGGGCCAAGATTGGGGGACATTGTTTCGTGGCCGCCCCAGTTGGGAAGAGATCCGGCCTCGTAGCCACCGTTGGCACCCATCGCCAGGGCTTTGTCGGTGCCGATGTAGGCACGTCCACCGTTGGTCAGAGCCAACACCATCGTTCGCTTGAACGGGGCGTGCTTGTCGATCCAGAGTTCATACTGGCAGAACGTCTCGTAGTTCATCGCCACCATGCCCCACTCGTCGCCGAGCATCACGCCATAAACGCCAAAACGTCGCGGCGCGGGCGACCCGCCACTCTTTCGCATCGCAGATATTTTGTTCAGTTGCTTCATTCGAGCCCGGTTTTTCTTGTTCTTCTCCTTCAATTCTGCCACGAGCTTCGCCGAGGGAAGCGCTCGCGTGGGAAGCTCGAATCGTTTCGTCCGTAACTTCAACGTCGTGGCCTTGATCAGATCACATTTACCCATCGCGCTGAGCGCCGCATCGCCGAGCTTGTGTCCCGCCGCGTCGGCGTCGGCGTGGGTGCTTCGCAGCGGAAAACTGTTGATGTTCCCGTTGCAACCCTGGGCGAACAACACGACGACGTCGTTGCCGAGTTTCTCACGAACCCGCGCCACCGCGGCACCGGGAAAGTCGGCGCTGACCAGCTTGCTGGTGTGTGGAACCGTCACCGGGTGTGCCGCGTGTTCCAGCAGCACGGCGACCGGTCGCTTCGTCTTGCGGCTCTTGGCGACCAGCACATTGACCCACGGCACGACCGCTCCCTTGCGGTTGACTCCCATGTGGGTTCGCCCGTTGGCCGGAGTGACGCGGCGGTTGAACCCGACTTGCGCCTTCTCGCGACCGACGTGCAGTGTCACCGGAACCATTTTCTTCTTCGCTTCAGCGACGATCTCGACGGCCGCTTTGTGGACCCGGCTGTTCCATAGCGATTCTCGTGGATTTTCGCTGAGCGGACGATCGCGGAACTCGTCCCAAACAAGCTCGTCGGTCCAGATGCGTCCCTTTCTAGGTGTCGATCCGAGCCAGCGCGAGGAGTGTGTATGACTACAGTTGAACCAGACCTCGCTCACCCCAGTCTTCTTTTTCACTCGCTCGCGAAGTTCATCAACGGCCGCGAAGCCAGCGCAGATCAAGTCGGCGGTGATCAGCGCGAACGATTGGCCTTTGGCATCTTCCAACACGATCGCGCGGAGGAAGATCGGATCGTGCACACCGACGTTCTTGCGAAAATAGTGCATGATCTCCATCCCGATCGGTGGAGAGATGTCCCGCTCGGCAGCACCGGCATAGATACCCGGCTTTCTGCTCTCCTCCGCGCCGACAACATCGACGGAGAGGACATGGAGGATCAATACAGCGAACGCGATACGTTGGATAGTTTTCATAGTCCCCGTATCTTACATCATTTGGCGAAGAGACACCTGGCGACCGGTAACAGGTACGAAAAAACCCGCAACGCATGATGATGCGCCACGGGTCTTGTGGATGCCCGGGTTCTGTGGATGCCAGGGTCTTGTGGATAACTGTTCCGCAGCGGAAGTTAACGCTTGGAGAACTGCGTGCCACGACGAGCGCCGTGCAGGCCGGGCTTCTTGCGTTCTTTCATGCGGCTGTCACGGGTCAACAGGGCCGCCTCGCGGAGCGCTTCTTCGAGTTCGCCATCGAACTTGATCAAGGCTCGGGCAATGCCCAACACACACGCACCCGCTTGTCCGGTCATGCCGCCGCCGTTGACGCGAATCGACATGTCGACCTCACCCGTCTTGCCGGTCTTTTCCAGCGGGGCCATGACGTTGTTGCGATCACGTTCACTGGGGAAGTAATCTTCTAAGGAGCGTTTGTTGATCAACACCTTGCCATCGCCGGGGCGAATGCGAACGCGGGCCACCGAGGACTTGCGTCGGCCGGTTCCCAGGGAGTCGGGGGATTCTTTTGCGGCAGTTGCCATGTTTTGTTCCTGCAATAATGTGCTAATGAATCGTCAACCCAAAACAGTGCTATTTGGCGGCGGCAAGTTTCTTGCCCATCTCGCGCGGCTGTGGGTTTTGGGCCTGATGAGGGTGGTCGCTGCCGGTGTAGATCTTGAGCTTGTCCAGCATCTTGACGCCGAGCTTGTTCTTCGGCAGCATTCGACGAACCGCCTCGCTGAGGATCATCTCGGGCTTTTTTTCTCGACGCTTCTCAGCGGTGATGCTTTTTTGTCCCGGATAGCCGGTGTACCAAGTGTACTTTTTCTGTCGCCATTTCTTGCCGGTGAAGGCGATCTTCTCGACGTTGGTCACGACGACAAATTCGCCCGTATCAACGTGAGGGGTATAGGTCGGGCGATGCTTGCCCATCAGAATCACGGCAATATCAGCTGCCAGCCGGCCGACGATCATATCGGTCGCATCGACCAGATACCAGTTCTGCTCGACTTCGCCCGGCTTGGCGACATAGGTCTTGTTCATCGCATTATTCATCGGATCTGCTCACTTTTTCTGTTCGACCAACTGTCGGCTCGATCAACGAACCCTGTTCCGCCACGCCTCACTTGGGCGCGGAATCCCGTAGTTTATCGGCTCCGTGGCCAACCCACAAGGCGGTTGGCCACGGAAAGTGTGCTATGTTTGAGGCGAGAAGCCAGTCCCCCTGGCTTGGGCCGAAATTAGCCGCAAAGTCGGCCCGTCTTGCCGCGTCCACCTTTGCGGGCGGCCGCCAATTATGCCACAATCTGGCCTAAAGTTCGCCCGACGCACCCGTTGATCCCCTGATTGTCGCCCTATGATTATTGCCGCCGCGAAAGAGACCTATCCGGGCGAACGCCGCGTGGCGCTCGTGCCGGCCCATGTTCCGCTGCTGATCAAGGCGGGCCTGGAGGTGGTAATCCAATCGGGCGCCGGCCAAGAGGCGGGGTTTCCTGACGAGCAGTACGTCGAAAAAGGGGCCAAGATCGTGGCCGCGCGCGAAGAGGCCTTTGCAGCCGACGTGCTGGCACAGGTTCGCACGATTGGCGCCAACCCGGTCCATGGCGAGGACGATCTGAGCCACATGCGTTCGGGCAGTGTGATCGTCGGCACGGCCGATCCGCTTTCAAATCCCGAGGCGATCCAAAAGGCGAGCACTCAAGGGGCGACGCTATTTGGCCTGGAGTTGATCCCGCGGATCACTCGGGCACAGAGTATGGACATTCTTTCGTCGATGGCGACCGTGGCAGGCTATCGGGCTGTGCTGCTCGGGGCCGAGGCGCTGCCAAAGATGTTCCCGATGTTGATGACCGCGGCCGGCACGATTCAGGCGGCCCGTGTGTTTGTCATCGGAGCCGGCGTGGCCGGGTTGCAAGCAATCGCCACGGCGCATCGTCTGGGAGCGATCGTCTATGGCTATGATGTCCGCCCGGCTGTTCGCGAACAGGTCGAAAGTCTGGGCGGCAAATTCGTCGAAATGGAGCTCGAAACTGAATCGGCCGAAGGCAAAGGTGGTTATGCCAAGCAGATGGACGAAGAGTTTTATCAGCGCCAGCGACAACTGATGGCTGAAGTGGTCGCCAAGAGCGATCTGGTGATCACGACCGCCGCGATTCCCGGACGACGTTCGCCGCTGTTGATCACGGCCGAAGCGGTCGAGGGAATGATGCCTGGCTCGGTGATTGTCGATCTGGCCGCCGAGCGTGGTGGCAACTGTGAACTGACCAAGGCCGACGAGCGGATTGTCGAGCATGGTGTGACGATCATGGGACCGACCAACTTGCCGGCCGAGATTCCGTATCACGCCAGTCAGATGTATTCGAAGAACGTCACTACGTTTCTGCTGCATCTAATTGACGATGGCCAGTTGAAGCTCGATCTGGAAGATGAAATTACCCGCGATACGCTGCTGGCCCACGACGGCGATGTGGTCAACAACCGGGTTCGCGAGCTGCTGGATTTACCGCCGCAAGATTCGACTCCCACCGAGACGCCGGAACCAGCGGCCGACGAACCGGCCGGCGAGAATGAAGAAGACCCTGAGCCCGCCGCCGAGAAGGAGGCCGACGAGTAAACCGATGATTGCATCTCAAACTCTAATACGATGGCGATGGGCCGCGGCAGGATTGGCTGTGTTGCTGCTTTTCGGCTCAGTCGCGCCCGCTCAACAGGCGTTGTTCGCAGCGCCGGCAGATTCAACCGATTCAAAGGCGGATGTTTCATCAGCAACCGATGAAATCGTCGGACCGATTACCTATCTGACGATTTTCGTGCTGGCCGTGTTCGTCGGTTTCGAGATTATCACCAAGATCCCGCCGACGCTGCACACGCCGCTGATGTCGGGCTCGAACGCGATTTCCGGCGTCACGCTGGTCGGGGCGATTTTGTGTGGCAAGAGCGACTGGCCGATTGCCACCGTGACGCTCGGCTTTCTGGCTGTGATGTTCGCGATGATCAACGTCGTCGGTGGATTCCTGGTCACGCATCGCATGCTGGGCATGTTTCGCAAGAAAAAGGTTAAACAGTCGTGAATTTCCCCTGGCACAACTTGGCCTACTTGATCGCCGCGATCTTGTTCATCCTGGGTCTTAAAGGGCTCACGCACCCGCGCACTGCCGTGCGCGGCAACCTGCTGGGCGCATTGGGAATGTTGCTGGCCGTGGTGGTCACCATGGTTAATTTCGACGTGATCGGACTCTATGCAATCATCGCCGCGCTGGTGATCGGCTCGGTGATCGGGCTTGTGCTGGCAATCAAAATCGAAATGACCGCCATGCCACAGATGGTGGCGATCTTCAACAGCTTCGGCGGACTGGCTTCGGTGCTGGTCGCGTCTGCCGCGGTCATCGCACCGGACGCTTCCGTCAATCTGGTCAAAGAACAGTCGGGCCACTGGCCCTATGAATTCACGATCGCGCTAATCGCCTCGGGTTTGATCGGTGCGATCACTTTCTCGGGCAGTCTGATCGCATTCGCCAAACTGCAAGAGCTCAAGGCGTTTCGCAAACCACAGAGTTTTCCCGGTCAACAGGTCGTCAATGTTCTGCTACTGCTGGTGGCGATTGGCGTTGGTGTGGGAATGGTGATGGGCGGCCACGGATCGCTGTTTCTGTTGCTCCTGTTGGCGGCACTGGCGTTGGGCGTGCTGTTGGTTGTCCCGATCGGCGGGGCCGACATGCCGGTGGTGATCGCGCTGCTGAATTCCTATAGCGGTCTGGCCGCTGCGGCGACCGGGTTTGTGATCGGCAACAACGTGCTGATCGTCGCGGGTTCGTTGGTTGGTGCGTCGGGTGTGGTGCTTACCCGCGTGATGTGCGTGGCAATGAATCGTTCGTTGTTCAATGTGCTGTTTGGCGTGATGGGCGAAGCGGGCGAGGTGCCTGACGCCGATGACGTCTATGAGGGCAAAGTCAAGAGCGCCGGCGCCGACGAAGTCGCCATGCTCTATGACAACATCCAGCGGGCCGTGATCGTGCCAGGTTATGGATTGGCCGTGGCTCAGGCCCAGCACGCGGTGCGTGAGCTGTACCTGTTGCTGGAAGAACGTGGCGTCGAGGTCGAATTCGCCATTCATCCCGTCGCAGGTCGGATGCCAGGGCACATGAACGTGCTGCTGGCCGAGGCCGAGATCCCCTACGATAAACTCAAGGAGATGGACGAGATCAACTCGTCGTTCCCGCAGATCGACGTGGTCCTGGTCATCGGCGCCAACGACGTCGTGAATCCGGTGGCTCGCACCGATCCAAAGAGCCCAATCGCCGGTATGCCGATTCTCGATGTCGACAAGGCCCGCACCGTGGTGGTGATCAAGCGGAGCCTCAGCCCCGGTTTTGCGGGCATCCCCAACCCGCTATTTGCGGCGGAGAACACCTATATGTTCTTCGGCGACGGCAAGAAGGCGGTTCTCGATTTGGTGTCGGCGCTCAAAGAATCGTAGTGCTCTGGGGCGGTTTCTGCTCGCCGCCACCCGCTGTGACATCTCTGATCTGCTGGGTAGGATGGCATGGCAGCGCGCGATTCGTCCATTGGAATTCTCTGCTATGCCCATGCTTACAAAAATCTCCGGCGGCACGGTCTATGACCCTGCCAATGATATCGATGGCGAAGTCCACGATCTTTGGATCGAAGACGACCGTATCATCGCCGCTCCGACTGATCCCGACGTGAAGCCCAATCGCACGATTGACGCCGAAGGTATGGTCGTGATGCCCGGCGGGATCGATATGCATTGCCATATCGCGGGTCCCAAAGTGAACATGGCCCGCAAGATGCGGCCCGAGGAGAAGCGCAAAGCCGAGCCGGTCATGCGGACCGCAAATACCCACAGCGGTACGATGGGCAGCGTGCCGAGTACCTTTGCCACAGGCTACAAGTACATCGGCATGGGCTACACCACTGCGTTCGACGCAGCGGTGCCGCCGCTTTCGGCCCGACATACGCACGAAGAGTTCGACGACACTCCCTGTATCGACAAGGGGTTCTATGTCCTGATGGGCAACAACCACTTTGTGATGCAGTCGATCGCCGATGGCCAGCCCGAACGGCTCAAGGCGTTTATGTCCTGGCTGCTAGGTGCCGCCAAGGGCTTTGCTCCCAAAGCGGTCAATCCCGGCGGGGTCGAAGTCTGGAAACATCATCAGGCCGGCAACGTCAGTGGGCTCGACACGCCGGTCGATCATTTCGGCGTGACGCCGCGACAGATTGTCAGCGGGCTCGCACGAGCCAGCAACGAGATCGGTCTGCCGCATCCGTTGCATATTCATTGCAACAACTTAGGCATGCCGGGCAACTGGACCACGACGCTCGAAACAATGAAAGCGCTCGAGGGGAACAACGGCCACCTGACACACATTCAGTTTCACAGTTACGGTGGCGGTGAAGGCGACGAAAACACATTCAACTCAAAGGTCGGTCCGCTGGCAGACTATGTCAATTCGCACGATAACATCACGGTCGACGTCGGTCAGGTGATGTTCGGCGAGACGACCAGCATGACCGGCGATGGTCCATTGGGCTATTTTCTGCACAATGTCTATGGCACCAAATGGTTCAGCTCCGACACCGAGATGGAAGCCGGCTGCGGCATTGCCCCGATCAAATATAAGAACAAGAGTTTGGTCCATGGCCTGCAATGGGCCATTGGGCTCGATTGGTATCTGATGGTGCAGGATCCCTGGCGGGTCGTGATGAGCACGGATCATCCCAACGGCGGTTCGTTTTTGGCCTATCCGCAGATCATTCGTCTGCTAATGGATCGGCAGTTCCGCCAAGACGTGCTCAAGACCTGCCACCCAGAGGTTCGCGAGCGGTCAAACTTTGGTGATATCGAACGCGAGTACACGCTCTACGAGATCGCCATCATCACGCGTGCCGGACCGGCGCGGATTTTGGGCCTGCCAAACAAAGGCCATCTCGGACCCGGCGGCGACGCCGACATCACGATCTATACGCCGCACGAGAACAAACAGATCATGTTCGAGTTGCCCCGCGTGGTGGTCAAGAGTGGTCGCATGGTCGTCGAACATGGCGAGATCCGTGACCCGCACAACGGCAAGACGCTGCATGTCTCGCCCGAGTACGACACCGACGTCGAGACGCTGATCAGCGAGTGGTTCGAGAAGTACTATTCGATCCGCTTCCGCAACTATCCGGTCAGCGACCATTACCTGCAAGCGTCAGAAGTGATCGGGATGAGGACGTAACGTTGGAGTGGCGTAAGTCAAGCGCCGGATGTTGCACCGCGCGATGCCTGCCCCGCATCAATGGGGGTGCCATGAGTTTCTGGCGGTCTCTCTGTCCGTCGGATTAGCTGATTCTTTCTTTCCGCGTGTAGAAATCTCCCCGCGCTTCACGTTTATACATAAGGGCAGTCGTCCTTCTTGCGCGAGCATTCGCCTCGTCGCGATTTCCGGGCGGCGGATTTCTTCTCTTCGAAAGGAACAGGACCATGAAGCGGCGCGCACAATGGAGACCCTCGGTAGAAACACTCGAAAAACGTGAATTGCTAAACGCCGACATGACGTTTCTCGAGTCGCCCCCCGACGCAGCGAGCGACCCACTCGACCTGGCGGAAATCGAAGTCCGCGCATTCGACGGCAGCGAAAACAACGCGGCCGATCCGACCCAAGGGGCGGCCGATACGAATTTGATTCGATTCGGCTACCCGGCCGTCTATCCCGATGGACACGGCGATGTGATCGCGACGGAGGAGCAGCCCAATGCCCGCGATGTGAGCAATGCGATTCATGCTCAGGCCGAGAGCCTGCTCAACGATCGGCATTTGACCGATTGGATCACACAGTGGGGTCAGTTCCTCACGCACGACATGGATCTCACGACCAACGGTTCTCAGTTCAATGAACTTTTCGACGGTACCATCGGCGAATTTGGGATCGAAATCACCGACCCGAACGATCCGCTCGGACCGAACGATATTCCATTCAATCGGTCGAATTTCGACTCGACGACCGGCACTCCCGATCTGCTCGACTCTCCATTTGGGCCGATTCCGAATTGGCGCGAGCAGATCAACGAGATTACCTCGTACATCGACGCTTCAAACGTGTATGGTTCGGACGAGGTGCGGGCCGCCGAGCTGCGGACGTTCGAAGATGGCAAACTGGCCACTTCGGCCGACGGTCTGTTGCCGGGATTGAACGAAGCCGGTTTGCAGAACGACGATCCGTTTGGCCTGGGTGACGATCTGTTTCTGGCCGGCGACGTGCGAGCGAACGAACAGGTCGGGCTGACCGCGACGCACGCGATGTTCGTACGCGAACACAATCGTCTGGCCGATCTGATCCTCGAACAAAACCCCGATTGGACAGACGAGCAGATCTATCAATTGTCCCGCAAGATCGTCGGCGCCGAGATGCAGATCATCACTTACAACGAGTTCTTGCCGGCGCTGTTGGGGCCCGACGCGGCGCCGAGTGCATCAGACGCCATGTATAGCGAAGACGTGGATGCGTCGATCACGAACTCGTTCGCCACGGCGATCTTCCGCTTTGGTCACAGCACGGTGAACGATCAGCTGCAGTTGGTCGACAATGACGGCCAAACGGTCGGCGATCTGTCGATCCTCGATGCGTTCTTCAATCCCAGTTTCTTGGGCGACGATCCGGCCAATGTCGATCTGGTGCTCAAGGGACTCTCGAAGCAGTTGGCCCAGGAAAACGATCTGCAACTGGTCGACGGAATTCGCAATACGCTCTTTGGCCCTCCCGGAGCCGGTGGCCTCGACTTGGCGTCGTTGGACATCCAGCGCGGACGCGACCATGGTCTGCCGGACTATAACTCCCTGCGTTTTTTCTACGGACTGGAGCGGGTTACTTCGTTCGACGAGATCAGCTCTGACCCCGAGGTGCAGGCGACGCTTGAGGAACTCTATGGCACGGTCGACAACATTGACGCGTTTGTCGGAGCCCTGGCCGAAGACCATCTTCAAGGTTCCAGTGTCGGCGCACTAACCAACGCGGTGATCGTCAACCAGTTCGAGCGGCTGCGCGACGGCGACCGGTTCTTCTATACCAACGACCCAGTGCTCGACTCGCCTGAGGTGCGCGAGATCATCAATCTCGATCGCGTGACGCTTTCGCAGGTTATTCAGAACAACACTGATATTACCAATCTGCAAGAAAACGTCTTCTTCGACGAGTCAGTTCTGTATCATCAGGTACCGGCCAATGCCGAAGGAGTGCAGTTGCGCGTCGTGGCGAATCAGGACGAGGTCCAAATCATCGACGATCGGACCGATAGAGTCTTGCAAAGTCGCCCGGTGGACGAGGTCTCTCAGGTGGTGATCGTGGGCTCCAACGGGCAGCGCAATCTGGTCACGATCGACGTGGCACGTGCGCCAGAGGCGATTCCCGATGGGATTGTCGTCCACGATAGCGGTGGAAGTCGCGACGTGCTGCGGATTGCTGGATCGCGGCAAGTGGACCAGTTTGTCGTCGACGACGGCACGGTCAACATCAACGGCGTGTCAGTCACGCACACCGGTTTTGAAGTACTCTCCCTCGGTGCGAATCGCCAGCGGGACGAGGTGGACATTGTCGACCTTGGCGAGGTGCGCCTGGAGTTCGGCAATCTGGACCGAGATGACGGACCCGGTCCGCGACGCGAGTCACGTCGTCGACGCGGGCCGGCGCCGCAAACGGCTCCCTCGGGCGTTAAAACGACCGCTACGCTCAGCGACGTGCAGTTGGCGGCGGTCGACGCGGTCTTTGCGGGTCGACGGCGGCGGTAGTTTGGTGTGATGTAGCCGAACCATGAAATCGTAGCCCGACACGTGACGACGTGCGGGCGTTTCGAGCCGAAACCCGGCCATGTTTGCGAAAACGGGAGAATTTCGCTTGCGCTTCGGGTTCGTGTTGGCTAGCGCGCATTGGCAACCTGGAAACCCTGCCGAAGATGGCGCTTACGCCAACTCGTGAAAAATGTTATTCCGCTTCGCGCCTATGACCCGCGTTCCGTTTCTTTAACCGTCACCGCATCGTCGACGAGAAAGGCAAGGTGCTGGGATACAAGAAGCTCGCCACGCTCTCCGCCAAACACGAATTGTCGCTCGCCGTGCTCGACGCCGAGTCCGATGTGTCGCAAGTCGATATGGTCAGCGGGATCGAGGAGTTGCGCCGCCGACTCGAGGTGCTGTTGGGGGCCAAGCCCGAGGCGCCAGTCGACGAGTCACAGAAGCAACTCGTCGAGACACCCCAGGCTAGCGAAACTGAACATCGGCAGCGACTGGCTGCCGCGGGCGGAGAGTTGCTCGGTGCGACGTTCAATTTTCTCAACCAGCTGGTATCGCAACAGAATTCGGCGACCCCGCCAGAACCTCTGGTGTCCGAACTGCGCGACCGCCTGTCGGGCTGCGCAGAAGAAGACGAATCCGGGCGGCAACAGTTGACTTTCACCTTGCCGGATCGAGGTGCTCTCGATCAATTGGCACAAACGATGGCTCGCCTGATGGTAGTGGGGCAGCAAGACCGAGACTAACCGACCACCGCCCGACCGACATCAACGGACGATCTGCTCATTAGTGGCCTATGTGGCGTGGTGGCTCGTGCGGTCGCCCTGACTGGCGGACGATTCTCTGCGGCGAAGCCATTGAATCGCGGAAATACCGCGATTGATCAGGCAATCGGTTCCGAGCGAATGAAAATTTGCAATTGCTATGCGCCTGTGTAAACTATGGTCCCGGCCGGAGCAAGTTTCAAAACCGTTCTGGCCATGCGAAGCGTCCTCATCTGTTTAGAGGGCGTTTCAGAACTAATACAAGCTCGAAGCGCAAGCGAGTGGATCGAACACAGGTGACAATATCCTC
>Ga0114996_10003337_pt1 | contig 20063 bp, 23 predicted proteins | sample ArcticOcean_MG_C_4_FD_87039 | JGI IMG/M metagenome (GOLD analysis project Ga0114996, IMG submission 87039) | Marine microbial communities from western Arctic Ocean - ArcticOcean_MG_CB4_134 | ecosystem: Environmental > Aquatic > Marine > Oceanic | place: Arctic Ocean: Canada Basin | collected...
CCACGGTCCGCCGAATCGCTCGCTTGACCCCGCGCTCACGCGCGGGGCTCTGAGTGTCTGATTGGGGCGGGTCGGTCTCGCCAACATTTCTGACCGGCCAACGCGGGGGGCGCACGCAATGCGTGCGCCACGCCAGAGCATAGTAGAATGCCGGAGCGTAGTAGAATTCGATTTGGTGCCAAATTTCCCAGGGATGCATTGAATAGATGGATGAACTCAATAGATGGATGAACTCAAAAAGCTAATTCGCGAAGTTCCTGACTTCCCTAAACCGGGAATCCTCTTCTACGACATCACGACGCTGCTGCAAGACAGGGCCGGTCTCCAGGCGCTCAGCGACCGCTTCGCCGAGCGATATGCCGCGGAACGCCCGGACGTCGTGGCGGGCATCGAGGCCAGAGGATTCATCTTCGGGCCATTGCTGGCCACGCGCTTGGATAGGGGGTTCGTGCCGATTCGCAAACCCGGCAAACTCCCCTCCGAGACGGTCGAAGTCTCCTACGATCTCGAATATGGCCAGGATACGCTGCAGGTTCACCGGGATGCGGTGAAACCGGGTCAGCGAGTACTGATCGTCGATGACCTGCTGGCCACGGGAGGGACCGCCGCGGCTACCTGCCAGTTGGTGGAGAAGTTGGGAGGCAAGGTTGCCGGTCTCGCCTTCGTGGTTGAATTGACGTTCCTCGGCGGCCGCGACAAGCTTCCCGGCTACGACATTTTCTCGCTTCTGAAATACGACAGCTAGTCCTCATGCGAACGCTCTCAGGGCTGGCGCCCGCCAAGATTAACCTGGGCCTGAGAGTTCTCAACCGCCGTTCGGACGGTTATCACGAGCTTCGTACGGTTTTCCAGACGATCTCGCTGGCGGACCAGCTAACCATCCACTACGATCCTCGTGGCGATGGCGAGGTCCTTCTGGACTGTGACGTTCCGTCCCTTGCGACAAGCGACAATCTTGCCGTGCGAGCGGCCCAGAGCTTGCTGCGCGCAGGCGGCTGGCCGGGCAATGTCGCGATTGATCTGAAGAAGCGTATCCCCGTCGGCGCGGGTCTGGGGGGCGGATCGAGCGACGCCGCGGCTCTTTTGCTTGCATTGCGCCGGATGTTGAAACCGCGGCCTCATCTAGCGCTGCTGGCTGAAGTGGCCGCCGGGCTCGGGAGTGACGTGCCATTCTTCCTGCAAGGCGGGAGAGCGGTAGGGCTGGGCCGCGGCGAGGAGGTCTATCCGCTTGCCGACCAGCCGCGCCGCCGGCTCGTGCTGGTTGCACCGGAGATTTTCGTTTCCACCGCGGAGGCTTACCGGTCGCTGCGTAAATCGCGGGCGCGTTTGACAGCCGCCGAGCGGCAACTTATCATTAATGGTTTCCAGGTAAATATTGTCGCGTCCGAGGAAAGTGGTACGCTCGACCCTGCCAAGCTGCCGATAAACGACTTCGAGTCCGTTGTATTTCAACAGTTCCCTGCATTGAAAGAGTGGAAGAATCGGCTGCTGGAGGCTGGTGCTTCCGTTGCCATGATGTCGGGCAGCGGTTCTGCTGTTTTTGGAGTTTTTTCGAGTCTCCGGCGCGCCCAGGAGGCCCGCAAAGTCCTGCGCGGGGTTGGCGGCAAGGTCTATTTGGCGGAGACGATCGACCGCTCGGCGTGTCAGGCAAGTTGGGGCAAATAGCCGCTGGTTAGCATTACCTAGTCAGCGTTACAAGGTTAGGGGAGTTTTCATAGGCGATGGCATTCCCGCAACTCGCACGAGGAAAGAGCCGCGACCGGCTGCGCGTATTTGCCGGCCTGGCCAACACTGCGCTGGCGGAAAAAATCTGTGCCGCGCTGGAAGTTCCCCTCGGCGACTGCGCCATCAAGACGTTCTCCGACGGAGAGATCTACCTCCAAGTCAAGGAGAACGTGCGCGGGATGGATGTCTTCGTGGTGCAGCCGACATGCACTCCGGTTGACCGTCATCTGATGGAGCTGTTGTTGATGCTGGACGCGCTTCGCCGGGCGTCCGCCAAGCGCATTACCGCGGTTTTGCCCTACTACGGCTACTCCCGCCAAGACCGCAAAGACAAGCCGCGTGTTCCGATCTCGGCGAAGCTCGTTGCCAGCCTCATTGTGACGGCAGGGGCGGATAGGGTGCTTTCCTTGGACCTTCACGCCGGCCAGATTCAAGGGTTTTTCGACGTGCCGGTGGATCATCTTTTCGCCGCCCCCGTCATGGTGGAGTATCTCAAGACCGTCAAGCGGCCCGCGTTGACCGTTGTCTCGCCCGACGCCGGTGGCGTCGAGCGGGCACGAGCTTTTGGCAAGCAGCTCGACGCCCCGCTGGCGATCATCGACAAGCGGCGCGAACAGGTAAACGTAGCCGAGGTCATGCACGTGATTGGGGACGTGCGCGGTCGGTCCTGTTTAATTGTTGACGACCTAGTGGACACAGCAGGTACACTAGTAAAAGCGGCTGAGGCTCTGTTGACCCAGGGCGCGGTGGAGGTTTCCGCCTGCTGTACGCATCCGGTGTTATCCGGCGAGGCGATGGATCACATCGAAGGGTCCTGCTTGACCGAACTGGTTGTCAGCGATTCGATCCCTTTGTCAAAGAGAGCAGCCGCTTGTGAAAAGATTCGTCAACTGACCGTAGCCCCCATCTTGGCCGGCGCAATCGAGTCGATCTATGAAGAGACTTCGGTGAGCCGGTTCTTCGTGTGATCTCAGGCGCGGGTGATCTTCGGCGCGGGTGATTTCCGGCGCGGGTGATTTCCGGCGAATGAAAAGGCAGGCAGGAAAGCTGGCTGTATGTTGCTTCATCAGTCATTGAAGCGGCCGCCGCTGGCTGGAGGAATGTAGCTGTGGAACAACAGGTTAAATTCGACGTTAAAATACGGAACGAGCGGGGAAAGAATGAAGCCCGCCGCCTTCGGCTGACGGGCGTGGTCCCGGCGATCCTCTATGGTCTGGACGCTGACCCGGTTGCCATCTCGATGGATACCAAAGAGATGACTCGTATTCTCAAGTCGCCTTCCGGTCACAACCAAATTCTGAACATCACGATGGACGGCATGGAGACCGCCGCCGCCATGGCCGCGGACTGGCAGGTCGATCCGGTGCATGGGTATCTGCTCCACGTCGACATGAAGCGGATCGATCTCACCAAGAAAGTGACGGTTCGGGTGCCGATTTCAACGCAGGGAATTGCCGTTGGCGTCAAAGATGAAGGCGGACTGGAAGATATCGTTTCTCGTGAGATCGAGATCAATTGCTTGCCGCTGGAAGTCCCGGCAGCGATTGAAATCGACGTGACCGCGCTGGCGATTGGAGACGCGGTTCGAGTCCGCGACTTGCCGCCCTCCGAGGTGTACGAATATATCACTCCTCCCGAGCGTATCGTGATACACGTGGTTGCGCCGAAGATTGAAGTTGAAGAAGAGGAGACGACAGCCGAGGAGGGCGAGGAAGGAGCAGCAGCCGAGCCAGAAGTAGCGGAGAAGGGCAAGATTGAGGAAAAAGAGTGACGACGGTAGTGCGAAATGATGCTGATGAATCGTAAGGTTCTCGTGCTCCGGTGGCGAAAGACGCCGGTGCCAGGGATATGCATCTAATCGTGGGGCTCGGAAATCCGGGTCTAAAATACGAACGCACTCCGCATAATCTTGGGTTCCTCACTATTGACCGGCTGGCGTCGGATGAAGGAATCCGGGTGGTCCGGCCCGAAGCCAATTGTTTGGTTGGGAAGGGTGAAATCCGTGGCGAGCCGGCACTGCTTGCCAAGCCGCTTTTGTTCATGAACTTAAGCGGGGGCCCGGTGAAGTCGTTACTGGGAAAGTATGAACTGGAGCCGAAGGAGTTGCTGGTCATCTATGACGATCTGGCACTCCCTTGGGAACAGATTCGACTACGTGAGAGTGGGTCGGCAGGAGGGCATCGAGGACTTGAGTCAATCATTACTTCGCTCGGGACCTCTGATTTCCCTCGTTTGCGGCTGGGGATTGACCCAGGACGCCCCACAGGGGACTCTGCTGAATTTGTGTTGAGGCCATTCAGGCCTGCTGAGCGGGAGCAGTTAGATGAAGTACTTGGACAAGCGGCCGATGCTGTCCGACTTTTTATATCCGATGGCGCCGCCAAGGCCATGACGGTTTACAACCGTCGCGCCACCGGATCGATTGAGGAAACATGAGAATCTACGAAACTATTTTTATCGTTAAACCAGACGCTCCGGAGGAGGAACTGGAGGCTTCGATCGAACAGGTGACCTCGACGATCACCGAGGGCGGCGGGACCATCATCAAAGTTGACAGATGGGGGAAACGGCGTTTGGCCTATCGAGTCCAGCGCTATTTGGATGGGTATTACTTCCTTGTCAATTACTCCGTTGAGGAGAACGGCGGTCTCTCCAAAGAGGTCGAGCGGCGCATGAAGGTTGCCGACCAAATCATCAAGTTCATGACCGTTCGCGTCGACGTGGAGATGAAGCGGCTCGAAAAGATGCGTCTGAAACGCGAAAAACGCGCATCGAAGAAACGCACACGGGATCCATCTTCAGAGAGAAGGTCCCGCCCATCGGCGCCTACTGCGCCTGCCAGGCCCGCCGCTCCGGCAAAAGCCGCCGCTCCGGCAAAAGCCGCCGCTCCAGCAAAAGCCGCCGCTCCGGCAAAAGCCGCTGCACCGGCGGAAGCTGACGCAGAACCAAAAAAGAGCGCCGCTCCGGCGACAACCGCCGCGCCGACAAAAACCGATGCCGAGGGAAAGTAGCAAGAGATCGAATCACCACGAAAAAGGATGACTCATGGCAGAAGAACAAAGCACGGCAAGTAAACCAGCCTCAGCAAGTAAACCAGCCTCAGCAAGTAGACCAGCGTCAGCAAGTAGACCAGCTGGCAGGCCGGAATCGAGAGACCAGCGACCGCGCGGCCGGCCGGGCGGCGGTGCTGGCGGCGGTGGACGTCGTTTCTTCCGGAGGAAGAAGGTCGACTATTTTGCCGTCAACAAGATTGACGACATCAACTACAAGGACGTGGATGTCCTCAAGCAATTCATCGGAGATCGGGGCAAGATTCTGCCCCGCAGGCATACCGGATTAGGGGCGATGCATCAGCGGAAGCTGAAAATCGCCATCAAGCGTGCTCGCAATATTGCGCTGCTGCCCTTCGCTGGCGGAGCAGACATGCTTCGGTCGCCCAAGATTGAAAAGTCGCCTGAAGTCAAAGCAGCCGAAGCCAAAGCAGCCGAGATCAAGGCAGCCGAAGCTGCGGAGAAGGCTGCAGCTAAGGCAGCCGAGTTGAAGGTAGCCGAAGCCAAAGCTGCCGAAGCCAAAGCGGCAGAGCCTGCGGCAGCGGAACCCAAGGCCGCTGAGTCTAAGGCCGCTGAGTCTAAGGCAGCCGAGTCCGCGGGCGATGAGCCCGCCGCGGACGAAACCAAACCGGCAGCCGAATCACAGGAAGGGTGAGGAAGAGCAATGGTTGAAATCATTCTGACGCAGGAGGTCCTGAAACTAGGATCGAAAGGTGACGTAGTCCGAGTTGCCAATGGCTACGCTCGCAACTACCTGTTCCCAAAACGTCTGGGCATCCCCGCCACGAAGACAAACAAGGGACAGATTGTCCAGATGAAAACGGCTTCTGATCGTGAAGCAGCCAGCCTCAAGGGCGATGCCGAAAAGATGGCGGAAATCTTGTCGGGTCTGACGATTAAGATCGTTGCCCGGGCCGGTGATGCCGACCAGTTATTCGGTTCAGTTACCTCGCGCGACATCGCCGAGCAGATCGGAGAGATGGGTTACACGGTGGATCGTCACAAGATTCTCGTCGACCGCCCCATCCGAATGGTGGGCGAGCACGACGTGAAGATCCACCTGCATCGGGATATCGATATTCCTTTGAAGATTCTGGTGTATGCCGAAGGCCGCGAGCACCAAGTATTCGGTGAAGTGGCCGATGAGGATGCCGGCGAGCCAGCCTCCGATTTCGATGCGGCAGAATCGGAAGCCGTTTCGGCCGCCGAGACCGCTGCGGATGACCCTGCTGCCGATGAACCGGCTGGCGATGACGCGGGCGATCAAGCCCGCGCTGGCGATGACGCCGGCGATCAGGCCATGAACGATAGCGAAGAATAAGAATGACTTTCGACCTTACCGGGCAAACTGCTCTTGTCACCGGAGGAGCCCAGGGCATCGGTGAAGGAATCGTCGTGCGTCTCGCGAAGGCCGGCGCCGAGGTGGCCATCGCGGATCTGGCGGTGGACCGGGCCCGCGAAGTTTCAGAGCGTCTGGCCGGAGAAGGGGCAAAGACCTATCCCGTCGCGCTGGATGTTTCCAATCGCGAATCAGTCGATGCGGCGGTTGCTGAAGTTATCGAGAAAAGCGGTCAGCTCGATATCCTCGTCAACAACGCGGGCATCGCCGGTCGTGCCGCGCCCATCTGGGAACAGGAAGACGACGACTGGGCGAGGGTGATCGAAGTGAATCTCACCGGCGTCTTTTTGACTTGCCGGGCCGTGATGCTTCACATGCGCGGACGCGATTACGGCCGCATCGTCAATATCGCGTCCCTTGCGGGCAAAGAGGGGAACCCCAACATGGTCGCCTACTCGGCATCCAAGGCAGGCGTCATCGCTTTGTCGAAATCGTTGGCCAAAGAAGTGGCGACCAATAACATCTGCGTCAACGCGGTGACGCCGACCGTCATCCGCACCCCGATCCTCAATCAACTCACCGACGAGCAAGTCGAGTACATGACCTCGCGAATCCCGCGCGGAAGAACCGGGACGGTCGAAGAGGTCGCAGCCGTCGTTCATTTCTTGGCGAGCCCGGATTGCTCGTTCGTCACCGGCCAGGTCTACGACGTCAGCGGCGGCCGGGCGACTTATTAGGCGAGTTGCAATTGCAACCGCACCCAGATTCCTTCGGCGAATTACGTCGCCTCTCTCCAGCGCCTGTGATAGACTTTCTCGGTGCTGAGCTTCCTTTTCTGGTTGTTTGTCGTCCCCGCAGGCGCGGCTGCCCTCGTGTCGGTCCGAACCGGACAGCGGTACCGCGAATACGTTGAAGGCGAACTGCGCGGGCCGGAACTCGGTATGCCCGGCGACGAAGAGGGCGCGCATGAGGGCGAGGGCGAGGGCGAGGGCGAGCCGAAGGCGGACTATCTGCCCGCCGTCTCATTGATCCTCCCGCTGAAAGGCCTCGATAACGACCTTGCCGAGAATATCAAGTCGCTGGCCGAGCAGGACTATCCCGACTTCGAACTGCTGATCGTCTCCCGCGACGCCACCGACCCGGCGGTTCAGGCCGCACGGACCCTGCTCGGCGACCGCGCCCGTTTCATCGTCGCGGGCGCCCCCCCGGAAGGTACCGGCGAGAAGGTCCACAACCTAGCCGTCGCCGTCGATCAGCTGCGGCCCGAAAGCAGCGTTCTCGCCTTCGCCGACTCAGATGGCCAGGTTAGTGCGGGCTGGCTGCGAGCGCTTGTTGCCCCGCTGGCTGACGAGTCGCTCGGGGCCACCACGGGCTTCCGGTGGCACTTCCCCTCCGGCGGTGGTTTTGGGTCGCTGCTGCGCAGTGTCTGGGATTCAACGATTGCCGGGAACATGAGTCCCAAAGACAGCAATTTCGCGTGGGGAGGTGCGACAGCCATCCGCCGCAAGATCTTTGACGAGGCCAAAGTGCGAGATTTCTGGCGTGGTACGGTGAGCGACGACTATCGCCTTTCCGCGGCAATGAACGCCGCTAATCTTGGGATCCGTTTCGTGCCGGGTGCCATGGTAGCCACGACAGGAGACTGCAGCGCGCGCGAATTCCTGCGCTGGGCGACACGCCAGATGATCATCACCAAGGTCTACCGGCGCAACCTCTGGCTCGCCGGATTCGTTGCACATATTTTCTACTGTGGGGCCATGCTGACGAGTTTTCTAATGCTCTTTTTCGGCGAAGCCCCCTGGGGACTCGGCGGACTGGTTCTCACCATCGTGCCCGGGATGGGCAAAGGAGAAATGCGCGGATACGTCGCGCGCCTGATGTTCCCGGAACGGGAGGAATGGCTGGATCGTTTCGGCTGGGCCTACTTCTGGATGGTCCCGATCGCTACCTGGACCTGGCTCTACGTATTCGCGGCGTCAGCCCTGACCCGCCGAATCGAATGGCGCGGATATGTATACGAGTTGCTATCCGCCGAACAAACCCGCGTCGTTCGCTCCTAGGGCGAACGAGCCCCAACATGACATGAGAGGACACGGACGTGAGAGGGCAGCAGACGTGGCGTGAGCGTCCACGCTTGCCGCAAACCGATTCGTCGGTTTGTTCGGCTCCAGTAGGAGGCCGCATTTCTCACCACGTGGCGAGACGAAGTGCGTGAGAGGCGCGTCAGTACGAGGCGCGCGCCGCTTGGCGAGCGCAGGCGTACGCTCACAGTCCGTTGAGCACGGCGAGCAAGCGCAACGAAGTACTGGCGTGCCTATTGCGTGCTTCGGCCGTCAGGTGGTGAGAAATGCGGGCTAGCCATCCGGCGCGAGCACCCGAGTGCCCTCCCGGCCAGCAACGCCTCGAAGAATCGAGCCGCGGCAAACCTGGAGGTTCACGCCACGTCGGAAGGAGAACACGTCGGAACGATCAGTTGCGCCAGCCTAGCGGGACTGCTCTAATTAATCTCCAGAAAGAGAATCACAAAAAGCTCCAGGGAGTGAACGATGAAGGATCAAAGTTTTGAAAGACGAACTGTCCTGAAGGGAGGACTGTTGTCCGTAGCCGCGGCCCTTGGCCTCCTGCCGGGTTGCAGCGAAACGGGCTCGTCGCCCGGCGGCGCCGATACCGGCAACCCGGACGCCGCCGGCGCAAGCAAAAGCCTGCCCACCGGCCTGCTTGGAAAAACCGGCGTGAACATTCCCATTCTGGGTCTGGGAACGTCCAAGCTGGGGCTCTACAAGGGCGCGGATTACGATTACGACCATATGGCCCGAACGTTTAGCTCGGCGGTCGATCACGGTATCCGTTATCTGGACACCGCGTCGGGGTACCGCCGGGCTGAAGAGGCAGTGGGTGAAGCGATTCGCGGGCGTCGCGATGAAATGTTTGTGGCCACCAAGCTATCGACCGATACCCGAGAAGAAGCTCAACCGTTGTTTGAAAGGTCGCTCGAGCGGTTCGGAACCGATTATGTCGACGTCCTTCACATGCACAGCGCGGGGCAGCGAAATCTTGACGTAGCGCTCTCGAAAGACGGGGTTTGGCCCTACATCCTGGAGCAGAAGAAGGCCGGCCGGGCCCGCTTTTGCGGAATAACGGGACACAACAACCCTCCCAATTTCGTCAAGGTCCTGCAAAACGAAGAAATAGATGTCCTGATGTGCCTGATGAACTTTGTCGATCACCACACCTATTCGTTTGACGAAGTCGTGCTGCCTTTGGCGAGAAAACAAAACGTTGGAGTGATGGCGATGAAAGTCTACGGGGGCTTGGAGGCCGGTCCGTCTGGAGGCTTCCATTTTTATAATGACCCGGTCCGCCACCCCTCTCAGATGGAAGTGCAATTCGACAAGAACGCGCTACGCGACGCGCAGCGCTTCGCCAAGAGTCTCGATGGCGTCACCGGCATGGTGATTGGCGTCTTCGATGCCGAGGAGATTCAAAGGAACGTCGAAATAGCCATCGAGACCGAGCCGTTCTCGGAAGAGGAACTGGTGGCTGTCCTCGCCCTGGGTCAAAAAGTCTCCGATGGGTGGGCGGATCGCTATAGCTGAGATGGCAGTCGTTCAGGCGATGGATGCCCGGCTACTCGGAGCGCCGGTGGTCATGAACGGCTAGAACGCCAATCCCCACAACGTCCACGCAGCGACTAGCAGTTGTATGGCCCGGGCTTCGTGCCGCTCGATGCGCCCAAGCTTCTCCGCTCGCTTCGTGATGAACAGAGCGAAGCCGAGCACGACCGCGGCGAGCAAAGGCACCGCAAAGTAAGGAACAACTTCGATGAATTGCGGGTTCGCAATGCTTTCCATGGTTATCTCCACCGTCAGTCAGTCGCTTGTGATGACAAACGTTGGTCGCAACGAACGCCTGGAAAAACCAGATGGTGGTCCGAAGAGCGGATGCGGTCGGCGCAATAATCTCATACCCCCCACGGTAGAGGTGGGCCAAAGGCCCATCGCTCCGCCGCTGTCACCATCTCAACCGGAAGCTTTGCGGACGCTAGCTTCTTGGATGGTGCTCGTCGTATACCTTTCGCAGACGCTCCCGCAGCACGTGCGTGTAGATCTGTGTCGTCGAGATATCGGCGTGCCCTAGCATCAGTTGCAGGCTGCGCAGATCGGCGCCCCGCTCAAGCAGATGCGTCGCAAAGCTGTGCCGCAGCAGATGAGGCGTTAAATTCTTCATGATTCCCGCTTGCAGCCCATAGTTCTTCAGAAGCTTCCAGAACGCTTGTCGGGTCAGCAGCGTACCTCGGGCGGTCACGAAGAGGTAGCGAGAATTCCGCCGCTTGAGAATTTGCGGCCGGTCATGCTCCAGGTAGGCCTCGATCGCTTGCAACGCGATCTTGCCGACCGGCACCATCCTCTGCTTGTCTCCCTTGCCCGTGACTCTCACTACCCCAAGCTGCGAGTTGAGCTGCGAGAGCTGAACGCCAATCAGCTCCGAGACACGCAGCCCGGCCGCATAGAGCAACTGCAGCATGGCACGGTCGCGCGCTCCCCTTGGCGTGGATGCATCAGGCGCGTCGAGCAGCCGGTCGACCTCTTCGAGCGAGAGAAACTTCGGTAATGGTTTCGCTTGTTTTGGTGAACGAAGATCGACGGTGGGATCGGTCGAAATGCGTTCTTGACGCAGTTGATACAAGTAGAAATTTCGGATGCTGGCGACGTAGCGGGCAATCGAGCGGCTGCTCAGCTCGGCTTGAAAGAGGGAGTCGACGAACCCCGCGAGATCTTCCCCGCCCACCTCTAGCAGCGGGCGCTGCCGTTTCTCACAGAAGAGGGCCAGCCGCCCAAGGTCGCGCTGATAGGCCGACAGGGTATTGGCGGAAAGCCCCTTTTCCACCCGGCAGTAATCGATATACTCCTGGATTGCCGATTGCAGCACTCAGACCAACACCTTAGATATCAATCACTTATAGTGAGTGTCGAGCTTGACACCGCGTCTGGAGGCATATTAGCATACCGGCCAGAGGACTCATCTTTCGCTTCATCTGCTTTGTCCACCTCCACCACAAAGAAAGTCTACGTCAGACGTTTCGACGCCGTCACCGTACACGGATACGCCAGTCCCCAGACCTACCTGCGCCCGGACGGCGTCGAGGTTCTCGATCGTTCGGCACAGGTGGTCTTGATCCCCTACGCCGAAATCAAAGGTGTGTATTTCGTTCGAGAATTTGAGCGCAATGCCGAAGCGAAACAGAAGACCGTCTTCGCCACGCGTCCCAAGCAGAACGGGCTTTGGGTCCGCTTCACGTTTCGCGACGGTGAGATCCTGGAAGGGATCTTGCCCAATAACCTCCTGCTGCTCGAAGAGAAGGGAGTGATGGCGACTCCGCCCGATCCGAACGCCAACGCGCAGAGGGTTTTTGTTCCGCGAGAGGCTGTGCGGGAGCTCACCGTGCTGGGTGTGATCGGAAGCCCGGTTCGCCGCCTGAAGCGGAAGGCCAAAGAGATTCCCGAGGATCAGATGGATCTCTTCGGCGGGGGAACGCCGGCGCGGCCGGCCGGTTGAGCCATAAAGCGGCGGTATTCCACCGAATATCCGGCGGGAGGGTCCGGCGGCCCGACGTGGCGTGAACCTCCAGGTTTGCCGCGCCTCGATTCGTCGAGGCGTTGCCGGAGGAACCGGACTCGACTACTTGGCCCGGATGCAGCGCACTGGGGCCGAACAAACCGACGAATCGGTTTGCGGCAAGCGTGGACGCTCACGCCACGTCGGCCGCCCTGTTTGGTTGCCTCGTGCCGCCTGAACCTGCATTCCTCACCGCGTGGTGAGACGAAGAGCCTGAGATACCCGTCAGTACGAGGCACGCGCCGTAGAGACCGGCAATCTTGCCGGTCCATCGCCGCAACGCGGCGACGCCCCATCGTTCCGAGCAAGCGCAACCAAGTAATGGCGCGCCTCTCACGCACTTCGTCTCACCGCGTGGTGAGAAATGCAGGCTAGCGAAACCCGTTCGCTCATCTTCGGCTTGCTACTATGTCTTGTTGCGGCTTGTGCGACGATGACAATTCATGCCTGATCGCGGTAGCACGCGATATTTGCCGACGAAACAAACTCGTGCGCATTATCTCCCTCATTGCCAGCTCGACAGAGACGATCTGCGCGCTCGGGCTGGAAGAGTTCCTCGTGGGCCGTTCGCACGAATGCGACTATCCGCCGCAAGTTCGCGAGTTGCCGGTTTGCACTCAACCGCGCTTCGACGTTTCGGGAAGCAGCCGGGAGATCGACGAACGAGTCAAGTCGCTGCAACGCGAATCGCTCATCACCGATGCCCTGGGCGTTTACGAAGTCTTTCCCGAGCGCCTGCGGGAGCTGCAACCGACTCACATCGTGACCCAAGCCCAATGCGAAGTCTGCGCGGTCAGCCTGAGGGACGTCGAGCGGGCTGTCGCGGAAGTCGCCGAGTGTGAGGCCACAATTATTTCATTGCAGCCAAACTCGATGGCCGATTTTTGGGCCGACATCTGCCGGCTCGCCTCCGGGCTCGCCAGGACCGAGGACGGTATCCGCCTCGTCGCCAGCTTGCAAATGCGAGTCCAAGAGATCGAATCGCGGGCGCGGCCTCTGCGAACCGAGCCCCGTGTCGCGTGCATTGAATGGGCCGACCCGCTGATGGCGGCAGGCAACTGGATGCCGGAGCTGGTGCGGATGGCGGGCGGCGAAAATCTCTTTGGTGAAGCGGGAAAACACTCCCCGTGGATGAGCTTCGATGAACTAGCGCGGGCCGACCCAGACGTCCTCTTCATTTCTCCTTGCGGATACGACATGGCGCGTACGCGACAGGATGTTCCATTGCTCCAATCTCAATCGGGGTGGAATGACCTGAAAGCAGTCCGCGACGGCAAGGTCTACATCGCCGACGGCAACCAGTATTTCAACCGTCCCGGCCCGCGGCTTGTGGAATCCCTGGAGATCCTGGCCGAGATACTGCATCCCGGGACATTCCACTTCGGCCATGAAGGCAGCGGCTGGGAAAAGGTTGGCAAGAGGCTGGCTGAGTGAAAAAGCACTTACTTTTTCTTCGCGGCCCTGCCTTGAGAAACCTCGGCCCGCTGATCGGCCTGATCGCCGTCTATCTTTTCTTCGTCCTATGGGCCGGCGAGCCTTTCTATTCCGGGTTCAACCGGGTTACGGTTCTGACGCAAAGCGTCATCGTGACAGCGGGCGCGTTGGGGATGACGCTGATCATCATCTCCGGCGGAATCGATCTGAGCGTGGGGTCGATGATCGCGCTCTCGACAGTCGTCATCGCGCGGCTGCTCGAAGCCGGAGTGTCTCCGGTCATCGCGGCTTTCGCGGGGATCGCCGTCGGTGGTTGCTGCGGCTTGCTCAACGGCCTTCTGATCACGCGGCTCAAGCTCGTCCCCTTCATCATCACGCTGGGCACTCTGCTGGTCTATCGCGGCATCGCAACCGGTGTCGCCCGCGAACAAAAGATCGACGCGCCCATCACCTGGCTCAACGAAATGCTGGCCAAGTTTCCTGACCCGCCGTGGCTGATCGTGGCGCCGGGCGTGTGGCTGACGCTTGGGCTCGCCATCGTGGTCGCGCTGATGTTGCGCAACACCGTCCTGGGCCGTTACGTCTTCGCCATCGGCTCGAACGAAAACACCGCGCGGCTCTGCGGGGTCCGGGTCGAACGGATGAAACTCTACATCTACTCGCTAGGCGGACTGCTGACCGGCGTCGCCGGGTTGATGCAGTTCAGCCGTTTGACGGTCGGGGACCCGACCGCCGCCCGAGGCATGGAGCTGGACATCATCGCCGCCGTGGTCATCGGAGGCGGCAGCCTGCAAGGCGGCGAGGGCAGCGTGCTTGGCTCGGTAGCGGGGGCGATGCTGATGGCAGTGATCCGCAACGGGCTCAGCATGAAGGGCGTACCGAACTGGGTTCAAGACGTCCTGACCGGTTCCATCATCGTGGCCGCGGTGACGCTGGACCGCCTGAGGCATCGCAAGACCGCGGAGTGAGAATCACCGCCGGGGAGGTCGGGGACCCGCCAATCCCGCCGTTCTGAGGCGGCTTGGCAGGCCTAGCCCGCATTTCTCATCGGGTGGCGGGCAAAGTGCATGAGACGTCTGTCAGTACGAGGCGCGCGCCGCTTGACGAGCGCAGGCGTACTCTCACAGTCCGTTGAGCACGGCGAGCAAGCGCAACGAAGTAATGGCGGGCTTCTCATGTGCTTGGCCCGCCAGCCGGTGAGATATGCGGGCTAGAATTGTTCAAGCCTCGGTCGGTCTGTAAAACTCAGCAGCGTGCCAAGCGCAAAGACCACAAGGCCGCTCAACATGCCGGGCATGACTTCGTACACGATCGTTTGGTCCCAGCCGAAGTAGCGCCAGGAAACCACGACCGCAACACCCGTTAGGACCATCACGAGAGCGAGAGCCTCGCTCGGCTTCCGACCCAACGAGTACACGATCAAGAGTGGCCCAAACGCACTCGCCAGCGCCGACCAAGCGATCAGCACGAGGCTGAAGACGCTTTCGTTCCGGCCTAGCGCAATGGTGAGGGCCAGGATCGTCACTAACAGCGTAGCCAGTTTGGTCGCCCCGTAGCTCTGAAACACCCTGAAATCTTGCGTTATTGCCGCCGTGCAACTGAGAATGACGGAATCAGCCGTCGAGATCGTTGCGGCGAAGAGGCCGGCCAGTACAAGTCCCGTTAGTACAGGCGGCAATAGCTCGCCGGCGAGTGTCGGAAGGGCGAGCTCGGCGTCAAAGTCCGCGGTCTCAGGGAGTAGCAGTCTGGCCGCCAGACCGACGCAGATCGTGATCGCGTAGAACGCCGTGAACCAGCCGTAGTAGTAAATCCGTACACGCCACATATGCTTGGGATCGTCCATCGCCATGAAGCGAACCATGATGTGTGGTTGGCCGATCACTGCCGCTCCGGCGAACAGCCAGCCCAAAACGAAGAGGGCGGGCCCAGCGATCGGCCCCATGGAAAGATTGGGCGGAAACCAGTCCATGTAGTGTGGCGACACCAACGCGAGGGAATCCCCAAACGCCTGCCAGCCTCCGACCCTTTGCAGTCCAACCCAGAGCATCAAGCCCATTGCCGCAATCATCACCATCGACTGTGCCGCGTCGGTCCAGATCGACGCTCGGATGCCGCCGGCGAAGCAGTACAGCAGGACGATCACCGCTCCCACGGCCGCGCCGACTCCATAATCCCAATCGAACAGCACGTACAGCGCTTTACTCCCCGCATTGAACTGCGCCGCTGCATAAGCGCCCAAGAACAGTACCGTCAGCACGCCGCCAAGCATCCGCAACCGTCGGTAGTCGGTTCCATGCCAGGTGCTCAGTGTGCTGGCGAAGCTGTATTGATGACGCAACTCGCTCGTCACGCGCAGCTTTTCGTGAACCAGCAGCGACGTCAGGAAGTCGCCGACAATCCATCCAACCATCAGCCAGATCGACGAAAGCCCATAGGTATAGGTGAAGCCGATCATGCCGATGAACATATACCCGCTGTTATTCGTCGCGATCGCTGAGAGGCCGACCAGCCAAGGTTTGACGCTGTGGCTCGCCAACAGATAGTCCACACCGGTCCGTTCTCGCCGGAGCACGGACAGCAGCCCGATGACGACGAATGCTAAGAGGAAGACGCCAAAGCTGAGGAGAAGCATCAGCCCCGCTCAACAGGAGTGAGCGGAGCAAAACTCTCTCGCGTCGCAATGTGCTCAGGCCGCGGCTCGAGGCCGCAAAAGGGCTCCTGGAGAGCGTTGTCGACGCTGTTGTAGACAAAGAAAACGTTGGTGCGCGGATGCGGGGTGATATTTGAGTTCGATCCGTGTATCGTGTTGCAGTCAAAGAACACCGCTGAGCCCGCCGGCCCGGTGGGCGCTACGATCCCGCCTCCCTCCGCCAGGCGGCGCAGGTTTTCGTCGTCGGGCACTCCATACTCCTGCTTCTTGAGCGACTGCTTGTAGTGGTCTTCCGGAGTCTGGCCGACGCAGGAAACGTAGGTCTTGTGCGAACCGGGCATTACCATCAAGGGCCCGTTGAACGAATAGTTCTCCGTCAGCGCGACCGAAACGCTAATCGCGCGCATCCGCGGCATCCCGTCCTCGACGTGCCAAGTCTCGAAGTCGGAATGCCAGTAGAACTCCTTTCCCATGAATCCAGGCTTGAAATTGGCTCGCGATTGGTGGATGTAGACCTCACTGCCAAGGACTTGGCGAGCGACATCGAGCAAGCGAACATTTCGGGCCAGCCGCTCGAAGACGGGGCTGAGCCGGTGAACGCGGAAGATCGACCTCACCGCGCCGCTGCCCGGTTCCGTTATCATCTCTTCCTGATTCCGGAGATGCTCGTCGCGCGACAACGATCGCAGTTCGTCCGCCAGCTCGCGCACCTCCGTGGTACCGATGAGATGCTCCACAAACAAGTAGCCATGCTCCTCGAAGTGTTGCAAGTCCTCGGGCGACAACCAGCTTCCTGGTCCGCCCCCGTAAACGACTGGGTCAACGCGGGCGTTGAACTGCGGCTCGCTCGTGAGACGCGAGGGATAGACGTCCTCGATCGCTGCTGCTGACATAGCGCTTAGTCGCTGACCTCCTCGGCTTCCAACGGATAGGCGCCGTCCTCATCGTGTACCTCTTTCCCGATGAGCGGCGGATTGAACACGCACACCATGCGCATTTGCGTTCTGGCTGTCAGAATGTGCTGATCATGCTGATCGAGGGCGTATATGACTCCGGGGCGAATCTGATGAACCTTGCGATCGTCGACGGTTTGGATTTCACCCTCGCCTTCGATGCAGAGTACGGCTTCGAGGTGATTGCGGTACCACATTGACGTGATCGTGCCGGGGTAGATTGTGGTGACGTGCAGCGAGAAGCCCATCTGGTCGGAGCTCAGCAGCAGGCGAGTGCTTTCCCACGTTTCGCTAACGACCCGACGGTCGCTCGCCTCGGCGTCGGCCAAGTCGCGAACAATCATTGGCCGACCACCTCGGCGAGCTGCTGGGCCGGAGCGTCGATCTCATCGAGCGAAGCCTGGACGCTGTCCTTGAGGATTTGTAAGCCCTCGGTCAGCACGCGCTTGGACGTCGTCAAGGGAGCCAAGCACTTGACTACCTCTCCGTTCGATCCGGAAGTCTCAATAATCAGCCCTTTTGCAAACGCATTCTTAGAGATGAGTGCGGCCAACTCGCCCTCCGAACAGTCGATACCTTGCATCATGCCGCGCCCGCGCGTCGAGAGCCGCGCGTCGAGTTCGGCGATCTCATCGAGCTGCATGCGAACCATGCGGCCCTTGTCCTCTATCTCTTTAGAGAAGTCGTCGTTGCTCCAGTACTCTTTGATCGCCTTGGCCGCCGTCACGAAGGCAAGATTGTGGCCGCGAAACGTACCGTTGTGCTCGCCTGGCTTCCACTGATCTAGCTCCGGCTTGAGCAACACGATCGAGAAGGGCAGACCGTAGCCGCTGAGCGATTTGGACATCGTCACGATATCGGGCGAGATGCCCGCGTCCTCGAAGCTAAAGAATGGACCCGTACGTCCGCAGCCAGCCTGAATATCGTCGACGATCAGCAGAACATCATGCTCACGACAAATCGACTCGATCCGCCGCAACCACTCAAACCTCGCCACGTTGAGGCCGCCTTCACCTTGTATCGTCTCCACAATGACAGCTGCAGGATGGTCAACCCCGCTGCTGCCGTCCTTAAGAAATTTAGCGAGGTATTCGCTCGTGTCTTGGTTGGGCCCGAGATAACCGTCGTAGGGCACGAACGAGACCCCGGTTGGGGGCAAGCCCGCCGCGTCGCGGTAGTATGAGTTGGCCGTCGCGGCGACCGCTCCCAACGTGACGCCGTGAAACCCGTTCGTGAACGAAACCACGTTCGTGCGTCCCGTAGCGTTGCGGGCGATTTTCAGGGCGGCTTCCACCGCGTTCGCCCCTGTTGGACCCGTGAACTGAACCTTATAGTCGAGTCCGCGGGGCCGGAGGATAACTTCACGCAATGTCCTTAGGAATTCCCCCTTGGCTTTGGTCGCCATATCGAGACCATGGACGATCCCGTCCGACTCGATGTACTCAAGTAAGGCTTGCTTCAAGATCGGGTTGTTGTGACCGTAATTGAGCGTTCCGGCCCCGGCCAGGAAATCGATGTATTCGCTTCCGTTCTCGTCGACAATCGTCGACCAGCGAGCTTGCGAAAACACCTTTGGAAAGGATCGGCAGTAACTTCGTACGTTTGATTCGAGTTCGTTGAATATTTGCATTGATTAGTCCTCGGTGGCCGGTCGCAGCGGGCCGATTCTGAGCAGTCGCTCCTCCTCGTGGCCCTCCGCTCCAAAGTCTTCCGGCCGAAATAGCGTCTCTTGCGCACACAGCGCGCCGCGCCTCTTCGCGAACGATTCGAACAAGGCCCAAGAGGCCGCATTCGTAGGCGCGATCGTCGTCTCGATCCAGCGCACCGCCCGGTAATCCTCACGTTGAATGAGCTCATCAAGCATCCGCGACCCCAGGCCTTCACCGCGCGCGGTGGGGCTCACCGCCACTTGCCAGACGAACAAGACGGTGCTTTCCGCCGGTTTCTTGTAGCTCGAAACGAAGCCGACTAACCGGCTCTCGCGTTCCGCCACGACGCAAGTACTCGCAAAATGGCTGCAAAGCAGCAGGTAGGCATAGGTGGAGTTGAGGTCAAGCGGTTTGCACTCCTCCACCAGAGAGTGCACCTCCGGAGCATCGTCGGCTTCGGGACTGCGACACAACACGGTCGCTGTCGCTGGCTTCGTCGATGCGCTACCCATGAGCAAGCTGTTCAGGATTTGACGTCATTTCCTGAGTCAGTGATTCTTCCTCCATACTTGGCAGTTGCTCCGTCACGTCTGGTTGCAACGAAACGCCGGTGTCAAGGATCGGCGCAGCCTCAACTTGACGAATTTGCATCAGATCCACAATCCGCTCAAGCGACAATGCAATCGCAGCTCGCTCTAGTTCGGGCAGTGATTCGAGCGATTCGTGCAACCGGTCCTGTAGGGGCGAGGGGGCAACCGAGGCCAGGATCGCGCCCGATTCAGTTGCCGAAATCAGCACATGGCGCCGATCCACCGTCGAACGTTCCCGCTTCACTAGATCTTTCTTTTCCAGCCGATCGATGATTCCAACCAATGTGCTCGCCGACAGATCCACCTCATTGGCCAGGGTTTTGAGGGACAACGGCCCTACTTCCACGATCCGCAGCAAACACGAAAGCTGCGGCACCGTGACCCCCGACTCGACGGCGAGCTTATGTGAATACATGTCAATCGCCCGAATGATCCGCCGAATCGCGCGTAGAATTCGCTCGGGATAAGGCAGCGCCGACGAATCAGCCTGTGGAGGGTTGACGCTCAAGATGGAGTCCGGCAACGAAGCCGGCTAGAACATTGGCAGACAAATCGTTCGTGTCCGAATAATTAGTCTAACAATAATTTGCCGCAGTTGACCAGCGCGACGTCGAGCGAGCGCTGTTGTCATGTCACCGAACGAATCCGTGAAACAGAAATCCCCCTAGCCCGAATTTCTTAGCCGGTGGCGAGACGGCTAGAATAACCGCTAGAGACCACAATGCAGAGCGTAAGCATTACCGAGCTGAAAAGCCAACTGAGCCATTACCTGCGGCGGGTCGAGAGGGGAGAGGACATTCTGATCCGCGATGGCACCGGGCCGGCCGCGAAGATTGTGTCAGTCTCGACGAACGATTTCAGAGCGGAAGAATTGGAATTGGCGGCTGATGGCATCATCTCGCTGCCGGAAAAGGAGCTGGACATCGATGCTTTCCTAGCCCGCATTTCTCATCGGGTGACGAGGCAAAGTGCATGAGAGGCCTGTCAGTACGAGGCGCGCGCCGCTTGACGAGCGCAGGCGTACTCTCACAGTCCGTTGAGCACGGCGAGCAAGCGC
>Ga0114996_10003338_pt1 | contig 20058 bp, 43 predicted proteins | sample ArcticOcean_MG_C_4_FD_87039 | JGI IMG/M metagenome (GOLD analysis project Ga0114996, IMG submission 87039) | Marine microbial communities from western Arctic Ocean - ArcticOcean_MG_CB4_134 | ecosystem: Environmental > Aquatic > Marine > Oceanic | place: Arctic Ocean: Canada Basin | collected...
ATAACTACTATCGATAATAGTAGATAAATCCTGCATGTTTTTAACCGGACTACTTATGTTGGTTTATAACGATTGATGATAACAATTTTTAAACCATTCATCCATTTCGGATCCTTATTCAACAGCACTTTAGGTAATGGTGGCCGTGCGCAACAGGTACTATGATTCCATCATGGCTATAGTCCACTTTGGTAGTTGCCTGTCCGCCTCCGACCTATTTGTCTAACATAATGTACCTAATCCAATAAAAAATAGTATAAAGAGAAATGCTATCCATTTACCATCAATTGGCTCTTCATAACGATCCTCTTTTTTATTATTAAAGCACGAATATTTCATTTATTTTCTCCCAAATTAAAAATCCCTCTACGCTCAAAGACAATCCGGGCACTCAACAGAATGTCACAACACCCTAAAGCTCCTACTTCTTTGAGTATAGCACATTGAGACATATCGATCACGGGGTAAAGAGTAGAATCTCAATGTAAACGGGCGACACCTCTACTCCTCCGGGATTAAGTGCTCCTGCTAGGACTCGAACCTAGAATCGCTTGATTGGAGTCAAGAGCCTTAACCAGTTCGGCTACAGGAACGTTGAGTACCATCTATTGTATTTAGCTTTGTTCTTGCCACACAGTGTACATTTCCTACTGTAAGATGAATCATATTACCTCGAATTAAATGAACGATTAAAGGTACCATATATAATACGACCTATTATAAATAGTACAGCTATTATAAGTGCTGCGCTCATTTTTCTACCTCTATTGAAATACCGCATTATCACTATGGCTGGTCCATTGACCCCATTCATGATAACAACAATTAAATATACTAAATACTTCACGAATAAATTCTTTTATTTTATTTATATTTTCCATATTAATTAATTGCTTGTCGTACTAATGTAAAAGGACGTATTCTACTACTTGTTAATGAATTTCTTGATCCTTCATCATTTTCAATCTGTATGCGTGCATGACTCATTGCTCTTTCTAATAGTTCAGTGAAATATCCTTGACGCGTTTCATCCAGAGTTCCTGGTCCTATTTTATTGTTAGGTATTATTTCAAAGTTATTATCATGTTTTCTATGATGTAATGCTCTGAGTAATGCCCCGTTTCTTGCTTCCATTTTATTTTGCGGTGCATCTACTGGTCGATAAGTAGCACCACCTACAAAAATAATAGGTAGTCCATTACTATGAACTATAGGTAGTAGTGCTACTGTTACAGCATCACCTCTTTCACGTGATGTAGCTTGAGCATAATAGCACACATTTGAACTCTTCATCGTAATGCCATTAATACTTTGAAGTAATATAACTCTTTTATACGATAAATCTCGTAGATGTCGTCTTGCTATTGTTAATTCTTCTTCAAGATATTGTACTTCTGATTTCCCTTGCATTATTTGCTGACTATGTTCATCCATTAATAAATCTTGTCCTTCTACTGGTTCTAGTACACCATGCATAATTTTTCTCCTATGTCTCTTTGAGTATTTTACCCAAGAGTTGACCTAAGGTTTGACAATCATGTGCTCTTATCATTGTTGGTTCTTTATCATCAATTACAGCAACTACTAATTCTACAGGTGCTGTTGGTTGATAAGTAAGTGTATTGTTATTTTTGACCCAACGTTCACATCCACCATACATTATTTCTTCTGTTTCATTCGATAGTCTTCTAAATCCACCAGAATATAGAAAACTACGTATTTGTTGAAGATCGAGAACTCTTTCATGTCCTCTATTGAATAACGCGTCCATTATGCTTCTCCTATTACTACTATTGGTGGTATAGGTATTTCATCTTGACCCATAAAACTATCTAGTTCTTTTACAAATAGCATCTGTACATCATATACAACTTGAGCAGTTATCATATCATATCCATCAAAATCTTTTACTAATAACTTATTATGTTTTTTCTGTAATTTTAACAAAGTTAATAATTCAGATTTCTTAAATTCTTTAACATAATAATCTATAAAGATTTGTTTATATTTAGTCATATCCATTGTATCTAATAGTGCTCGATATTGTACTCTTATATCATCAGGCAACGTAATATTATCTGCTATTCTTGTTAAATTGGTTTTAAATTCTCTTAATTCATAAATTTCTTCTGCTAATGCTATCTTTTTATTCATAATATGTCTCCTGTAAGGTTAAAGTTACCTTATATAATTGCAATATACATGCCAATTAATCAGGTATTTCTATTTCCCATTTAAATCTAAATGGTTGAAACTTTAGAATAGGAAACAAGTCACAATATACTCTAAACCATAAAGGAATTATATATTCTTCTTCAGTATCTGAACCTATTATAAATTTAATCTTTGAAGGATTTTCTACTATACGTATAGTTTCATCTGTTTTTGAAAATAGATAACCATGTAATAACATAGATATTAAAGGCATCTCATTTACTTTACTTATTTTATGTGAAAACCACGTTGGTTTCAACTTTATATGCATATTACTTTCCTTTTTAAAAGTACTTTCTTGCCCATTTCGGTAAGACTGAAGCAGTTTCGCACCATCTTATTATTAAATGAATTATAAATGCACATACAGCTAATGCAGTATACCATGTAATTCCTATAACAGCAATTGTAAATATTATTAATCCAATGCCAATTCCAACTGCTACATCTGTTAACCATATCATTCGTGTAGTCATTAATTTCTTCCTTTATGTCTTTCTTCATCATTTTTCATTGCAGTAAAGATAAGAGCATATATAGTAGTAAGTAATCCCATAGTTACACTTACCCACATTAAATGTGGTGCTTCTAAACCAGGTGCAAAGAATGATATGAGTAATGATATTACTGCCATACCTATGAGGGTATATGTGATTTGCATTTTCTCTCCTCTCTTAGTTTATTAATGGCTCGAAGTTGCATCGTTTTTAATACTTCATAACTTTCATTATTAGAGCAACAGAATCCGAAACCAGTTCCTATTTCTATACATAATTCATTAAGTCCTAATTCAACATCCAAATAGTTGTCCTAATAAATCATTTACATCGGAACTCATGTCCAATGTGTCATCATTTATTTCAAATACCCACTCCTCTCCATAGAATATATCTAATAATTGATGACCTACGTTAATTTCCTCTATATGCATTCAATTACTTCCTTTCTTGTTAATCCTATTGTTGTTCCATAAACTGTAAAATCTAATGGATTGAATTTAAAAGTGAAATGGTCTACTGTTATATTATCTTCATTCATATCTTCAGTGAATTCTTTAATTTCATCTAACATTATTGCTGATGGAGCTATTTCGCCATTTTCTCCTTCTATTGTACAACCACATCAAGTGCTATTACTATTGTATTTTATTGTTACTTCAATATCAGTATTTAAATCTTCAAATTCTTTAAATATCCCAAGATCCGTTCCTATATCTTCAGTTCCTGTTCGTGTTACGGGATTAGTTTCTTCCTCAACACTCATTTCTACTGTTAATATCATATCCATTGTCTATTTCTCCTAATTAGTTTCCTATTGGTTGACCCCAAAGTAATCTTCTATTCTGTCTCTTGGATCTTGCTTTGTTTGGTTTCATAGGCTTATATATTTTAATGGGTACATTTAAATCACGAGGTACATACACTGGTATCCTTTTAATTTGATGGGAACTTAAATTTAATGTAAAGATACATATACTTATCGTTATTATAGTAGTTATTTTTAATAGTAAATACACACGTTGTTCGTGTGGAGTATGAAAGTATCTTTTATGTTCATCTATAAATGTGCGAACTAATACATATAGAGAGAACAATATAATAATTATACACATTATGTCAACTATAATTTATCTCCTCATATGAGGAGATAAATTAGTCAATTTTATCATATTCAAGTCTCCGAGTTAGATTAAAAAAAGCAGGGTCCCTTTTGGGGACCCTGCTACATACGACCAGATATTAATTCTAAACTGGCGTATCATCGTCTGAAATATTCTCAGACTTCCGATATGTACGTTTTACCTTTGTATCAGCGGTAATTTCAATGGATTGAGTATAAATGGTTGTACCGTGTTTATCGTCATAACTACGTTTCTTGGTACGACCATTCTTAATTTTAATACCATCACCTGATTTGAAATTATCCAGCAATTCATGAGCTTGATCACCATATGCTACAATGTCATTAGGATAAGAAGCAACTGCAGGCTTATTATCCCTATCACTATAATGTTCATTACTCATAACAGTGGCAACTGCTACATTACGTTTTTCACCTAATGCTACGGGATCACGTGCAAGGTTACCAGTCAGTGTTACTTTATTTACGGAATTCATACCATCTCCTGATTATAGTTAATTAAGGTTGAATGAGAGTGGGAGGATTTAGCTTCCCGGTTACATAATATAATCCTTGATCATATATGATCAATTAAAATCCTGAGATTGTCTGTTCTCGATTTTATCGCTCGTAAGTACCTTGTCTCAGTTACAAGGATTTGTATTCGTTGTGTAATATTATTTTATTAGCAAGATGACCTCCCTATTAACCTTCAGCCCACCCAATAGAAGGAGTTACCCACATCATATGATGTGCGACCTAACTATGAAAGTTCTTTGTTAATATCATTTCGAAATGCTCGCAGAGTTTGGTTCTCTTTACGCAAATCCAGCACTTCGGTCTTAAGAGCTCTGATGCTACTAAGAGTTCGTGAGGTTTCATCTGTAATAGGAAGAGCTTTTACGACTGCGACAGCTCGCGGTCCATGTTCAGATGCAAACTTTCTTGCTTTTACTATACGCTGATATACCCCACTTCCAGATATATTAAAATGCCGTGCTGTTTCTCGCATTCCGTGTTCATTATAATAATCCAGCGTACGAAGATTTAATTTAATTTGCATTTGCGTTCTACGTGGTCCAGCCATATTTTATTCCTTTTAAATGAGTTGAGTTGAGTTGAGTTGAGTTAATCTTGGTGCGGCACCATTAAGATACCGCACCAAGTAAAATATAAATCTCGAAAGAAACATATATAGTTTCTTTATAGCCATCGAGTCATGAACTGTACTGGCAATAGATTTGTATTTTATATAACCAATATAATAAGTTAGTGGTAGTCTATCTGCAGATAGCTTACCTTTGCATTGACAATGCTTCAGACTCCGCCTGCTAATAATCACCCCTATGGATGATCAGTAACTAAGCTTCACAGTCACTAACTTATCATACTGTTTCTATATGATTTGTCACAATCATATAGATGAGGTTTTCGAACCTTACATACTATACTTATTTATTCTAAGTAAGCGCACATAATGCATCTCCTATTAAAAATTCCACCATAAAAATGCGTGAATTCTTGATAATAATACTGTAAATATGAGATTAAATCTAAGAAATACTATTAATGATGGATGCATAATATTATACCTTTATATTTAATTGTTCAAGTAACAATTCAATGTGATCTTCTATTACTACATAACCAGATGGAGTATATATTTCGCCATTATAACATATTAGTGGTGCTTTACCATCATCATCTATTAATACATATGCATTGTATTCTTGCATTGTTGCAATTTGAACAACGCACGATATTATATCACTTGCTTCATGATCTTTTTTTGTATCCTGTACATCACCTATTAATACTCTATATTTCATAAAACTTAATCCTCCAAGCACGATTAAAATTTTTAATCAACCTCGGCATTAATGAGAATAACCATTGTATCCATAATATCTCCTTGAGTAGTGCTACCCCTTTGGGGTAGCACTACTCATTTATATCTTACTGCACTTTACTATGTTTCTGTATGTCCTCCAAAGGTATATTATTCGCAATAGCCCCATCTTCGAGAGTATCATATTTATTATCGAAGAGATAATCCATTGCAACATCTCCAGATGAACGCTTAGTAACAGGTGTTACTTCTGATATGATATCAGGAATAGTTACCTCTTGTATACTCAAAATATCTATGAGACCAAGGTTTTCAACACTTTCAGGATACTTAAGTAGATGCTGATAAATAGATTTCTTAATAGCATCTATAGGAACTCCATAATTCTTGAGCATCTCTGCACGCATCCACCTGTTCCACATCGGACGAATTTCACCATGATCATCAGGGTAGAATCTGCCTTCGGTATCAAATGAACCAACATTGATACTTCTAAGGTAATAACGTGCTCTTTTGAGATCGTCATCACTGGCATGCAACTTATTCATCTCACGTTTGAGATCGCCACGGGTGAGTACAGGTACTGGATGTAAATCTCCAACACGTGTTCTCGCTAACATCCACTCAAATAGACTTAATTTATTAAGCCCAGCAACTGGAGCATGCTCTAAATATTTATCCATTGTTACTTTAGAACACATAGTTGAATACATATTACGATATCGCAATATGCTTTTCTTCTTCTTCTTATCCTTAAGTGTAAGGACACCCATCATATCCCACCACGGAGTCTTACCTTCAAATGGTAGGGAGGATTCTGGCATTCCGAGATACTTAGCTAAATGGGTTTTATTACTTAAGTACCACTTAACTACATCTCCACCAGAACTCATTTTAAGTCCTGATAATGCTTCTTGACACAGTTGTCCCATCCGGATATACACTCGTAGATCCCAGTTACTTACATCAACCATGATATCACGTGCGATGAACGTAGATCCAATCTGTACTGCCGCACTACAAATACGTGCAAATCGTACATATGAATCAGCATCGTCTGTACTCTTAGCTAAATACGCAGAAGTACTATCGATTTCGCGCTGACATATATCACGTTCTACGTTAGTCATGTGCATCATATTCTTATAACTATATTCTTTCTTAGTTATAGGATCAATGATATTGATTTCCTCTGTAACATCGGGTATACACCTAACAATTCTCGGATCATCTAATAGGTAGAATAAATCACCATCAGAATCACCACCTAATGTATCAAGTATACTGGGATTAACCTGTATAGATGCACCAGAGATGCGTTCACTGATACCAGCTCTCATCTGCATTAAGCAATGAGGAAACTTACTTGGCCAGTACATAGAAGCAACTGGATATTGACCTTGCATTAACAACTCTAAAGCATGATCACGTAGTTCAATTTCACCATATTTCCACTCGCCATCTTTGGTGAGATGGTCACAGGTGACTTTACCTTCAGGTAAGTTACTAATCATTCTCTTAGCCATCTCACGTGATACTTTGACTTCATTGAAGCCAAGCATTCGGTTACCTTGTACGATACCACCACATCCATGTATACGTCGTGTAAGTACATTACGAATCATCTTCGCAATATGCTTATCAAGATCATCACGCACAGATTGTATGTTAAGTAAACGAACACCACCACGTATTAATTTCTTACCTGTAGAGGTTAATCCGAATACAAGAGGTAGATCCATATCTTCAGTTTGATATGACGCTCGTCCGAAATGACAATATAAATCGCCATCTTGACGTTGCGTATCATCTCCCATATCATGAATCGTGATTTCACCATCAATAGCTAATTGTAATACTCGTTCAATATCATTTTTGGATTGTTCACCATATCCAGTATATGGGAACGTACAGAGATATACATAATCGATAAGTTGACCTTCATAGTTAGCCATAACTTGAATACTCTTCGGTATCTTAGGTACCAAAGCATCAGCTAACTCCGGATTCTTATTTCGGATTTGTCCTGCCATTAAACTTAGCATATGACTACCAAATTTAGGATTACGAATCTTACGCTCTCTACAAGGTGTCTCAATGTAGAATGGAGCGTTATCAGATAGTATCTGTTCTCTTGTTATGATAATTTTGTCTGATACACCATTCAGTTTTATCTTTAAAGAGCCACCTTCTATTACATATAAGGCAGGATCGCCTACTTCACTGATCAACTGTATTGTACCCTTAATTGGAGCCATACCGTAACCACCACGTATCTTAGTGGCTTCTGATATACATTCGGATATACCCTTACTATTCTTATACTTGAGGGTTTTCATTGCGGCAGCATTACATAATATAATACCATCAGCAGGAACATAACCATAGATTGCTTCTGCATCTGCTTCTGTGAGATATACAATCTCAAGATCTTTAGGTGCATCTGTCCAAGGAACGGCATCCAACCGTCCCATAATACTCATTCGATCAGACAACCTATCTGGATCTAATGTAGTGATGAACTCATTGTTCCATCCCAATTGAGTTTGCATATCAATGGTTTTACTGGAATGTAATCCATTCCTGGCTGACTCCTGATCTACATACTGTGTTTCAGGATCAGCTAACCATTCTCGAAGAGTTGGCCATTTGTTAAGGTCAGTTTCTGTGATATGCTGTGCATATCTTTTATCATCAAACTCGATTGTATCCTGATCACGTATCCACAGGAAACGATGTGATGCGGCATAGTGTTTTGCGGGTGATATGATTCTATTACCCAGATCGAAAGCATTCTGATATGGATACAGTTTGGGCATCTTGTCCCAAATAGCATCAATATTGAGTTTCTTTTTAATTATCGTGTACTTCGCATCAGTAGGCTTACCATCTTTATCTTTGTTAATATCATATCGTTTCATGAAATCAACGAAGTCGTACATTTTCGGATGACCTACTTCATCATCTTTACCATCATACTCAATGGTAAGAATGCGTGTGGTAATGCGTTCGAATCCATGTCTATCTTTGGTAATTACTGCATCATATGTATCGCCTTGCTTCAACATTTTATTTCCTTGATCAAAGGTAAATAGCATTTACAGAGATCGTCATCTCTGTATAGAAACATCTAAAAGATACTACTTTGTCCCTCCTTTATAGTCCTTGGATTATTTTAATTGTACTGTGAGGTTTAATTACAGCTACTTCTTTTCATACTCATATACAAATACTTCAAGACCATATTGTTCTGCAGTATCTATTATGTGAGCTGTATTTGAGTTTGATTCTCCATCCCAAATGGCTATCAATGCATCACAATCACTTGCCATCTCTACATTTCTTCTATATCCTGCTAATTTACCATATTTATTCCAATTAGCTGGATATTGTATTAAATCTATACCGTTAGTTTTTGCCCACTCTTCTCCTAATTTATCAACACCACGTGCAGTACCTGATACTACCGACGTAATTTTAAATTCAGATTCAGCTACTGCTTCAGCTATAATCTTAATATCTGTTATGCCTCTGCTACCTGCTATGATTACTCTCATGAATACGCCGTCCATAGTATAGTTCTTATGTTTACAAGCATTCTACCTAATTCATTGTTACCAATACCTGAGCACTTTTCACAGTAACATACACCGTTACTAAACTGGAATGGCTGACTCTTCGGTAAACTTGAGACCGTAGTTATATCGTTGGACAAAGCTAACTCCATTGTAATACCATACTCGAAAGTTATCATTAATATCTACATCTGTATGGTATATGTGATATTCACTTTCTATTAAGTATCGTTGTATGCTGTCGAAGTCACCTATTATCTGACTCATTGTTTTCTCCTACCCATACGATGAAAAGGAACTTTTACTGTATTGCACATTTTGATGTATAGATTTGTAGCTTTACTACGAATCTTGAATACTATCTGAAGATTTCTTCTTGCTGGTATTGAATTATAATAGGAACATGAATAGTAGATATCAAATAGAGGAAACATAGTTATTCTCCTATGCTAATGCATTTTCCATATCGCATTCGCTATACCATAGTGAAGGATCTTTTACAAAATCTCGTAATTCATAACATGCGTAATCATGATCATCGGAGTATTGTAATGACTCCTCTTCATCTCTTTCTTCACAATCTCCTACTGCCTTTGCATGATATTTAATATCGTGTACCATGTCTCTTACTACCACTTCAAATGGAGGACGTTCGCAAATGTTGCACTCTTCATTCTCTATAATTCCAGTACAAAATTCACAAACTACATTATTATAGTTATCATGTAACTCCTGTATTTCATCATTAGTCATTTGATTCTCCCTTCTGTCTCTTACGTTGTATAAGTAATATACTTATACCATATATATTGCATGTTACTAATATAAATATTGTTACATTTGTAGGTATTATAAATAATGACCATAATATAGCACTAACAAATGCAATAATAAATAGAATATAGAATTGCGTCATAAGTTTCATGATTATTCTCCTTTACTCTTTCCATATAAAAGTATAACACATATTACGCCAATTAATATTACAAATGCTGTCATATATCCTCCCCACATTGTTGAGTACATGCATCACAGCAAGTACATAATCTTTTATCACCATGCATTCCTTTTGCATAAGGACAAGTATGAGCTTCTATTGCAGGATTCTCTTCACATCTGGAACATGTATAGCATGAACACTCACTGTATGGTTTACTGTACTTGTTACAATCCATATCACTCCTTTTTAAGTATGCATAGAGTACTTATAATTGCAGTTACTGCTATAAATAATATCAAACTGATCTCCTATCAAATATTTGTTGTATTATTAATTGTATACATAATAATAAAGCATCATATATGAGTAATTCAACTACAGATATTACATCTATAAATTTTAATACATATACAATACATATTCCAATAATTGTAAATATCATTACAACCAAGCGAAAGTTAAGTATATTCCGTATTCTACTCCAGATAAAACGCAATTTATCTTTCATAAGTATACCTCATAATACTACTCCTTACTTTAATGAACTAAAATGAGTAATATCTATCTCCCATCAGTTTACAATACTAATTGTATCTCCTATTGTGAATTGTTCATCAGTAGGCCATGCTACCATGAAATCAGAGTCCAAGGATTTCAATTCCCATACATTGTTACCAAGAGAATTGAATTGATCTGTTACTATATATCTCTTATCAACAAGTAAGGGAGTAATAACTAATAGCGTGATTACTATGATAGCTATAAGGTTTCTCATGGCTTCTCCTGGTTCTCTATCCATTCTTCGATATCACCTAATATTTCAGCAACAGTAACGTATTCATCAAGATCTGAAAATCCATGAGGATCATTTTGTATTAAACTATAAGATAAAACAAATATATATTTCGCACTACTTAATATTATTCCTTCACTAAGGTATATTTGTTCAGCTTCTGAAAATACCATGTAGTATACTTTACCTTCTTCCCATTCTACCAACTCATTTAAGGTATAATGTATATCACTCCAGTTAAGATCCCTATGTCCACGTTTAACAAGTAAATCAACTATCCAATTGTATAACATGCACTCTTCCATGAGTTACTCCTCAATTAATATATTCCATTCAGGCATTGTACCTTTAGGTACAGGTGAATTCGAATCGCCATTCGTCTCGTATTGATCACCCACCCAATCTCTTACTGAACGAGGTATATCATAGCTTTTATAATCTATAGTTACAGATATTCCTCCTGCATCTATGTAAGATCCTGGGAATGTACGCTTTAATATTTGAGCAATGAGACAATTCTCACAATTAAAGAAGTGTAAAGCATTATCATAATCTACTGGTATTGCAATGATACCTATCTTCATGATGCTACTCCTTTTATATTCTGGATACAATTACGGTTACCATATCAGTTATTACTATACTTTCTATATGAAGTCTAATACCATATACTACTATATCAGTATCAGGACTAAGGTAATCACGTAATACATCTTCTTGATCAATAATGTTACCTAACTTATCAGTATACTCAGTTAGTCCAGGTAACAGTTCTCTTTCAGTAACAGTCCAGTCATCTTCCCATCCGGGGTATCTGTCTTGTCCAGTTATATCAGCATTTGAATAGCTCTCACCTATTTCATTAGTATAAAGCTTCATGACTTACTCCTTTATTATCCTATAAAATATATAAAATAAATAACATGTATTTATTATCATTAGAATAATTACCGATATTGCTATATGTATAGGATAGGTAAGTCCAGCTATAAGAATGTTAAGTACTCCAATGATATTACATAATAGGAATATATCGTATCGATTTTTCACCCTACTCCATAAGAAGGATATCATATTGTTATTACTCATCTCCAGTTGCAATGTATTCACAATCAGGACATAGTACATCCATCTCATTTCCCATAAATGGTTCATCACATAATGGGCATTTCATAGCACATTCATCTTCTTCATCGTAGTAAGTAATTTCATCACTCATATTATCTCCTTATACAGTATCAATATCATACGAGTTAGTTACAGTACCAAGTTTCTTGTTACCTCTTGTTCCCATCTCCCAAAAGTACACTCCCTTGTACTTACCGAACAGACCATTACCTTTAGTGTAGTCTTTAAAATGCCCTCTAAAGATATGGAATCTATTCTTTTGTAGTGTATGAGTTTCGCCTCTACCATACTTACCCATGAGCTTAATAGATAATCTCTTATAAGTATGTCCTTTGAATTTATTATTTTTCTTTCTCTTCTTCTGTACTTTTACTGGAGGAACTATGTCTTCAATAGTAACATTCTTTATATGACAGAACATAAATGCATAATTAGTAACTATCAATGCTATACGTATCATGTTAAGTAATTCATCATGAGAATAAACAGTAAGAGCATATTTACTCAATGCATATGATTGTAGTTCTTGTGAACTTATACCATTTATCATAGGTACATGTGCTCTACCTAAATGTATCATCGTGGATCGAACGTCAATACCAGCAATATCTAATGTACGTATCCATTCGCCATTTACTTTATTAAATGTAATAGCAATTAATAATTGACCATCATGTACTTTCAATTCACACCACGTATATTTCCACGGTGGTATTGACACCGATCTAAATGCATTGTCTTGATTGTCTATTCCTTTTGCCCATTCATATACATTAGTAATATCAAATAATGTATAGGGTACATCTGCAATACCTATTGTTTCTTTTGCTTCTTTAAGATGCCATTTCATAATATCACCTCAAGATTTTCACACTATAGAATGATTATTAATCTGGTATACAACATACGAAACAAGATTCATCTCCAGTTCCAAGCATTATTATATCAGTATCAGTAAACCAATTAGGATAGTAATTAGTAGCTAATGCTTGTATGTGTCGTTTAAGGTTATCAATATCATAACATATATAATCACATTCAGCTAACACATCAGTATGATTAAATTTATGATATGATAAAGCTTCATCTAACGCTATTATATCATTAGATGCTTGTATCAGATCTACTATCTTAGGTGAGTTCATAATATCTCCAATGCTGGTGTATTAAATACGTACTTGGGTGTACCTATGGTATACCTATGTAAAGTAAACTTGACGTTGATATTACGTATTGTACAACATGTCAATATATTGACTCATCATGGTTAGGCCAGTGCAACTGGAGGCCTGTATCACCTCATTATCACCAACTCCTACTCGCTCTTGGTCTTATCATAGTATGTGATACTACATAAGTGCACTATAACGCTCTTCAGTCAGCGTTTATACAGCAATAGACCGGCTACCTCACAGACTATTGGTCTTTTCTCAAATCTGAGTAAGTATGTGTATGTCCATGCTTGCTACATGTATCCAGCTTATCATGTATATTAATAAGTTTACCATATATAAGGTATGTAGCCAATACTATAAGGATACATATAACAAAGGTATTAAAGTCTATTACTTCTCTTATGTATAGTATGGATACTACTATGCTTATATAGTATACTATATTGTACATAATTACTTCCTTATCTATAGTGCGTTAACTCTTAGGCTTACTTATAGTTATAATAAATATTGAATATAACTACATATAAGTGTATGATAGTAATACATAAATACTTACGACGATAAATATCAAAGTGATAAAGTATATACAATAAATAGTATGAAATTCGTATCTTTAATATATGCAACAAGTTACAAGTTTCAGTTCATACTTTTTACTAAGGAGAAATTTATACTCTAAAAATAACAGGAAATCTATGTAAGTGTAAATAACTTACTTCTTATTAGATCTTCTATCAATTGTCCACTGTAAGAAGAATATACCTATAGTATATATAGTCATGTGAAACACACCATTCTCTTCTTCCATCAATATAGATAATATTATTATGCATACTGTATAGAACAGTATAGTAGTATGATGAATCATTTCATACTCCAGTCTCGTTATATATCCAGAAGAATGGGAATCCCCTTTAGGGGATTCCCATTCTTTAGATAAGTTAGTCTATGTGCCCTCACTGCGTTCGGGCCTGGATGTTCTGTCGAAGTCTAATGGCAACTGCAGACTCGAATACGACTTTCTTCTGTAATATTTCGGAATCAAATCTTCAGCTTGATGTGCTTCCTCGATGTTCACGTACGGCTCGAATAGATCAATGATTGCCTGATCAGTCAGTATGGACTGGGTGTGGTGGGACTTCATCAGCTACGACCTCCTTAGGGGTGATACGGTGCATCTCTGCGGCAATATCAGCAACATCCAACTTGGAGAGTGTACGACCCTCAGGACGTGCTGCACTCAAATCCACTACATCTTTTACTACCTCTTTAGTAGCTGTGATCACCTCTTCTTTAGCCACCGTGCTACGCTTGAACCACTTATTGTATTTCGCCTTCACAGCTACGGGATTCTTGATGAACTTATAACCCAACCATGCTACTGCAATCAAGAGCAGAGGCCAGCCAGCAAAAGCAAGAAAAGCACCGACAACAGCACCAACAGTATACACGGGTTTCATAATGTCATCCATAACTAAATTACTCCTTAAAAGATAAATGAAACTAAATGATTAAGAAACTAATTACTAACTACTTCTTATCCGCCTCCCTTTGAAGTTTACTATAGGTAGACCGATTTAAATTTCTACCGTAAGATCTCAATTGTCTCTTCTCAATCTCTTTTACTCCATCTACAGTTACGTACTTAGTTTTATATGCCACTTTATCAGTCCCGATGGTCGGAAATTCATTATTATCTAAGGCTTTGATAACTGCCTCTTCAATCTTGCCTGCCGCGATGTCCCTGTTAATTTTACCTTTCAAGTACATGGTAAATCCTGGACGTGCCATACAAGTTAACTCCTAAGTAAGGGTTTGTATCCTTTGACCTTCTGACTCCACAAAAGGGAGGAGGCTCAAGTCTAGTCTCTTGAAGTCCATAATATCATAGGTAATTACTTACCTAACTTTGAATTGAAACATACTGCTCCTCCTTTATCTGTTATTTATGTTATGCTCCGTAGTCTTGTCCATTCTTCTCCAATTCAGTACGCAGTCCCTTCAACAACCCCCAACGATCCAGGCTTTTCAACATTGCTACATCTAGTACTATTGATGACTTAAATATCTGTTCATCCAATTCAGCATCACCATCATAGTGAAATACGCGATGAAGAGTAACACTCGTTATCTCTTCTGGTAAGACCTGATTAATAAATGACCACACATCGTAAGTATTCTTAAATACGAAATCTTCGCCGTTATACTCTAGAATAAATGCTTCCATTATACATCTCCTTGATTAGTTGTATCCCATCCCAATTTACCATCAATGACAACCATACCACTTTTAAGCTTATCTATACGTGTCTGAATATCTTTCTTATCTTCTTCTGATACGTACTGCTTCTCAAGATACAAACCAAAGATCACAACGTTAGCTTGTACTATGAATTCTCTTGCGCTCTCATGCATCTCCATCATGATACTACTCCTTACTTGAATAGGTTGATGAATAGATCGATTACCTTCTGTACATCCTTCTTGAAACCAATCAACAAATGCTTCTCACATACAGGACTCATGCCAACTATAGTAATAGCACTATCCTTACAATGTACACATTTCATATTTACTCCTTTGGTGCTTTTATGTCATCACCAGGACAGGTGGTCTATAAGTATATTAACCAAATCTCTTTGGTAGCAGGATACATCTGGATTATATCTGGCGCATAATTAGCACCTCTCTCCCAACCATTACTCCAATAGCACGATCCCAACCAATATCCCTCATTTGCAGATCCTTTCACCGTCCATCCTTGACCAATCAGATGAACCACTTCATTGTAGGTCAGTTCAACTACCTTGCAATGATCATCATTATACGTCGAAGCAAAATGGGTATCACTTCTTGGATCTACATTTCCAATGGACTCATGGATATCGCTATCGATGTGGTCTCCATCAGTATACACAACACCTTGTACTGTTGATGTCCATATTACTTCTGCCATTATACTACTCCTTTTGGGTTACTTACGTAGGATTTCTTTTCTAATCTGTGATAGTATGTATTCTTGTTTCTTTGCTTCTTCGTCCTGTCTGTCCAATTTATCATTCAACTTGAACTTCATTATTACATACACTATACCTACAATGCAAAGCATAATCATAATATTACTCCTTTAGTTAGAATGGTACGTCAGCGTTGTCAATATTAAAAGTATCATCTGCAACATTTGCTACTGGACAGTACATTTCAAACGTAGACATATCCACATCGATATACTGATTCAATATCTTAGCAAATCTATACTGGATATCCATATCGCATGAGTTGTTCTTATATCCAAGGAATGCTGTAATTTGGTACCGATCTGCATCTGGTCTAAGTTCAATACAATACTTGATCATATCATCATTACGTAACAGTATTATCACACTATGTCCGGAAGCAACTACACCACCATAACTAGCGACACAATTACTTAGACTCTGACCTACATCCATCAAGTCACCCTTTGTCTTGGGAATACTCATATATAGATCATCCACCTTAATTCCATCTAAATCAGAATAGAAATCGGTGTATAGTGACTTCGTTCGTTCTAACTTAATCTCTTCCCTATCTCCCATTGTATTGTAATTGTTCAAGACACCGACCACCTCATCGTGCAGCCTAATGATACTTGGTAGTCTTCTTGGTAGATCATAAGGTATATCTCTTTTCCTCATATCTACTAACATAGTCAGTGTATCTTTTATCGAACTCAATATTCTACAATCAGACTCATAATCCCCAGCTTCAACTGATAACCGAGATATTACTGCCTTGGGTGTATAATACTTAAATATATACTCCCATGCTTCTTCAATATTCCATATCCTATTAGCATACGGTAGAACATTCCTAATGTATCCGATATTCCATCCCATCTTCTTAGCATCACGCTTTCTAAGTAGTATCTCTGCTAGTGCACCCATCTTAAATTGATTTCTCCCCTTCTCAGCTAGTATTAACTTCTTTAGTGACTTCTTACCTTTGCATATACTATGAATCACCGACTCATCATCTGAATTAGTATGAATATGTTTTCTCATTCTACTACTCATACTTAAATCACGATTCTTCAGATGTGGGTATTTTATTTCCATGAATGCATTTTCTAAGTCATCAAAGCTCCCCATCTTCAATTTGAATATCGCAGTAAAGACTTCATGTATATCACGCATCATTTTCTGGCAAGTATCCATATACACATTGAAACACTCTATCTTGTCTCTTGTATCTCTCGGTCTGGTCAGGAACTTTCTTATTATACTACTCAGTGTTTGATTGGCTCCAACTATCATAAACCGTAGCTTACCTTTAAAGTGTATGATCTGCATACCTCTCTTCGTTGGTCCGATACGCATCCACTGTACATTCTTACTACCTCTTCTCTTGAACTTCAACATCAATGCGTCACCATCTACAGAATCACCAATAATAAATGTACCAATCCTATTTTGATACTTGATGAATGTCTGTGACCTTTGGACTCTTGTAGTACCCTTGAGCGTCCTTGCCCAATGAGTAGTATCTAGGTTACTTGTATCTAACTCCCATTTCTTGAACTTCCTTGGCACTTTTGTTTCCTCCCATTGTTGTGTGTCAAAGTTCCACTCTACATGTACTTCTGGTTCTATGTAATGTTGCATGATAGTACTCCTTAAAGTTAAACTAAACAAGACCATTCTCGTCTAGTTATATACTCAAAAAAAATAAGGGACACATCTGTACAAGCATGCATCCCTTATCCTTTATCCCTTATGTTAGATTATCCGAAGTTATTTGAAACCTTCAGAATGGGTTGACCTGCAGCATAGCCTACCGTTACTGTTTTCCCGGTGTCTACGAATTGTTCTTGTTCTATGAACTGCTCAACCAATCCTGTATTTTCAGAGTAGGTCTTGGCCACAAATTCATCGTCATCGAGTTCGACACCTTCTACATTGACACTGAGTGTTGCGTACGGTCCTTCATCATCGTATAACTGCACCGCAAGGTTTCCTTCTACGTATTCATTAAACGCCAGCGTACCCTTTGTCTTCTTACCATCAAACATGTCAACAAATTCTACTTGCATATTAGGAAACTGCACAATATTACTCCTTTAGTTAAATATGCGTGATCACTGGTATGCGCATCCCACCATTACTACGATTACATATACTACGATTACATATTACTGATTTGTTCGGTGATAGCGTGATTGGCCACCATCATTAGATCCCTCTGTTTGTCTGCAATGTCTGGGAACAGACGATGAAACTCCATAATGGCAGCAATCTCCTCATCGGTGAACTTCTCAGCAATATGCTCAATGGTAATATCGGTAATAGCATTGAAGTCCATCAACTCCGTCATCTGATATGCATCTGCTCTCTCCTCTGGGTCATTAGTTGCCGCGTCTATGAACTTAATGGTCTCTTCTTTGAAATCATAGAGACTGATCAACTCAAGTACTGATGATAATGTTGCCATGATACATACTCCTTGTATAAATGTTAAACCGCTACAATGGCTAATTCCATCGTAGTCAGCTAATCAAAAAAAATAAAGGATACACCTGTACTAGCATGTATCCCTTATTACTACTCTACCTCACACTTTACACATTCATGTACCACTCACTTCCCACTTCCCATTCAAGCTCATCTCCATATGCCTGAAATGCTTCTACCTGTGCTCTCGTCTTAGCACCAGTGAAGCGTCGGTAAAAGCCCACTTCCATATGAAGATCAAGAGCGTGCTGGATCAGTTTCTCATCAGTCAACTCGTACACGGTGAAGATTAACATGATAGTACCTCCTTAAGGTTTAACTACAACGGACAATTCCATCGTAGTTATACTATCAAAAAATAAAGGGACCTATGGTAGCGTCCCTCTATTCTTACCTTACTCCTTATTACTAGAACTCGTATTCTTCTAGATCATGGTAATACATGGTATCATAGTGTGGTTCTTCTTCCTCTATTAGTTCCTCCGCATCCTCTACCTCCCTGCATACAAATACGTACTTCATGTCACCTAATGGGAAATAATCAGGTGCCGACGGGTCCCTAATGATACGTACCATCTCATCGTTGGTGATCCATTCTTTCTTGTATGCAACACCATTGTGAAGACGCTCTACCAGGTACTTGGTGATGGGTACGTGTAACATGGACATAATGTACTCCTTAATAAAAGTTTACCGCTACAACGGACAATTCCATCGTAGTCAGCTAATCAAAAAAAAGGGGCACCCTATGGTAGCGGTGCACACCTCTTCTTTTATTTGTATTGTTGTTTTCTGAACAGCTTCCACGAACCGTTAGGTTTCTTAAAGTGACGATTCTCACCAACGTAGTATCCATCATCAGCAATAACACCTACAAGCTTTCGTGATCCCATCCGAACCGGTAGAGCATCCATATGTACGAATTCTTCCGGTGTATAGAAGAGATGTTTGAGTTGCATGAGTAACCTCCTAAAGGTTTTGAACTAAAATGGATAATTCCATCGTAGTCAATCTATCAAAAAAATAAGGGATACACCTGTAGTAGCATGTATCCCCTATTCCTTATAGTGTTAGGTTGTTGACTATATGGAATATAGAGAAAGGTATTTACCTTCAATATATACCAAATCACCTAAATCAAGATTATCAACAACGTCTCTCCTATTAATAACCACATTGAACTGACTATCTAATACCTCTACAACGACATATGACTGAGCGATCTCAATTAGTCTACCTACCATGAGTAACCTCCTTAAAGGTTTTGAACTA
>Ga0114996_10003341_pt1 | contig 20042 bp, 19 predicted proteins | sample ArcticOcean_MG_C_4_FD_87039 | JGI IMG/M metagenome (GOLD analysis project Ga0114996, IMG submission 87039) | Marine microbial communities from western Arctic Ocean - ArcticOcean_MG_CB4_134 | ecosystem: Environmental > Aquatic > Marine > Oceanic | place: Arctic Ocean: Canada Basin | collected...
ACTTCTATCGGACCAAAATCATTTGCTACAACTCCTCCAAATCTTAATGATGCATCACCTTCAAAATTCCTCTCATTTGGCTTATATCTTCCAACTTCAGCTTCAAAAATATAATTAGAAAAGGCAAAATTAACAAAAACCACGCACACTGTTATCTCTGAGATTAATCTAATAATTATTTTCACATATTCTCCTTATAATTCTAGAATAATATACAGAATGCATATATAAAATTCCAGTAAGATAAAGAAAAATGAGTGAGCTTTTTGTTTTAGTAAAAGGGACCTTTGAAATTATATCTCCATGTCTTAACATTAAATATGCTTATGAATCATAAAAAGATAATAGTATCTCTATTTATTTTTTTTGCTTTTATTTTTCCAAAGGAAACTATTGTCCATATAAACAGCACATATTTCGATGGCACTCCAAAGCAAATAATTATTTATGAATACTCGACACTATACACAAACACCCCACTTAAGGTTATTGATACGCTCAATTTTGATAAAAATGGAAATATTATGTATGATTTTGATGGATACTTCAATGACAATTGGTTTTGCGATGAAATTGGAGATATTCAAATCATAAATAATAGATTTAAGGTGTTAGATTCAGCTTCCTGTCTTGATTGCTATTCATATATAGATAATTGGAATATTATATCCTCTGATAATCAAATTTATGTTAACATGGACAGCTCAATCTTTTTAAATGACAAAATAGATCTAGATGATTCAAAGTATAATTTTCTTATTAAGATAATATCAGTTGATAATTTTATCCTCCAGCTTGCTTCTTTTGAATATTCTTTTGAGAGAAAATGATTACTTGAATTTTTCAGATAATAATTGGATGTGATTTTCATTTGATCCGCAGCATCCACCTAATAAAGTGGCCCCTAGATTTACGGCTTTTGTGCTGATATCTAAAAAATCTTCATAGGAGGAGAAGCTGGTGATTACTCCATCACTTGATGGTTTTCCTGTACCTAAATTTGGATATACCCCCCACTCCCCACCCCAATGCTTACTTAGCATGGGCATAGCTAACGATGTTTGATTAATTGAATTGCAGTTTAATAGTAATCTATCAACATTGTATATAGATATGGATTCTATTACATCAGAAATCTTTTCTCCTGATAAAATATGTTGCTCATCAGAGAGGTTTAGACTTAACCAAATAGGAATATTATATTTTGATACGACTTTCAAGCATGTCAAAATTTCTTTCAAATTGTTCATTGTTTCTAAAATAAATATATCAATATCTCCTTCGATAAGCCATTTAGATATCTCAACAATCTCTAACTTTGCATCCTTATCTCCTGGATAATTTTTTGGAGAATAGCAATCCTCAAGAGGCGCAATTGAGCCAAGTATTTTAACTTCTGTGCTTTCTCTTGCCTTATGCGCCATTTTCAGTGCACTTGATAATGAATGTAACGCCTTGTCTCTTGCCTTATTCTTTGACAAACCAGTTTTTAAATATGCTCTAGTGGTAGTTCTAAATGTGTTTGTAGTTATATAGTCTGCACCTGCATCTATATATTTCTTATGAATACTGTATACTAGAAGAGGGTTGTTAAGATTTGTATGTGCTGTCCAGATAAAGTTAGGAAGTTTTATATTTTGAGCAATAATCTCTGTTCCCATCCCACCATCCAGGATCTTAATTAATGGCACTATTTTTTAACTTCAAGTGACTTTGAAACAGAGAGTGAGTTTGGAACAAGAATCTGAGATTTATCATTTGTAAGCGTAACATACCTAAGATTTATATCTACAACCCTGCCTGTCTTTCCATCCACCTCTATAGTATCACCTAATTTAAAGGGCTCATATATGAAAATCATAATTCCTGATATGAAATTTGACAACATATCCTTGAATGCAAAACCAAAAGCAAATCCTGTCAGTCCAAGCCCTGCAACGATCGCTGATACATTTACTCCCATGGTTCCTAGGGCAGTTATAAAACCTATAATCACTATTATATTCTTTGCGATACCTGCTATGACTGTTGAAATATTATTCTGAGAGTTCTTTGATTTTAGAAAATTATGTATTCCATATTGAATAGCCTTACTAAAAATCCAAAAGCCAACAAAGATACAAAGTCCTATGATTAAGTTTGGAGCGTGTATATAAATAAATTCTAATACTTTATCAGTGTCCATATATTTTCCTTTATTAGATATGCTTTCGTCTGAATTCTATATATTGTAGTAATTTAATCTAAATATCTTATCTATGAAATTCATATATAAATGATATTATCTAAGGCAAAAGAATATATCATTTAAAGATAGATATTAGTATATTTAAACTAATTTTTTAACCAAAACAGGAATTATTCTATGAAATTTAATTTACAATTATATATGTGCATGCTTGTTGCCTTTTTCATCCTAAATGGCCAGGATTTCCATGAGGGGCCCTATGGCGTAGAATATTTTGATATCGCAGGTCCATTTACTGTTAGTGATCTAAACTCTACTCTAAATGGTGATCTAAATTTAGATGAGACTGTAAATATTCAGGATGTAATTCTTGCAATTTCATATATAATTGGAACTCTAACTGACATTGATTGGTTTGATGAGGGCGATTTAAATAATGACCTTACAATTGATATCCTAGATGTTATCCAAATCATTAATAATATCCTTACTCCATCAGACCCATACTGGTCATTTGAGAATGAATGGAATGGGGAGGACACATATATTTTTATATCCTATTCAGGTGCTAGTGGCTCTCCAACACTATGGAATGCCTCAGATCGAGAAGATTTTTTAGAGAAATCACCTGATAATGTTCATTATTTTTTCGTATCTGATAGGACATCCTTTACATCAGATATTAATACTATAAAGTCTATCTATGATGATATCCTCTCTACTATGGATGACGAAGAAGCCTATCATTGGAGAAAACATCTCCATTTTGTTCCGAATAAAGTCTCTGGTTTCAATAATTGGTTGACCGATGCCCTGCAGGGCAGAAGGGCACTCTCTATTGATCGTTTCCAGCGATTACGAGAAATAGGGTACTTAGGAAGTCCAACTAGTTTTACAGGGACATATCTAAGCTATGTAGCACATGAGCCTGTCTACTTCAACTCTGAGTGGAATAGTCTGCATGAAGATGAATCTACATATGATGAAATAGTTGTTTTTGAGAGAGAGCACTACACCGGGGGCTGGGCTTCATCTATTGTAGATACAGTTGAATTCCCCACATCCCAAGAGTTATCTAGCTATTCTGGCATGGCTGTTGAATTGCTACGTGGTTGCCCTGATGCTGATATGAACTATAGCGATGCAGGGTGTGATGAATATGATAGAATCGCCCATATGTATATTTGTGATATAGATGGCAGCAACTGCTATGAAACAGCTAGATGGATTACGCCATTTCGTAGACAGCCACATCATCTGACTGATATAAGCCCTCTTATGTCACATATACAGCCAGGTGGATTAAAAATGCTAAAATTTCAAGAGTCTGGGTGGCCAAATAGTCTGCTTACCTTGAAAATAAGATTTTATCATAATACAGAAAATGACCCTGTTGCAGAAGAATTCATTCCTATTTGGAATGGAACTGTTCATTTTAATGAGGACTATGCAGATAATAGGCCCCCCACTCCCTTTATGATTCCTTCCAATGCAACAAAAGTTGAATTTGTAGCCTATATAACTGGACATGGTTGGGGAAATAATACATGCTATAATTGCTGTGAATTTTGCAACTCACGCCATATTTTTACTGTAAATGGTGGGACCTATGAATTCAGCAGAGATTTCCCCGATGCATCCTCTAGCAACCACTGTATGTCTCTTGAGATGATTGGAGAGGGAACTGTTCCTAATCAATATGGAACATGGGGATATGGAAGAGCAGGATGGTGCCCTGGCTTGGATGTTGAGCCCTATGTTACTGATATAACAGATTTTATCGTGATAGGTGATGAAAATATAATAGATTATGAGGCATGTCGTGTTAGTGGTACATCCTGTGTTACTCCACCATCTTGCGGGACATGTGGATACTGTCCAGAGGTGGCTTTCTCTTCATATATTGTTATTTATTACTAATTTTGATTATATAAATAATTTTAACGCAAGTCAAAAAAATCAAACTTGCGTTAACCTGATGTGCAACAGAAAAATATATATTCACACTCGTAACTAAAGTAATTACACCCAAAATAAATTGAACTAATAATAGCGTTGCTAATTTTGTTTCAAGTGAGCTTAAATTATTTTTTCTAAATTGCTCAAATATAATTTTTGAAGAAAATATCAACAGTATAAATCCAAGCAACCGATGGATGTACTGAACTGTTGCCTGATTATAAAATAAATTTTCAATAATTCCCATACTATGATTATAAAGAATATTTAGTGGAATGATACTCCCATCCATCAGTGGAAATGTGTTGTAATAGTGTCCAGCCTTTAATCCTGCCATGAAAGTTCCAAATATAGTTTGAATGATGATCAAAGAGAATATAAGCCAGAAAGTGCTAAGTGAGATAGAAATTCTATTTTCCTCCACATAGGAGTGCCTCAAATATTGAATATATGTAAATGATATTAAAATCATTGCCATCATATAATGAAGCATTAATCTAAAGTGACTAATGTTGGGATTACCACTAAGACCACTTTTAACCATATACCAACCCAAAATTCCTTGGAATGATATTAACGCTATAATAATAAGTATTCTTTTTAATTCAGTTTTATCTATTGATTTTTTAATGGAGAAATAAACTAATGGAAATATAAAGAAAAGTGCGATAATCCTGCCAAGCATTCGATGTACATACTCCCATATATATATATACTTAAATTCTCTGAGAGTTAAATTGATATTCTTGTATATATATTCAGGGTACTCTTTATAATGATTAAATTCATTTTCCCAATTAGAGTCACTTAATGGAGGGAGAATTCCATAAATTGGCTGCCAATCAACTATAGATAGACCAGAATCCGTTAATCTTGTTATTCCTCCAACCGCAACCATTAGAATCATCAAAACGATACCCGTTAGATACCATCTTCTAAGATATCTACTTGATAGCATAATATTTTAAGATGATATAATAATTAGTATCAGAAGAATAGGAAGATAAACGATAGAGGCAAAAAATAGATGTTTAGCCGATTTGAGATTAACAGATTCTACGAATTTATAAACAAAATAGATAAAGACTGTAGATAGAATCATATTTAATACTAGATAAGATATCCCAACAATTTTACTAAAGTATAGGGAGAAAGTAATTATAATTAATAGTAGTGTAAAGAAAACTACATAAACTCGTGTTTGAACCTGATTTGAATAAAGACTCGGAAGCATTATAAAGCCACCCTTTTTATAGTCACTTGAATATATATAAGCTAGCGATAGGAAATGAGGAATTTGCCAGCAAAACATAATAGCGAATAACACCCAGGTAATTGAGGTAAATTCATTTGTCACAGCAAACCATCCACCAACAGGGGGAAGGGCACCCGGAATGGCACCAATCAGTGTATTGATAGATGAGATTTTTTTAAATGGCGTGTATATACATACATATGAAAAAATTGTTAAAAAGGATAATGAAGATACAATAAAGTTAATACTAAAAAATAAATATAGAATCCCTGCAACCGACAATGAAAAACCAAAAATAAATGCCCTTAGAGGCGATACATGGCCCTTGGGTATAGATCGATTTGCTGTTCTATCCATTTTAGAATCAGAATCATACTCAATTGCCTGATTTAGTGCACACGCACCAGCAGAACTCAGCAAGGTTCCAATAATAAGATGAAAAAAAACAATCCACTCACTTAATCCAGTCATATAGGAGCCTGTGTATCTTAATCCTAGATAATATCCAAAGTAGGTTGATATTAAGACTAAAAGGCAGATACGTGGCTTAGTTAGTGATATATAGTGTTTAAGCATTACAATCTACTTAAAAGATGTTTAGTATCTTTTTTCAATTTATCAAATTCAGCTTCAAGGAATGGGTCATAATAATGAATTATTTCTCCATCGCTGTTTATTAAGATGAATTTTGATGAGTGAAGGCCAGGCAATCCATCGCCAGATAGCATGAACCCCTCCTCTAATAATTTTGGAATGGATTCTGATTCTGATTCTAAAAAAAACCAATTACTGTAATTTAGTTTCTGAGAATCAATGTATGTTAGAATTGATGATTTTGTGTCATTTTTAGGATCAACGGAAATACTTAAGAATTGAATATCTGGATTATTTTGATAGAGTAAAGATAATTCCTTCATATATCTATTCATTGCGGGACATAAAGCTGGACAAGAAGTAAAGAAAAAATCAGCAATGGTAATTTTGCCAATAAGATCATTAGATGAAAACATGGTATCATGTTGAGTTGGATAATTAAAGTAAGTTACTTTATGAATTGGGACCAAAGGTGATTCTCTATAAATAAATGAAATAAGGATGATAATTAAAACAGAAGCAAAAATGACAATTGAATTACCGCGCCTCATTACTAATGATCTGAATCTGTAGTGATAGGATTATCGTAGATAGGAGCCTGTTCATCTACGAGTTTTCCTCTTATCTCATATAATGTAGTTCTTTGGTTGGTGTCAATCATTGTGATACCAATAAATATAGCTAAAAATAAAACGGATCCAAGAATAAAGATTAAGTTAATTTTATTATCATAATAGAGGTGCATGAAAAATAGCAATACCAGAGAGGACTTAAATGAAGCGATCATCAAGGCTAATATAATATTAAATGATCCGAAATCATATTGAGCTGTAATCACCGTCAAGGCTGTCATCGACAGTAATATAACAAAGACAATAATGTATACTCTCAATGGTATTATATGATGTTTATTCTCAGTCATAGCTATCCAATTAAATATAGTAGTGGAAATAAGAAAATCCAGATTAAGTCAACCAGGTGCCAAAAGAGTCCAACTAATTCTACTGGAGTGTAGTAGGCTGGTGAAAAATGACCCTTTGTCGTACGTATTATAAGCCATGTAATAAGAACCATCCCCGCAATGACGTGTATTCCATGAAGCCCCGTCATCATAAAGTAAATACTAAAAAAAATATGCGGGTTGTTGCCCTCAATTGATATACAATCAGGTGAAATATGTGGACTGTAAAAAGCACCCGGCAGGTGACCACAATGAAATTTATGCTCATACTCAAAGTATTTAATAACTAAAAAAGTTCCAGCAAATATTAATGTTAAAAGTAAATTAATGATCGCTGCCTTATTGTTGTTCATTTGTATGTATCTAATTGCAAGTGCCATTGTAAGTGAGCTGGTAATAAGAACAACTGTATTGGTCCCACCCATAACCACATCAAGAGCCCTGTGCGCATTAATAAACATCTCAGGGCTCCATACGCGAAAGATTGCATAAGCACAGAAAAACCCTGCAAAAGTAAGTACCTCAGTTACTAAGAATGCCCACATTCCAAACTTAGATGCCTCATGCTGTTGCTGAGGGTCTACAAAGTGATGCTGAAAATACTGTGTTTTTTCATTTGACATTAATCAATTGTCCTTTCTGCCTCGACTTCATCGTATGCATAGGGACCATGAGTAATTTTAGGCTCCTCAAGAAAATTATGGGCAGGCATTGGAGATGGAGTTTGCCACTCTAATGTGAGTGCTCCCCAAGGGTTGCTACCTGAAACTTTACCATTCTTAATTGAATGCATTAAGTAAATTAACATAATGACAAAGGATAATGCTATCATCCACGATCCTGCAGTAGATAAAATATGATAAAAGTGAAACAACTCTGTATTTGCCAAACCATCATATTGCCAATATCGTCTTGGCATTCCTTGAGATCCCATAATAAACTGAGGGATAAAAGTTAAATTAAAACCAAAAAATATTAATATCGCTGACACTCGTGCCCACTTTTCACTATACATCCGCCCCCAAATCTTTGGCCACCAATAATGAAGACCCCCTAAAAATGCAATGACTGTTCCTCCCATCATCACATAGTGAAAATGAGCAACAACAAAATAAGTGTCGTGTAGCATAATATCAACAGATAGTGTCCCAAGGAATATCCCAGTTAATCCTCCAATAGCAAATAGTAATAAAAAGTTTATAGCATACAACATGGGAGCCTCAAAACTAATTTTTCCCTTATAGAGAGTTGCAAGCCAGTTAAATATTTTAACACCTGATGGAAGTGCCGTTAGATACGTTATAAAAGAAAATACTAACGCTGCGAGCTCAGACTCAGATGTGAACATATGGTGTCCCCAAACTAAGAATCCAAACAATGCAATCGCCATACTAGAAGCTGCAATATATGCATATCCAAAAATTTTCTTTTTTGAAAATGTTGAGATAATCTCACTGATAATACCCATTCCAGGCAATATCATAATATATACAGCTGGATGAGAATAAAACCAGAAGAAGTGTTGAAAGAGAACGGGATCTCCTCCCATCGTAGGATCAAATATCCCAACCTGAAATGTCCTTTCCATTATAAGCAATAGCATCGTTACTGCAATAACAGGTGTAGCTAATATCTGAATCAAAGCAGTCGCATATAAAGACCAAATAAACAGGGGCATTTTAAACCATGTGATTCCAGGTGCACGCATTTTATGAACAGTAACAATAAAATTAATGCCAGTGAAAATTGAAGAAAATCCAAGAACAAATACAGCAAATGTCATTGATATTACTGCTGTATCTGTCGTACTACTATATGGAGTATAAAAGGTCCAACCAGTATCAACCCCACCCGCGACTATAGAATATATACCAATACAACTTCCTATGACATATATATACCAACTCGCCAGGTTAAGCCTTGGAAAAGCTACATCCTTAGTTCCAAGCATGACAGGAAGTATTAAATTTCCCATCGCAGCTGGCACTGATGGAATGATGAACATGAAAATCATTATTGCCCCATGAAGCGTATAAAAAACATTATAGGTATCACGATCTAGGACATCTCCTCCAGCAGGAGTTAATAGCTCCAACCTTATTAGCAGTGCCAAACACCCGCCAATAGTAAAAAAGAACATGATTGCGAAAAGATACATAAGACCGATTCGCTTATGGTCCATTGTTAGTAACCAGGACTTTATGGTGGTCTCTTGATTTAAATAATTTGTTTCTAGATATTCTCTCATTTTAATCTCAATTTATTTTAATTCCTTAATATATTCTATTAATCCTTCTATCTCTCTGTCTCTTATTAAACCTTTAAAAGTTGGCATGTTTCCATTTGGGTACCCAGTAACTATATTTTTTTGTGGATTTAGAATGGACTCTCTTATATAATTTTCATCAACAAGCATTTGAGCTGTATTCTCATGATTGACAATGGTATTCCAAATACCCTTTAAAGAGGGTCCCGTTCCCGTTGACCCATCTGTTGAGTGACAGGTGTTACAGGCATATTTTTTATAGGCAGTTTTACCAACATCAATAAGTGGAATAGATTCATCCACTACGTTTACCTCTTCAATCCATTTATCGTAATCAGATTGGGATAAGACTCTAACCTTACCTAGCATCTCAGAGTGACTTTTCCCACAGTATTCTGTGCACATTATATCAAATTCACCAATTTTAATGGCTTCAAACCAAGTCATCATATATCTATTTGGTATTACATCCATTTTAACTCTAAAATCTGGAACATAAAAACTGTGTAAGACATCCTGTGACTGCAGGATAAGCTTTATAGGTCTATTTACTGGGACGACAAGCTCTCTTGGGTTGGAGAAACCTTCCTTATATTTAAAATTCCATGACCACTTCTGAGCAGTCACATTCACCTCCATTGCTCCATACGGGATAATATTCATTTTAATATATGAATCTGCTCCCCAGAAAAAGACTATCATAACTAAAATAAAAGGAATGGCTGTCCATGTTATCTCAAGAAAAGTATTGTGGTCATTTGAACTTGTTAGACCTTTTCCTCTATTATTCCTGTATTTCCAACCAAAATAAAAGGTGAAAAAAACAACAATCGCTAGAAAGAATACCGTCCAATAGAGTATAAAATAAAATAATGAATCAACCTCAGCCGCTATTGTAGATGCCTGTTGAGGTAGCCAAGCTGTTTTATCTCCAGCATTAAGTAACATTATATCTCCTACGCTCCCTATACCAAAAAAATGACAAGAACGAAAGCATTACAACAAGAGTAGATGCGCCAGCTAACTTCATAACATTAGTTGCTATTAAGGTATAGGTACCAGCGTCAGGGTTATATCTATAGCAATATAAAAGCATTTTATCAAAAATAGATGATATGCTATTAGTTGAGGCTTCATTGATTGCTAAAGTTAAATCTGTAGCGGTTGGATTTACTCCAAACAATTGACGTGATATTATTCCATCTTCTGTTAGGATATATATAACTGCTGGATGAGCATACTGCTTAGTATTCTTATCATATGAATACCTAAATCCAAGCTCATCAGTTAGCTTCTCAATGTTTATAGAATCTGCTGTAGAAAAAATCCAAAAATCAGACTCTACCTCACTAAAATAATTCATCATATAACTATTTTTTTTCTCTTTAGATAAATCACTTTTCTCAGATGGATCAATACTTACTGTTAGAACTTGGTAATCCTCCCCGGGGTTTAAATTGGATTCATTTATTGCAGAGGACAATCCATTTAACACCATAGAACAGAGCATGGGGCATTGGTAGTAAGCCATAACCAGAATAGTTGGCTTATTGTTAAATAAACTATTTAATTGGACAGTATTATTATCTTGATCTACTATCTTTATAGTGCCACTTAATTTATCCCCTAGTTTATTATTTACATCAATGCTGTTTAGATATTGATCAGATGGTGTTTCTACTGAAAATAGAAAAGAGGTAAAGTATATGAATTGAAATATTTTAATCATTATAATAATCCAGAGCCTTTTGCATGCCTCTCTTTAGATTATGAGATTTTAAAAATTGCTCTTGATTTTCCTTGTATTTATCTGTCTTTTCAATTCCACCTTCAAGATACATTTGTTGCGTATATTTTTCGCCTATCATAAATAAATAAAAATATATTCCCACTACAATAATAATTAATGAGAGAATTGCTAAAAATGAAGAAACTGCAAACGAATTGATTTTTATATTATCTTTTTCATATCCTGTTAAATCAAATCCCATTAATAATTTCCTTTAATTGAGTCTTTTAATCTAGGTTCATTACTTGGAATCATTGGATACTCAGAAAGTTTTTTCCAGAATAGCGACATGAAAAATCCTCCATGAGCTAAAAAAATAGTTATATCTGACCAATTAAATACAATGGTTTCGGAATGCAGGTTAGGTAGAACATTCCAATACAAATCAACCCAATGCATAAATAAAACAAGTACTGATAGCAGTGCCATTAGTGGTAATACTCTTTTTGCTTTATTAAATAATAGAATTAAGAATGGCACAATAAAATGTCCAAAAACAAGTAAGAGGGATAAATCCATCCATGTGCCGTGGCTTCTAGCTAAATACCACTCAATTTCTTCAGGAAGATTTCCATACCAAATAAGATAGTATTGGAAGCCAGCTATGTAAGCCCAAAACACGGTAAAGCCAAACATTATTCGTCCTAAATCTTGATAGTGCCCAATATTAATTTCATTAAATAAAACCCCTGAATTACGTAAATAAATTAATACAATAGTGATAAAAGCAACTGACACTAAAAAGGACCCCGAAAACATATATACACCAAACATCGTTGAATACCAATGTGGATCTAATGTCATAAGCCAGTCAAACGCTGCAAAGCTAATTGTTAATGCAAAAACAACGGTCCCAAAACCTGACCATCTCCTAAGTGTCTCTAGTGATTTGAAGGAAGAATATCTTACTGAATGGTAGTAAAGAACTCTGGATATTATAATCCATGAAATGAAATAAAAACCTGTTCTAGCTAAGAAAAAGTTTTTTGAGAGATATGGCTGTTTAATGTTTAGGTGAGTCCACTCATAAAGATAATCCATTCCAAAATATAATGGTATAGAGAACAGACAAGCATACGGGATCAGTGACATCGCTGTTTCTGCTATTCTTCTCATCACCACACTCCACGTTGCATTCATGGCGTAATGCATAAGTACAAAAAACATACATCCCAGAGAAAGCGTCATCCAAAAAACAAATGAAACTAGATATGAGTGATAAAAATGTTCAATATCATTTAAATAGCCTAAATAACTCAGTACTGTAGAAATTGCTCCAAGCAAAAAGAACTTCCTAACTAGATTATTATTATCTTGATATTGAAAAGTACTGTTCATTGTTAGTTTTCACTCCGAGAAAAGCGAAGGGCCTTAATATATGCGACTATAGCCCATCGATCTTCAGGACTAATTTGATGAGCATAGCTTGCCATATTATTTTTTCCATTGGTTATAATATCAAAAAAATATCCATCAACTTTATCATCTAGTAACTTTGAGTGGAGCGAGGTAACAATAACATTATATTCTTCCTTTTGAGGAACCAATCCATTCCCCTCACCTGTATAGCCATGACATACTGAACAATATATATTAAATCTCTCTTGACCACGCTTTAGAAATTCCTCATCTACATTCATAACATTAGAAACTTTATTTACCAAATCACCTGCTGGGGATTTCCCATAATGAAACTCTGAGTTATCATCTTTGTAGTAGCCATATGGAACTGTACCCTCAATAGGATTTCTTTTGGCAACATCTTCTGACGAATAAAAATATTGCTTCTCTTGAGCATCATAACGCTCTTGATTATCCATATTAGGATTTAAATGAATTGGTGTTTTTTTAGATGGTATTCCCTGACATCCAATAAGCAACAGAAGTAAAGTAATATATGAAAAATTTATCATTCCTCAATCACCTCTATGTTCTCTCCACCAATTGATAATAAAAAGGTTTTCGTGTCATTAAGATCAAATTTTGGATCATTAAATTCTATGCTTACAAAAAAAGCATCATCCGTCGCCTTTTGAAAATTTTTAGAATTAAATAATGGGTGATGATAGGTTGGCATCTTATTTAAATGAAACATTCCAATTAAGGACGCGAATGCACCCCCTAGAATCATTAGAATAAATGTAATTATCATATATGCCTGCCAACTGAAAAATGGCTTCCCAGATATTACAACTGGATATGCTATTGTACTAACCCACCACTGAAGTAAAAGGCCCGCAGATGCACCTGCTACACATCCAAAACCTACAATATATCCAATAATAGAGCGCTTTAGGCCCATTGCATCATCTAGGCCATGTACAGGGAATGGAGTGTGACAATCAAAGTTGATATAGCCTTCAATCTTAACAGATTCTGCTGCCTTAAGAACAGATTTTGTATCCTTAAATTCAGCTAATATCCCGTATATCTGTTTTGGCGTCATTAGTGTACATCTCCATGATGGGGATCTGCCTCTGGAAGCACGCCCTTGACTTCTGACATTGCAATCATTGGGATAAAACGTAAAAATAGTAAAAAGAGAGTGAAAAATAAACCAAAAGAACCAATAAGCATCAAAATATCCCAAATTGAGGGAGTATAATAATCCCAGCTAGAAGGGAGATAGTCCCGTGACAAAGATGATATGACGATGACAAATCGTTCAAACCACATTCCTATATTTGCAAATATAGAGGCAATAAATAAAACTGGAATACTTGTTCTTAATGTTTTAAACCAGAAAAGTTGAGGAACTATCACATTACAGGAAATCATAATCCAATATGCCCACGCATAGGGACCTACCGCTCTGTTTACAAATGCGAACGACTCAAAGGTATTTCCGCTGTACCAAGCAATAAAAAATTCCATTGCATAGGCATATCCAACCATTGAACCTGTTACAAGCATAATCTTAGCCATTTTATCTAAATGCCCTATTGTGATTATAGATTCAAGACCATATATCTTTCTTACAGGGATTGCTAATGTCATTACCATCGCAAACCCAGAAAAAATAGCACCCGCTACGAAATAGGGTGGAAAGATAGTAGTATGCCAGCCCGGTAATAAGCTAACCGCAAAATCTGTGCTCACAATACTATGGACTGAAAGCACAAGAGGAGTTGATAATCCAGCCAGCATCAAATAGGCAAGCTCATAGTTTTGCCAGTGTCTATTGCTAGATCTCCATCCTAAAGATAAAATTCCATAAACAAATCTCTTTACTTTTGATGTCGTTCGATCTCTAAGCGTTGCTAAATCTGGTATTAAGCCTACATACCAAAATAATAATGAAACCAAAAAATAGGTTCCCACTGCAAAAATATCCCAGAGTAACGGACTCCTAAAGTTTGGCCACACTCCCATTTGATTAGGGATAGGGAACATAAAATAGGCGACCCAAACTCTACCAACATGAATACCTGGAAATAACAATGCGCAGATGACAGCAAAAATTGTCATGGCTTCTGCAAATCTATTGATAGCTGTTCTCCATTTTTGTCTAAAGAGAAATAAAACCGCTGAAATCAATGTTCCAGCGTGCCCTATACCTACCCAAAATACAAAATTAACAATGGCAAATCCCCAGCCAACTGGATTATTAAGTCCCCAAATACCTGTGCCCTCCCAGAGCAAATAGGCGATAGCTCCATTCAGCATTAGAAATAGAGAAAAAGAAAATAAAAACGCAATGAGCCATCCTGATGGAGGTTTAGACTCAACAATTGAACTGATTTTCTCTGTGATTGTTGAAAAATTATGATTCCCCTCAACCAAAGGAGCTTCTACAATATAGTTCTGTTGTTTATCTGTTGCTGTATCGGCCATTAGTGATGCTCAATGATTCCCTTTTTATTATTATCTTCAACTAGGTCTGGATGTGGATTTCTAAATTTCGCAAGGTATGTTGTTCTTGGCTTAGTATTTAATTCCTTTAGTAGAGTGTAATCATGGCTCAGGGATTTTGCTTGAGAGACCTCGCTGTTCTTGTCAATAATATCTCCAAATGTAATAGCATCCATTGCACAGGCTGTTTGACAGGCCACCTTAACATCTCCATCAATCAAGTCTCTTTTTTCATTTTTTGCTGTTATTTTAGCCTCGCTAATTCTTTGAACACAAAATGTGCATTTTTCCATCACACCTCTGAATCGAATAGAGACATCAGGATTGTTAGCCATCTGCACGACATCTGGTGTGTCATAAGTATAATTATAAAAATTAAACCTTCTTACTTTGTAGGGACAATTATTTGCACAGTACCTGGTCCCTATGCAACGATTATATGTCATTCCATTAAGGCCCTCTTTATCGTGAGTCGTAGCAGCAACAGGGCACACCTGTTCACATGGTGCATTCTCACAATGCAAGCAAGCCACTGGCTGCAGAGCAAATTCTGGGTTTTCGATATCACCCTTAAAGTATCTGTCCATTCTGATCCAGCTCATCTCTCTGCCATCCATTACTTGCTGCTTTCCAACAACAGGAATATTGTTTTCACTTTGACACGCAATAGAGCAGGCATTGCATCCACTGCAAACATTTAAATCGATGTTCATCCCCCATTGGGGTCCCTCAGAGTAATCATGAGATGGATACATTGAGGGTAAATCTGAGTCATTATCTGGGATATGTTTTTTTCTGTCGTAATCTAAAACGAAGTCATCATTTAATCTATAGTCTTCAATATTTGATTCTCTAATAATCTCTGGAAGTCGTCCTTCTATTTCATCCGCAGCTAATTTTTCAAAATCAAGGCCGTGGTGATCTTGAGTGCATGCAATTTTATGAGTTTCTTGAGTTTTTGATAGTGTAATATTAGTAGAGTAGTAATTACCAATTTCTTTAATGGGTAATACATTAACGCCTAAAACATCCTCATCAATATAATTTCTATCTACATCTCTTTCTAATTCTCTTCCATAGCCCATCTCTAGAATAATAGTATCATTAGGAATCCCTGGTAATATCCAAACTGGAGCCTCTATCTCAAATTCTTTCATATCAATTTTAGATTTTAATTTTATGACATTTGAATTCTTTAAATTGTTATCCTTAGCTGTTTTAATGCTTATAAGTGCAACATTTTCCCAGCTTATTTTAGTAATTGAATCAGGAGCCTCTCTAAGCCAGTAATTATTTGTATATCGACCATCATAGACTTGATTAGATATCGTGAATCGTGCAATTAAATTTCCTATTTTTTCATTTGAAAGATAATTCTCGATTTTAGAATAAATATTTTGTTGTGATTTAATTGATATCTTCTGGATATTAACTATATTCGATGAAGCCTTAGATTTAAGATAGCCATCATGAATAGTTTTTTTGAAAACCGAGGAGCTCTTAGAGCTCCATATTTCTGTTTCTTTAAGCAAATCATAGTCACTAACATCGTCACCCAGTAAAAGTGATATAAATTCATTTGTAGAAATAGATTTATACAGAGGGCTAATTAGTGGTTGAACTATTGACATAGTCCCATCTATGCTTGTTGCATCTCCCCACGCCTCAAGATAGTGACTTTTTGGGATCATCCATCTAGAAATTTTAGAGGTAAGATCCCTATGGGAGCCTAGGTAATATATGTTTGTGACAAGATTTGTAATTTTATCTGTTAATAAATGAGAGAATAAATGAACGAAATCAATATCTAGAATATATAAACTATCTAGATTCCCACTATTAATTTTCTTAATCAGCTCTTTTGTTGAAGCTAAACTAGGTTTAAGGAAGTCATTAGTCGAATGGTATGTTATTGTTGTATTATTATTATTTAACTCCTGATTCATAATAAAGGCAAGGGAATGCAGCTCCCGTGGCAACTCATCTCCAATTGCAATAATTGATTTTGATTTATTTTTAATTAAATCTTTCGCAAGGACTTTGATAAATTTTTGATATTTTTTATCAAAAATAGATTTTTTTATATTGATTTTTTTTAGTTTATATAGTCCCTTCTGAGAAAGTGAGTTATTCAACTCTGCAAGAAAACTATAGGCCTGATTAGGCTTAATTTTATATCTATGATCAGCCATCATCCCTGTATTTGTTAAAATACTCTCTACACAATACAGCCTATTCATCTTATCTTCTTTTGTTTTAACTCTCCTACTCTCAGAAAATGTTTTTTGATTATGAATTGAGTTGTCATGATTACCTAAAAAATCTGATTCTATAGATAAAATAACATTGGACTTGTTAAAGTGATATATGGGAAGAAGATCTTCCTTTACAACCTCATTCAGTCCTGATATTTGATTCTCCTGTGATTTTAAATCAAAAGTAGCCCAAGTAGATGTAGGAAATTTCTTTCTAAATTTATCATAGAGTCTTCTGGTCGTGGGGGAGTTAAATGAGCCAGATAAAACAGCAATGCTAGTGTCATCTTGAGGTGAAGAGGACAGTTCATTTTTAAAATTAGTGAGATTGCTTGACTCAGAATTATACATTGGAGTTTTAACTCTATCCGGGTCATATAAATCAAGAATTGATGCCTGGACATAGGAATTGATACTACCCTTAGAGGATGCATGATTTGGGTTGCCCTCAATATGAGTGGGCCTTCCTTCGTGACTCTCAACAATAATACCAAATGAGTTTAAACCCATAGACATTGTAGTCGCATAGTAATTAGGGATTCCAGGAACTATATCCTCAGGAGCATTTACATATGGAAGAATCTTTTGAACTGGTTTCCGGCATCCAACCAATCCAGCCATTGCCATTGAGGCTCCCATCAGAGATAAGAACTTCTTTCGAGTCATTGTTTCACTAACTTCGACAGTACCCTTTGGAAATTCATTTACTATGAATGATTCTAACTCCTTAGAATCCATTTTATCTTGGAGACTTCTCCAATAAGTTTTTTCTATTTTATTTTTTTTTATCTGTGGCATGCGGTGCAGTCCTCTGGAGGTAAAATTTTATGTTGATCAATAAACTTACTCATTATCTCTTCATGATTCTCTGATGGAAGCCAGTCCATTTGGGTGACATCAATATTGTCTGGTCTAATATGTTTCTGTGGATTTCGATGACAATCTAAACACCATGACATGCTAAGGGGCTCTATCTGCATAACCTTCTCCATTTGATCTACTCTTCCATGGCAACTTGCACACCCGACATTGGCATTAACATGCACGCTGTGATTGAAATATGCATAGTCAGGAAGCATATGAACTCTAACCCACTCAATTGGTTTTCCACTGTCCCAGCTCTCTCTAAGTAAATCTAGTTTTTCATTTTCTAACCCTACAACTTTATGGCAATTCATACAAGTTTGTGTAGGCGGGATTATCGCCTCTTGAGATTTTTCTACAGATGTATGGCAATACCTACAGTCCATCCCTAACTCACCAGCATGTAATTTGTGAGAATAATCAATAGGCTGATCAGGACGATATCCAACATCTGTAAATTTAGGAGAGCCAAAGTAAGAAAAGAAAAAAACAACGGAGCCCATTGCTCCAGCACCTAATATCGCTACAATGATTGGGGTGTAATTAGCCCATTTTGGGAATATTTGTGCCGTAACTGAATCCTCATTTTAAAATAAATTTACGCGCTTATATTGTATTAAATTTAGAAGGGTTATCATAACCTGTGCAAGGTTTAAATAGATAAATTATCAAAATATTTTAGTGATTCTGGATTTACTATGGATGACCTATTTAGAATTTTATCACCATTAATTATATTCTTTACAGCAATCTCAATTTTTTTACCATTTAAAGTATAGGGGATATCCTTAACTCGAAAAATTTTATATGGAACATGTTTAGGGCTGCACTTTGTCCTTAACTCATTCTTAATTAATAAAATCATTTCATCGGTAAGCCTAGCATTTGTTTTAATAAATAAAATAATTCTCTCATCATTGTCTATCTTTTTCCCGATAGCAACTGAGTCTAAAATTTTATCTAAATTTTCTACAACCTTATAGATTTCAGATGTCCCTATTCTAATTCCTCCTGGATTTAAAGTTGCATCTGATCGTCCCAATATTCTTACTCCCCCATTTTTATTTATTGATATATAATCTCCATGAGTCCAAATATTCTTAAATTTTGAAAAATATGCTTTATGATATTTTTCTCCATCTTCATCATTCCAAAAATAAATTGGCATAGAAGGAAATGGAGTCGCACAAACGAGTTCACCTTTTTCAGAGATAATGGCATCACCGTTCATATTATAACTTTTTACATCCATCCCAAGTCCTAGACACTGTAATTCACCTTTATATACTGGTAAATTTGGATTTCCAAGAGCAAAGCAAGATATAATATCCGTACCTCCAGAAATCGATGATAATTGAATATCCTTTTTCCAATTTGAGTATACATACTCAAAATTCTCATCAGTTAAAGGAGACCCCGTAGATAATATTGTTCTAAGATTTGGAAATTCTGAAATATCTTTTGGTGATATCTTCATCATTCTAATAGAATCAATATATTTTGCACTTGTACCAAAAATATTAATATCTCTTTCTGAAGATAGAGTTAGCAACCTATCTGATTCTGGATAAAAAGGACTTCCATCATAAAGTACCACTGTTGCCCCTATAGCTAAACTAGATGCTAACCAATTCCACATCATCCACCCACACGTCGTGTAATAAAATATTTTATCCTCTTCTTTTATATTTGTATGTAGAATCAATTCTTTAAGATGCTGAAGTAAAGTCCCTCCTGCAGAATGGACAATACTCTTTGGTTTCCCTGTGGTACCGGAGGAATATACAATATATAATGGATGGTCAAATTTAAATTTTTGATATTTTATTTTATTTTTTTGATGATAATTCTTCAGAGAATCATATTTTATCATTTTAGAAGAAATAATATTATTTTCTTTGATATAATCAATCATAATTATTGATTTTATTTTTGGTAATTTTGATATGATACAAGAAACTTTATCTTGAATTGAAAAATATTTTCCCTTAAACAGGTATCCATCTGTGGAGATTAAAACCTTTGGATGAACCTGAGTAAATCTTTCTAATATTGCATC
>Ga0114996_10003349_pt1 | contig 20009 bp, 14 predicted proteins | sample ArcticOcean_MG_C_4_FD_87039 | JGI IMG/M metagenome (GOLD analysis project Ga0114996, IMG submission 87039) | Marine microbial communities from western Arctic Ocean - ArcticOcean_MG_CB4_134 | ecosystem: Environmental > Aquatic > Marine > Oceanic | place: Arctic Ocean: Canada Basin | collected...
GAAGAATCCGGAACTGAAATAGCGAATGCTTTCATCAATCTTACCGTCTGATGCGGTCTTCATAATATCGATTGAGGCTGGGCCCTGAATTTGGATCACGCGCGATTTTGGATCAGTGATCGTGATATCGAATCCGCCGCTATGAGCAATGAGCCACGTTTCGAACGCACCGTCAGCCTGCACGTACCAATAACGATCTGGCCCAAGTTTGAAGAGCACGCCGTCCATAAAGACGCCGCCCTGTGGCGTACAAGCAATTGCATAATAACCGCGGCCTTCCGGCAATGCCGCGACCTTGCGTGATAGCACTTTGTCAAGAAATGGCACGACGTCGGCGCCATTAATCTCTAAAGGTTTTTCAGGCACATCAAAGATTAGTGCCTTACGACGCAGGGTCCAGTATTTCTGCACTGGATCCTCGCCGCAAAACACTGCATGGAACCGACCGGCATAGACACCCCGCACCATCTTGGAGGCATCTTGACGCAAGATAAAAGGAGATTCCTCAAAACGACGTGCGCTTACCGCTACTGTGTCGTTTAAATCTGCTGCTTCTTGTAAATTTGTCATCCGTTTTCCTTTCTTCTCTGAAATAGGTTTACTGGTATCTCATTGCCTAAATTGATGGGGCGATAGAAAGCGAACTATCTCAATGTCGTGTCGATGGCAAGTTCTTGATTTCTAATATGTTCTCTATAAAACATATGGATTCCCGCACTGACGATCAGGAGCATTCCAGCTGCTTCACGTGCTGAAGGTATGTCGCCCCAAAATAGGTAACCCCAAAGGATCATCCAAATGAGAAAGCTGTATTCATACGGGCTAACTACCGCTGGGTCGGCAATTCGATAAGCCTGAAGCAGTAACCCGAAGCCAGCGACACCGACTACGGAGAGTCCAACAAGAGATAGGATAATGCTTGGATCGTCAAGAGACCATGCTCGAACAACAAATTCGATCTCAGAATATTTTTCATTATCAAACCTACCGTCACCAAAGGCTAGGCCAAGTACAGCTGATATTGATCCAGCAACAAGATACTGAAATATAATTGTCTGATACAGCGTGTCTTTGTCCGCGGTCTTTTTTGCAAGGGTGACTGATAGCGCATAAGCGACTGCTACAAGTACAGGTATCACATAATAAAGATTGAATTGTCCTCCTTCTGGGCTACAGATAAAGAGCACTCCACAGAAACCAATCACCATTGTTAGCCACCGGCGCCAGCCGACCCGACTGCCGAAGAAAAATATTGAAATAATGGTGATAAAAAATGGGCTTGTAAGAAACAGTACTGAAATATTGGCGATCGGCATTTTCGATTGTGCAAGATAGAAAGCAGAGTAACCAAAAAAGCTCAACAATCCTCGGACGAGGGTCAACAAGGGATAACCTGTTCGGAAAATTAACGGTTGGTGCGTTAACTTCAGGTAGGCAATGATTGTCAAGACACCGACTAATGAACGCACGAACTGTAGTTGGATTAAGGAGATATCGGTCGACAATACTTTGATCAAAGAATCGTGGATGGAAAATATGGTCATCCCGATGAGGATAAGAAATATGCCAGTTCGGTTGTTTTCCACCATAGGACGCTCCTGCAGCAGAGGCCTCAGAGATCTTTCGAAAATTTAGGCATGCGTAATATCAGTCAGTACGGTTTCCGATGCAATCAAGATCTTGTTATTGGTGAGGAATGTAGAACAGGCGTTCAATCGGGCTATCACGAATCCAAAGGGGAGATTCGGTGGAGAGGTTGGATTAATTACCGAACGAATTCAACCTGAGCAGTAGGGTAAGTAATGGCAACTGATGCGATGACTATCCTGTATGGGGCGGATGGCACCGGCGGCGTAGCAGGTCATATCAGAGAGGAAACAATAAAACCATCCATAACTACTTGGGTGAACTGTCTACCGATGAGGTAGTAGACATGCTTTCAGAGATTTCAGAAGCGGAGGAGTTTCCCAACCTTGTTATTGACTGGTTTGATTTGATCGAGAACTATCTTGAGGCAAGACACCAAAGTGAATGACCTTTGCAAGAGATTGATAACTATAGACCTGCTGGACCGTTATTATTGCGCCTTAAAAGAACGTAAGGTGGGTAAAAGATGAACCCGCAGTCGGGGATGTTATTTATCGAAACGGGTGAGAATTTTCTGCCGCGTGGTCTGATACTCCTCCGCCGAGACAGCGCCTTCAGTATGGGCTCGGTGCAGGTCCAGCAGTTCCTGTCCCATGGTCGTGTAGTCGGGTGGTAACGTTTGCTCGGTCGGTGTCGGTGAGGCTTGTTGAGGGCGGACGCCCTCTCCGGCAAGCGATGGGTCGACGCCGGGTTCTCTAGCGAGCGCAATCGCCTCCTTAAGATCGACTGCCCCGGAGAACAGCGCCCGCCCGGTGATTACGCCGTGTATGTTGGGCAACAGGCTGAGCAATGAGATGTCATCCAGTGTCTGTACCGTACCGGACGAGATGATCGGCAGATCGAGTTCTGTGCCCATTTCAGAGGTACCAGCAAGGCTGCTCTCCGGATGGTTCTCAAAGCGGTCGATATCGGTGTAGACAACCGCGGCGACGCCAAGGTCATAGAAACTCCTGCCCAGCGTGATGGGATCGAATGAGGTCCGGGTCTGCCAGCCGTCGATCAGGACATAGCCGTCTCTCACATCAATGCTGACGACGATCTTGTCAGGATACAGATGGCAGACATGACGCAGTAGTTGATTGTCCTTGATTGCTGCAGTACCCAGTACGATCCGGGAGGCGCCATGTTCAAACCACCAGTCCACGTGCTGTTCGGTACGTATGCCACCGGCAACCTGGACAGGAATGTCTGCATCGTCGATGATCTCGCAGATCATGCCCGAGTTGAATCGACCTCCCTGGAAGACTCCGTCGATGTCAACGACCTGTAACCACTCCGCACCGGCTAGCTGGAAATTTTCTGCAGCCTTAAGTGGGGAGATTTCAAAGACAGTCGCTTCTTCTTTGCGTCCTCGAGGAAGGCTGACGGAGCGTCCGTCCTGAATCTCTATGTCGGGATAAATGATCATGGTCTGTCACCGAATTACTCAGCGAATTATTGTCTAGTCTGCGTATCGTGCTTGCTTATAATTGATCCGCTGTGTCAAAAGTACTCTTTCGGCGAGTTCAGTGCAAGAAAGGACCGACTCTTCGGTGACCCAGTGTCGGTCTAACGTTAATAACATTATTGTGAGTAATTAAATAGTGACTAAGAGAAAAGGATACTGGGACGTGATTGTGGTTGGTGCTGGCAACGCGGCTCACGCGGCCGCAGTGTCCGCTTGTGAGAGCGGTGCGGAGCGTGTGCTGATGCTCGAAAAAGCGCCCGAGGGCCTACGCGGTGGTAACACCCATTACAGTGGAGGTTTGTTACGGCTTGCTTTCGACACCCCGGATGCACTTCTGCGGTTGATCCCTGATGTTCAGACTGAGGTCCCTGATTTCGTGGCAGGTGTGGCGCCTTACCCAGCCGAAGCATTCTGGTCTGATCTCCGCCGGGTGACACGCGGTGGGATCGACCCTGATCTAGGAGAACTGCTGGTATCACGTTCTTTCGATACCGCCGTCTGGATGGTCGGACAGGGGATTCGCATGGAGGCGGCCGTGTCACTCGCGGCGATCGAGTTTGATGGCGTGGTCAAGTGGCCATCGGGAGCCGTTGTCAGGACTGTGGACGAGGGAGTTGGGTTGTCCAGAATGTGGTTCGAGGTTGCCAGCAGGCGAGGTATTGGCTTGCGTTACCAGACTGGGGCGCAGCGGCTGGTTCAGGATCGTTCTGGCAGGATCAGCGGCGTGGTAGTCCGTGACCCCGATGGTATTAGTCAGCTCGATGCGGGAAGCGTGGTTCTAGCCTGTGGCGGTTTCGAAGCAAACCCCGAGTGGCGAGCCCGATACCTGCAGCGACCGTGGGACATGGCGCGGGTACGCGGTACAGCCTACAACACGGGCGATGGACTGCGTATGGCGTTGGAACTGGGCGCCCTGCCGTTCGGGCAGTGGAGCGGTAACCACGGCACGCCGATTGATGCCGATGCGCCGCCGTTCGGCGACCGTCACCTGACAGATAAGACCAACCGGTTATCGTATCCACTCGGAGTGATGGTGAACACCGATGGTGATCGGTTCATCGACGAAGGTGAGGACTTTCAACTTTATACCTATGCCAAGACCGGAGGCGCGATCTTACAACAGCCTGGCAACGTGGCTTATCAGATTTTTGACGCCAAGGTGACCAGCCTGCTCGAGCCCCGCTACGTGACGGGTGATCCGTTGGTGGCTGACACGCTTGACGAACTGATCGACAAGCTACCGGTTGGTAAGACCCGGTTGAAAGAGTCTCTGATCGCCTACAACGCTGCCGTTGGAGAAGTTCCCTTTGACCCGACAGTGCACGATGGGTTGGAAACTAAAGGACTCACACCGAGTAAAAGCAACTGGGCGCAGGCCCTTGATACCCCACCTTTTCGGGCCTACCCGGTGACCGGCGGAATCACGTTCACCTTCGGCGGGCTACGCATCAATCAGAACGCGCAGGTGCTGGCCAGCGATTGGACGCCTATCGAGGGACTGTACACCTGTGGGGAAATGGTTGGGGGTCTGTTCCATCACAACTATCCCGGTGGGTCGGGCCTGACCTCGGGTGCAGTTTTCGGGCGTATTGCCGGTCGCGCTGCCGCCGAATCTACACTTCCCTGAGAACTTGCCGAACGGAAGCATGAAATGCTGCCGGAAGAACGGCCTTGGTCGAAAATACGGCGTTAACCCTGTCTCACGACTTGAATCTAACTTCAGTCTCAATCAGATACTGATCTACGAGGACACCTAGCTGCTCGCCAAGCGAATGAAGTCAAGGGAAGAGCTGGTGGAGCCGAGGAGGATCGAACTCCTGACCTTCGCATTGCGAAACCAAGCTTCACACTAGCAGTCACATTTAATCAATCACTTACGCACACCGATCCCGTGCGAATGTGACTAAAAGGGACTGGTGTCAGTCACATTCTAGTCACACACCACCCGACCCTTTTTGCATAAAAGAACGAATTCGAATATCCACCCCACGCAGCGGTGGGTAGTTTTTGGTTTACCTTTTATTCGGGTCCGATTCCTATAATTCGACTGTAAATTAGAACTTACGCTACTTCTTTGCGACTACTCTTACGTTGCCGCAATGCAGTCGATTTGCCGATATTGACGGTGCCGGAATTATCAATGTCACAGCAGTATCGATTAATTGCTTCCTCGGCGCTGACGTATTCGTCTCTAAGGTCGAGGCTTATTGCCTCAAGGTGTCTTTCTGCTGGATCGCCGTAACCGGAGCCGCCTGGTAGACACAGTTCGACGATTTCCTGATCTGAAGTCAGAGTCACTAGTGCGCCAGTTCCTATTTCCGTAATCTCGCCAGTGCTCGTATTGGTAACTTTCGCGTTAGCGCCTTGTCCAGCCTCACCTCCAAACAACCCATCGGTTGAAACTCCCACACCAATTGGGTAGAGGCCTACCTGAGAAGTTTTGTTGTCATCGTACAATTTCCTAGCGCGAACTATTTGACCTAGTCCGCCACGTTGACAACCAGCTCCGGCGCTGTCTTGACGGTAACTCTTTTCCAGAACAAGTATAGGCGCCCTAGTTTCAAACAATTCGACTGAAGTATTCCCTGCGCTTGTTGGGAAAAGAAGTCCTGATTTGCCATCACCATGAGCAGAACCGCCTTGGCCGCCGCCCTGAAAAAGATGGTCATTATAGATTCTTCCACCTGATTCATATCCGTAGAAAAGAGCGGAACCCGGGAGGCCAGTAAAGGCCTGAACTCGGTCCGGTGCAGCTTCGGCAATGGTCCTATATATATTTGGTGCTAGGTACCAGCCAGTACGGGTACGCATGTTGACAGCGACAGGTTTGTCGCAGTTAAAGACGGATCCACTAGGGGCTTTGACATGAAGTGGTCGATAACAACCTGCGTTACTTGGAATCTCTGGTGAAAGCATACATTTGAGTGGGTAAAGAACGTGGCCCTGCGTGTAGCTGAAAGTGCAGTTTGATCCTCCTCGGTCTTTTTGTGCTGGAGCACCCTCAAAATCTACAGTCAACTCATCCCCATCTATTTCGATTCTTACTGGGTATTTTTCAGGTTCTTCAACACCATCGCCCCAGATTTCACCCTCGAAAATTCCATTAGGCAATTTTGAGACAGCATCTCGCATCGCTTGTTCAGCTCGATTTTGTATTACCCCAGCTAGAATTTCCAAATCATGCATCTCGTACTCGTCCATGAATTCCACTATCAGTTTTGCACCAGCTGCGTTAGCTGACACCAGAGCGTGGATGTCTCCGATTACTTGTTCTGATCCCCTAACATTTTCGCTGATTAGCGAAATTAGGTCTTCATTGATCCGACCCTCGTTGTAGAGCTTTATTGGGGGAATTTGGATTCCTTCTTCGTAAATTTCGCGTGCATTTAGGCTGTCTTTTGTTCCACCGATATCGGCGACGTGGCCGACACATCCCATTATCGCAACAACTTCTCCGTCTCTAAATACAGGTGTCGCGAAGGCAATGTCGAATAAGTGGCCGGCGCATAACCATGGATCGTTTGTCATCAATACATCACCCGGTTTCAGTGTATCAATTGGATACTTCTGGATCATTGCATTCACAGCTAATGCTAATGTGATATTAAAAACGGGCATTGCACGTGGTGAGTGTGCTAGCTGCTGTCCCTTAGCATCAAGAATTTCGCAGGCAAAGTCCTGCGCTTCTCCAATTATTAGTGAAAATGCTGTACGTATAACAGTATGCCAACACTGTTCAGTGATATTAATTAGCCGGCTCCACATTATTTCTAAGCCGATAGGATCGTTTTCGAGTTCTTCTGCAGAACGGGTCAAAGAGCGACGCTCAGCTATATTTGTCGCTCTCGTCATTTTGGTTGTTGGCAGCTTAAGGCGAAGGTTTAGATCAGTGTCTATTTCAACTGTTACGCCTGGAGGAACAACGGTTGTTGACTCAGTTTCCTCAATAATCGCTGGCCCGTCTATGACCTTGCCAGGGGCCAAACGATATCTGTCGAACGTCGGTGTCTCGATAAATTCGCCAATCTCCGGGAAGTAGGCTTCTCGGGAACGAGGTGGTACATCCTGCTTGGAAGACTCAACATCGCCCTGGTCATAGACTGCATTTGGCGAAGGCCCGCTGCAGAGTACTTTCCAGTTCAATATCTGAATCTCTACACCTTCGTAAAGTTGGGTGTAGAGTCTCGTATACTCTTTTTCGAAATCATGCCTAACAATTTCCAATTTCTTAGAATCGATAGATCCTTCCGGGAATGGGATTGTAATATCATGCATTTGGCCAAGCAGTCTCATCTCGGCATATCGAGATACGGTGATATCGGAGTTGGACACACCCGCATCGAGTAGAAGCTTCCTACCTTTATCTTCGAGTTCGATAAAAAGAGCATTAGTTTCTGTGAGGTCTAGTTCATCAAGCAGGCCTGGCGACGATTGCCGGAATTCGAAACTTAGTGGTGTAACTAGGAAACCGAAAGCCGAGGCAATTCCGGATCCCGGCGGAATAATCACTTCTGATACCCCAAGCTTAGCCGCAACACGTGCAGCGTGAAGAGGGCCCGCACCTCCCATCGCTACCATGGCGTAACGCCGAGGATCACGACCTTTCTCGACGATGTGAATCCGTGCAGCGCTCGCCATATTTTCACTAACGATGTCATAAATGCCCCAGGCCGTATCAACATTAGATAGCGATAGATTCCCTGCAATCCCAGCCATAGCTTCTCGTGAAGCTTCAACATCTAGCGACATACGGCCACCCAAGAAATGACTAGGATTAAGGTAACCAAGTAGGAGATTGGCGTCGGTAACTGTAGGTTTACTGCCACCCAGTCCGTAACATGCCGGCCCTGGCTTTGCACCAGCACTATCCGGACCAACTTTCAAGAGGCCGAGGGAATCAACTCGCGCGATACTACCGCCGCCTGCGCCAACTTCGATCATTTCGATAACTGGCGCGACTAGCGGTAGTCCACTACCTTTTTTGAAGCGATGAACGCGTGCGCCCTCCATCATAGGAGCAATGTCCGGTTTTCCGTCCTGGATTAAGCAGACCTTTGCCGTGGTGCCGCCCATATCAAACGAAATCAGATCATCGTTGCCGACCTTTCCACCAAAATAAGCGGCAGCTAGCCCCCCACCCGCAGGTCCCGACTCGACAAAGCGAATCGGGTTAGCAATTGCTATGTCTGGGGCTGCGAGTCCACCTGCAGAATGGATAAGATGAAAATTTCCAGTAAAACCATTAGCTGCAACTCTTTTGGTTAGCCGGGTTACATATTTATCCATTAAGGGTCGAACATAGGCGTTCGCAACAGTGGTAGATGTTCGATCGAATTCTCGGAGCTCTGGTTGAACTTCACAGGAAATTGAAAGTGTTAGATCTGGGTAGTGTTCTTGAATAAATGTGCCTACTTCTTTTTCGTGCGATGGATTTTTGTAGGAATGAAGGAAGCAGACGGCCAGAGCCTCGATGCCTTGTTCGACAAGCCAATCGACTTCCTTACGTACCTCCTCGATTTCGAGAGGTGTAATCACATCACCATCTCGGTTGACTCTTTCAGTTATTTCCCGCCGCAAATACCGAGGTGCCATCGGCTCAGGAAACTGAAGAAACAAATCATGAATATCGTAACGCTGCTCAATACCCATCTCTAGAATATCGCGAAATCCACGTGTCGTGAGCAGTCCCGTTCGCGCGCCTTGTCGCTCAATAAGGGCATTTGTAACCAAGGTGGTTCCATGGACCAGATGATTTACGTCAGAAAAGTTGAGCCCCTGATTTGACAGTATCTCCTGTAGGCCTTTAAGTGCACCCACAGATGGATCATCAGGCGTTGTCAAACATTTGTGCACTGATATTTCATTGGACTCCGGATCTAAAAGCACAAAATCCGTGAAAGTTCCGCCAATATCAAATCCAAGGCGGTATTTTCCACTGCTATTATCCATGGCTAGATTTCTCCTATTTGTTTTAGCCCGCGCTTCTAAGTATTCTTGCTAATGCTTCGTTAGGATGTGAAAACTAATAAGTAAGGTCGATCGCCTCTCAATCCACCAATAGTTATTAATTGATTTCAAGAATTAACTTGCCAAAATTAACATTTTGATCCATAAGTAGATGCGCATTTCTTACGTCACTGAAAGGCAGTCTACTGTGTATTATTGGTTCGATCGTACCGTCGATATATTTGGGAAGCCAACGTTTTTCAATGCGATTGACGATCTGGCGCTTATTCTCTAGCGTTTGTGCCCGTAGTGTAAAACCAAAAATCTTCAGCCGATATTTAAGTATTGGCCCTATGTCAAACTCTGTTTTTGCACCTCGAAGAGCTCCGACCAGGACAAGCCGACCCGTGATTCTGAGCAGATTAATGTTTCGCATCAAGTAGTCACCACCAACGAGGTCCTGAATAAGATCAACACCTCTGTTGCCGACAGTTCTCGTAACTGCATCAACAAAATTTTCGGCATGATAGTTGATGCCCATGTCTCCACCGATGCTGCAGACCAGGTCAATTTTTTCTTGGCTTCCTGCGGTGAATAGAACTTTTGCGCCTACCGATTTTGCCATCTGAATTGCAGTTGTCCCCACGCCACTTGCGCCAGCATGAACTAGGATTGTTTGCTCTGCTTCTAACGCACCTAGCTCAAATACTGTTTCATTTGTTGTGCAGGCAACTTCCATCACTGCGGCAGCTTTGGCAAAATTCCAATTAGGCGGTATCGGTAATGCTAGACCTTCGTCTACAAGGCAGTATTCCGCATACGCACCTTCAGCAACCAGAGCAAATACCCGATCACCCACTTTGTAACGTTGAACGTCCGGGCCAATAGCTTCAACTTCTCCCGCGAGTTCTAGGCCGGGGACGTTTCCGAGTCCAGGTGGCATAGGATATAAACCTTGTCGCTGGAGGGAGTCTGCTCGATTAATGCCTATCGCTCGCACCCGCACGACTAAATTAGCACCCTTTGCGTTAGGAATCCTTCTGGTTTCAAAAACTAAGGAAGAAACATCTCCTGGATGTGAGATGGCAACTGCTTGCATGGAGGTCGTGTTGGTCAATTTGAATTATTCTGCTGGGTGATTTACTCTAGATGATATATTACGATAATATCGACTCTAGATGAAACAGTCGCTGTAGATCGAAAGCAGATTTCGTAGGGTTTCATCAATTAGGTAACCCCTATAGCTTTAGGTAAGTTTGAGAGTGATCCTTCTGAAGAAGGAGATGTGAAGCTTATGCTTTGTAGGATTTATCTATTACTCACTATTAAATAAGATAAGGAGCCAGCAAAAAAATGAAAATCAAAGACATGAAACAACCTCAAAGCACTGATCGTCGAAAAGTCCTGAAAGGGATGGCTGGTACGACTGCGCTTTCTACCCTAGGGTTCCCAGCCATCGTATCCGCGTCGGCACCCTTGGTCGTTAACTCCTATGGCGGTGCATTTGAGAAATTCATCCGCTCAGAGATTATTCCAGATTTCGAGTCCTCAACTGGTATCAAAACTAAATTGGACATCAACCTCGGCAAGGGGTGGTTGACTACCCTTCGGGCAGCAGGTCCAGAAAATCCTCCGTACGACGTGTTGATGACCAACGAGACTTGGGCAAGCGTAGAGCGAGGGGAAGGCTTCTTTGAAGCCATACCGGAAGATAAAGTGCCGAACATGGCTGATTTATATCCCGTCGCCCGCTATAAGGACAACATCGCTGTTATCGGAATGCTCTCCCCGCTTGGTTTGTTATATCGTACTGATATGGTTCCTGAACCGAAGAGTTGGGAAGATCTCTGGACTGTGCCCGAATACCGCGGCAAGACTGGTCTCTATACTGTTACCAACTCTGCCGGCTATATGACCATCCTGATGGCAGCCCGGAACTGGTTTGGCTCAGAATACGAAGTTGACAAGGCGATCGACAAGCTGAAGGAACTCAAACCCTTCTTGCAGGCTGACTTTGGTGGCACGATGGAAAAGTACCTAATTCGCGGCGAAGTGGCCATCGCACCTGCCGACTTCGCGGCTAAGGGTCGGATGATATCCAAAGGTATAGGAGGGCCCGTCGAAGTTATCGCGCCCAAGGAAGGAATGTTCTGCTGGGAGCAGGTCTTCAATGTGCTCAAGGGTAGCAAGAAGAAGGAAGAAGGCTACCAGTGGATCAATTACATCCTCGATCCTGACGTTCAGGCGAAGTTCGTGGTCGGTCTTTCCCAGGCACCCGTCAACAAGAAGGCGCAGGTACCGGCCGACTTCCAAGGCATACACGGAGAGCGTATGAATGAGATCGTCATGTGGGACTGGGCGACGGCAAACTCAATCCGGGACCATGTCATAGAGCGCTGGAACAAGGAAATGCGCTAGGCGAGAACGAGCAAAGTTTTGTACTGAACTTGCTTAAATAAGGTTTCCCCGACACCGAGGGTGTCGGGGAAACCTCTACATCGTGAATGGCTTGTGATTTGACGATCATGACTACTCTGAACCTCAAAAACCTTAGCTGCCACTTCGACGACGTCGTGGCTGTGGACGGTATCGACCTCGATGTTGGCGACCGTGAATTGGTTTCACTGCTGGGACCCAGCGGCTGTGGCAAGACAACAACCCTACGATGTATTGCTGGGTTTGAATCCCCAGACGGTGGGGATATTCTCTTTGATAAGGCGAGCGTGATAGGGCTTCCGCCTGAGAAGCGCGATCTCGGCATGGTTTTTCAGAACTATGCCTTGTTCCCGCATATGACGGTCTCAGGCAATCTCGCCTATGGCCTTCAGATGCGCAAGACCCCTCAACAGGAGATCGACAGGCGAATCGGCGAGACCCTGGAGATTGTCCAACTGGCCGGCCTCGATGATCGTTACCCCAACCAACTTAGCGGCGGGCAGCAACAGCGAGTCGCCCTGGCGCGCGCGCTAATTATTGAGCCACGTGTTCTTCTGCTTGATGAACCATTGGCCAATCTCGATGCTAAGCTACGCGAGGAGATGCGGTTTTTTATCCGTAACCTGCAGAAGGATCTCGGCATTACCACGATCTACGTAACCCACGACCAGGCCGAGGCGATGGTCATGTCGGACCGTATCGTCGTGATGTTCAACGGCCGTATTCATCAGATCGGTAAACCTGCCGAAATTTACAACTTTCCGGCCACTCAGGAAATCGCCGATTTTATTGGCCTCTCCAACTTCATCGTTTGTACCGTAACCGGTCGTGGAGACAATGATCAATACATCGTCGACACGCCCGCCGGCACATTGCGCTCGACCACCAACGCGAACCACACCGTCAGTTCTAAGGTCATCATGATGGTGCGTCCCGAGGTAATCACACTGCACACCGGAAGTGTGCCAGGGGAGTACAACGAGGTAGAAGGTGTGGTAATGGAGAAATACTATTTAGGTAGTGCGATTACTTATCGGATTCGGTACGCCGACGAAGGGGTTCTGCAAGTTCAAGGCCAGCCCTGGTCAGAGTTCGAGGTCGGTGATCCAATTTGGTGCCGATTCGACGTCGAGCGCAGCTGGATTCTGCCCTCAGAGTCTAACTGAAGTCTCTCCAATTCTATCTAACAGCCCTGCCATGCCCCGATCACGACTGACCTTGCTGTTGTTGATTCCGACCTTGGCGCTGCTCGGCGCATTCCTGTTGTTGCCTTACCTGAACATGGTGGTAATGAGTTTTCGCACACCATCGACCAGCGCCGTCTTTGCGCCGGGGTTTACGACCGCCAACTATCTCAATGCACTGTTGGACCCTGATTTCTATTATCTTGAGATCCTCTGGGACACGATGGTCCTGGGGTTCTGGACCACGCTCGTGAGCCTGATCCTCGGGTTTCCGCTGGCCTATCACCTGGCTAGGACCCAGTCACGGCTAAAGACACTACTGTACTTTTTCATACTGTCGCCGCTACTGGTCGGGGTCGTTATCCGTTGCTACGGCTGGATGATCATTCTCGGACCCCACAACGGGTTGATCAACACGACACTCAAGCAGCTGAACCTCATCGAGAACTCGCTGCCATTGATGTTCAATACGTTCGGGGTGAGCGTGGGCCTGATCCATGTGTTTCTGCCATTTATGATCCTGCCCTTGCTTGGCTCCATCCAGGCGGTCGACCCGGCCCTTGAAGAAGCATCGCAGTCGCTCGGCGCCTCGAGACTCAGGACTATGATCAAGGTCATAGTGCCGCTGAGCCTACCCGGAATCCAGGCGGGTTCGATCCTGGTGTTCGTCCTGACCATCAGCTCGTTTGTCATTCCCATTCTGCTGGGCAGCTACAAGGTCATGATCATGCCCACCCTGGTCGTGCAGCAGATCATGGATGCGATGCTGTGGCCGTTCGGTGCGGCGCTGGCATTTATCCTCTCCATCACCGGGGGATTCGTGATCTACATTTATCTCAAGTTGACCTCTCGGTTGGTCCCGAGCAGTCAGTAGCTGACTATGACCCAAGTATTCTCAGGCCAAATCACTAGCCGGATCGTTGTTCTCGGGTTTATCGTGCTGGTTTACATCTTTTTACTGACACCTCTGCTGGTGGTCGTTATCGCCTCTTTCGACTCGGCAGAAATTCTCTCTTTCCCGATTGAAGGCTTCTCGCTCAAGTGGTACAAGAAGGCCCTGTCCACCGAAGGCGTGTGGCTGGATTCCATCTTGCTATCGGTTAAGATCGCCGTGCTGGCTACGATCATCTCGACGGCTCTCGGGACGGCGGTCTCGCTTTACGTCGTGCGGTTCGCCGGCAAATGGCGGGAGTCATTGCGAATATTCATAATCTTGCCGCTGCTCCTACCGGAAATTCTTACCGCCATCGCGTTGTTAATCTTTTATTACAACATCGAGGCTTTCTTCTCCGCCATAGGAACACCGTTGTTGTCCGGCATTTTCAGGCATTCGTTTTTCGGACTGCTCACTGGTCATGTACTGATCACCCTGCCATTTGTTTTTCTCGGCATCTCCGGTTCTCTGAACAACTTTGACCTGTCGTTGGAGGAAGCGTCCCGGAGCCTCGGTGGGGGTCGTTTCATAACGTTCTGGCGAATTACACTGCCGATCGTCAAGCCCGGCATTATCGCCGGCGGGCTGCTCGCACTAATTGTTTCTTACGACTTGTTCGCCATTTCTTTCCTGCTGAAACCCATCGGTACCGCAACGTTGCCAATTCAACTGTTCGACTATGTCCGCTGGGAGTTCGACCCGACGGCTGCAGCTGTCTCCACTGTCAGTATCGTCTTTACGCTGGTCGTACTGTTTATCACCGAGAGGCTGGTGGGTCTAAGGGCCCTTCGCTTCTGAACTGCTTGTGCCGGCCCCTTTAAGCCTGGCGACGACACCGATTCGATGACTAACACTACCAGGAAGATCGGCGCGATCACCATTGGGCAGTCACCCCGCGACGACATCATGGCGGTGATGACCCCGCATCTACCCGACGGGCTCAAGGTTCTGCAGCGCGGCGCGCTGGATGACCTCGACGCAGTAACCATCGCCAGTCTTCGACCTGATCTCTCGGCTGAAACGGGCGATCTGGGTGGGCCGAGAGAACCTGCCAACGAACTCGAATACGACATTCTCGTCTCGCGCATGCGCGACGGCAGCGAAGCGATGATGACGCATGATCGAGTCGTGCCCCTGATGCAGCAAAAGATTGTCGAGTTAGAGTCTGAGGGTGCTGAATTCATCGTGCTGTTATGCGGTGGTGACTTTCCCGAGCTTCGCTCGAACCGAATTATTGTGCATCCCGGCAAGCTGCTGCGCGGCGCCGTTGAATCCGTGGCCCACGGTGTCAAACTCGGCGTGGTGATGCCGTCGGACGCCCAGGTGGCCGCCGCTAGGGACCATGCAGTGGGACGCTGGGGCGCCCGAGAGGTGTTCGTCACTCACGGTTCGCCGTACCTGCCGGTAACAGAGTGGGACAACGAGTGGCAACGAGTCAGCGGAGAGATGACTGAGCACCAGGTGGACCTGGTGTTTCTCAACTGCATGGGCATGAATGAACAAATGAAGTCAACGGTGCAGCAGGGTACCGGCAAGCCGGTACTGCTGCTAAGTTCCATGCTGGCTCGGGTGATTGCCGAACTCGTCCATTAGATCGCAGCTTACGAAGGCGTGTGGGGTCGATGGACAATTCTGACGCTAATTGACCGCTACCGTCTCTTCTAATTTGCTTGGTTCCACCCACGTCCAATAAAATCCAGTACATTTGACGGTAACTAATTTGTGCCTCTTTGGCTATATCGGAAGGGGTACCGTTAGCATCAATCAGGGATCTCTTGGGTCACAGCTCAATCACTGTTACAGAGCGTTACGCTCACCTCGAACCCGATGCGGTAAGGGAGGTGGTAGATGCTCTTGACCAACTTCAGTCACATTCTGGTCACACTGGTCGCGCAGTTAAAGCAACCAGTAACGTACTAACCCTGGTAAAGGGTTGATGTAGAAGGGAAGAGTTAGTGGAGCCGAGGAGGATCGAACTCCTGACCTTCGCATTGCAAAACCAAGCTTCACAGTAGCAGTCACATTTAATTAATCACTTACGCACACCGATCCCGCGCGAATGTGACTGAAAGGGACTCAAATAGCCTGGAGTAGACTGGTGGTGGACTCATCAATATGGGCACACTGAAATTCATTAGAACATTCAACAATCCAATTTTGAGAATCGATCTATGACATTTCTAGCGATTCTTATAACGAATGGATCCCGAAGTTCAATTGCTCGGGGCCATTCGGTCGACCCTCCATTGAAAACCTCACCTTTCCCTCGTGTAAATGTTGCGATCATGCCTGCACCACGGCCTTCGCATTCAAGAAGGTGTTTTGGAAGTTTGTCACCCAAGGCATGTTTGATAGCTTCCCCTTCTCTTTTCGGACCGTTGAGAGGAACGTGCCCTTCAAACCGATCATCTTCGCCGCTTACGGCCGGTGCCATCGCAAGGATTTCCAACGTTTCAGGAGCTCCATCCTCAAAGGTGGGGTAGGGAAGACCTCTCCTAAAAGTGTATTCGACAGAATCTAACTCAAACGTAGCGAGATTAACTGGTGTACCGCCGAGAAGATCACCATAGTAAAGGTCGGTACCTTCAAATACCCAATGATCGGGTCTGTATATCGTGTAACCACCAGATGACCGTGGAGCTGCCACACCGTAACGGTTATAAATGCCACCCATTCCAGTCAAGCCCATAGTAGCCGCAGCGGGACGATTTATAGGTAGATAATCCCAAATTGTAGTTGTCCGGCTGGGATTGGTATCAGACTCAGGATCGTTGTCCGGTGTCCTATAGCAGAACTGCGTATGGCCATCATCAGATAGACGGACTTGCCAGCAGAAATTTCCACCGAAACGAGCTAATCCTCCACCTCGTTCGACAAAATCATCGATGCGATCTCGCATCTCCCAAGTCCAGTATTCGTCGTGGCCTACTAGAATAACAGTGGAATATGATAAAAGGCTTGTTTCGTCAAAATGTAAGTCATCCTGAGTTAAGTAATCGAGGTCATAACCTTCTTCTTCCGCCCAAATTACGAACGGGCGTTCATATGTTGCCCAGAAGGCATCTGCATGATGGCGGCAGTATCCATAAAGACGAGCCCATTCGTAGCTCGGATACCGAGGCTCCCAGCCAATTGGAGGCATAAAAGTATGTGATTCGCGTGGTGCTTCTGCAGGTTTTTTTAGAAAACCACGGCCAAGAGGGCGTTGAGTGGATAAAACTGGTGATGCAATTTCGGTGCGTGGGTCGTTACCTAAACCGCGATAGTGGTTAGCTCCGCCCCAATCGTTATAGGCAACCAAAGTGCTGGTTGTAAGTACTAGTGCAATCCCGCATCGGTCTTGTGGCGATTTTCTTAGAACAAAATATGCGTCCGATTCGAACCGACCTTTCTCGCCGCCGTCTACAGAAAATACAACTACATAGAATCCGCTTTTCCAATCATCTTCTATGGAAATTGCGAGTTCAACAGGCCAGTTACATCCGTTTGCATATGACTCTTCTGGAACCTCATGGCGATGGCCAGTGATACTGTCTTGGGAATAAACAAGCTGTGGGTGAAGGCCGTCTCTCGTGATCGTTACAGAGTAGGCTGGTTGAGAGCAGCTAACATGGATATTCAGAGATTCCCTTGCAACATAGGAGGACTTTTCAACGTAACCCCAAACTTCAAGCGCATCCTTATCTATGGATTGCGTTTGTGATGGCCAATCAGGCATTGACCACGCATACGGTGCGTTCAATTGTTTTGTTGTCAAATTGTTGTGGTCATGATCGCTCATCTATCTTTCCTTTAGATATCTAGATTGTGGAGAAGACAAACTCCGAGAACTGTATTACCTGGATCTATTGTCCCCTAAAGTTAGCAAACTTGATTCAATGAGAATCAGCAAGTAGATGACAAGCTGAAGTGTGTTGGTCTGCTATTGTGTGGGTTTGGGGTTTGACTTTATGGCATATTTCCATCGCTTCGGGACAACGTGTATGGAATCGACAGCCTGTAGGCGGTTTAGCGATATTTGGAACAGTGCCAATCAGATTGACACGTTGCCGCTGGTGATTAGGATCAGGAATTGGTGTCGAGCTAAAAAGAGCTTGTGTATAAGGGTGACTCGGCTTGTCGAAAACACTCCCGCACGGGCCTTGTTCTACTATTTCTCCAAGATAGAGTACAGCAATGCGATCACTGATGTGCTCTACGACGGTCAGACTGTGTGAGATGATCATGTAAGTCAGATTATGATCGTTCTGCAGCTTCTTTAGCAGGTTTAAAATTTGAGCTTGTACTGAGACGTCTAGTGCCGAAGTCGGCTCATCAAGGAGTAGCAATTTTGGGTTGAGAGCTAGCGCTCGAGCAAGCACTACTCGCTGTGCCTGCCCACCACTCAATTCGTTGGGGTATCGGTCCATATAGTCGCTCTGTAAACCAGTCTCCTCGAGTAATTTGGAGACTCGCGCCACTCGTGCGGTTCGATCAAGATTGGTATGTGTTACCAGCGGCTCTCCAACGATCGTACGAACTTTCATTCGTGGGTTAAGAGATGACATAGGATTCTGAAAGACTAGTTGCATGTCTTTACGGTATTTACGCATCGAAGCTTTGTCGAACTCGAGGACGTTTTTGCCTTCAAACATAATTTCACCACCACAGGCAGGGACAAAACGTGCGATGGTTTGAGCGAGACTTGTCTTTCCACAACCTGACTCCCCGACAACACCTAGGGTTTCACCCTTTAGTACTTCGAGATTGAAATTGTCAAGAACACGCAGAGCTGGTCGAGATTCTGCAAACAATCCTCGTGACGTATTGTATTCCACCCGTAAATTTCTAACGTCCAACAACAACTCGGAAGGGTTGTTCATCTAATCGGCCCGGTTACTAGTTGATCAGAATACAGATGGCATGCAACGCGATGATCTGCTGAGAATAGAACATCCGCGGGTTCGACCATATGACAATCGGCCATAACCGACTCACACCGGTTCGCAAACGAACAACCAGTAAATTGGGTTGTACTACTTGGCACAGAACCTGGGATAACTTTGAGTGATTTGCCCAACGTTTGAGAGCCCGGTAGTGCCGCGAGTAGGCCTTTTGTATACGGGTGCCGCGTGGAATGAAAAATACTGTTTGGATTTCCTTCTTCTACGATCTTTCCCATGTAAAGAACTGCGATGTGATCGCAGATTTCTGCGACCAACCCAAGGTCATGGGTAATGAAAATTAAGGTAAGACCTCTTTCGCGTTGAAGTTTGGAGAGTAACTCTAGGATCTGTGCTTGAATCGTTACGTCGAGTGCTGTTGTAGCTTCGTCTGCTATGATGAGATCCGGTTCGGCGGCTAGGGCCATTGATAGCATAACGCGCTGCTGCATGCCACCCGACAGCTGATGTGGATAGCTGTCAAAAATCTCCGTCGGACTCGGGAGCTCAAGTTCGGCCAAAAGATCAATCGCTCGTAGACGGACAGCTTTTCCAGTAGCTATTCTGTGTTGTCTAATGATCGCGGAAATCTGAGCTCCAATTGTAAATAATGGGTTTAGGGCTGCTGATGGATCTTGAAACACCATAGCGATACGTCGGCCACGCAGCGCTCGCATATCAGATTCGGCGCAATTTAAGATGTCGCTATGGCGATATTGGATTCGGCTACCCGTGATCTTTCCGGGTGATGGCACTAAACGCATGATGGCGCGTCCAGTCACAGTTTTCCCACAGCCCGATTCTCCAACAATTCCAAATACTTGCCCCTCTTTGACACTGAAACTCACACCTCGAACTGCGGATAGTTCTCCATTCGGCGTAGGAAAGCTGACTCTTAGATCCTCAACTGAAAGGATTACCTCAGTCATTCAGAGTTCATCCGTCGGGTTTGTGGATTGGTTACAGCTTGAATTGCATCACCAACTAAATTGAACGCCATGATAGTTATGAATAGAGCAATTCCGGGGAAAGTTGGAACCCACCAACGACCTGTCTGCACGTAAATTCTGCCCTCACTAATCATGGCACCCCAGTCTGCAATTGGCTGAGGAACACCAAGCCCAATAAAGCTTAGCGCCGTGACAGTAAGGATCGCTGCTCCTAAATCAAGCATAGCTTGCACTGAGATGGGGGTTAGGATGTTAGGCATAACGTGACGTACGATAACAGTTGGGTGGTTCACGCCAATGCCTCTTGCTGCTTTTACATATGCTCGCTCACGTACAGAGACGGCCTGACCACGAGCTAGTCTCGCATACCAGGGCCACCAGGTGATAGAGATTGCTAGTATCGAATTTTCTAGACTTGGGTGTAGTACAACAGCAACAGTCATCGCCAATAGTAGTGGCGGAAAAGCGAGAAAAACATCCGTAATTCTCATGATAACTTCATCAACCCAACCGCCGATATAGCCCGCCGTCGCACCAAGTGTC
>Ga0114996_10003350_pt1 | contig 20002 bp, 20 predicted proteins | sample ArcticOcean_MG_C_4_FD_87039 | JGI IMG/M metagenome (GOLD analysis project Ga0114996, IMG submission 87039) | Marine microbial communities from western Arctic Ocean - ArcticOcean_MG_CB4_134 | ecosystem: Environmental > Aquatic > Marine > Oceanic | place: Arctic Ocean: Canada Basin | collected...
CAAGGGGCTCGATTCGGGTACCGCGTTCGAGATCCTCTCCATCGATATCGCGGACGTGGATGTCGGGAAGAACATCGGCGCGGGGCTCCAGACCGATCAGGCCGAGGCGGACAAGCGTGTCGCCCAGGCACGCGCCGAAGAGCGACGCGCGATGGCGGTGGCGGAAGAACAGGAAATGAAGGCTCTCGTTTACAAGATGAAGGCCGAGGTCGTGAAGGCCGAAGCGGAGGTTCCGCTCGCGCTCGCCGAGGCCTTTCGTGCGGGCCATCTCGGCGTGATGGATTACATGCGGTACAAGAACATTCAGGCGGATACGTCGATGCGGAAGGCGATCGCGGGGCCGGAGGACGGCGGTTCGACGAGTCCCGCGGAGTAGGGGGCGCAAGCCGATGGACGGACTGGTCTTCATCGTGGTCATCGTGCTTTTCTCGCTTTTGGAGGGCGTTCTCCGGAAGCAAAAGGCCGCACAACAGGCGCGCCTGTCCGGACAGGCGCCCGACGACGGCCAGGACGGGCAGTCCGAGGACGGCCGATACGGGCTTGTCCAGGATGAGCAGTTCGAGGCGACGTACGGCGGTGAGCCCTCCTACGGCGATGGCCAGCCCTCCTCCTACGACGACGACCACGACATTCCGGAGTACTCGAATCCGTACGAGGCGGCTCAGCCGTCTGCTCAGCCGCCGTCCGAGCAGCTGATCCCTAAAGACGTCTGGGAAGAACTCGCCGCGCTCGTGTCGGGTGCACAGCCGGGGTCGGAGCAGCCTGAGGCATTGTCTCCGCCGCACACGGATTCTGTAGCCGTGACGCGCACTGATCCTGGCGCCGTAACCCGGCCGGATTCGTATCAGCCGACGTCGAAGAAGGAGCACATCGTGCACAGCTCCCATCGGGGCTATGGCACGGATCCTTCTTCACGCGCGCCCTCCGAACAGGACGGGCTGGACCCGCTTGCCGAGCACCTCAATGAAGACGTGGAGCAGGTACACGAGCTGTTCTTGAGTCGAGACCCGCACGCGCTCCGACGGGCGGTCATGTTGCAAGAGGTGCTGGGCCTGCCCGCCGCCTTCCGGGGGGACCCGTACGACGCTTAGAACGCGCCGCGCTACATCTCTCCCCTCGCCATTTTCCTGAGCACCGTCTGCAGTATCCCGCCGTTCATGTAGTACTCGACATCGACGAGGGAATCGAGTCGTACAGTCGCCTCGAATGTCGTGGTCGTTCCGTCTGCAGCGGTCGCCGCGACATCGACTGTGCAGCCGGGCTGCAAACCGTCCGCGATTCCCGTGATGTCGAACGTCTCGCGCCCATCGAGGCCGAGGCTCTCTGCGGTTGCTCCGTCCCGGTACTCGAGCGGAAGCACACCCATGCCGACCAGATTGCTGCGGTGAATACGCTCGAAGCTCTCAGCGATCACTGCACGTACGCCGAGCAAGATGGTGCCCTTAGCGGCCCAGTCGCGCGAGCTGCCCGTGCCATACTCTTGGCCCGCGAGCACGACGAGCGGGGTGCCAGCCTCTTGGTAGAGCATGCATGCGTCGTAGATCGGCATCTCTTCGCCGGTCGGGAAGTGGATCGTATATCCGCCTTCGGTGCCGTCCAGCAGCAGGTTCTTGATGCGCACATTCCCGAAGGTGCCGCGCATCATGACCTCGTGGTTGCCCCGACGTGATCCGAACGTGTTGAAATCTCTTACCTCGACGCCGTTTTCGCGCAGGTAAGCCCCGGCCGGTTCGGCCTTCGGAATGGCGCCCGCTGGTGAGATGTGATCCGTCGTCACCGACTGTCCGAGCATGGCCATCACGCGCGCACCGAGGATGTCGCTCACGGACGGGAGGTCGAGTGTCATCCCTTCGAAGAACGGCGGCTGTTGCACGTAGGTCGACGAAGCATCCCAGTCGTAGAGGCTACTCTCCTCGGGGAGGGGGAGTGCCTGCCAGTTCTCATCACCCGTGTTCACCACCTCGTACCGCTTCGTGAACATCTCGGGCTCGAGAGCGCTTGCGACCGTGTCTGCCACCTCCCGAGCGGACGGCCAGATATCAGCTAGGAAGACGGGTGCGCCGTCGCTGTCATGGCCGAGCGGTTCGTTGTACAGGTCAATATCGATGCGCCCTGCCAGTGCGTAGGCGACCACGAGGACCGGCGACATCAGATAGTTGGCGCGTACCAACGGGTGGATTCGGGCCTCGAAGTTGCGGTTCCCCGACAGCACCGACGCCACGACGAGGCCGTTCTCCTCGATCGCCTCGTGGATCTTCTCGGGTAGCGGCCCGCTGTTACCGATGCACGTCATGCAGCCGTAGCCGACCACATGGAAGCGCAACTGCTCCAGGTAGGGCAGCAGGCCCGCCTTTGTGAGATAGTCGGTTACTACGCCGCTTCCGGGAGCCAGTGCCGTCTTGACCCATGGCTTCACGTCCAGGCCCTTCTCCACAGCCCTCTTCGCGAGCAGGCCTGCGCCGACCATCACCGACGGGTTCGAGGTATTCGTACAGCTGGTGATCGAGGCGATCACGATTGTTCCGTCCCCGATCTCATAGCTCTCGCCGTCCGCCTCGACGGTGCAGGCTCGGCTCGGGCTATCGTCTCGAGCGACCGCAACTGCCGGATCGGCACCGCCCTCGCCAGCCCAGCTCTCACCGCTTCCCCCGATACCGTCTGCACCTGTCGGCGCATCTGCGAGGTCGAAGCCCGCTGGCACGAGTGCGGGCAAGTCACGCTCGAACGCGGTACGCATATCTGCCATGCGGATCCGGTCCTGGGGGCGCTTCGGCCCTGCCAGGCTCGGCTCCACTGTCGACATGTCTAGCTCAATCGTCGAGGTGAACTCGGGGTCCGGCGTCTCGTCCGTGCGGAAGAGGCCGAGTTCCTTGCTGATCCGCTCGACGCGTGTTGCCATCTCTTCCGAACGACCCGTGCCGCGTAGGTAGGTCAGCGTGGCGTCATCGACAGGGAAGAAGCCAATCGTCGCTCCGTACTCGGGTGCCATGTTCGCGAGCGTTGCCTTGTCCGGCAGAGCGAGGTTGCTCAGTCCGGGGCCGTAGTATTCCACGAAGCGGCCCACGCAGCCGTGCTCACGCAATAACTCGGTGGCGCGCAGCACCAGATCGGTTGCGGTTGCGCCCTCGGGCAGCGTGCCGGAGAGCCTCATGCCGACCACCTCGGGCAGCAGCATGTAGTACGGCTGGCCGAGCACCACAGCCTCGGCCTCGATGCCGCCCACCCCCCAGCCGACGACGCCGAGCCCATTGACCATCGTCGTATGTGAGTCGGTGCCCACCAGCGTGTCGGGATAGGCCAAGAACGTGCCCTCGTGCTCCTGGCGGTGGATCACCGAAGCGAGGTACTCGAGGTTGACCTGGTGTACGATCCCGGTGCCTGGAGGCACGACGGAGAAGTTGTCGAACGCCTCGCCGGCCCAGCGCAGCATCGCGTATCGCTCCCGGTTCCGCTCGAACTCGCGTTCGACGTTCATGCGAAACGCGTCCCCGAAGCCGAAATAGTCGACCTGCACCGAATGGTCGATGACCAGATCCGCAGGGACCACCGGATTGATGCGCTGCGGGTCGCCCCCGAGCGCCTTGAGACCATCGCGCATCGCGGCCAAGTCGACGACCGCCGGCACACCCGTGAAGTCTTGGAGCACCACGCGCGTGGGCATGAAAGGAAGGTCGGCACCGGCGTTATGCGGACTCCACTCGGTGACCGCCTTCACATGTTCTTGGGACACGTAGTCACCACCTGCGTGGCGGAGCGCGTTCTCCAATAGCACCCGGATCGAGAAGGGCAGTCGATCGAGCGAGTCGATCACGCCGTCTTCCTCGAGCTTGGACAGGCGATAAAAGGAGGTCGGACCTTCGGGAAGGTCGACTGTGGTCAGGGCTCCGAAGGGGTCGAGTCTAGGGTCTGCCACGGTGACTCCTGTGGTCCGGTACTCTGCGAGGGAACCCTAATGATGGTCGAAGTGAAGGAGCGTGTCAGGGGCTTCTGGTTGAGCCAATGGCGGCACTGTGGTTAGGCTGAGCTTCCACAGATGCGGCTGCTTGCAGCCGCACTTTGCCGGGGTAGCGGAACGGTAGACGCGGCGGCCTCAAAAATCTCGGGACAGGTCTTCGGGGGGCGCCCCACCCAGCCGTCCCAAGAGGTTCCAGGCGCTGGGCGACCGTAGGATTCCCCCGGTGGACCCCACATTCGTTACCCGAACGTTACCCGACCCCACGGGGCCACTAGCCCTTAATCAGTAGGTTCGGGGTTTGAGTCCCTGGCGGGGCACTGCCGGAAGTCTGGGAAATACCTGGGATCCCGGCTTTTTTGTGCGCCTGAGTCAAGGGCCGGAAACGGGGCGTGACGCCCCAAGACACGCCCCAAAAACTCGGGTTGCCTCAGGAGGGCTGGTGAGAATTAGTCCGACGTCATCCCATCGTGCTACTCGCCTTGCGGCTCGCGCCTCGGGTCACCATGCTGGCCGCGCAGAATCGGGAGACGTTAGACAGCCTTCTGTGGGACGAGGGGGCGTCAGCCAGTAGCAGCGATGGGTTCGATGGCCTCCAACTCGTCCGCGGCGGCCGAGTGTAGCGCGTGCCACAAATCCCAGTTTCGCTGGCCGTTCAGCCAGAATTCGGCCGAGGTCCCGAAAAGTCGCGAGAGTCGAAGGGCGGTGTCAGGTGTCACGCCCCTCCTGCCGTTGATGATCTCGTTGATCCTAGGGTAGGAAACGTGAATCCGTTCGGCGAGTGCTGTCTGACTCATTTCCAGAGGCTTGAGAAACTCCTCTAGGAGCATTTCGCCTGGATGGGTCGGAGGTCGATTCTTGGGGAGCATCAGTGTTGCCTCACGTCACGCATGGTAGTCTACAATCGCTACGTCTTCGGGCCCGGCTGCGGTCCAACGAAAGCAGACTCTGAATTGATCGTTGATCCTAATACTGTGCTGGCCCTTCCGGTCACGCTTCAGGGCCTCCAGCCGATTCCGCGGAGGACTGCGCAGGTCTCGAAGCGAGTCGGCTTGGTTCAGTTGGTCAAGCTTCCTCCTGGCCACGCTCCAGAGATCGGACGGGCAGCTCTTGGATGCGCGCTTCGAGTGTGTGACATCGAACACGTCACGAGTGCCCCGGTCCTTGAACGACTGGATCATATCGTACTATAACGCGTAACGTTATGCGTGCGATGGCTGTCTGACAAGCGATTGCTGGAAGCGACCAGGCGATGCCGGTCGAGGGGGAGGTTTATGGATGTAGACTGAAACTTTGAAGAGTCGTCTAGTGGGTGCGATCCCCGCCCAGTCAAAGCGTAGCCAGCAGGCTGGTAGTCAGACTTGCAGTCGTCTCCGTAAGGAGGCGGTTGATGCGTAGTCAGACGAGCGAGTTGGGCCACAGGAATTGCAGCCTCGAAAAGCTCATCCCGGATGCTCAGGGGCTCAGCAACCCTTGTCATTTCCCACGAGCATGATCCAGGTATTCTCACCAGCATGACCCACCCCCTCGCGGCGACCCCGAACACACGTTAAGCGCACTGACTCCAACTAAAGGGAGGGTGCGCGAGATGACGTATCGGGAGGTAGCCATGTGGGAGATCCTTGAAGTGCTTCGGCGCGTCGGCCGAGGCGAGAACAAGTCAGAGGTAGCACGAACGACGGGCCAGAGCCGCAAGACGGTGCGTCACGAAGGCGGACTCCTACGACCCACCCACCTGGGCGTCGACTTCGTGGGGTCACTCGAGCAGGTCGTCGCGTTAGTCTCTGAGCTTCCTGAGGCCTTTCCGGAACGACATGCGGGCTCTGCGAAATGCGGGGATCGACAAGAGGGTGACACTTCATACCTTACGCCACTGCTATACTGCTGCACGGCTGCAAACTACGATGGCGGCGCACCCATTAGCGTCTTCGCGGTCTTACGCGAGCTCGGACATCGCTCGATCGACTTGATCGAGACGACCTACGGTCACCTGTTGGATGTGCGGAACCGAAGCTCTGTGGTAGAATATCGGGAGACCGAAGTCGTCCAGCTGTCGACCGCGCACCGCGCGGAGAGCGCCTAGGGATGACGCGGCGGCTTTTTGAGTTACCGATTCGTTACCCGATTCGTTACCGGGCGCATGAATCGTCAGAAGGAGAGGAGCAAAAAGGCTGTATTTGCAGCACCTTGCCGGGGTGGCGGAACGGTAGACGCGGCGGCCTCAAAAGCCGCTGTCCGCAAGGACGTGCGGGTTCGATTCCCGCTCCCGGTACTGATGGGCAGGATCGTGCAAGCGCAAGCGGGCCGACGCCTTAGCGGTGTCGGCCCGCTTCGCTTTCTGGAGCAGTGCGCACTGAGAGCTTACGACGGAGTTCTACCCTACGGTGCCGTTCGACTCTAAACGGCCGCTTGAATCCTTATCTCGAAACGAGCTCAGAATCGAGTGCAATCCCCAACTCCTCAACCGACAGACCCAAGACCAGTACGATCTCGATCTCGAGGAGATTCAGGTGTACGCACGTGTCGGCAACGAGGATCTCGAGATCCGACGCCGTGGTTCGAGTGCTAAGTAGATTCTCGATGGTGGCATCGACCAACTCGGGAACCGCGTATTCGAAGTGCGCCCCCAGGGTGTTCGCGATCGAGCCGAGGATCGCGTTGAGCACGATATTCCCCACCTCGATGAGCGCGCCTTCCCGGATTGCATCGACGACGGCCGCGTCGGCCGTGTCTCCGGCTAGTGCCGCGACGAAGCTCAGTTCGTCCGTTCCCGACATGATGAGTCCAGAACGTCCCGAGAAGGGGCCTTCGAACCCCAGGCTCACCCTGCGCGGGGGCACTCCAGCGACGTGTGTCAGGCCTTCGGAGAAGTCCGCTACTCGGCACACCCGGAGGGAGGGCAACTCGAGTTGGACGTGTGCGTCCAACATTTCGTTGAGGGTGGACGCGGCGCGACCGACTCCGATCGAGAAGACCTCCCTCAGCAGGTCTAGGCGTGCTGGGTCCAGCGGCATCAGGGTGAAACGACCGCGCCGAGGGCCAGGGCCAGTTCATCGCGGTCGGGCGGCTTGTGCAGAAACTTGACGACACCCAAGTCCTCGCACTTCTGCACCGTGCTCTTCTGAACATCCGCCGACAACACGATCACGTGCCCGTCCCAGCCCCCATCACGGAGAGCCTCGATCATATCCAGTCCACCCTGCTCCGGCATAAGCAAGTCCGTCAGCAAGCAGTCTGGATCGTGCTCGAGCACCGCAGCGTGCCCTTCCAAACCGTTGGAAGCAGTGGCGACGACCTCGTGACCCGCATCAGCGGCGATGGCACAGACCACGCTGCGCATGTACGTAGAGTCTTCTACGACGACGACCTTCGACAAGGTGAACCTCCATTTATGTGAGACCTGGAACGACGTGCCCGCCACGGGCGGCGCATACGATGGTTGGAGTATCGACCTGCCGAGGGGTCTTCTTCAGGGACCTAGTGAATTCTCCTAAACGGCTTTCAACCGATTGCATCGCGCAGGACATCGAGGAGAAGCGGGATCTGCACAGGCTTGAGGAGGTAGTTCATCGCACCGGCATCCCGGGCGGCCACGATCTCTTCTCGTCGTGAGGTCGACGTGAGCACCATGATCTTCGCGGTGTCGTCCATCTCACAGATCAGTTTGGTAGCCTCTAGACCCGTCATCTCAGGCATGACGACGTCCATGATCGTCGCGTGGGGGGCTACGTCGGCATACTTCTCCACCGCCTCCCGGCCATTCTCAGCCTCGTAGACTTCCATCCCCACTTTCTCGAGCTCATTCCGTAGCATGCGGCGGATGACCTTGGAATCGTCGGTTACGAGCACACGTTTGCCGTGCAGGGAATTTGCGATGCTCTTGGTGAACGTCACATGGAAACGGACCTCGCCGAACTCGTGGGTGAGGAGAACCACATACGCTTCCGTGTCGGCCGAGCAGCGCCTGTGGACCTCGTCTGCGTCGGCCACGTGCGGTGTGCTGAACCGGGCGGGCAGACCCAACGAATCCCAAGCGGTGAGTGCGCGCCTGACCACCGTATTCGTGAACTCACTGAGGATGTCCTGAGTGTTTTCATCGAACTGAGTGACCTCCCCCATTCCGAAGTTCTGTGAAATGGCAGAGGCTGCGGTGACGGCCATCTCCTGGGACTCAAACCCCAGCACGAAGTCCCCTGATACCTCTCACTCGAGGTGCTCGTATGAGATCGAGTGCGCCAACGCGTACTTGTGTTGCTCTCGTTCATCCGGCTAGACAGTGAACTTTGCCACCTTGGTCGCGGTCATTGCCTCGAAGACTTCTTTGCAGCACGAGGCGAGAACCTTTATGTATTTATCGTAGTCCATGACCTCCGAGTATCGGCGTAAGCCTGAGCGATCCTAACTCTGGTCGGACCTAGCACGGGCAACATGAACGCCTAGGGGGCCCGGGCCGCCGGTACGGTCTCAGCTCCCAGCTACTCTCGCCCCGGAATGAACTCGCGAACCCGCTCGCCGATCAACCGCTCCAAGGTCCCCTTGGATGAACAGTGCAGCTCGCCGCTCCTGGTGTCCCTCGCAGTTGCGACGGCGTCGAGTTCCGTAACGACCACCGAGGAAGCCACGCTCGTGGCCTCAACGGACGAGCGAACGGAGACCGTCACCCGATAGCTGTCGGCGATCTCTCCGGTCACGTTCGAGCCACATTCGAAAAATCTCGACATACGCTGGCCATCGATGCGGCGTGCCGGGTAGCCCCGGTTCTCCACCGCACGCATTCCAGAGAGTTCGGTGACCGGAATCTCCAGGGACTCGAAGACCGTGACCAAAACACGCCAGACCTCGTCGGCTGGCGCCGCTATCGCGTGCTCGCTCGTCGAGCCCTCAGTTTGCAGGATGATCGGCGTGGCTGGGCTATTGCGATCGACTCGAGCCCCGGTGTCGATCGACCTCGGGCCGGCCGATCCGCACGCCAGCAAGGGGAGAAGCAACAGCAAAGCGATCGTGCGGTGGGCCATGATTGATTCTCCTGCGTGGATCGTCGGTCGCCCCGACTACCTCCCGCCTTCGACGTTGAGGAAGATCAGGTTCTGGCTACTAGAGTTCGCGAACCCTACATCGACGAACCCATCCCCATTGAGGTCTGCGGCGGCGACGCCATAGGTAACGTCGGACTGCTCTCCGATCGGACTGAGAGTCCAGGACGTGCCCGACCCATCATTGAGATACAGCTCGTTCTGTCCACGAACGTTCGCCACCACGACGTCGATATCACCGTCGCGGTCCACGTCGACCAGGGCGAGTGCGTAGGACTGCTCCGCCCCTCCCACGCTAGTCCCGCGGTCGAAGCCCCCGTGGCCATCTCCCAGGTAAATCCCGTTGGGCTCGCCGATGTTTGCGTTGGCGATGTCGAGGATCCCGTCTCCATTCAGATCGGCCAACGCGGCGGAGCGTGTTTCGTCACTGCCCGTCCCGTAGTCTAGCTGCTCTTCGAAGCTGAGGTGACCGTCGTTCAGGAGAATATGGTTCCCCTGGCCATCTCGGTTCGCGAGTACCAGATCTGGGTCGCCGTCTCGATCCACATCTCCTACGGCTACTGCGATGGTCGAGCCGCGCTCCTCACCAAACTCGCGCTTCGGTCCGAACCTTCCGCTTCCGTCGTTCAAGAAAATTCCGTTGCGGGCCCCTCGGTTGGTGATGAGCAGGTCCAAGTCTCCATCGCTATCGAGATCATGGAGCAGGGCACTTCGGTTGGGCTCGATCTCCGGCCCGACCGGCCAAGCGGCGGTGAAGTTGCCCTTTCCGTCGTTCAGGAGCACCCAGTTCACTGCCATATCGTTCGCAACCACGACATCCGGGTCGCCGTCGCCGTCCAGGTCGCCAGCGGGCACCGCGTAGGTGGTCGCGCTCTGCGGTCCCAGGGCGTAGGACGCGGTGAAGCGGCCACCGCCGTTGTTCAAGAAGACCTCATTGCGTTGGGGCCAGTGCCGACCGTTTGCGACGAGCGCGTCCATGTCGCCGTCACCGTCGACATCCGCAAACGTCAAATCCGCGGTCAAGTCTTGCTCTACGCCGAGCACGAAGCGATCCGTCCACCTGAAGGAGGGCTCCTGCGCCACGAGCACACTCGGAACTGCCAAAGCCACCAACCAGAAATACTTCACATCCATCTCCTACGATTTGCTGAATGAATGAGAAGCGCGAGCGCCCCAACTGAATCATAGCTTCAGCCGGCCGTGTGTGTCCTTTGTCAAGCACCCGCCTCACGGTAAACGTGAGAACCTCGGGCGAGAACGGCTTCTCGACCACGTAGTCGGCCGTCGACGCGGTTGGGGGGATCGGGAAGAAGGACGGTAGGAGCGCACCGGTCCCCTTGGGAGGTCTCTACCGCGTGGATATAATAAAAGGCCAAGGAGTTCATGGACGCCGCGACGACTGCTGAGCCCGTCGATCGCGGCCGGAAGGAGTGATCATGGGGGACAACGAGAACGAGGGGACGAACACTCTCTCCATCCGAGACAACCGGACGGGCAAGCAATACGACGTCGATATCCTAGAAGGGGACGTGATCCGGGCGATGGATTTGCGCCAGATCAAGGTCAACGACACGGATTTCGGGATGATGGCTTACGATCCGGCCTTCACGAACACAGCGTCGACGCGCAGCACCGTGACGTACGTTGATGGCGCGAAGGGAATCCTCCGATACCGCGGTTATCCGATCGACCAGTTGGCCGAGCGGAGTTCGCATCTCGAAGTCTCCTATCTGCTTCTGCATGGCGAGCTGCCGACCCAGGCCCAGCTTGACGCATTCGTGCTGGATGTGACGCTGCACACATACGTGCATGAGAACATCACCGACCTTTTCGAAGGATTCCGGTACGATGCCCATGCGATGGGTATGGTCATCAGTGGCGTCAGCGCGCTGTCTACGTTCTATCCAGAAGCTAAGAACGTGCACGATGCGGACTGTCGCTGGCAGCAGATCGTGCGTTTGGTCGCCAAGATGCCGACGCTGGCTGCCTACGCGTACCGGCACCATCGGGGGCTCCCGTACGTGTACCCGGAGAATGAGCTCTCCTACACGGCGAACTTCCTGAGCATGTTGTTCAAGATCGGGACGCGCGAGTACAAGCCGAACCCTGTGCTCGAACGGGCATTGGACGTGCTCTTCATTTTGCACGCCGACCATGAACAGAACTGCTCAGCCACGGCGATGCGGGTCATCGGATCGGCGGAATCTGATCCGTACTCCGCGCTCGCCGGGGGCATGGCGGCGCTGTATGGGCCGCTTCACGGTGGAGCCAACGAAGCCGTGCTGCGTATGCTCGAGCGGATCGGGCATGTCGACAATATCCCGGCCTTCCTGGAGGGTGTGAAGAAGAAGGAAGAGCGTCTGATGGGCTTCGGTCACCGCGTCTACAAGGCGTACGACCCTCGTGCCAGCATCATCAAGCGCACAGCTGATGAAGTGTTTGAGATCACGGGGCGTAACCCATTGTTGGACATTGCGTTGGAGCTAGAGAATATCGCTCTAAGCGAAGACTATTTCGTCGAGCGCAACCTCTATCCGAACGTCGACTTCTATTCAGGCATCATCTACCAGGCGATGGGCTTCCCGGTGGAGCTCTTCCCCGTGCTCTTCGCGATCCCTCGCACGGTAGGATGGCTCGCGCAGTGGCAAGAGCTGCTGAACGATCCCGAGCAGAAGATCGCGCGACCCCGTCAGGTGTACGTGGGCGAGGGTTCTCGAGACTTCGTGTCGATCTGCGAGCGTGGGTAGCCAACCAACTTGTATCGACCTGGAGCACCTAGGACTCGAAGGGGCGATTGCGTGCTACCTCGTCGACGCTGAGGAGCCGACCATCATCGATCCAGGGCCGACCACTGCCATGGATCGGTTGGTGGACGAACTCCGGGCCCATGGGGTAGGTCCGAACGATCTGCGGCACATCGCTTTGACCCACATCCACCTCGATCACGCCGGCGCTACCGGGCACCTCTGTGAGCTCTTCCCGAATGCAACCGTGCATGTTCACGAGGACGGCGCGTCTCACATGGTGGATCCGGAGCGGCTCGTCGCGAGCACGCGTCGGACGTTCGCAGATGCCCACGACCGCCTTTGGGGTGAGATGAAGCCAGTTCCCGTAGATCGCATCCAGGCATGGCGCTCAGGCGAGCCCGGGCCGTGCCGTGAGCTGCGCCCAATCGCGACCCCGGGTCATATCGCACATCATTTGGCGTACTTGGATGAGCGAGACGGCATGCTGTTTGCGGGCGACTCCATGGGGATCGTCTTGTCCGGTGGGCCTTCACGACCGCCGACACCACCGCCTGCGGTCGACCTCAGAGCGTGGCGGCAGACGCTGGACGAAATCGGTGAGATCGGACCCGAACGGTTCGGCGTGACGCACTTCGGGATCCACGGCGATGTCGAGACGCGTCGAGAGCAACTCCAGTCGCGTCTCGACGCCTTGGAGTCTCGCGTGAGGGTTGCATTGGCGGCCGGTGACGATGAGGACGCTGACCGCTACCACGACGAGGTCTGCGAGGAATTGGCGCCCTTCATGGGCGAGGACCGAGTCGGGCGGTACTTCGACATGTTCTCCGCGGCGACCGATTGGGCCGGGGTCGCTTTTTATCTGAAGAGAAATCCCTAGCGGACCGGAGCGGTCCGCACAAGTAGCTGGAGTCGAGCGAATGGGTCGGGAACTATCTCTGTGGCGTAGCATCTCGGGCCTCAGCGCCCTGGTCGTACTCTTGGTTGGACTCGCGCCGAGCGCACTCGCGGGCCAAGAACGAGACGAAGTGCGCAGGCCGGTGCCGGCGCCCGTGGTACTCCCGCCGTTTTACCAGCGGTCGCTCGAGCGTGGGTGGCGCAGCGAGGACGGTAGTCCGGGGCACTCCTACTGGCAGCAGTCGACTTCCTATGAGCTCAAGGCGCGGTTGGATCCGGAGACCTCCGAGTTGGAGGGTACCGTTCGCATTCTGTACGTGAATAACGCGCCCGCGACGATGCCTGCCGTAATGCTGCATCTCCACCAGAACCTGTATCGAGAAGGCTCGCCAAGAAGCGCCGCTGAGGAGATCACGGGCGGTGTCCGGCTCACCAGCGTCTCTGCTGGCGGTGAGGAACTCGAGGAGACGGAACTCGACGGTGGGCCGGGCTACGAGGTGGATGGTACGCTGATGCAGCTCGTGCCGGGCTCCCCGGTAGAGCAGGGCGACACCCTGGAGCTCGAGATCAGCTGGAGTGAGACCATTCCGCAGAATGGCTCCGGACGGATGGGACACTCCGACAAGGAGATGTACTTCATCGCGTACTGGTTCCCGAAGATGGCGGTCTTCGACGACCTCCGTCTCTGGGATGCGCAGCCCTACCTAGGGGCATCGGAGTTTTACGACGGCTTTGCGGACTACACAGCGTCGATTTCTGTGCCCGAGGGTTGGACCGTGATGGCGACGGGCGAGGTCCAAAACCCGGACGAAGTGTTCTCGGCACTCACGCTCGACCGCCTCGAAGAGGCATCGACTTCCGATGAGCTCGTGATGATTGCCGGACAGGCCGAACGCGACGCCGGCACCGTGACAGTGTCTGGCACAGGCGGCTGGCTCACCTATGAATTCCAAGCCGACAATGTGCGTGACTTCACCTGGACCACCTCGAACATGCAGCGGTGGGACGCGACGTCGGCAGTGGTGCCGGACCGTGACGACGACGGTGAAGACGACCGGGTGCTGATTAATTCGTTCTGGCGCCCTGAGCGTGCGCCGCTCTGGGTCGATCAATGGAAGTACGGCAAGCAGTCGATCGAGCACCATTCGGTATATACGGGCTTTCCATACCCCTGGCCGCACATGACGTCGGTTGAGGGCGCCGACATCATCAGTGGTGGCATGGAGTTCCCGATGCTGACGCTGATCGACTCCTACGAGGGCGGTGAAGCGCAAGCACTATTCAACGTCACATCGCACGAACTTGGACACATGTGGGTGCCGATGATCGTCGGATCTAACGAGAAGCGGCATGCGTGGATGGACGAGGGGGCGACCACGTTCCTCGAGGATCAGAGCCGGATGGAGATCTGGCCGGGCGTGGACCATCACCGCGTCGAGGCCACCAGCTATCTGCAAGTCGGGGCAGCGGGGCTCGAGCAGAGCATGATGCGGCACGGCGACTGGTACGAGCCGGGCCCAGGCTACGGTATCGCCTCGTATTCGAAGCCAGCAACCCTCATGGTCGCCCTCCGGGAGCTATTGGGAGAGGAGACGTGGGAGGAGGCTTATCGGGCGTTCATCTCTGAGTGGGCGTTCAAGCACCCCACGCCGTGGGACTTCTTCGCGACGTTCGAGCGTTTCGCAGAGCAGGATCTCGATTGGTTCTGGACATCGTTCTACTTCGAGACCTGGACACTCGACCACGCCGTCGGCATGGTCCGAGCTCATACCGCCGGTGGCGCCACCGTGACGATCGAGGACCGCGGCTTCGTGCCGTTCCCCGCGACCGTCCGCATTCGCACGTCGACGGGCGAGCAGATCGAGGAAACGGTTCCGGTGGATCACTGGCTCGACGGCAACAAGAGCTTCGAGATCGAAGTCCCTGCGGGTGTGGGGTCGGTCACTCGAGTTGAGGTCGATCCGTCCGGTTACGTGCCAGACGTGGACCGCTCGAACAATTTCTGGCCGCGCGGCTGACAGGGCTCATCCACTCGAATCGCTCGTCCTCGGCGCCCGCGATCTTCGCTGCGAATCCGACCAGTGTGCCGCACGGCGCGCGCACGAATAGCTCATCCATGCCGTAGAACGTTTGGCGGCGTGGCACCACGACCTCGGGCTCCACGAGCGACTCGATCACGGAGTCCAGATCTTCGATCTCGATGAAGAGCGTCATCGTGCCCGTCGTCAACTCCTCGCCGAGTCCTGAGTGGGCCTCGGAGGCGCCCAGGTCGGTGTCGATGCTCGCGCGGTTCTGGTACATCAGCTCGACCCCACCCTTTTGCATCATGGCAAAGCCGATCGAGTCTTCGTGAGGGACCGTACCGGTGATCTCGAATCCGAGCTGATCCGTCCAAAACGCTAGACAGGGTTCGATCGCATCAACCACGATGATGGGGGTCAGCTTCTTGATGGTGCCCTGTCCGTGTACGGTGGCGTAGGGTGCTGCTGTGCTGCTCAGGCTCCCCCGCCACCTTCGTCCTTGAAGCCGATGAAGAGGCAGAGCGCGATTAGGGCCAGGTTCGTAGAGGCGCGCGAGAACCCCTCCGCGGGCAGGCCCAAGATCGGTCCAGAAAACGAATTGACCAGTGCTGCTACCAACGCGAGTGCGGCGAGTCCGACGCATGCCTTCGCAATACCATCCATGGTGCCTCCGAGCGTAGAAAGGATCCCCACCCCCGGACCTAACCCACCGCATGGTCCGCTACCCGACCGTCAAGCGCAAGAGCCTCGAAATGGCGTGCTGCAACCTTCGGCGCCGTAGGGGCGTCTATACATGACGATGTTCGCTGGGGTCGCGATCGTGCTGGCCGGAGCCGGGCTCTACCGTGTCGTGGCCTTTCTGCTCGCTCAGCGCACGCGTGAGATCGGCATTCGCGTGGCCTTGGGCGCCAAACGGGCCAGTGTGACGAAGATGGTATTGCAGCAGGGACTCCGGCCGACCGTGGTGGGCGTGGTCGCCACAGCTGCCACGCTGATTCCGTCGCGTCGGGGCGACCCGCGTCGATCCAACTGTGGCGCTCAGGGTCGAGTAGGGGCTCGGGGCGGAGGGCTGCTAGGCCGGCAACATGCGGCCTACCCCCAGCTTTTGATGCCTGGCGCGTTCTGACGCAGCGCCGTCAGATAGCGGAACGGGCTCGGTCCCTTCTGATCCGGGTCAGCCCAGGACTCGAGTGTGCTCGGCAGGGAAGTGTGCAGGTCGTCGACGTCCTCTTGGGGCCCCGCGTTGCTGTTCTTGGCCACGTACGTCTTGGACATCCCTCTCCGTCGTATGGGCGTTCCGGGTACCCTCAAAGCCTCTACTTCGAAGGCGATCACGTTGAGCGTCTCGCCGTCCTTTTGCAGACGACCGCGCACCGTGAGGAAGGGCTCCATGCGCACAGCATTGCGGTCTCGTTTGTAAATGTCAGGCTTCACAATCACGTTTATAGGACCGTACTCATCTTCCATTAGGACAAAGACATAGCCTTTTGCAGTTCCAGGTCTTTGGCGCGTGGTCACGAGGCCTGCCACACGTACCGTACTGTGCTGACGCAGGTCTGGAAGATGCTCCGATGAGACGGTTCCCTCGGGCAGGACACCCTTCAGGAGCGTGAGTGGGTGGAGCTCCGCGGAGAAGCGGAGCATACGGTATTCTGCGACCATGCGATCTGTGGGGCCGAGGTCCGGGAACGAGAGGTTCGCGTACGGATCCGTGAGTTCCAATTCGGTTTGCGCATGGTCTTCCCGGCCGCCGGTGCGCTCGTTGTCGGTCTCGGGGCCGAGCCAGAGACCCGCTTGCCACAGCAGTTCCCTCCGGGTGAGGCCGAAGTCGCTGAATCCACCCACCCAGATGAGATTTTCGATGGCGGGCCGCTTCAATGAGGCTGGCGTGCGACGCAAAAAGTTCGCGAGCGAGGCGTACGGGCCATTTTTTTCCCGTTCTGCGACGATTCGCTCCGCGATTTCGGTACCCCAACCGCGTACGAAGCCAAGCCCGATTCGTAGATCGCCACTTTTAGCCTCTTCCGTAGCCCCTTTGGCCTCGTCCGCAGCACCCTCCGCAGCTTCCTCAGCGGTGCAGACGACCTGGCTTCTGTTCACACTGGGCAGGAGCGTGCGGATACCGTTCCTGCGGGCGTCTCGCCCCAGCGCATCGAGCGAATAGAAGCCCATGGGCTGGTTGTTGAAGAGCCCAACGTAGAATTCGATCGGGTAGTAGTGGCGTAGCCAAGCGGATTGGTAAGCCAGCAAGCCGAATGCGGCCGCGTGGGACTTCGGGAACCCGAATTCGCTGAATGCGGTGACCTGAGTGAAAATCTCGCGCGCGGTGGTCTCGTCGACGCCGTTGGCGGTCGCACCTTCCAGAAAGTCGTCCCAGTGTGCTACGAGGGCCTCTTTTGAGCGCTTTCGGCTCATCGCGCGACGCAGTTCTTCCGCTTGGCCGTCCGTGAAGGACGCGAGCGCTTGGCAGACCTTGAGCACCTGATCCTGAAAGATGATCACGCCAAGCGTCTCCCCGAGCGCCTCTTTCAGGAGTGGATGTGGGTAGGGGACCTCGTAGTCGGGGTTCTCACGAAGCATTTCGCGGCGCCGCACATACGGGTTCACTGCCGCTCCGACGATGGGGCCGGGGCGCACGATCGCGACCTGAACCGCAAGATCGTCCAGGTTTCGCGGCCTCGTGCGTCGAAGCATCTGGATCTGGGCTCTGCTCTCGATCTGGAACAGCCCAACGGTATCCCCAGAACACACACGGTCGTACAGGATCTCGTCCTCGAAGTCGATGCGGGACAGGTCCGGCGCTTCGCCATGCCGTTCAGAGATCAAGTCGATGCTCTCTTCGACCAGCGAGAGCATACCGAGCGCGAGGAAGTCGATCTTGATGAACCCCGCGTCGTCGCAGGAATCCTTGTCCCACTGACAGAGCACTCGGCCTTCCCAGGCGGCGGGCTCGAGCGGGACGATTTCCAGGAGCGGGCGGCTCGAGATGATCATGCCGCCCACGTGCTGGGAGATATGGCGGGGCAGGCCTGCCACGTCTTCGGCCAGAGACCCCAACAACCGCCACAATTGGGCATCTGCACGGTCTTTGAACTCAGGCAGCGCGGCGATTTCGTCCGCGAGGCCCGCCGCGGAGCGGTGTTCGGAGAGCTTCGAAAGCTTTTCCAGCTCTCCCATCGGCAGATCCAGCACCTTTCCGATCTCCCGAACCGCCGATTTCAGCCGATACGTCGGGAATGTGCAAACAAGCCCGGTGTGCTCGTAGCCGTATTTCTCGTAGACGCGCAGGATGAGTTGCTCCCGGATGTCCCTCGGGAAGTCGAGGTCGATGTCCGGTACGCTACGCAGGGCTTCGTTGAGGAATCGGCCTAGGAAGAGGTTGTTCTTCACCGGATCGATATGCGAAAGCCCAATCAAATAGCAGATGATCGACGATACCGAAGAACCACGTCCTCGGCCCGGGGGGAGGCCCGAATGGGCCCGCGGGGCCTCTCCGCGAACGTCCCGAGCGACCTGGACCGCTAGGTCCATGATATTGCGGTAAACGAGAAAAAATCCCGCGAGCCCGTGCAGGTCCACGAGCCTGAGCTCCGTGTGCAGGCGTTCCTCGGCGTCCCGTTCCCGCGAACTGCCGGGTTCGTAAAGCGTGGAGATCTTGGCCCGACAGATCGCGGCGAGCGTTTCGAGTGCTTCACCGCGTGCAGATCCCTCGAAATTCGGGAATTCGTAGCCGAGATCTTCCGTCAGATCGAAGGCCGCGCACCGTTCGGCGATGAGCAGCGTGTTCGTGATCGCTTCGGGGCGACTCTGGAAGCGATGATGCATCTCCCACGGCTCGGCCAGGTGGAAGAGTCGATTGGCCCGCCGTGCGCCGTGCGCGCCATCGAGCGTCTCGCGGTTCTTGATCGAGACGAGCACGTCCTGGAGCCGATGCCGTTCGGGGTGATGGTAGTGCACATTCCCAGTTGCTACGACACCGAGTCCCAAACGCCCAGCGAGTCGAGCGAGTGCCTTGTTACGTGCCGTATCTCCTTTCACAGCATTGTCTTGCAGCTCCACGAACACGCTGCCGGGCTCGAACGCATTCACGAGCTGCCGGGTCATCTGCTCGGCTTCGGCAACGGACGAGCTGAGTGCTGCCGCAACGGGGCTTTTTTTGCACCCGGTCAGCAGGATCAGTCCTTCCGAGAGCTCGAGTAGAGAGGGTAGGGGCAGCCGAGCATTGCCTCGCTCCGAATCCATGTGGGACTGGGTGAGCAAACGGCACAAGTTCGCGTATCCCTGGGGTGTTTCCGCCAAAAGCGTGACGTGGTGACCGCTATCCGGCTCCTCGAAGCCCGGAAAGCATTCCCTCAGGGTGACCTCAGCGCCCGTGATCGGCTGGAGATTGGCTCGCTTCGCCGCATGGGCGAACTCCATTGAGCCGTAGAGCCCGTTGTGGTCCGTGAGCGCGAGTGCCGGGTAGCCGAGTTCCGCCGCGCGCATCACCAGCTCTTTGGGATGCGATGCGCCATCCAGGAAGGAGAAACCCGAATGGCAGTGCAGTTCGACGTAGGGCATTTTCATAGAAACCGAAGATAGGCCGAAAGTAGAGGGTGTGCAATGAAAAGTGGGGCTGGCGGCGCGACCGCTACAGCGTGTAGCCCTGCTCCCGAAAGTGAGTATCGAATGCGAAGGCTCGGTCGATGCGACCGGCCTGCATGAGAGCGAAGGAGGTAGCGTCCACGAGACTCAGCCTCCTGGCGTCCCGGAGTAACAGGGCGTCGAGGGCCTGTTCGTGCACGACTTCGTCCACCCAAAGCACGTCGAGAAGCGGCGCGAACGCTTCACGAAAGACGCGCACTGCTCCGAGTCCGATACGGCTCTGGAGGAGTGCGTAGGTCTCCACGAGCACGTAGGAACTCGTGACGAGCGATGCCCGCTCCGCTCGAAGCCTCCCGAAACCTTCCCGGGCCTCTTCGTGAGCCTCGTCGGAGCCGACGACGAGCGCGAGCAGGGCGGACGTATCTACAAAGACGCGGCTCACTCGAAGGACGTCGCCAGATAGTCGTCGTGTCTCCTGGCCAGATCACGCGTGTCGCACTGATCCTCGAACTGTCCGACAATGGCCTCGGCCCGTTCGTACAGTGCCGATCGGTCGGGTTCGCTCGACTCCAAGACCTGGTCTAGACACGTGCGAATGACCTCGGCCATCGATACACCTCGCTCTTTGGCAAGGCGGCGGACACGGCGGGCTTGGGCGTCGGTCAGCTGAATCTGAGTACGTACCATACTGAAGTGTAAGCACAGCATTACATCACATCAAGATTTTCGTTGAGACATGCGACAGATCAGCACTCTTTGTGCGATCTGGCC